>LAHS01000004.1_pt1 | contig 346126 bp, 299 predicted proteins | sample 329651 | NCBI WGS metagenome assembly LAHS01 (sample SAMN03275699, study PRJNA271635) | activated sludge metagenome | isolation source: sample C-1 Sludge from hydrolytic chamber (first chamber) of Anaerobic...
CTCTAGATGAGCCTATAAATTTCTACTATTGTAGATGACTTAATGCATAACTATCATACTCATAAATCTCTAGATGAGCCTATAAATTTCTACTATTGTAGATGTGAAAAGCATAAACTCATTTCCTTTTTCTAGATTAGCTTATAAATATTTGGTATTGTGAATTTTAAATCCACGATTTGTATTAATGACATAAGACTATCTTTTGGGACAGTATTTGTAAATCTTGTTTTTTGCAAGCCTTGCAAGTCTCTGTGGCGGAGTGAGTCATGATGTATTTTCGTAATGTGATTTTTACAAAAACTTACTATGAAAAAATATCTTTTTTGTACTTTGGTTATGTTTCTGATGTGCACTATTGCACAAGCTTCTAATACTAGTTATGGATTTGCGTGGAATAGGAACAAGATAGGAGCGTCAATTTCACAAAGTCGGCAGAATACGCCGCTATATATCTATGGAGGAAGTGGGCACAAGGATTTTTTGGGTGTTATTAATGGTTCAAAATCAGGGCAGTACTCTATTTGGAATGCGCTTGGTACTTATGGTAATAAATTCCAGACCAATTCTATTTGGAACCAGTATGGGCAGTATGGTTCTCAGTTTAGCTATTATTCTCCATTCAATCAGTTTGCAACTGAACCTCCTGTGATAGTTGATTCAAATGGTAATTTCTACGGATATTTTACTATCAATCAAACATTGAATAATAGAGCCACTTTTTCTCTTGCAGTTATAATCTATGATAATTTTGAATTGATAAGAGAAGATGTTTGGGCGGCGTATGATCAGATTTTTTAAATTTTCTAAATAAACTAAGTTTCTTTTGCAAGCCTTGCAAATCTCTGATGCGGGGTGATTCATAGTGTATTTTTGTAATACAATTTTATAAGTATACACCATGAAAAAACAAATCTATATCAAACCTTATTCTGAGGTATTATTCTTTGAGTATGAGAACTTTATAGCTACCAGCGGCAATGGGGAGCTGGAAGGTTTTGGAGAAGGTGATCATTATTCATTGATACATAAGTTGATTAGTAATTTTTAATAAAGGGGGATAGAAGATGAAAAAGTCATTATTTTATTTTTTAGTTATTACTGCTGCTTTTGCTTTAATATCTGCTTGCTCAAAAGAAATGAGTGAATCTGTCGCGACAGAAAATGATAATATAAATTTAACTAAAGTTACGCTAATGGGCTCAATACCAGGCAATGCTAGTTCAAAAGTTTATTTTACAGATCCAGATAATGGTAGTGGTATTAAAACATACTGGAGTGATAAGGATAGTTTATTGTTGCAACAAACTTCTTATGAAAGTAGGGGGGCTACTCATATTTTTAAGAAAATAGCGAGTACAAGTGATCCATTAGTCGGAAAGTTTGCAGGAGAATTGACATCTCCTAAAGATGCAGAACTCGTACGTTGTATATATCCTGCAACATTTAATACGACCTCTAATTTTGTAGATTATTCTATTCCGTGTAATAGTCTTTCAGATGTGCAGAACAGGACAATTATGTATGGTGTTGTGGCATATTATAAGAGTAGTAATAATTTATCTACAATACATTTTTTAAATGTTACTTCAATTTTAAGAATTAAGCTCACATTTCCTAAACAACTTAAGATTAAGCAAATAGAAATGTATGGGGATGATATTACAAATCGGCAAAAAATAAACTTTACATCGGAGGAAACGTGGACTTGGGATACAAGTTTTGTGAATTATTACCTCAAAGGCCCGATGACTTCAAATTTTTCTACGCCTCAATCTACCTCCTCCGGAAATGTAATTACAGTTTATATGGCCGCAATTCCGCAAAGTGTAAATGGAGTTAATTTTACTGCTGTAGATGAGGATTCTAGGCATTATCGTGGAAAAATATCAACTAGTCCTATTGAGTTTAAGGCGGGGAAAGTTCACACACTTTCTGTTAATATGACTGAATCCATAATTGGGCAATATCTTTTTAGCGATGGCACATGGGGGACTTTGGCTGATAAGGCGACAACTACTGTTTATCCTATTGGGGTTATTTTTAGCGATAAGCCGAGTGATACTGATAAGTCTCACGGATGGATTCACGGATACGCCATGGCTCTAACAAATGCCCATACTTATGCAGATTGGACCAAAGATTACTATGACGAAAACATTACTAACATTACATATGCAAAAGATTTTATACCTGACAAGGATGGTTATACCAATTGTCAAGTATTAATTAATAACCCAAAAGCTTCTGGAGGATTTACTGCGGAAAACTATCCTGCCTTTTGGTATGCTGTTAATTTTGGCACAAGCAATGTGGCTAATACAGAGGCCTATGCTGCTCCGTTGGGAACCAGCGGATGGTACTTGCCGAGTCTGGGACAGTGGTATGACATTATTGTGAATTTGGGAGGTATCAATGGGATTTATGACCCTAGTACGTCAACTTCTAAGAACCTTTGGTTTACTAATTTCCAGTCTCCAGTAGATGAAACTGATTATATCGATAATGTGCCATTACGCGTATGCACCAATCTAAATAATTATATAAGGTCTGCGTTTAGTGCTGATAAGAGTGGAAAATTAAGTGTAATAAACCTCCCTTATTTTAATGCAAGCGCAACTAATTATGATGGAGATAATTACTGGAGCAGTACAGAGGTGGATTCAGTTCACTGCGGTATGCCTGGATTCCTTTGTTATAGTTCTGCGGATCGTGTTGATCTTGATTGTGCTTATTCGCTTAAAACGTCGGATGATTATACGGTAAGCACACGACCTGTGATTGCTTTTTAGATTGCTAGAAATCAAAAACATTCAGCCCTATGTTGGAATCTTTTACGCGGGGGAGGGTGATGGAGTAGTTGGTGACAATGAATTCTCCGGCGCCGTTGAGGGTGGCTTTTAGCAGATGGCCGGCTTGTCTAGTAGCACTTTGTGTGATTTTTAAAAGATATACTATGAAAAACTGATAATCTATTCTATTTTAACCGTTTGCACTGTCGCATTTTCTTGCGGCAATTATAACGCCGGTTATCAGCAAGATGATAAAGTTGATAATTCTAAGTTGAGTTATCAAACCTTTAAAGATGCAGAGTTTAGGGTTAAGTGTCCGGCTGCGTTGCGCGTTAATAAAAAATTTTTGGAGATAGCTTGGCAGAAGGGGGATGTTACTGCAACAGCTTGATAAGATTGGTGTGCCAATGGTTGCAATTTTCTTTTATAAGAACGGTCATGCGTATCAGCTTCAAGTCAGTTCACGTCACAATCTGCTGAATAAATATGAGTCTTTTGTTCAATCGTTTGATGAATTAAAGTCTTAGTAGTGAAAATAGGGTTCGTTATTATGCTGTATGTTTACATTTGAAAAGATAATAATAATTTTAAAACGTTTAAGATATGTCAAGATTTTATGATGAGTACGAAGATTATGATGAGTGTGGATATGAAGAAGATCCTATATATGGGGAGGGACACTTTGGGGAATATGCAGGTTCATACGCTCAAGACGTTATGGGCTTTAGTGATGAGGAAATAGATGATATTTTCGAAGGGGATCCGGATGCATATTGGAATATAGATTAAACAACATATTTAATGAATATAGATAGAGTTATGCTAGCTAAGATTGAGAGTATTTGAGACCAACTAAAAGGTCAAACTGGAAAATCAGTTTTTAGTTATGCCTGCAAATAAGAATGCGGTTACACATTATATTCTTAATCAAAGTTGCTTTTTGGGGGCATGGCAACTGCCGGGGGGTACGTTTTTGATCATAATGAAAACATGTCGTTAGCATGTTATTGCTGAGCTGTGCTATGTAATAATGCCGAAGGAATGAAAGTTAATCTGCTGGATTCCATGACTGAACTGATGGTTAAGATTGAGCTTTTATTGATGAATTAAATTTAGTTGATGGTAATAAAATTAATATTTTTGCTATTAGAGGTTACAATAAGAAGAAGGACAAAATGAAGGTGTAGGTACCTTAATGTATTTTGACTACAAATAAATTTTAGAACGCAATTAAATTTTTAATTAATTGAAATGGGAAGTTCATTAGTAATTTACATAGTTGCAGTGGGGGGTGGAGTATTGTTTTTTATCATTAATCGTATTTTGTGGTACTCCGCGCTAAAGAAGAAAATAAAAATGAGGGATGAGATAGATTTACTCGCGCAGCAGATTAAGGATAAAAAAATTGTTGAGGCCAGATCAACTAGTGAAAAATTAGCAGATATAATAGGGAATTCTGTTTATAGAGAATTTGTAATCGAGTTTAACAATTTAAAACAGGATTTAATTAAAATCTCCTCAGAAGATAAGCAAATTAAATTGTTATTTAATTCCTTGAGGGTACATGCTGATACATCGTCATTTTCATCTGCTTTAGCTGATGTTGCTCTATTAAAACAGCATAAAAGTAAAGGAATCCTAGAATACGATTGGAGTTCACTAGATGAGTTAGAAAAAAAAGTTAAACGTTTAATCAGGGCTAGGGCATTAATGTGCTACAATGAAATCTATAGCATACAGAAACTTATAAATCAGGAGAATATATCTGAGGCGAAGGAGAAAGTAGCAGAAATAAATCTTTTACTGAAGGATGGCGTATTTGATGGGATCCGGCCGACGTTTGAATCCATAAATAAGAAAATTGAAGGATATTGTATGCTGTTTGCTCTGTTGGCCGATTGTAGAGACAAATACATGAAAAAGCAGGTGAGTGAAGCTTATATGATTGCTCAAAGGATATTATTACTCAAAGATGACTTGCTATTTGATGGCTATAATTGGAGCGAATTCGATAATCTATTTAAGGGAATCGAATCTAAAAAAAAGAATAAAGTTATATATTTTAATAGGACAATTAACGTAATTAAATCTTTTTTAAAGAATGGCAATTATAGTGAAGCTAAAAACAATTTTTCAGTTCTAAAAAAAGTGGCTCAAGATCCTCTTTATAAAGAGTGTTTAGGTAGATATAATGAGTTAAAAACTGAGATTGATGCGTCGACATTATCTAAACCAATAAAAATTAACAAAACTTCTCCTGTACACCAAGGCATCGAAATTACACAATGCTTTCCATCCTCCAGAACCAATGCAAGATCTAGAGTTCAAGTTAAGACTAAACCATTGCCAATATTATTACATGGCGATCAACTTAAAAAAAGAAAAAGTAATTGGCAACAAATTAATTCTATTTTAAGAAAGAATGGGGTACTGTATTTTTATCATTTTACAGATAAAAGAAATCTAAATTCAATAAAGAAACATGGTGGACTATTTTCCTGGTCATATTGCTTAAAACATAACATTAGAATAGACTTCCCTGGAGGAAGTGACACTTCAAGATCTTTAGACCAGAGATATAACCTTCAGAATTTTGTGAGGCTCAGTTTCTGCAATGACCATCCTATGATGTATAGATTGGAGCAAGATGGATTTGACCTTGTTTTGCTGAAGATTAAAGCTGACGTCGCATTTATTGAGGATACTAAATTTTCTGATATCAATGCTGCTGACGGTAATCACATTTTAAGTTCAGACGTAGATAATATACATTTTGATGCAACCCGGCAACATTATTTGCGTCGAGATGATGCCGCTTTCAAATATCATCAAGCGGAAATCTTGGTTAGAGAATTTGTTCCTTTGAATTTAATTGTAAATTTTAATTCAGTGTACTCTGAATACTTATCAGATGATTTTTAACAAAATTTGTTACATTGCGTAAAATATTGTCGGAGATGATTTATGTAGCAAATAAGCGAAGCAAAGAAGAGATTATTAAAAGGAAATATCCCGGTGCGTTACTCCTTGATGTTACTTCTACTTCACAGTACAATTCTACTAGGCTTCTTAGCCCATTTTATCCTCATCGTAATATTCCAATCCCATTTACAGTGAACATGAAGGCGACATGTGTGGAGGCTGTTTGGCAGGGCCTTAAAGTTTTTAAAGATTGTGATGTAGACGTTAAGACTTTTTCGAATGATACTATGAAGAATATTAAGAGAACTTCAAGGAAATATGGTAAGCCTCTTGGACACAGGAAGGGAGTGTATGGTAAAGAGTTATTAAACTATGAGGATGCTAGAAAATTAATCTATTTACCAACATATAAATGGATGTTAGATAACGTTACTGTTGTACATATATTGTTGGAAAGGATTACCGAATACTCTAAGAAATCTGACATTGTATTTTTAGATTACAATACGAACACTGACGTAAATAATTTTAAACAGCCGCTGTCACACGCTGGTCTCCTAAAGCTTTACATAGAAGGCAAGTATCCAAGTTGCGCTAAAGATACAGATGATTCCCATGACGGTGATGGACAATTGTCGTTTAACTTTTAAAATTGTACTTATTTAACAGATAGGCATCAATTAATATTTTTAAAAGTATTAATACATTCTTCCCCTTTTGCAAGCCTTGCAAATCTCTGAGGCGGGGTGATTCATAGTGTATTTTGTAGTACAATTTTTACAAAGATATGCTATGAAAAAAACTGATAACCTATTCTATTTTAACTATCTGCACTATTGCATTTTCTTGCGGCAATTATAATTCGGGTAATCAGCAAGATGATAAAATTGATAACTCTAAATTGAGTTATCAAACCTTTAAAGATGCCGGGTTTAGGGTTAAGTGTCCGGCCATGTTGAGCGTTAATAAAAAATTTTTGGAGATGGCTTGGCAGAAGGGGGATGTTACTGCAACAGCTTGATAAAATTGGTGTGCCAATGGTTGCAATTTTCTTTTATAAGAATGGCCACGCATATCATATTCAGGTGAGTTCACGTAATAATTTATTGAATAAGTTCGAATCTTTTGTGCAATCTTTTGAGTTGCTGAATAATAAACAGAAATATGCGGGAGTTTAATTGTCTGCACTTCGCGTTACCCTGTCTCTTTAAAGGAATAAAGTAATTAATTATTATTTTATCTAATAAATAATCAATCTGTCAGAGATGCAAATAATGGTTCCCATGAAAGCGATAGTGAATTATTAGGACATACCGGTGATTTATTTACTAAATTTGAGTGAATTATGAAAAACATCACTAATATCCCTGGCTTTGACAAGGATATAGAAATAGTAGATTATATTGGATCCCCCGGGGTTTCGGAAGAGGATGAGTTGCTGCAAGCTCCCGCTTGTAATTTGGGTGGTGCAATAGCGTTCAAAAATCCAGCTTTTTTTGTGGATGAAACCGTGGCCGATGATTTTACCTATGAGTTGCCGGACAGCAGGAAGTTCCGTGGAAAACATGTGCTAGATAAGGGATTATATGCCTCATACTTGCTGATGCGTTCTGCTTTCTATCACAGAAATCATTGTTTGTTTGTTATTCTTTACAATTGTAAAGTTTGCCCAGTCATTTTTGCTGTTTATGCAAATGAAAATGATCCCAAGCAAACGCGCTTTAAGTTTAAGGCCATTAGAGTGAATCGTAATAATAATAATGGTATAAATTTTTATAAGAGTGTCCTGAGTATGAGGGAGTTGCCGTGGCGGGAAGCAAAGGCATACGATTCAATGGTTCAACAAATTATGGACCCGATGTTTTCATTCCATGATGCATGGATGGCTTGGTGTTTCAATCTTGAGACACTAGAAAGGCCAAAGCCGTCAAGGGAGGCTAAGCTGCTAAGGAGGCAGTTGAGATAGAGGATATGAATCGCATATATATAAAAATAGTTTTAGCTGTATTGTTGCTGCTATGCTTATTTAACATGCCTTACGGATATTACACATTTGTGAGATTTGTTGTGAGCATTGCTTTTGCAATAATGGCGTATAAATCTTATGTCTCCAAGGAAACGGAGTGGTGTATTGTTTATGTCGCGATAGCTATATTGTTTCAGCCAATATTTAAGATTCCTCTGGGGCGTGTGATGTGGAATATTGTAGATGTGCTGGTGGCGGTTTTGCTGTTTGTCCCGGGGCTATTAAACCATTTTAATAAAATAGATTAAATTTGAGGAGAATATGAAAAACGGGAGCGGGGCATCTGTTGCCTTGCTAAAAATTAAGGCCTAATAAGATTTTTTATGCATTATTTAAGAATGTTGTTTTTCGGTGTAGTAGTTGCACTGATTTCAAGCAGTTGTTCACATGACTTTAAAGTGAGCGGTGGCAAACCTTTTTCTGGGGTTGATAATATGGTTTATTCTGATGTCCACATAAACAAATTAAAAGTTTTTGTTGAAAATTCAGGAAGCATGGATGCTTACTTATGCGAGGGCTCTCAATTCAAGGATGCAATCTTTGATTATGTAAGTTCTTTAAACGGATATGTTGATACAACGGAACTTAGTTATATCAATCAAGATATCATTAATTACAAAGGCAGTATACAAAATTATCCGAGCATTATTTCATTTAAGTCCGGTGTGCGAAAACATTCAGATTTGGGAGAGATGCTGGAGAGTGTATTAAGGTGTACCGATGATAACACGATATCTGTATTTATTTCTGATTGTATTTTAGATGTCCCTGATGGTAATGCTTCAGATTATCTGTGTAATCGAGAAATTGAAATTAAAAATGCGTTTATCAAACATCGTAACAAGTATAAAAATTTTTCTGTAGAGATTATCAGACTATTATCCAAGTATAAAGGCAGTTACTGGTATAAAGGAGAATTACATGACTTTTTTAATGGTAGTAGGCCGTATTATATGTGGGTCATGGGTAATCAAAATGCATTAGCGTATTTGAATAGGAAAGTCCCTGTAAGTGATATTAAACATGGTATAGATAACTATGTGTCTTTTGCTCCGTGTGCGGAACCAACATTTTCCGTTACTGATGCTTTTGGAGTACAGAGTGGTGGGGTAAGCATTATAAGGCAAGACCCAAATTCGAATTATAAATTTTTAGTTTATGCTGACTTATCAGGTACCCTTCTTTCCCCAGAGGATGTATGTAATATGAAGTTTTCCTTAAAGAGTAATTCAAATTGTTCTATATCCGTTAGAAAAATTGACAGTAAGAAATCTATATTCACTCATTCTTTGCTTGTTACGGGCAATAAGGGTTTAGTTGCAAATAAATCTGAAGTCCTGATGTTACACTTTATGGAAAGTTTGCCAAGTTGGGTAAGTGACTATAGCAGCGATAGCATAGTTCAGCCTGGAGATATTTTGAAGAAAAATAATCAGATGAAAACCTATGGATTGTTTTATTTAATCTCCGGCGTCTTTGATGCGTATAAAAGCAATGATAATTACGCAATTATGAATTTTAGTATTTCTGAATAATAAATAATTATGGGAAAATTTTTTGGGAATCTCTATGACCTCTTTGAGGCTATGTTTGGACAAGGTTTGGCGCAGTACCTTTGGTATGGCCCTCATCCTGCAAATCAGATTAATTTATATTGGAAAATTGGTCTATTGTCACTGATTATTTCGATATGCGTTGCAGTAATGTTTTATTACGTCATTAATCATCCAAGATGTAATACATGGTGGTGGTGGTCCATCTTTTTGGTAGCTAATTCCTTTATTAATTTTATAGTTGGATGGCAGTGGATTGGTTCTCAGAATATAGATGTCCAAAATTGTATGTCCGAATTAAATGAACTTGCCGGCGGGCAATATTCGTATGCAGTTTCTCCTACAGACTACATTAGTTTTGGGTGGGCCAATTTTTTTGTTTCAATGTTTTTCTTCATTGTAATTTCTTTTATGATAAAATACTGGAGTAGAAACTGTTCTAGCGCTCCATTCAGAATATTAAAAACTTATTAAGACATGTCTAAACTATATATTTTTGCAATAGGTGGAACGGGCTCAAGAGTTCTCCGTTCCTTGACGATGTTGTTAGCGTCTGGTGTTGATATGAGCGCTAAGGGGATTGATACCATTGTGCCAATCATTATTGATCCGGATTTTGGCAATGCTGACCTAACAAGGACAGTAGATACGCTAAGAAAATATTGTAATATAAGAGAAAACCTTAGTTTCTCCGCTTCTAATAGAAATAAATTTTTTAAAGAGAAAATATCTGATGTATTAGACGGTTACAGGTTTAACCTTTTAAATACAAATAGTAAGCTTTTTAGTCAGTTTATTAACATTGCTTCAATGGATAGGGAGAACCAGGCAATGGCTAAGGCTTTATTTTCTAGAGGAAATTTAGATTCTAATATGAATGTAGGTTTTAAAGGGAATCCAAATATCGGTAGCGTTGTGTTGAACCAAATAGTTGAATCTCCAGATTTTGAGGTATTTGCTAATAGTTTTTCAAAGGGTGATAAAATATTTATTATCAGTTCAATCTTTGGAGGCACAGGAGCTAGCGGTTTTCCACTATTACTTAAAACTCTACGAACAAATAAGAAAATACAAAACTTTGCCTTGATTAATCAATCTGAAATTGGAGCTGTAACTGTTTTGCCATATTTTGCACTTAAAAGTAATTTAGACAGTGCGGTAGATTCATCTACTTTTATATCAAAAGCAAAGTCAGCTTTGGCTTACTATGAAGATAATATTGCCGGTCAAATAGAGGCTCTGTATTTTGTTGCCGATGATATTTATAATAATTATGAAAATGTGGATGGGGGAGAAAACCAAAAAAATGATGCACATCTCATTGAATTATTGTCAGCGTCATCAATAGTTGATTTTTCCAATAAAGAGCACAAAATAGGTGATACTAAGAATTTTGAATTCGGATTAAAGGATAGTGTTAGTGAGGAGGTGTCTTTTAATGATTTTTATGACACGTTCCAATCAGATGTTTTGAAGCCGATGATTCAACTTGTGTTATTTTCAAATTGTTTTAAAAACCAAAAAAGTTTCATAAAGTCTGGAACTCTAAATGCAAACCGGCACATTGATAATTATAAGGATTTTTATAATTCTCCGTTTGTAAAAGATTTGGAATCATTTCTTTGCAATGAGTTTTTGGGTTGGTTGGGAGAAATGAATAGAAACATAAGGCATCTGCATTTATGTGAATTTGATAAATCATTGGAGCCATTTGATGTTATAAAAGGGATTCACTCTAAGAAATTGTTTAGTACAAAATCAGGTTATAATCTGTTTTTTGATAGGTTAAATAGAGAGGAAAGGCATTGTGACAGAACATCAAAAAGCAATGATAAACTAGTGGAAATGTATTATTTAGCCACAAAATGTTTAGTTCAAGAAAAATTTAATTTTTAATTAATATGTCTAAAGTTTTTAGGTTGTATAAAGGCGGTTCCAACACTTATACGGATTGGGATTCTAATGGGAATTTTCCTTACGACTCTTCAAATAGAGAAAAGATTACTGATCCTAATGGCGCAACTGCAAGAAAACAAATAACATCTATTCCTTCTCCTTTTGCGCAAATAGCATTGGTCAAAACTGCTTTTGGTGAGGTTTGTAAAATGACTAAATCAAATGATGGAGGGGGACTTGACGGCAATACCATTTTTCATAAGATGGTTTCTGATGCTTTGGATATAGGAGAGATTTTTTTTAATATCGACAGGTTTTCTGAACAGGTTGATATTATCACTTGGAATCCCAATACTAAAATTGAGGAACTGGTAAATTCAGGCGATAAGGGTCACCGAGAGTACGGGGATGTATTAAAAAAATATATGCTGGCAGATGCTTCTACGTATAATTTTAATCCTTCCGATGATTTCTTCCTACTAAATTATAAACTAGGACCTGATGCTTTAAATATTATCGGCGCAACTTCTCCTGCCACTTTATTCTTTGGGACGTCCAATGATTTTGAATATGTGTCTCAGACTATCAATTTCGGACAAGATAAGGCCCTGGACAATCAATTTTGTCCACTCTACAAGAGAGATTCTGCGTATATTTTATCTCTATTTAAATTCAGGAATGCTTTCAAAGATTTTGCAACTAAATTCCCTGAGTTCAACGATTATTTAGATTTGACGCTGAGTGCAATCAGTGATACAAATTTGAAAAATCAACTTGTTAATATATCATCCTATTCTAGTGATAATTTTGGCGTTATTACCGTTAACAATGGCGACCAATCGAATATTGTTAACGTGTTGAAACAGAGCCTCTTTAAAAAAACTAATCTTTTCCAAGGAAGTGAATTTGAGATTAAATCAGAGAATGTTAGTGACAAAGATGCTCCCCTGGTTTTGCCGATAGAATCTGGCAATCGTTATTCATCGTTAAAATATGTGACTGCTGCATGGGGAATGTCTAACAAAGCTCCACTAAAAGATATCAGACCATTAGTTAATAGAAAATTGCCGAATGATGGTGTCAGTTATCCTTACTTAACAATAGGCGATTTTTTGGAAGATACAATCATAGAAGTGCCTCATGAAATCGATAATGCGAAATTTTTTGATGGTAATGCTATTAATAATTTACAAAACAATAGACTATCGTATCTTCTCCCGCTTAAACCTTTAATTTTCAGGTATTTTTCTCCATCTGAAGTCATGGGTAAAATTTCAAATGGTCAAAATATGGTGGACATGGAAGTCTTGGTAAAGGGTGTGCGAATAACTTTAAGAATTCCAATAAAAGGGAATGCTTTGATTAATTATATTGAATATTCTAAGATTTATTATGAGTCGAATGCTAATTTTGAGAAGAATGAGGGGTCGATAGTTGAGTTTGATTTTGATGCCTTATTACTGCCTAATATCAGATTCCAAGATGAGTCTGATGCGATGTATAGAGTTTCGACTATTTATTCAACAAACAGCCCGATTAGTTGCAATTTAAAATTTTATAAGGGAACTGAAGAGTTATCTGGTTTGGTGAAGAGGTGCAGAGATAATGAGGGTGCCTATCGTGTCAAGATAGAGACGTATAGTATTGACGGGAGGGCATTTAATTTTTTTGCTTTGGAATTAGATAAAAACAATGCAAAATCAATTGTCATACCAAAGTTTAAAGATGAAAATCAAAATAAAGATTTCCATTTTTCTGTTGATTTGGGGACATCAAATACACACATAGAATATAAAATAGGTACGGTGGGGGCAATCAATCCATTCGATTATGACACTGATTGTCAACTTTGCCACATGTTCAAATATGATAGCCGTCTAAGTGATTATCGCGGTCTTGTTGAAAAAGACTTTATTCCTGATAGACTAGGGAGGAATTGTGAATATCATTTGCCAACCAGGACTGTTTTGTCTTATGCGCGCAATTTGAACCCTAATATGGAGGCAGTTCCCTTTGAAATGGCCAACATACCGTTTGCATATGGCAAGAAAGAGGATGTACTCTATGACGAGTACGATAACGATATTAAGTGGGGAAATAATAATTCGGATACCAAGATAAGGTCTTACATTAATTGCATTATGCTTTTGTTAAGAAACAAAGTACTTCTAAATGAAGGCAATATGCGTAAAACAACACTAACTTGGTTTTATCCTGTAAGTATGGCGCCAAAAAGGAGGAACTTATTCAGGTTAGCTTGGAATGACTCTTTTAAAAAGTATTTTGGTGTAGAAACTACTACTACATGTCTAAATGAATCAATAGCTCCAATCCAGTTTTTCTTTAAAACATTCCCGTCGGCTAATAAGATGGTCTCAATAGATATAGGCGGTGGAACGACTGACATTTCGTTCTCCTCTGATAGACAAGTTCACCTTGTGACTTCTTTCCGTTTTGCGGCAAATGACCTTTTCTCAAATGATATTGTTACCCCGCCATGCAAGAATGCTATTATTGATTATTGTTATGAGAAAATGATTAAGCCTAACCTTAGCCAAGTAAGTGGTAAGTCTGAAGTATTAGATGATCTAAAAAAGAAGTCAGGACCAGCCGAATTAGCAATAATGCTTTTTGCGCTTAAAAATGAAGTGCAATTGAAGGGAACAGGAGTAATAATAAATAATATTGATATTAGTTCAATTCTACTGAGAGATGAAAATTTTAAAATAGTCTTTCTGATATTTTATACAGCCATTTTATACCATATTGGTAAAATTATTAAAGCTACTAATTATGGTATGCCAAGGCATGTTGTATTTAGTGGCTACGGTAGTAATGTTTTGAAATTTATTACCAGAGATGTTGGTGTTTTGGAAAATTACACAAATACAGTACTTAAACTGGTTGTTGGTAATGGTGGTGATTTAAATATTCTTGGTTTTGATAATGAAACGCCAAAGGAAGCGACTTGCAAAGGAGGTTTGATTACTGATGCTGCTGTCGTGAATAATAATAACAATCCAAAAGTTGTAGTTCTGAAAGCGTTAGATGATACTATTGTGGATGAGTCTGCTACATATGCTTCAATTGGTGATGATTATATCAATAATTCCGTAAAAGTTATACGCAAGTTTATTAACTTTTTCTTCACAGATGTGTTTGGAAAATTTGACATTGAGGACACAATAGGTGTGTCCAAGAGATCATTGGCAATTTCAAAGTCTGAATGTTTGAAGATATCAGACGAGGATATTAAAACATCTATGACAAAAAGACTTGAGCCTATGGACAAGAGTGATCAAATTAGAGAAACCCTATTCTTTTATCCCCTTAAGGATATCTTGGATAGGTTATCTAATAAACTTTATGAATAAGTTAATTATTTGTAACAAGTGCAATTATGTTAGAATTTTTATTCCTTTTGGAACATGTAGGACCAGATGTTAAGCCTTGGATTGTACAATTTTCTGATAACATTTGGGAATGTGGTTACTTTTGGTCTCCTTTTATAACTGTTGTTTTGGCTATTTTACTTTTAATATGTTTAATTATTATATTCATAAGAATATGGGATAGGCGTGTTATTCCTTGGGCGATTAAATATGTGTTGCCATGGTTAGAAAAAATAAAGGAAGATTTCTCTACAGGGGACTCCTCTTCTAATCCAGATAGTGTTGATGATGTGCGATTAAGTAATAATAATCTTAAAACAAAAATCGAAAAACTTGAGCGAGAAAATTCTGAACTAAAACAAGAAAACAAACGACTTGAGAAACTAAATGAAGATCTGAAGCAAGAAAACAAACGACTTGAGGAACTAAATGAAGATCTGAAGAAGAAAGATGAACCCCACTACTCGGCATATTCTTACCCGGGGGAAAACAATACACCCAAAGATCCAGAGCAAGCTAATGCCATTACTTGCTATTTTAAGACTAATGATGAACGTAAATTTCCGAAAGCTTATAATGACGATGAGGATAAGACGGCTATTTTTAAAGCGCATATTACCGGAGATAGAGGATGGTATGAACTTGTTGATAATGGGCCTATTGGAATAAGCAGAATAAGGGGACGTGATGGTAATCAATATGTTATATTTTATAAATTAAAAAATTGCCTTCTTGGTGATGCAAAAAAATTTACAATGATTCATAGTGGAACTATTGTAAAAGACGGTGATAGTGACAGTTGGTCAGTACAGGATCGCCTCGAAGGTACATTTGAATAAATTTGATATTAATATTTTTTGTAAAATAATTAGTTTTTATGTTATACATTCAAAGTTTTTTTTGTATGGTGCTGTCGGAATTGCATGTTGATAGTGTGTTTGTTGTAAATTCTATTAACTTTTCGTATGCTCAGTATGCTGCTGCGGTTATTGCTGCGTTGGTGGTCATTGGGCTGATTATTCTTCAGGTCAGAAGCTTTTATTCAAATAGTAAAAGAATAGATGAATTGAAGACTGCATTCAATTCTAGGAGATACTCTGTTAAGAAAGATGGGGCAACCGGTTTTGTAAATGGAATATTAGATAACGATGGCAATCAGAATCGTTTGTTTGTTTCTATACTATCGTCAATCAATTCTTATCTTTCCAGTAATAAGGCATCAGTAATTGACTTCCAGCTTATCAAGGACACTGTAAATAGAAATTGTGATTCTGTTGAGGATGAAATTAATACGCAAACTCCTATTCCTTTGTATATGGGCCTTATAGGGACCATGATAGGTATCATTACGGGTCTGTTGTCGTTTATTGCTTCTGGTGGGTTGTCTGACTCTTCCGATGCAGATTTTAATACTGGGATTACAGCCCTTTTATTTGGCGTAGTGGTGGCAATGGGTGCGAGTATGTGTGGCATAATGCTTACCACTTATTCTTCAACAAAAATAAAAAAATGTAAAGAAGAGGAGGAAAGCGGTAAAAATTATTTTTTGACATGGATACAGGCGGAAGTGCTTCCAGTCCTATCGACTGATACAGCAACTGCGCTTGGAAATTTGGCTACAAATCTTAATAATTTTAATAACAATTTTGCTGATAACACTAAGAATCTCAGGGCAACTTTGGATAAAATTAATGAGACTTATACACTTCAGGAGAAAGAAATGGAGGCGATTGCAAAATTAGATGTGAAAAAAATAGCATCATTTAATGTCAATGTATTAAAGCAGTCTGAAGACTTTATTAGCAAGTTTGCCTCCTTTAATAAAGATCTTGATGCCGTAAAAGATTTTACGAGCGATATTAAAGTTTGTTCGGAGCAGCTCGCAACGATAGGCGAAACCTTGTCAGAGAATTTGTCTAGCCAGCTAAATAAATCAGTTACGGATGTTGATGATTCAATGCACAAGACATTAAATGAACTATATACAAGTACAGAGAAGCAAATAGATGTTACGCAAAAATCTTTAACAACCATGTTAGATAGTAATAAGACTTTTGTTGAGAGCATTAACAATGGCCTACTGAGTAATTATTCTAAAGGCGTTGAAGAGAGTATCCAAGTTTTCCAAAAGTCAACGCATGATATGCAGAATAGTTTTTCAGAACAAATAAAGGCTATGCCTATTATGAGTGAAAAAATAGAAGATTTATCTACGATGTCTAGTAAAATGAATGATTCCTTTAAAATGATGTCTAGTGGTTTTAATGATAGTTTTGATAGGCTTATTAAATCGATTGAAGAACAGGTGACCAAGGCACTTAGAGCTGGTGTAATAAATGCTCCTGCCTTAGCGGGCAATACAAGTACAAAATATGGTGGTTCACCTAAATGGGTAAAAATGACATTATTAGTTAGTTCTGTTATTATAGCGTTGTTCTGCCTATTGCAAATCTTTGTGTGGGTGAATGATAAGTTCAGTTTATTTGTTTTCTAATATTTTATTATATGTCATCTCATAAAGAATCTTTTTTTTGGACCAGCTACTCAGACTTGATGACCAGTCTTTTTTTTGTTATGCTTGTCTTGTTTGTGTTTACCGTAGGAAAACTTAATAAAAGAAACAGTGTTACCCAGCAGAAACTAGATAGGATAAAACAGATTGAAGCATCCACAAAAAGTTTGGATAAAACCTTTTTCATTTATGATTCTGTCGGGAAAAAATATAAACTAAATGTACAGTGCCAATTTGCAAGGGGAAGTTCTGATATTTTTAATCTCAACAATAAAGACTATAATGGCGAGTTCACAAGGAAACAGTTGAGACAAGCTGGTTTTGTAATAAATTCCTTTTTAAAAAATAATAGTCAGAATCGATATATAATTATCATTGAGGGGCAAGCTTCTAAGGATAATTATATTAATAATTATCAGCTGAGTTATGAAAGAGCCCTCTCCTTAGTAAAATTTTGGAAAGGAGAAGGCATAGATTTTATTGATAATTCTGTTGGTAGGAATTGTGAAATTCAGATTGCCGGTAGTGGCGATGGACGCTTAACGAGTGAACATAGAGCTAAATATCTTGCTGCAGACCAGCAGTTTATAATATATTTATTGCCTAAGAATATAATTCCTGATGAAGATACAAAATAAAAATATTGCTTTTTTATTTTGTCTATTATTATTGCTTTTTGGCAATTTGAGTTTAGTCTCATGTATCCATGAGTCTGGACATATAAATTTTAATAGCCCTTCACCTATCCCAGCTAGAAGCAAAGCGCATTCTAATGACATCCAAATTTCAAGGAATGATGACAATATTAAGCTTAGTGGTTCTGAAGTGTTTTCTAAATATAATAATGCAGTCTTCACAATTGTTACATTAGTAAATCAATATTCTGGATACCAAGGTTCTGGTTTTTTTATTAACGATAGTGGGCTTGCTGTTAGTAACTATCATGTTTTTAAAGGAACTCGGAAAGGTGTAGAAATGATAAAATTGGCCAATAGTGATGAGGTTTATAAAGTAGCAGAGGTAATTGCATATAGTGCTAAAGATGACTTTATAGTTTTTAGAGTTGACATCACTAATAATCAGTTTATTCCAATCGCTGATAGAAGGCCGTTGGTGGGTGAAAGGGTTTTTGCAATTGGCAGCCCCAAAGGACTAGTCAATACTTTTTCTTCTGGTGAGATTTCTCAGTGGAGAGGAAATATTATTCAAATTGATGTGCCTATTGACCATGGAAGTAGCGGAGGTGCATTAATTAATGAGTATGGAGAGGTTGTCGGAATTACATCTGGGACATTTGATGATGTTTCAAAAGCCAATTTAAACTATGCTCTTAGCATAGATGTTATCAAAAAAAGTATTTCTCAGTAATTGTTTTGCAAGCCTTGCAAATCTCTTAGGCGGGGTGATTCATAGTGTATTTTTGTAATACAATTTTTACAAAAATATACTATGAAAAAACTGATAATCTGTTCTATTTTAGCAATTTGCGCTGTCGTGATTTCATGCGGCAATAATGCGCAGTCTTATAATAACGATGCAAGTGCGGATTCAACTGCGGTGATGATGCCGGAAGCTGTTGATACAACTGTCGCGACTACAAGCGGTTACCAAACATTTCCGGACGCGGGGTTTAGCATTACTTGTCCTGCGGAACTGGAAATCAACCAGCACTTCTTGGATATGGCAAGGCAGCAGGGTAATACCACAATGGCTTTTGCTTATTCGGGGGCAACTGATAAAGATGATCCAGATATCGGATGTATTTATAATATCAATATTTCTGATTGGAATAATGATAGTGAGTACAGCAGATTAAGCCAATCCGGGAAGAGGAATAGTGATAGGGAAGCACTTGATGATTATGCCTCTAACCTTGTTAAAAACGGAATAGAACATAAATATTCAAATTTTTGCGGAGAGAGGGCATTGTTGTATTCATTTGACCAGATGGGACTTCCAACGATGGCCGTTTTCTTTTATAAGGACGGACGAGGTTATCTTTTACAAGTAGCTACGCGACAAGATTTGGAAAGCAAGTTTAAATCTTTTATGCAATCGTTTGAGCTAATCTAAAAATATTATTGAATAATGTTTGCAAATACATGGAATAATGTTGTAACATGGTTTAAGGATAGGTCTGAAAGGGCAAAGCTGATTAGTAGTTTTAATGATGCTGCAAGGCGCTCTTTTATTACCGGTGATTCTCCTACTTTGCTGAAAGCCAAAATATCCAAAGGAGAACCATCATACAAGCACCATTTTTCTAAATTGTTTAGCGGATTTAGGATTGTGGCTTTTTCAGGTCGGCAATTGGATAGAGGTGAAATACAAGCAATAGGTGATACAATTTTATCTGATGATACGTTAGTGAGAAGATTGGTTGTTCTGGGATGGGATACACTTGAAGTCCAGGGAGATAAGGGCTATTATGGTTTGAGGTGGCAGCTGAAGGAATATATGTTGCTGGGCAACTAAAGGCTGCGCTCTATTTTTCAGATGACTTAAAATTCTATTAAAACGCTTATTTACTATGATTAAGATACTTTTTAAAAATGTATGGTTCTGGATTGCGATAGCAGAATTCATAGCTTTTGTGATGACAATAATAATTATTCTTTCCTCCAGGCACTCTAAACCTTCTAAAAAACAGATGATTAGAGATAAGGTGATGAAAGAGGGTGATGTAGATTTTGGACAAACAATCAAAACGGCATTTGATGTTAAGAAGGCGCAGGCACTTTATGATGTGCTAAAAAAGAGATGTCATCCTGATGTCTTTTCTCCTGATGCTGAGAAGGTTGCCATTGCTGATGATTTGTTCCAGGAGATTACAAAGAACAAGAATAATTATAAGAAGTTGCTGGAACTTAAGGAGATGGCTAAAGAAAAACTAAATATTAACTTTTAAAAAATTTAAATTATGGATGCTGGTGCTTTGATTGCACAACTTATTGGGTGGATTATTATTTGTTCACTAGTTGCGCTTATTGGAAAAAACAGAAAGATTGGCTACGGTATGAGTCTGATAGCCTGTATGTTTCTTTCCCCAATTATTGGGTTGATTATTATCCTTTGTTCCAAAAAGAAGGATGAGGCTAATTACATTGATGCAAAGAAATAGAACATTAAAATAGGAGGAAACGTTTTATGAAAACTTGTGGATATATTGCTATTGTTGTTGGTTGTTTAGAGTTTATCGTTTTTATCTGTGAACTTATTGCTTCCGGGCAAGGTGAGGTTCCGGGATATGCCTTTACCCAGTCATTAACAGGAACTTTTGTGTTCCTTGGTGTTGGATTGTTGTTGCTGCATCTGGCTAAAAGAAAGGAAAAAGAGAAGCAGCAGTTCCATGATTGGAACAAATAATAACACAGCCCGCTTTGCGTGCTGTGAAGCAATGCGCTACAAAGCAGCGCATTGCATAGTGGTTTAACGCGCTGTCGCGCGAGGAGGCACGCTCCCTACGGTCGCGGGCAAAAAAAATAACAGGCATTTTGTGCCTGTTATTTTTTTGCCTTGTTATTTTTTTCTTTGTTTTTTTTCCTTCGTTATTTTTTTGCCTTTTACTAATTAAGGGATATCTGTCGAGATTATAAATTATTTAAAATCAAAAACATTCAGTCCTATTTTAGAATCTTTTACGCGGGGGAGGGTGATGGAGTAGTTGGTTACAATGAATTCTCCGGCGCCGTTGAGGGTGGCTTTTAGCAGATGGCCGGCAATGGCGGTGTAGTCTTCACGGCCAAAGGTGGCGTGAAGGTGCAGATAGACATCACCATCCATAAGGGAGATGTTGCCGGTGAGGTTTGCTATCTCCATTTGCTCTTCAAAAGTTTTGTCTGCGTATTGTTTTGTAGAGGGGTTGAAGAATCTGAGCGTGGCGCTTTTAACTGCCCCAATGCCAATGATTTGTCCGCCTTTGATTTTTTTGTCTTTGCAAAATTGCGTTAAGGCGCTTACAATCTCTTCATGATTTTTGATGCTGACTGCATATCTTTTGGTCTCGTTCATTCCGTACAAGTAGAAGGGTGAGAGATTTTTGCAGGTGTATGGTTTGTCTGTTAGCATGGTGTGTGATTTTTACAAAGATAAGAATTTGTGTTTCTTAGTGTTGGAGTGTTGCCGCTGCATCCTGCCCAGTGATGTGGATAAAAGCGTGCTATATCAGCATTTATATCCGGATAAAAGTGCGATAACACATTATTTTTATCCGGATAAAAGTGTGGATAACGATGAAAAGTTATATCTTTGCGTTAATTATTAACACTTTATGCTATGAAAAGAGATAAAATGCAAGATTTGATAGCCTGGAAAGGGGACAAAAACAGGAAACCTCTTATTGTGCGCGGTGCCAGACAAGTTGGGAAGACATGGATTGTAAAAGAGTTTGGTCGCACTCAGTATCAGAACATGGCATACGTGAATTTTGAGAATGCTCCTGAGCTTGCAAATCTGTTTAAACAAGATTTAAATCCTAAAAGGATAATTTCCGCCTTGAGTACGTATCTGGGAATTAACATTAATTCTAATAATACTCTTATCTTTTTTGACGAGATTCAATCCGTTGAAGGAGGCCTTGCATCATTAAAATATTTTTGTGAAGATGCCCCTGAATATCACGTTATTGCTGCTGGTTCTCTCTTAGGCATAGCGTTGCACTCAGGTACATCATTCCCTGTCGGGAAGGTAGATTTTATTGATATTAAGCCGCTTACATTTTTTGAATTTTTAAATGCGGTTGGACAAGAGAGTTACGTAAGTGCAATATTGAGTAGAGATTGGGAGACTGTTTCAATTTTACATAGTCGTTTATGTGACTTGCTGAAAGTGTATTTTTTTGTTGGTGGAATGCCGGAAGCCGTTCAAACTTATGTAGATACAAAGGATCTTTCAAAAGTGGAGCATGTCCATCAAAATATTTTGTACTCATATCAGGCAGATTTTTCAAAGCATGCACCATTTGAAATTATTCCACGGCTTAACTTGGTTTGGAACAGTATTCCTGCACAACTTGGAAAAGAAAATAAAAAATTTGTTTACGGAATTATTCGCCAAGGTGCTCGCGCAAAAGATTATGAAATGGCAATTTATTGGCTTTTAGATTGCGGTCTTCTTTCAAAATGCTGTAGAGTTTCAAAGCCTTCAATTCCTCTAAAGGCTTATGAAAATTTTTCCGTTTTTAAATTGTTTTTGGTTGATATCGGACTGCTGTCAACGCTCTCTCATTTGGATAGTAAAATTATGATTGATGGTGATTCCGTTTTTACGGAGTTTAAAGGCGCAATGACGGAACAATTTGTTATGCAAGAACTTATGGTTGCTCATCACGACAGCACTTATTATTGGACCAATGAAAAAAGTACAGCTGAAATTGATTTTCTCGTTCAAGGCAATGCAGATGTTTTCCCAATAGAGGCAAAGGCTGGCATTAACGTGCACGCAAAAAGTTTCAAAATGTTTTGTGAAAAATATAAAGTAAAAAATGCATATAGATTCTCCCTGCTGCAGTACAAAGAACAAGATTGGATGACTAACGTTCCTTTGTATGCTGCTGGAATAATTTAATGTGTAGCAATGGGAAAAGTCCGGGAGGGGTTGAAGAATCTGAGCGTAGCGCTTTTAACTGCCCCAATGCCAATGATTTGTCCGCCTTTGATTTTTTTGTCTTTGCAAAATTGCGTTAGGGCGTTTACAATCTCTTCATGATTGTTTATGCTTACTGCATATCTTTTGGTCTCGTTCATTCCGTACAAGTAGAAGGGCGAGAGATTTTTGCAGGTGTATGGTTTGTCTGTTAGCATGGTGTGTGATTTTTACAAAGATAAGAATTTGTGTGCTGTGCTGCTTGGATGGGTGTTAAGGTGCTGTTATTTTGGCATGGACGTTCTGTATTGGCATTGTGTATAAAGGTAAAATATCTTACCTTTGAGAACATTTTTAAATCATGGAAGTTGATGTTGATTTTTTGAAGAAAATCTTGGACATTACTCAAGTTGGGTGGTGTATTCTTGATAGGAAGGCCAGAAGTTTTGAATGCTCTGATTATCTGTGCAAAGTCCTTGGGCTTAAGGGGACAAATATTCTCTCTTTTGATAAGTTTTTTGCAATGATTCCGGGAAGTTATGCGGAGGTTTTGAAGGTTGGTTTTTCCCGCTATTTTACAATGTATGATAAATTCTATGACACAACGTATCCCATTGATACTCCTGAGGGAGAGGTTTGGTTTAACTATAAGATGATATCAAAGATGGAGAATGATAGCAACTATCTGGTTGTTGTCAAAAGGGTGGATCCGCCTGATGCTAAGGTATGTATCATTGATTCTTTGCAGGTTTTGAGCACGCTAAAGCAAGATTCTTTTATCTCGGCTTTTCTTCACAGTTTGATTTATGAGAAGAACTTGGATAAGAGCGTTAATAAGGTATTGCACACTATACTAGATTTTTACAAGGGTGACAGATGCTATATTTTTGAATTCAGTGATGATGACAAGTATCAGTCAAACACATATGAGGTTGTAGCAGAGGGTGTTAGTGAAGAGAGACAAAATCTGCAACATGGGTCCGTTGATGTGTATCCTTGGTGGAGCAAAAAAATATTGAAGGGAGAGCCAATTATTTTAGATTCTATAGAGCAGCTTCCCCCTGAGGCAAAAACGGAATATGATATTTTGGCGGCGCAAAACATTCGCTCCATAATTGTTACTCCCTTGCAGGCGAGTGACCGTGTTTGGGGATACATGGGGGTGGATATTGTTAAAGAGTCTAGAAAATGGTCAAATAGAGACTATTACTGGCTCTCTTCTCTTTCCAATATTGTAAGTCTTTGTATGGAGCTAAGAAAGAAAATGCCTGTATGATGCATCGTTTTTTTGACGGTTTTTATTTTGCGCTATTAACGCTCTGTGTTCTTGCAATTGGATTTGTTTCATGCAGCAAGAGCAATGAAGGAGGTGGGACAAATCCAGCAATTGTTACAAATGAATATTTTGAGCAAGTTACTGCTCAGCGCACTATTACAAAGCAGCAGCTTGCGGATATGATTGCGCCGTATATTAAGAGTTATGGCGTATCTTCCAGTACGATTTCCGGTTATTTGAGTGATGTGAATGTTGCTGCAATTACTTATAAGACAAAGGGTGTGGATGGCAAGGAGGTGACCGCTTCTGGAGTTATTGCGTATGCTTCCGGAACAAAAAATTATGACCATTTGTTGAGCATTCAGCACGGGACTACAGATATCAATGATGCTCCGTCTACTCAAAATTTTCCTTTTGAACTTGCTCCTGTGCTTGTGGGGCATGTTGTAGTAATGGCTGATTATCTGGGCTATGGGGCAAGCAAGACTGCGGATTTGCAGCATCCTTATTTGCATATTAAGTCTACCGGGATTGTTTGCGCGGACATGATTGAGGCGGCAAGAGAGTATTTAAAATCTGTCGGGATAAAAGAGAATTCTACTGATTTGCAATTGATTGGATATTCACAAGGCGGTACTTCTACTATTGCAACATTGCTTGAGCTGGAGAGCAGGGGAGAGACATCACGTATTAAGGCGGTGCATGCCGGCGGCGGAGTATATGATATGGAGGCTACGTGGCAATACTTTATGTCTCAAGCTGGTACGGCATATTCTCATATGGGATATGTCCCGTATTTAATTAGAGGAATTTGCTATGGGGAGCAGCTGACTTTGGATGATTCTAAAATTTATGCTCCGCGGATGATTTCAGAAGGGCTTGTTAATATCTTCTCTACAAAGCAGTTATCTGCATGGCACTCTTTGCTGGGCACGGATATTACAAAAGTCCTCAGTGCAGATGCTTTTGCGTATCCAACTTTCAATGGAAATACTGAGTTCTTAAAACTGTATCAGGCATTCAAGAAAAATTCTTTAATCAACTATTCTGTATTACAAACGGCTTTCTATATATATCACACTAGAACAGATGATTACGTTCCTTATGTTAATGCAACTTCTGCAATTACTCATTGGCCTGCCGCCCATTATGTTGAGCTAACTTCTACCGGCCACTTTAACGGAGGTATTGAATTTTATTTGAGGTACATGGGATTGTGGAATCTGATTTCCAAGGACTCTCCCGCTTTTGCAGCAAAGATGAAAGAGCAGCTGTCGTAGCTGTTGCGGATCAGTTAGTGTTAATGTTTTCTAGTAATTTTTCTTTCTGAAGGCTCCTGGTGTTTTGCCTGAATAGTGTTTGTAATATTTTGTAAAGGTTGACTGGTCAGGGAAGCCGTACTCATCTGATATTTGCTGTATTGTTTTGTCCGTGTCTTTAAGGAGAGCGCTTGTTTCCTCCATTATGGTCTCTCTTATCCATTGAAATACAGTGCGTTTAGAACACTCATTTACAATTCTCTCCAGATATTGCGGGGTAATGCATAGCTGAGTTGCATAGTATATTACCGAGTGTTCCTTTTTTATGTGTTGTGGCAGAAGTTTAATGAACTGCATAAAAATTGCACGTTTTCTAGTGTAATCTTGTTTATTTTCCGACGGGGAATTTTGAGTGAAGAAAATATTTGCAACTTCCAGAAGCAACATCCAGCTTGCACATTTTATCATCTCTAGCCGGAAATAGTGGGAGTAGCCTGTGAGTATTTCTTTTAACATAACAATGCGGATGCCTAGTAATTTTGTCTGTTCTGACGTCATAGTAAGAACCGGATTTTTTCTGATTTGCATCACATAGTTAATAGGAAAAGGAGGCCTGTTTTTCAATAAGTTAGATACATATCCCTCTGTCAAAAGCAACACATAAGCATGTATGTTTTTTGATACGTCAATAAGAGAAAATTTTGTCATTAAAATATCTGCAAAATGGTTTGCTTTTAGAGAATAGTTGGTGCCGTCTATTTTTACCTGCATTTCTCCGCTCAAAATTATTAGCTGGATATGCGTATCAGAAACTTGCTTTTTGAAAAGTTTTTTTCTCTCTGTAATTTCCCATAGCGCAAGACCTTCATCTATCGTGAGGCAATGCTGATTTTCAGAAGTATACTCTTTAAAATTCATAACTATTTAACTTTTGCATTTGTTCTTGTTTCACTTTTGCCATAGTCATTTTTTCAACTTTGAACACGCAAATATATCACAACAATTTCCCATTTTGTTACTGCTTGTTTCTTTTTTGACAAATACAGGCCTCGATATGCAAACATATCTTATGGTCAAATGTTTCATTTTTGCAAAAATTTTTGAAGGACATGAAAAGAATTATTCCAGTTGCTTTGGCCGTTATGGCTGTTACCGCATCTGCATGCAAACAAAAGGGGGCGATGCCTCAGGATAATTATTATCCGACTCTTAAGGTTGAATTGCAGGATAAAACATTGCAAACAAATTATTCGGCATCAATCAAAGGGAAGCAGGATGTAGATGTTTACCCGCAGATAACGGGCACTATTACAAATATTTGTATAACTGAAGGTGCCAGGGTGCACAGGGGACAGGCTTTGTTTATAATTGACCAAGTTCCATATAAGGCGGCGCTTGAAACGGCATGTGCAAATAAGGAAAGTGCTGCAGCTGCAGTGGCAACTGCTCAGATGACGCTGGACAGCAAACAAGAATTATTCAAGGAAAAAGTTGTTTCATCTTTTGATTTGCGCAGCGCGCAGAATTCTTTGCAGTCAAAGAAAGCCTCTTTGGATCAGGCACGTGCCGATTTGCTGAGCGCTCAGAATAATTTATCTTATACTGTTATTAAGAGTCCGGTAGATGGAGCTGCAGGTATGATAACCTACAAAAAGGGAGCGCTAGTAGGACCTTCAATCGCATCTCCATTGGTCTCCGTATCTGATGATAATGAGGTATATGCGTACTTCTCTCTAACGGAGAAGCAGATTATTGCCTTATCCAGACAGAATGGTGGCGCCGGAGATTTGGCAGCGGCAATGCCTGCTGTTTCTCTTAAGCTCAGCGACGGTTCTGATTATGATTTAAAAGGGAAGGTTGATGCGGTCAGCGGTTTGGTTGACAAGAGCACCGGAGCGGTTACGGTGAGGGCTGTGTTTGCAAATCCCAAACATATTTTAAGGAGCGGAAGTTCCGGCAGCGTGGTAGTACCTGTCGTGAGTAAAAATTGTATTGTCATTCCTCAGTCCGCTACTTATGAGTTGCAGGATAAATACTTTGTGTATAAGGTAGTTAGCGGCAAGACTCAATCTGCTGAAATCAAAATTATGGATTTGAATGACGGCAAAAATTATATAGTTGAGAGCGGTCTTAAACAAGGCGATGTGATTATTGCCGACGGCGCCGGATTGCTGAAGGAGGGTATGCCTGTAAGCACTCAAAAACCTAAGGCAGAGGTTAATAAAAAATAGAGAGTATGAAAGTTAAATTATTTATAGACCGGCCGATTTTAGCCTCATGTATCTCTGTCGTATTTTTAATACTCGGAATAATAGGTCTTACTCAGCTCCCGATGGAGCAGTACCCGGATATTGCACCTCCTACCATCATGGTATCAGCAACTTATACTGGTGCAAGCGCGGAGACGGTGCAAAAGAGCGTAATAGTTCCGCTGGAGGAATCTATTAACGGAGTGGAGGATATGATTTACATGACCTCCAATGCAAACAATACAGGTTCAGCCACAATTTTCATTTATTTTAAGAAGGGAACCAATGCGGACATGGCGGCCGTAAATGTGCAGAACAGAGTTTCAAAAGTTACCGGTCAGCTTCCGGCGGAGGTGACAAAAATTGGAGTGCAGACTTTGAAGAGGCAAGTGAGCCAGCTGAAAATCATGGCTTTATATAGTCCCGACAGCACGTTTGACAAGGTCTTTTTAACAAACTATTTTAAAATTAACATTGTCCCTCAGGTACAGAGAATTTCCGGAGTCGGGGAGGTAGAGATGATAGGCTCAGATGACTACTCTATGAGAATTTGGCTGAAGCCTGATGTGATGGCTCAGTACGGACTTGTTCCTGCGGATGTTGTGAATGTTCTTGGAGAGCAAAATATAGAATCTCCAACCGGAACATTGGGATCTGAATCATCAAACACTTTCCAATATACTCTAAAATATAGGGGACGTTATCAGACATCAGAAGAGTACGGCAACCTTGTTATAAAATCTTTGCCGGACGGGGAAGTGCTTAGGTTAAAGGATGTTGCAACAATAGAGCTTGGCTCCGTATCTTACAATACCAATAGTGAAATTAATGGTTGCCCCGGCACTGTATGTATGGTGATGCAAACTGCCGGCTCTAATGCAAATGAGATAATAAAGAAGATTGACAATTTGCAGACAAACATCTCTAAAACTCTTCCTAAGGGAATGGTTCTTTCTGACTTGATGAGCACAAAAGATTTCCTGGATGCATCTATCGCGAACGTAATAAAAACTTTGCTTGAGGCCATTCTGCTGGTTATAATAGTAGTATATGTTTTTTTGCAGAGCGTGCGTTCTACAATAATTCCTTCCATATCTATAGTAATCTCATTGATAGGCACTTTTGCATTTTTGTATATAGCCGGATTCAGCATAAATCTGCTTACTCTGTTTGCTCTTATTTTGGTAATTGGTACTGTGGTGGATGACGCCATCATTGTGGTGGAAGCGGTGCAGGCAAAATTTGATGAAGGCTACACTTCTCCATATAAAGCGGCAATTGATGCGATGGGCGGAATTACTTCTGCAATTATTACAACTACGCTTGTGTTCATGGCAGTATTTATCCCCGTCTGTTTCATGGGCGGAACCACAGGAACGTTCTACACGCAATTTGGTGTTACAATGGCAATTTCAGTGGGCATATCTGCAATCAATGCACTTACTTTAAGCCCTGCTCTTTGCGCGCTGATAATGACGCCTCATCAAAAAGCGGAGGATGGAAAGAAGCTCTCTTTTTCTTCTCGTTTCCATATTGCATTTGATGCTGCGTTTGGAAAATTAAAAGATAAATATTCCAATTCCCTTAAGTTTTTCTTTAAGAAAAAATGGGTTGTTGGTGTTTCTCTTGCAGCCGCCTGCATTTTGCTTGTTGTGTTCTTAAAAACAACAAAAACCGGGCTTATTCCCGATGAGGATACGGGCACTGTATTTGTTTGTGTAACAACATCTCCTGGCAGCACACTTGCACAAACTCAAAAAGCGATGGATGAGGTTGATAAAAGAATTTCCACGCTGCCTCAAATTAAAACTTACGCAAAAATGACCGGCTTCAGCTTAATAAGCAGTTCAAGCAGCGTCTCTTCCGGTTCATTTATTATCCGTCTTAAACCTTGGAAAGAGAGAAAGGGAAAAAGAAATTCTAAAGATGCTGTGATAGGGCAAATTTTTGCAAGGACAGCAGATGTTAAAAATGCGCAGGTGTTTGCGTTTGCTCCCCCAATGGTCATGGGATACGGCGTAACAAACGGTTTGGAAATCTATGTACAGGACCGCAAGGGAGAAAGTATTCAGAATCTGGAAAAATATACAAATCAATTTATTGCAGGACTTAGCAAGCGGCCGGAGATACAGAGCGCGCAAACATCCTTCAGCACACGCTATCCGCAATATGTTGTGGATGTGGATGCTGCAAAATGCAAGAAAGAAGATGTTTCTCCGTCAGATGTTTTGAGCGTTCTATCTTCCTATGTGGGAGGTACTTATGCATCTAACCTAAATAGATTTTCCAAATTGTACAGGGTAATGGTGCAGGCATCTCCAAAGTACCGTCTTGATGTTCAGTCTCTTAATAATATGTTTGTGCGTTCATCCGGAGGCAATATGATACCTATAGGAGAGTTTATAAACCTTACAAAAGTGTACGGGCCGGAAACGCTGACAAGGTTTAACTTGTTTGGGTCTGTATTGGTAAATGCTTCTCCTGCAAGCGGATATAGTTCCGGAGATGCGTTGAAGGCAACAGAAGAAGTTGCCAAGGAGACATTGCCTCAAGGGTATGGGTATGAGCTTAGCGGAATATCCAGAGAGGAGTCATCTTCGGGTTCTGCAACCATTGCGATATTTGCAATTTGCATTATATTTATTTACCTGATACTCTGTTCATTGTATGAAAGTTTCTTTGTGCCGCTGGCTGTCATGCTCTCCATTCCGTTTGGACTTATGGGCAGCTTTTTGTTCTCAAAATTCTTTGGCGTAGAGAACAATATCTACATGCAGACGGGACTGATAATGTTGATTGGGCTATTGTCCAAAACTGCAATTCTTTTGACTCAATACGCAACGGACAGACGCAAGGAGGGAATGAGCATTGTGGCGGCTGCCGCAGATGCTGCGCGCGTGAGATTTCGTCCAATTCTAATGACCGCTCTTGCAATGATTATAGGACTTGTCCCGCTGCTGTACTCAACTGGTGCAGGAGCGAATGGAGACAAATCTCTTGGGGTGGGAACTGTTGGAGGAATGTTCATAGGGACCATTGCCCTTCTGTTTGTTGTGCCGGTATTATTTATTGTATTTCAGACAATTGAGGAAAAAGTTATGGGCGGAAAGCATAACCGTGAAGAGAATAATCTGGATGGTGCAACGGATGATAAAGAGGATGCGGATGATATTTTAAGTGTTGGCAATTCAACAAATGTTGCAATAAAATTGGATGACCATGAGAACAAGTAAATATGTGTTTTTGCTAATTGCAGCTGGAGTGATATTTGAACTTTCCGGCTGCGGCATTTATGGAAATTATAAGAGGCCGGAAAATACTCCTGCAAGCGGCAACCTTTTCAGGGACAGTGCTTATGATAAAGCTCACGATAGTTTTTCTTTAGCAGGCAGTAACATTGCTGTGGAGAGTAAAATTGATACTTCCTCTTTGGCTACGTTGTCATGGAGGGAATTATTTAAAGATAAAAAGCTGCAGGTGCTGATTGATTCTGCTTTGCGCAATAATACCGATTTGCTGACTGCACAGCTGAAAGTATCTGAGGCAGAGGCAACTCTTAAGACATCCCGCCTTGCCTTTTTGCCCTCTTTATCTTTGGGCAGGCAGGGAGAGCTGAGCAGCTTTGATGGAGCAAAGCCTGTAAAGACCTACAATCTAGATGGTTCTGCAAGCTGGGAGCTGGATGTTTTTGGCAAGCTGCGCAATGCAAATGAACAGGCCGCGGCCGCGTTTCAAAAAAGCTATGCGTATAAAGATGCCGTACAAACCAAGCTTATTGCTTCAGTAGCAGATGGTTACTATTACCTGCTTTTATTAGATGAGGAGCTTGCCATTACAGAACAAACCGTTGAGACGTGGCAAGAAAATGTTAAAACCATGAATGCTCTTAAGGCCGCCGGAGAAACTACGCAAGCGGCTGTTTCTCAATCAGAAGCAAGCTTGTATAATACTCAGGCCTCGGTAGTTTCTTTAAAGCAGCAAATCCAAAAACAGGAGAATTCTCTCTCTACGTTGTTGGGTCTTGAGCCGCAGTCTATTATAAGGGGAACTATGGCTGAGCAGGAATTTCCAGCAGAACTGTCTGCCGGGGTTCCATTGCAAATGATTAACAGGCGTCCGGATGTATTGGAGGCTGAATATGCTTTAAAACAAGCCTTTTACGGAATCAATGCAGCACGTTCGGCATTTTATCCGTCACTAGTTTTGAGCGGTTCTGCAGGATGGACAAACAGCTCCGGCATGGCAATAATTAATCCGGGAAAACTTCTGCTTACTGCTATTGGCTCTTTGTCTCAGCCAATTTTTAATAATGGCAAAAACGTTGAGCAGCTGAAGATTGCAAAGGCTCAGCAAGATGAGGCTATGCTTGCCTATAAGCAGAAAATTTTGGACGCCGGTGCAGATGTAAATAATGCCCTGACTCAGTGGCAGTCTGCTCAGAAAAAATATGAACTGGATACAGAACAGGTAAAATCACTACAGTCCGCCGTGCGTAGTACTTCTCTTTTGATGCAGCACGGAACGGTTAATTATCTGGAAGTTATAACTGCAAAACAAACATTGTTGCAAGCTCAAATTTCTTTAATAACTGACCGTTATGATGAAATAAGCGGTGTAATTAACTTATTTCATGCGCTTGGGGGAGGTGCGAATGGAACAGATTGAATATTTTATCTGTTCCAAGTGTAAGGTATAATTTTTATAAATTTGTACCTGTTATGAAAATCTCAGACAATCTTAAGAAATCATACGGGCACGATGTTAAAATTAAAGCGATTGATGCGCAGCGCAAGGCGGCGGAAATTGCGTATGGGCCTGTTACCTTTGAAGTTGCACACATTATGTTAAAGCGCGGCATCTTTGACATGCTAGCAAAAGCTTCCAGCGGTGCGGCTGCGACAAGTAAGAAATCTTCTTCCGTTGTTGCACGTGATATTCATAAAGGATTAACCCTTAGTGAGATATGCACAAAGACAGGATTCAGCAGGTATGTCGCAAAGGTGCTGATGGAGTCCGCCCTCACAACTGGAACGGTCTATCGGGATGACAAAAAATATTTCCTCTCCAAAGTTGGGTGGTTTCTGCTGAATGAAGAGCGCAACAAGATTGACATTGCGTTTAATCACGACGTTAATTATGAGGGATGGTTTAACTTGGAGAAGGCGCTTGACGAGGGGAAACCTGCTGGCTTAAAGCATTTTGGAAGCTGGCCTACAATTTATGAGGGACTGTCCAAGCTCCCGACAGATGTTCAAAAGAGCTGGTTTGATTTTGATCATTATTATTCTGATAATTCTTTTGATGAGGCGCTGGATATTATTTTTGACGGCAGCGCAAATGCCGGTGATTCAGCATCTTGCGACAATAAATCTTTTGCTGGAAAGAGACAGATTGTTAAAAAACTTTTGGATGTTGGAGGCAACACGGGACTTTTTGCTTTGCAGTGCGTAAAGAAGAATCCCGCTGTGAATGTGACGGTTGTGGATCTTCCGCAGCAGCTGGAGATGATGAAGAAAAATATTAGCGGCAAAAAAGGAGCGGAAAGAATTGACGGCTTTGGCGGAAATCTTTTGGACAAATCTTTTAAACTCCCTGCAGGCTATGATGTTATATGGATGAGCCAATTCCTGGATTGTTTTTCAGAGGCGCAGGTGGTTTCTATTCTTAAACGTGCAGCAGCTGCAATGGGTAAGAAAACAAGACTTTTCATAATGGAAACTATTTGGGACAGGCAGCAGTTTGAGACAACCGCATTCTGCCTGACGCAGATTAGCCTCTATTTTACAGCGCTTGCCAACGGCAACAGCAAAATGTTCAATGCAGAAGATTTAACTCGTCTGATTGAAAGTGCCGGACTGCAAATTGAAAAAGAGGTGGACGGTATAGGGCCGGGCAAACACTCCATTGTGATTTGCAAAAAGGCTTAAAGTTTTGATATCTAAAACACTAAATTGACCTCTTGCCGCAAACCTTTGAAATGTCCATGCGGAAAACGCAAGTGTGAGGCGCCATCTTCTGCTCATAAGGAACACTTTGAGGCAGGACATCCGGACAGTATTTTTCCAATATCAGGCGCAGCGCCTTATGTACCTCTTCCTCAGGTAAATCCATTTGAATAGTTCCCTCTACAATCACATCATCAAATGCCATTGTAAATCTTCTCTGCACTCTCTCTGTCTTGCCTACAACGGTGAAAGACACCTTGTTGCATGCGCGCATCAATTCATACTTGCGTCCTTTGGGCGCACCGTGAAAGTAAATTTTATCCTCTCCATCCCACGCATAATTCATCCCAATACCATAAGCGCCAGTATCTTCCGCGCGCATAGACAGTACGCCATATTCACCCTCTGTAAGTATTTTTCTGGCATCTGCCTCCGGCATAGCCTTCTCTTGTCTTCTTAAACCTGTAGTATCGTATTTCATATAGTGCAAAGTTACAAAAACATTAGGCAATTAGTTTTTGTCTATAAAATTTTGGCGTTGGTGATGAATTTGCGGCAAAACGTGGCTTTTAAGCAGTGGGGAGCATTTTTTGGCAGAGGCTTTGCAAAAGATACAGGTGAAATTTGCTTGTCCCTTAGGTAAGGACCGGCGTCAAAAATTTCATAGGTTTAATAAGTTGTTTTGTTTTGAAAAGAGCCGCCCCTCAACACGGGGCGGCTTTTTTGTATGTGGTTTATCCCACTTCAATGCGCTGCGCTCCAATGAGTTTTACTTCAATGCATCGCAAAGTTGAAGTTATGTCTTGCTCTGCAGCCATGAGGTTTTAGGCGCCATTGCCGCGCTGAACGCAGGTTGAAGAGGGTTGTCCGAAGATGCCTAACTCTTCTGCTGAAAATTGCTCAAAACCAATGGCATCTGAGTTTCCTCTTCAACCAAGTGCAGCCTAGGCAATAAGCCGTTAAAAAACCGTAGGTGCAAGCAAGAGCATAACAAGACTTTGCATGACAGCACAGTCCGCATTGCGGACTGTGAAGCATTCCGCCACAAAGCGGCGTAATGCCTTGTGGTCTACACCGCTACCGCGGTGAAGGATGCACGCTCCCTACGGTCGCGGGCCTGCGGCCTTGGGTACAAGCGTAACTGTCTGATTTGGGATAGTCTGGGGTAATATTGAAAATCAGATAGTTACAAAACATCGCTGATTTAAAATTGAGATCTTTCGTAATGTACTGATACACAGAGTCCCCTATGAGTACACCTGCCCGGAAAGCCTGAAACTATGTGTACACATGCACAGGAAGTCTGCAACCATGTGTACACGTGCCCGGAAAGCCTGCAGCCTTGGGGAAACATGTATGTGAAGCGCGGCCTTGGGTAGGTACACCTGCGCAGAAAGCTCGAAAAGCCTGGTAGAGCTATTATGAAATAGTGAGCTTTTCACCCTCGGATTTGGCAATGATGACGGCTCCGCAAGCATCTCCAAATGAGTTAACTGCGGTGCGCGGCATATCGCACAACTGATCAATAGCCAGCACAAGTCCCATAGCTTCCAGCGGAAGTCCAGCAACGCTAAGAGCTATAGAGAGCATTACAAATCCTGCCATAGGAATTCCGGCTGCACCAATTGCGGACAGCAGCACTGTTCCTATGATTATAATCTGCTGGGCTATGCTTAAATCAACCCCATATACCTGCGCAATAAATAATACGGTAACCCCTTCATATAGAGCAGTTCCGTTCATGTTAACCGTTGCCCCAAGCGGCAGTACAAAACTTGCAATTTTCTTTGAAACTCCGCATTTTTCTTGTGTATCTCTCAGAGAAATTGGGAGCGCCGCGCCTGATGAACAAGTTGTAAATGCTGTAAGTATGGCGGTTGACATTTTGTTCATGTGTTTCCAAGGGTTCTCTCTTCCAATTCCGTACACCATTCCCGGCAACACTCCAAAGAACTGAATCAGAAGGCCTGCCCATACTATTATCAGGTAGAATCCAAGGCTGCCTATCATGGCAAATAACTTCCCGGAATCTCCTCCCTGTTTGGCAACCATATTAGAAACAATTGCAAAAACTCCGTAGGGGGCAAGCTTGATTATAAACAGCGTAATCTTCATAATTACATCATTTACAGCATTGCACAAGTCTACAAGCGTAGTGCGGGTTTTGTCATTGCAGCGCGTGATAAAGAATCCAAAAATGATGGCAAAGAAAATAATCGGCAGCAAATTGCCGGCGGCAATGTCAGCAAAAATATTCTCCGGTATGATGTGGATGACTTGGTCGTAAAGAGTAGTCGTGGGTTTTCCAACCCCGCTTAAATCTGCTGTCGGGAGCTGAAGATTTGCCCCAACTCCGGGTCTGAAAAAATTAACCAGCAGCAGTCCTATGATAATGGCTATCACCGTAGTACAAACATAGTACAGCAAAGTTTTTCCTGCAATTCTCCCAAGGTCTGCAGAAGATTGAATGCTTGCAACTCCCACAACAAGAGAGGTGAAAACCATTGGGATAATTATCATTTTAAGGGCGCGCAGAAAGATATCTCCGGCCCACTGAATATAGTGTGCGTAACCGTATAAAAAATACCCAAACAGACATCCAAGTACAAGTCCTATAAGTATTTGCCAAGGTAAGGCTAATTTAAAGTGCTTCATAAAAATCTTTTTTTTCCCGACAGCTTGTTGTATTGCTGTTAAAGCTGCAATTTATTATTTGTGATAAAGTTCTCTTACACAGCCGTCTGCAAGAGCAGACAAACATGAAATAAATTTTTCCGCAGGTAGTCCGGTTGCTGCGTAGGCAATAGGAATTTCCGTACATGCCCCAACAATGGGAACATCTTTCTCTGCCCACAATGCTTCAACTATAGGCCTGAATTTTTCTCCGGCTTCACGTACGCGTCCTGCTTTTACCATATCTGTAACATCGTGAATCTCAACCTGTACAGGGTACTCCGCAATATTGAATTTATACCCGCATGCTGCTGCATGTTTTTGATACAAACCGGTTTTCATAGTTCCCAAAGTTGCGGTAAGCCAAGCCCCCTCCGGACAAATTTTGCGTGCCGCACCAATAGTTTCATCAATAATATGGACAACGGGTCCGGTGAATTTTCCTTGCTCCCGGAACTCGTCAATAAAAAAATGTGCGGTGTTGCAGGTGCAGCAAATCAAATCTGCGCCCCATTTTGTAAGTGTCTGTAAACCATCCAATAAATATGGCCTTGGGTCCGGGCCTTTGCCAAGAAGATATGTGGTTCTGTCTGGAGTGATAGTGTTTTCATATACTATCATTCTTGGGTGTTCCTGGTCTGTGGATGCTGGAACTTTTTCTGCCAGGACTTTTAAAAAGTCTGCCGTAGCAGCGGGTCCCATTCCTCCCAAAACTCCTAATGTCTTATCTGTATGCATTATCCAAATTTAAAATTTGCAGCAATTTCTATAGTTAAAAATTCTGCAATTCCTGCTTGCAGTTATCTCATTGAGGATATCCGCTTGCGGGGACAAATGTAACTAATAAATTACATTAATTTTAAAAAGAGTATCTTTGCCGCCGTTTATGAAAAAGTTCAAGGGTTTACTTCTGGCAATGCTTGCCTCCGCAACGTTCGGTTTTATTCCGTTATTCTCTATTCCATTGTTAAACAGCGGCATAGCATTGGATTCAGTATGTTTTTATCGTTTTTTGTTTGCTGCATTTTTCATGTGGATTATTTGTAAGGTAAAGCATGTGAGTCTTAAAATGAACTGGAAAGAAATATACACAATGTTCCTTCTTTCTATTTTTTATGCAGCCACAAGTATTTTCCTTACAGCCTCTTACAAGTATATGGCAAGCGGAACCGCAACCACAATCCACTTCTTTTATCCAGTTGTAGTTGCCAGCGTGATGATGTTGTTCTTTCATGAGAAATTTTCATGGGGAAAGGCAATAGCAATTATATCAGGTGTTTTGGGCGTTTTCTTTTTAAGCGGCGGCTTCAGCGGCCAGCATGTTTCACTTATTGGATTCCTGCTTGTTCTTGTTACAATCATCACATATCCAACTTATATTGTTGGAGTTAATAATTCACCGGTGATTATGAAAATGAACGGAATGAAGATGACGTTTTATGTTTTGTTCTTTTCTGCATTTTTGTTTTTCTGCAATGTGCTTATAAATGACGGCGGTCATTTTACACCTCTTGCAACCGGCGGTCAGTGGGCAAATGCATTGGCTCTCTCAATTATCCCAACGCTTGTGAGCGATTTTGCCTTAATCTATGCGGTGCAGATGGTTGGTTCAACCGTAACTGCAATTCTTGGCTGTATGGAGCCATTGGTTGCAGTTATAAATGGCCTGATATTTTTCTCTGAAAAATTTTCATACTCAGAGGGTTTGGGAATGGCGCTTGTCTTTACTGCTGTGTTCATTATTATTCTTAATCAAAAGCCAAAAGAAGCAAACTCTTAACAGTTGCATAACATTTATGCAACAATTGCCATATATTTTTGCCTCCAGATTTAACAGAGGAGAAAATATATGCAATCAATTTATTTAATAGCGCTTATCATATTGATAGCGTTTGCGGTACTGGACTTGATGGTTGGAGTTGCAAATGATGCCGTGAACTTTTTGAATTCCGCAATAGGCTCTAAAGCAGCCTCACGCAGAGTGATTTATACCGTTGCAACCATAGGAATTTTGGTTGGCGTTATGACGTCCAGCGGAATGATGGAGGTTGCCCGCAATGGCGTTTTTCACCCAGGAATGTTTACATTTTTTGATGTGATGATGTTGTTCCTTGCGGTTGTTCTTACAGATGTGATAATGTTGGATATATTTAATTCTCTGGGACTTCCAACATCCACAACAGTCTCTTTGATTTTTGAGCTGCTTGGCTCATCTGTTTGCATAGCGCTCTTTAAAATCTCTCATGACCCTGCATTAAATGTTACAAATCTGGCCCAATATATTAATGGAGGCAAAGCGCTTGGAATGATATCGGGAATCTTGGTGTCCGTTGTAATTGCGTTTGTTACGGGCAGCTTTGTGATGTACGTAACCAGACTGTTGTTCTCATTCAACTATACAAAGAAAATTAAAACGGCCGGAGCTTTATGGTGCGGCTTTGCTCTAACTGCAATCACGTACTTTGCTCTATTCAAAGGTCTTAAAGGGACTCCTGTTATTCCCGACAGTACATTCAATTTTGTGGAAGCGCATTTGTGGAGCAGTCTTGGAATGTTGTTCATTTTCTGGACAATATTAATGTATCTTCTTGCTACTCTTAAGGTTAAAATTTTGAATATTGCAGTTCTTGCCGGAACTTTTGCGCTTGCCCTTGCATTTGCAGGGAATGACCTTGTAAATTTCATTGGTGTTAGCGTTGCTGGGTATGATTCATATTCAACGGCTTCTGCCGCAGTAAATGCGGGCATGCCCGCTGCCTCCGTTGGCTCAAATCTGCTTATGGGTTCACTTGCAGCTCCGGTTAAGGCAAATCCGATGATGTTGCTTGCGGCAGGTATAATAATGGCCGTAACTATTTGGACATCAAAGAAAGCAAGGCATGTAACAGATACGGAGGTTAATCTTGCAAGGCAAGATGAAGGCGTTGAGAAATTTGGTTCTACATCTGTATCAAGGGCTATCGTGAGGCTTTCAATGGACATCAACAGTGCTGTAAAGTTTGCGCTGCCCGCCGGTTTGCTTAGGGCTATTAACAAGAGATTTCAACACCCATCTGATTATCAGATTAATTCATTCTCTGCTGAGAGCGCGGATTCTCAGCGTGCCTCATTTGACATTTTGCGGGCATCCGTAAACCTTACAATGTCTGCGCTGCTTATAGTTTCTGCTACTTCTTTAAAGCTCCCGTTGTCAACAACTTATGTGACATTTATGGTAGCAATGGGTTCTTCCCTTGCGGACCGTGCGTGGGGCAGGGAGAGTGCCGTATACAGAATTACCGGAGTGCTGACGGTGATTTCCGGCTGGTTTCTTACTGCTTTAATTGCCTTTGTTGTAGCATTTTGTGTTGCAGAAGTTTTGATGCTCGGCAAGCTTGTAGCAGTAATATTGCTTACTCTTTTTGCCTGCTGGCTGCTGTACAGAAGCCATTACAAAAAGAGCAAGAAGGAGAACATTGCTCTTGCGGACGCAGCCAGGGATGAGAAACTATCAGTTGTAGAAAAGTGCTCTAGAGGGATATCAGATTCCATATCTCAAATAGAATTTGTTTATACCCAGGCTCTTGACGGGGCGTTTAAGGAGGACAGAAGGCTGCTTAAAGAGATGCTTCAAAAATCCGCAAGCCTGTACCACTCTGCCAGTGACTTGAAAAACAATGTGGTAGATACTCTCATTATTTTTAACAAAAACAATGTTGAGACCGGGCATTATTATGTACAGGTTGTAGATTATATGGATGAGGTGACAAAATCTATCTATCAAATTACAAAGGCCGCATATGACCATATAAATAACAATCATGAAGGACTTTCCGCTGAGCAAGTTGCTGATTTGCAGGACATGAATGATAAGTTGTCTATTGTATTCAGAAAGGTCAGCAATATGCTCTCTGCAAATAATTTTGATCAAATAGATGAGGTTATCTCTCTTGGCGATAACATATTTGAGACTCAGGCAGAAGCTATTAAGCATCAGATTCAAAGAAACAAAGAGAATCAAAATACCGTACGCAGCAGCGCCTTGTATTTTAATATCATTGCAGAGGTTAAAATAATAGTGCTTCAGCTAAGAAATCTTCTTAAAGCACAAAAGTATTTTTTATCAAAATGATACGTTTCTGCTAAGATGCAACATTAAGGCATTTAAAATGATGAAAAAAATTTGTTTTTTAGAATTGTTCTAAATAAATTCGCGACGCTTTCCCGCAAAATGCGGGTTAAGATGTGATTTTATTGTTTAATTTTACGAGCAATTTTTAAAAACTTTTATGCAGACCACAAAAGAAATTATTCAGGAGAGCGGACTTAAGGCTACCCCGCAGAGGATAGCCGTTTACGAGACCATGAAAAAGTTAGGGCACGCAAGTGCAGATATGGTTAGCGACGTCCTAAAGGAGACGTACCCGACTCTTACAAAAGCGACTGTTTATAATGTCCTTGAATCATTTGATGATGCCGGATTACTTGTCAGACGCTATAGCTCAAACAACAAGATGTATTTTGACGTGAACACCTATGACCATGTTCACCTTTATGATGCTGCCGGGAACAGATATAAAGATTATGATGATCCGGAGCTTGTTGCTCTTGTAAATCATTATCTTGCTAATAGAAAAATCCCTGGATTTAGCATTAAGAAGGTTGATATACAGATTATTGGAACAACAGATGCTGAGGCAAAAAAACAGATGAATTAATTTGAGTGATATGGAGAATTCCATATCTTGATGATTAAGAATCTGTCGCGATATATTAAAATTTATTTTAAATAAGGATTTAAAATTATGGGAAAAAGTTTAAAAGGATCAAAGACTGAAAAGAATCTTTTGATTTCATTTGCCGGTGAATCTCAGGCAAGAAACAGGTACACTTTTTTTGCAAGCACTGCAAAGAAAGAGGGCTTTGAACAAATCTCTGCAATCTTTACGGAGACTGCGGATCAGGAGAAAGAACATGCTAAGAAATTTTTCAAATATCTAGAGGGGGGAGAGGTTGAAATTACTGCCTCTTATCCTGCCGGTATTATTGGAACGACTGCTCAGAACCTTGAGGCTGCGGCTGCAGGTGAGCACGGCGAGTGGAGTCATGATTATCCTTTGTTTGCAAAGATTGCAAAGGAAGAGGGGTTTGATGAGATTGCCAATACTTTTGAGAAAGTTGCCCTTGTAGAAGAGCAGCATGAGAAGAGATATCTTACTCTTCTTGGCAGAGTTAAGGCCGGGAAAGTATTTGAGAGAGATGAAGTTGTAGAGTGGCAGTGCAGAAATTGCGGTTTTGTTTTCACAGGCAAGACCGCTCCTGAGAAATGCCCTGCATGTCAGCATCCGCAGGCTTACTTTGAGGTAAAGAAGAACAACTATTAGAATCTTAATCCCGACAGTCTTTATATAGACTTATGGTTTATTGTTTAAAAAAAAAGTCGCAGAAAATTTTCTGCGGCTCTTTTTTTTCCGTTTGCTCAACGGAGCCCTACATATAATTGCTTTATTTAGCTAAATTCCATGAAACATTTGCAAAAGTTCCACCCTTTATTACAGAGCTTGTTGTTGGCTTAATAGTTAGGTAATCAAATTCTTCTGTATCAAGCGGAGTATATCTCAAATAAATTCCGCTCTTGCCTTGGTTATCCGGAGCATACTCTGAAAGTTTAAAGCAAACGTACCCTGTTGCAAGTGTGCCGGTCTGTCTGCCGTCTTTGTTGGCGTTGTGACGCAATTCAAGACAAACATAATCCGTTTTTTGCTCTGCGGCTGTTGGGTTGTATTGATTATCTTCCAGACTAATAACGTGTTTAGTGGTGCCGCTATAGTACATCTGTACTTGTAGATTCAGGTAGCCTCCTGCAATCCATGCATTTACAATCTTAATTCCATCTGTTCCAAGAGTATCTTGGGCGGCTGTGGTAACTACAGAAACATTCTTTGTTAGAACGTCTTCAATTGCTGTGACCTGCGCATTGTAGTCATAACCAGATACTGCCGTGGATAGAATGTTAAAATAAACAATTGCTCTTTGTCCTGCAACTGCAGTATACTTAGATAGTACAGAAGAACTTGGGTTAAAGTAAATCTTCTTGTTTTCATCTGTAAGACCCCAGACAGATTTGTCTGTGTTTACTCTAATTGTAACCAGAGCAAGATTGCTTCCTCCGTCGTTGTTACTGTCATTCCATGAGCATCCTGTAAAAATGATGCCTGCTACAAGCATGATGGCAAGAGATAAAATTTTAGTAATCTTCATATTATAAATATTTTTAATTATTTATTCTTTATAGTTTCTCTTTTCTTGGCGTGTGCCTTATCTTTGAAACCGAATTTAAAACGCGGCAAAGTTATAAATACTGCATCAAAAATATTTTAAATTTTCTTTGCAGTATTTTTTTTGTATCGGCATTTATAGTTCAGAACAAAGTTATGCAGGAGTTAGAAATTTCCCGGCTTTGCAGGAAAAATGATATTACGGCAAGGAGAGAGCTTTATAAGCTGTATGCAGGGTACCTGTTAGGTATCTGTATGCGATACTTGTCTGATAGAGAGACTGCTGAGGATGTAATGCATGATGGGTTTATTAAGATATTTAGTTCTTTTGATAAGTTTGAATGGAGGGGGGAAGGTTCTTTAAAAGCATGGTTGTCTAGAATAATGGCAAATCAGGCGCTTGAGTGGCTCAGGAGAAATAAAAAACTTGGCGCCAATGAGGGTGAGGATGTTCTTAAAAGAGTGGAAGAACCCTCTGTCGCGGATGTAGAAAAAATTCCTCAATCTGTGATTATGAGGTTTATAGAGGAATTGCCGGATGGATATAGAGCGGTGTTCAATATGTTTGTGATTGAGGAAAAATCTCATAAGGAAATTGCAGAGGCGTTGGGTATAAAAGAGAAATCTTCATCATCGCAGCTCCTTAGGGCAAAAAGAATTCTTGCGGACAAAATAGATGACTATTGTAAGAAGAACGGAATTGAAAGGACAATTTAGATTTTGATTGTGTTAAAAGATAACGGACATATTAATGAAGAGTGGCTTAAGGCTGTGAAAAAGTCTGTGGAGGCTTATAATGAGCCTATTGCAGAGGATAAGCTATGCAGCGGATGGGAGCATCTGGAGAGCGATATGCACAGAAAATTTTCAGGCAGGCAAATAATTGCGTGGAGTTCCCTTGCAGTTGCTGCAGCCGTGCTAATAGCTCTTCTTGTTGTTCCTCTTCATAAGATTGAAAATCAGAGCAATGTTAATTCTATTGCTCAAAACACCACAGTTAAAAACACCATAGTTCAAAGCACTACAGCTCAAAGCAACACAGTTCAAAGCACCACAACGCAAAGTACTATAGTGCAAAATGCTTCAGCGCAAAATGCTTCAGCGCAAAATAACACTGCATTACAAACGGCTGCTACTCAGGAGACTGTAAAAAATATATCTAGGGGTGCGGTTGCCGTAAACCGTACTTCCGGCGGTTATTCCGGGAGCAGCCGTTATGCAGTTTCTTATGGATTCCAGGTGCGAGTTGGCGTTCAGCCTCCAAGCAGATTCTTGAAAGAATCTACAAGAATAATCAAGACGGAAGAGAATAAGCCGGATGAGAATAAGACCGTTGAGAAAAAGGCCGTGGTAAAAAAATCCGGACATTCAAGAAATACGTTTGAATTAGGTGAACCTATAAGAGTCTCAAGCAGAGGTAAATGGACTGCAGGTCTTATGATGAGAGATGCAAACGGGAGGAAAAATAATAACAATGGCTCGCAACTCTATTATGATTCCGCTCCGGTTGACAACAGCACCATGCTCATTCTTGCCCAGTCTTTTCTGGTTTCAAGCTCTCCTGCAGATTATTCTCATAAGCAGCCAATATCAGTTGGAATAACCGTGGAGAGAAAATTAGGGAACAGAGGAAAACTTTCCGTTGAGAGCGGAATCGTTTACTCTCTTCTAAACTCTGATGTCACTTCCGGAAATTATGAGTTAAGGCAACATATTCATTATCTTGGTATTCCTGTTGCATTAAAATGGAACTTTGTAAATGCCGGAAGGTTTACTGTTTATGCTGAAGGTGGCGGCATGGTAGAGAAAAGTATTGCCGGCAGGATGGAAAACAGAGATAATAAAAAACTTAGCGCAGGTCATTTTAATGTTAAGGGATTTCAGTACTCTCTTTCTGCAAATGCCGGTGCCGAGTATAAGATTTACAAGAATGTAGGTGTCTATATTCAACCAGGTGTGTCATACTATTTTAAACCGGCAAAATTGGGTACTTTCTATGTAAATGAGAGCAACAGCGGTTCGGCAGGAGGTTCATCCGGATATGGGCGAGCATTTGAATTGGAAAATATTCATACAAATAATCGCATTGGACTTTCTCTTCAGGCGGGCATAAGATTGAGCTACTAAATTTCTGATTATATTTGCGGCCATGACGGAAAAACTCTCAATTGGTCGCCGGCTTTGGAATTGCGTTAAGGATGTTATACCCAGCGCAAAAAAGACTGCAATATGGATTGTAGAAATTACTGCAACCGTATCTGCGGTAATTTTTATTCTGCGTGCCGTTAATGTTATACCGTTGATATCCAATGCGGTAAGTCCAGTTATGAAATTTGTGGGACTTCCGGGAGAGGCCTCTCTTGCCTATGTCAGCGGCTATTTTGTAAATGTTTATTCTGCTATTGCCGCCGCCGTAACTCTTGGACTTACACGTCGCAGCATGACAATTCTTGCAGTAATGGTGATGTGTTCACACAGTATGATTGTGGAGACTGCGGTGCAGAAAAAGACTGGTTCTTCTGCAATAAGAATTGTAATTATAAGAACATTAAGCGGAATAGTTTTGGCTTCTTTGCTTAACTTAATATTGCCGGCGGAGGCGGCGGCAGCTACAGGTTCTGCTGCTGTTGCAAACCCTCCGTTTTGGATAATGTTTAAAGAGTGGGTAATATCTCTTGTTAAGCTTTGCATTAAAATTATTATCCTGATATTTCTGTTATCCGTTCTGCAAAAAATACTTAAGGAGTTTGGTATTATAAACGTGATATCAAAATTTCTCAACTGGCCGCTTAAATTTTTTGGGCTCTCCCCAAACACATCTTTTCTTTGGATTGTTGCCAATACGCTTGGGCTTGCCTATGGCGCTGCCGTAATGTTTCAGGAGAAGGAGAGCGGGCATGTATCCCAAAGAGAAATACAGTTGCTCAATTCCCATATTGCCATATCACATAGCAATTTGGAGGATCTTATACTCTTTACTTCTGTTGGCGGAATCTGGTGGATAATACTGCTTACGCGTTGGGCCGGTTCTTTTGTACTGGTATGGGAGGAGCGTCTGGAATTTTATTTAAGGGATAGACGGAGAGCGGCCGCTTGATTTTCTCTCTGATTTTATTAAATTTGCAGCCCATTGCCAAAAGGGTAAAGTTATCCTTTGCGCAGAGGATAGAAATTGTATGGAGAGAATTAAATGTTTGATAGCGGGTAGCGGCCCGGCAGGATATACGGCTGCAATTTATGCAGCTCGTGCTAATCTTAATCCGGTGATATACAGTGGTATGGAACTCGGAGGGCAGCTGACCACAACAACTACGGTAGATAATTTCCCCGGATTTCCGGAAGGAATAGACGGCGGAGAACTTGTTTTAAGAATGAAACAGCAGGCGGAACGCTTTGGTGTTGAGGTCCGCAGCGGCGTCATCACTAAAACAGACTTTTCAAAGAGGCCGTTTGCGTTAACTATAGACTCTAAGGATGAGGTACTTGCAGATACAGTCATCATCGCCACAGGCGCATCTGCAAAATATCTTAACATACCTGGAGAGCAAAAATTCCGCGGCAGCGGAGTGAGCGCATGTGCAACTTGCGACGGTTTTTTCTACAAAAACAAAGAGGTGGCAGTAGTAGGGGGCGGAGATACGGCATGTGAAGAGGCCGTTTATCTGTCGGGAATATGCAAGAAGGTCTCAATGATTGTACGCAGAGATGTCTTTAGGGCATCTAAGGCAATGCAGGAGAGAGTTGCGTCAAAGGGCAATATTGAGGTTTTGTGGCAGTGCGAGCCTTTGGAAGTTGTTGGAGATGAGAGCGGTGTAACAGGAGTTAAAATTAAGGATAAAAAGGCAGGTGAAGAGAGAATAGTTCCGGTATGGGGAATGTTTCTGGCTGTTGGGCATCATCCTAATTCTGAGGTGTTTAAGCCTTGGATTAATATGGATGCAGAGGGGTATGTAATCACAGAGCCGGGGAGTCCAAAGACAAACGTTCCTGGGGTTTTTGCAGCGGGAGATGTTGCAGATTTGCATTATAAACAAGCTATTACTGCGGCTGCGGCAGGGTGCAAGGCGGCGGTTGAGGCGGACAAATTCCTGCAGGAAGTATAATTTGGCTTTATATTTGCCTATACCTTGGCATTCAAAATTGGAAACATGAAAAATCTAAAATTATTGGCGGCGCTGTTACTTGTGGTTTTAGCCGCGGGGGGTTGTAAAAACTATTATGACGCGTTGCTAAAGAGCGACGATGTTGATCTTAAGTTCAAGGCGGGCATGGACTATTACAACAAGGGCAAATTCAGAAAATCTGCTGAATTGTTTGAGAGTCTGGTACTTCCTTCTCAAGGTACTCCAAAAGAGGATTCAGTCCAATACTATAATGCCATGAGCAATTACAGGTACGGAGATTATACAACTGCAGAACAAAACTTTGCAAAGTTTTTGGAGGTGTTTCCAAGAAGTCCGTTTACTGAAGAGTCAAAATTTTTGAGAATAAAATGTTTATATGAGGCTACATACCGCTGGGAATTGGATCAGACTCCTACCCAAAAGGCTATGTCAACAATTACAACATTTATGTATGAACATCCGGAGAGTCAGTATTACAATATTTGCAAAGCAATGATGGCTGAGTTTCAGGAACGTCTGGACAGAAAAAGCTTTGAGGCTGCCAAGCTGTATTATAACATGCAGGATTATAAAGCTGCGCATTATGCTCTTAAGGGAGTTTTAAAAGATAATTCAAATAACCAATACAGGGAGCAGGTTCTATACTATACCGCAATGTCCTCTTATAAGTTTGCCCAGATGAGCGTGCCTGAAAAACAGAAGGAGAGGTATATGACTTATGTTGACGATTATTATAACTTTGTGAGCGAATATCCAGATGTGGTTGAGAGAAAAGTGCTGGATGATAATTTTGTAAAGGCGCGTAAAATTGCAGGATTAAAAGAGGATGACTCCACGCTAGTTGCAAAGGCACAAAGTGCGGACGGCAAAGAGGTTGAAGGAGTTGTGCCTAAAACAAAAGTTAAGATTAAGGCTGACCGCAGGAGCGCAAAGCAAGCTATCAAAGATGCAAAGAAGGCTGTCAGAATTGAGGAGTCAAAAAACAGCGTTGCTCTTGGAGTCTCTGATGATAAGGCACTTGTAAAGCAAAGAAGGGCAGAAGACAGGAAGATTGATAAGGAGAACAGAGAGGATGTAAAGGCTGCAAAAAAGATTGAGAGAGAGGAGAAGGCAGCTGCAAAAAAAGCAGCAAAAGAGAAAGCTGCCGCAGATAAGAAACCTGCTGCAGAGAAGAAAACCGAATAATAATTAGGAGAAAATATAATGGAAGAAAAAGTGAAGAAAGTAGAAAAAGTTCCGGATAACACAGTTACAAGGGACGTCATTGAGCTTTCACAGACAACAGGAAACATCTATGAATCAACAGTTATCATTGCAAAGAGAGCAAATCAGATTGCTGCTGAATTAAAGAAAGAGTTGTCTGACAAGCTGGAAGAATTTTCCAATAATAATATGGCCGATACTCTGGAGGAAACTTTTGAGAACCGGGAGCAGATAGAAATTTCCCGTCACTATGAGAAATTGCCAAAGCCTACACTTACCGCCATTAAAGAGTTCCAGAACGGAGAGATTTATTGGCGTAAGATAGAGTCTTAGTTTGCTGCGGAAATTAACCATACAGAATTACGCTCTCATTGAGAGCTTGGACATTGATTTCCCTGACGGATTAATAATAATCACGGGTGAAACAGGTGCCGGCAAATCTATTTTGCTTGGCGCCATTTCTCTTTTATTGGGAACAAAGGCAGATTTAAGCGTTTTAAAAAGAACAGATAAGAACTGTGTGGTTGAGGGGGAATTTGAAGCGGACGGAACTGATTATATACTAAGGAGGGTTATTGCCCCTTCCGGCAGGTCTCGCTCTTTCATTAATGATGAGCCGGTTACAAGTGCAAATCTTGCCGATATATCCTCTAAACTTGTAGATATCCACGCCCAGCATAAGCACCTTCTTTTAAATGATAAGGATTTTCAGCTTAATGTTTTGGACTATTTTAGCGGGACAGGAGATTTGCTTAATGAGTACAAATTGCGGTATGATAATGTCTTGCAGCTGCAGGAAGATTTAAGAAAATTAGATGCGCAGATTGCAGAAGACCGTCGTGATAAAGAGTATAGGGAATTCCAATTTAAAAAATTGGATGAGGCGGCTCTGAAAGATGGCGAGCTGGATGAGCTGGAGGCTGAACAGAGGCAACTTGCAAATGCGGAGGATATCAAGGCCTCAATGAATGGTGCAATAAGCTTATTATCAGGCGATAACGTTTCCATTTTGCAAAATCTTAAAGATGCAGAGCAGCTTTTGGAAAAGAGTTCTAACTTTGTGCCCGATTTTGCGGAATTTGCAAAAAGAATTGAGAGCTGCAGGATTGAGTGCAAAGACATTGTTGATGAACTGGAAAAGAGGGGAGAGAATGTTGTTATTTCTCCAGGCAGACTAGAAGAGGTGGAAAATAGAATGAGTGATTTGTATGCTTTGATGAAGCGCTATAATTGCTCTGATATAAAAGGACTTATAAACTTAAGAGATGAGTTTTCTCAGAAACTGAAGCTAACAGAGAGGGGAGATGAGAGGAGAGAAAAATTAGCAGCCGAGCTTGAACAAAAAAGGAGAGAGAGAGACAAACTTGCGCAGCAAATTTCAGAAAAAAGAGGAATTAATGCGCCAAAGCTGAGCAAGATACTGGAAAAGGCTGTCAAAGAGCTTGAGATGCCAAATGCCAGATTTGATGTTAAATTAGCTGATTTGGCGGAGTGTACCCCGTCCGGAAAAGATGAAATACAATTCATGTTTACGGCTAATGGAGCTGAGAGAATGGTTGAGCTTCAGAAAGTTGCTAGTGGAGGAGAGCTTTCCAGGATTATGCTTTGCATTAAAAAGCTGATGGCTGAGCATACCGGAATGCCAACTATGATTTTTGATGAAATTGATGTTGGGGTTTCCGGAAGCATAGCTGATAAAATGGGGCAGCTATTAAGCGATATGGGAGAACACATGCAAATTTTTGCAATAACGCATCTACCTCAAATTGCTTCTAAAGGAGAGACGCATCTTCTTGTGTATAAGGAGTTTGATGCATCAAATCATGCCCAGACCAAGATTAAGGTTTTGAGCAAGAAAGAGAGGATATTAGAGATAGCAAGATTACTTAGCGGGGAGAAGATGAGCAGTGCGGCAGTTGAAAATGCAAAGGTGCTTTTGGGCCTTAATTAGTTTAGTTATTCTCAAAAATTGCTGAAAGAAAAAATTTTTAAACATTAAAAAATATCATGAGGTTAATTATTCAAAAGGACTACAGTGAGCTGTCAAAGTGGGCGGCAACTTACATAGTCAAAAAAATTAATGCCTTTAAGCCTACAAAAGCACATCCTTTTGTTTTGGGTCTTCCTACGGGCTCTACACCTGTAGGCACTTATAAAGAGCTTATTAAATTTTACAAAGCAGGGAAAATATCTTTTAAGCATGTCGTAACTTTTAACATGGATGAGTACATTGGTATTCCGGAGAACCATCCAGAGAGCTATCATACTTTTATGAAAGAGAATTTCTTCAGTCACATAGATATTCCTGCGGAGAATGTTCACATTCTTAACGGGAATGCCAAAGATCCAGATAAAGAGTGTGATGAGTATGAGGCAAAAATTAAATCCTTTGGCGGAATTGATTTGTTCATGGGCGGAGTTGGTCCGGACGGTCACATTGCATTTAATGAACCGGGCTCTTCACTTACTTCCAGGACTAGAGTAAAGACCCTTACAACGGACACAATCATAGCAAATTCCAGATTCTTTAACAATGACATTAATCTGGTGCCAAAGACTGCATGTACGGTTGGAGTTGGTACTATAATGGATGCAAAAGAAGTTATGATTCTTGTTAACGGACATAACAAGGCGCGCGCATTGCGTCACGCCGTTGAGGAGTCTGTTAATCACATGTGGACTGTCAGCGTTTTGCAGATGCATCCGCTTGGAATCATAGTTTGTGATGATGCCTCAACCGTTGAATTAAAAGTTGGAACGGTTAACTATTTTAAGGATATAGAAAAGGATAATCTTGACCCTGAAAATATGCTTAAGTACTAGTCTGTTACAATAGAGTAGTCGGACTTATATGTGATGCCGGTTGTTGAGATATTCTCAAAGCCGGCATTGCTGTTTTTGCGGCGGAACTCAAAATGCTGCTGCAGCATCTCTTCTTTATCCAAGCTTTCAGCGTCATTGATATTGTTCTTTAAACCATTTAGAATCTGTTTTGTAAAGAATTTGGTGACATCATATCCGTTAAAGGCATTGGCAGAGGGCTCAGTGTTATAAAGCGCTCTAAATTGTCTTGTGAATGTTTGTACATCTGCATTTGTGAAATCAACATAAAAAGGCATAGAGAGCTTTAGCCCAAACTTATTGAATTGAGCAACATCCACCGCTTCAAAACTTCTCCATCTTGGGGTTCCGTATAGAGAAATTTTCTCCGGCATTTCCAAAATATCTAAGTTCCTAAGCACATCACTTACAAAGGCTTCATTATAACTTGGGACAAAAATTATGTTATCCTTATCTGCTGTAATTTTCTGCTTGAATGTGCTGCCTATAGTTCTGCCCTGAAGTATTGAGTAAGTAATCTCTGAGTATGCAATACCTTCTTTCTTAAGTAGTTGCATGATTTCATTGGCCGCCCATCTGTCATTGCCACCATTTTGAAAAACAACTACAACATTTCTATTAGGTGACATTTCATACTCCTTTTTGGCCATCATGACAAGGTTATGAAACTGAACTTCAGTTGTAGGAGGAACCTGGAACAGATATTTGCTCTTGTTTACCAGGGAATCTGTAGCAGGGTCAAGCGGTGATACCAAAGGAACTTCATGTTTGTTTACATAAGGAATAAAATCTTTGACGCTTGAACTTCTTATCGGGCCTATGATAAGATTGCATCCGGTTAATTTGCCTGAATTCATAATTGCTTGAGATGAAGCATATTCGCTTTGATCAATAGCACTAACAGCAATGTCCGCACCAGCCTCTTTTAAGTCATTAATTGCAAGAAGCGCTCCTGCATAAAAGTCCATGTAATTTGTGTTTGGTTTTGCGCTCTTGCTATTAAGCGGAAGAATGATTGCAACTTTTACAGGTCCGGACGTTTGTTCTGTTTGAACGTATTCATCATGAACGGCAGTTTTACTTTCTGGCTGCCTCTTTGCAGGCACGTTGTTAACGTCATTTGTGTTCTGCGTGGAATCATTTGATTTGCTGTTGATTGCAGAAATAGGAACTTTTAGCGTTTGAACTCCCTTAAGAGTTTCATCTTTTATGTTATTCTCTTTTATAAGGATGCTCTTGTCCATATGGTACTCATTTGCAATATCATCCAAATCTTCATACCATTTAACTTCATGAACTATATATTTGTTGTTCCCGACAGTTTCTCCTTTTTTATTCTCCTCTTTGGCATTGTCAGCAGGAACTGCGGTTTTGCTATCATCTTTATTTACTGTTTGTTGCGCTTTTTTTGATTGCTTCATATCTGCAGATGGGCCCTGTTCTGTTTTCTCAGAAATCTGTTGTTCCGGATTAACTGGAATGTATAACAGTGTTCCCTCCTTAAGACCTTCTGCAAGGGCGGGGTTATATTTTTGAAGTTCTTCTATTGTTATTTTGTACGCTTTGCTTATAGAGTATAGAGTCTCTTGTTTTTTTACCCCATGGGCATACATAAGTTTTCCGTTGACCTTTACTATTTCTTTGGAAATGGTAATAGGTGTCTGTGCGTAACTTGCTGCTGGAAAAGATATTGCAAAAGACGCTAAAGCAACGGCGCACAACGCCGCAATTTTTTTATAATGTTTCATAATAGATAATTTTTTAAGAGAGCGGCGCATGCTTGCAGACTATTCCAGCCTTGCAAGCATGTTTTTAATGTTCTCTTCTATCCTCTCGTACACTTTATCATCATACGGAGTCTTTACAAATTTGGTGCCTGTTACGGCTTCATAAAGCTCTATGTATCTGTTTGATATCTCTGAAACTTTTGCATCAGTCATCTCCGGAACTTTCTGTCCCGCCTGGCCCTGGAATCCATTATCCATAAGCCATTCGCGTACAAATTCCTTTGACAATTGTTTTTGCTGCTCACCCTTTGCAAATTTCTCCGCATAACCTTCCTTATAAAAATAACGGGAACTGTCGGGAGTATGAATTTCATCCATCAGGCAAACCTCGCCGTCCAAAAGACCAAATTCATATTTTGTATCTACAAGTATAAGCCCATGGCTATCTGCTATTTCTGAACCTCTTTGGAAAATCTTAAGAGTGTAGTCCTCTACTTTTTCATAGATGTCCGCAGGAATAAGTCCCTTCTTAATAATCTCCTCTTTTGATATATCTTGGTCATGTCCTCCAATTTCAGCTTTGGTAGTTGGAGTGATAATGGGGTGCTCAAATTTTTGATGCTCTCTCATGCCGTCCGGAATTTTAACGCCGCAAATCTCTCTAGCGCCGGCTTTGTATGACCTCCAAGAACTACCTGTAAGGTAGCCTCTTACAATCATCTCAACCGGAAGAGGCTGACATTTGTACCCAACAGTAACCATAGGATCCGGAGATGCAATTTTCCAGTTGCGGACAATGTCCGTTGTCTTATCCAGAAATTGTGATGCAATCTGGTTAAGCACCTGTCCCTTGTAAGGAATTCCGCGCGGCAGTACCACGTCAAATGCTGATATCCTGTCTGTTGCAATCATTACAAGATATTTGTCATTAATAAAATAAACATCACGCACCTTTCCGGTGTACTTGCCTGTCTGACCTTTAAAGTCAAAATTAGTTTTTACAATTGAGTCCATATAGCATTAAATAGCTTTAATAAAATTTTCCAGTTGAATGCAGAAATTTTCCCAGCTGAGTTTTTGTTTCAGCATTTTGATGTTGTAAATATACTTCTCTTTGCACCCTTCTGCAAAGTATTTTTTAATGGCATCCGCAACCCCTTGTGGAGTAATTGATTCTGTAAGGAGTCCGGTTCCCGCTTTTCCAACGCTTTCTACAAGTCCTCCAACGGGTGTTGTGATAAGCGGAACATTAAAGTTCCATGAGATAGAACTTATGCCGCTTTGGGTTGCGCTTCTGTAGGGAAGGACGCATGCATCAGAAGCTGAAAAATATTTTTTAACGTCGCTGTCGGGAATATAATTTGTGTTAACTATTATATTATCTCTGCACTGTGCAAATTCCGGTGAATCAATGATTTGCTGATATTTGTCAAAGCTGCCGTAAGGCTCTCCGGCAACAACCAACATATAGGATTTATCCAGCAGCGGCATTGCATGAAGCAAAATATCCAAACCTTTATAGTCCCTGATGAGTCCAAAGAAAAGAAGAACTTTTCTGTTCTCGACGGATAATCTTTCAAAGCTCCCGTCCGCTCCTGGAATATTCAAAGCTTTGCGCGCCTGATAAGAGTTCATCTGCTCTCCAAAGTTGGAGTACAGCGGATGCGGAATTGTAACGCATTTAGAGTTAGGGGATAACTTCAGCAAATCGTCTTTTACGGCATTGCTCAAAAGTACAAATCCGTCATTGCGCTTTATGTAATATTTTGTGAGCGGAGCATCAAAAAAATGATGCTCATGCGGAATCACATTGTCCATTATTGCAATGCGTTTGCAATGGGAAAAGGCTATATCAGAGGGCGTTGTATGCTCTGGAGAAGCGGTGCATTTACCTAGCCGTCCGGCAACATAGCCTAGTGACGGAGCAAAGTAACTCATCCAATACCGTGTAATTAAAACATCCGGCTTCCACTCTGCAATCTTGCGCGCGGTGGAGATGTAAGAAAAAAGATTTGCCGTATCCAGCAGAGATTCAGACTCTACGGGTACGGCATTATCATCTTTTGCTACGTACTGCGTCTTGCCCGGGAATAGGAATTCCGGATATTGCCTTTTAAAGTTAAATGCTTTTACTGTATGCTTTTTTGAGAGCTCTTTAAGCAAATAAGTGTTAAACTGCGATATTCCGCCCCTGTAGGGATAAAAGCAAGAGAGTATTGCAATTTTCATTAATTACTTGGAATCGTCAGACTTTGTGTTTTCTGTGCCTTTGTCCTTTTTCTTGTTCTTAACATACTCATTGTTAAGACCTTCTACAACGTCATTGGTGATATCCAAAGACTCGTCTCCGGCAAGTACATTGTTGCTGGCTGCGCTTGTTGTAAGAATAAGGGCAAACTTCTTTGTCTCATTATATTTCTTTAAGTATGCGCGTACAGACTCCAGAATCTTGTTGTACATGTTACTCTCTTCTTGCTGAATTTCAGCCTGTTTCTGCTGGCTCAAATTCTGCAGGTCTGCCTGGCGGTTAGAAAGCACCTGATTCTGCTCCTCTGCCTGGGCGCGTGTTAGAAGCCCCTTGTTTATCTTAGCCTGGAAATCACTTGCATCACTCTGGAAATCTCTTCCTTTGCTCTGCAAATCATTTTGAATGTCTTGCACTTTGGCTTCAAGGTCAGACTTCATGTCGTTAAACATATCATACTGATTTACAAGTGTGTCCAGCTGTACATAAACAATGCTTCCAGCAGGAGGAAGAGCCATCGGCTTTGACTGGTTGGACTTTGAACCCTGTTTGCAAGAGCATGCAAGTACTGCAAGCGCAATGCACAATACTACCTTTAATTGTCTCATGAGAAATTGATTTTCTATTTAAATGTTATGTAAAATCTTTTTAATAACTGTCGCGACAGATATCTCCTACAAAAATAGTAAAATTATACTAACTGCCTTCTGTAGGCCTGGATGGTATTTTCCAGCCCTAAATACAGAGCGTCACATATAAGCGCATGGCCTATAGAGACTTCCATAAGACCCGGGATTGTTTCATTAAAATATTTCAGGTTGTCCAGGTTTAAATCATGCCCGGCGTTTAATCCAAGAGAGCATTTAACAGCCTCAACGGCAGCGTTATAGTAAGGCTCAATGGCTTTCTCCCTGTTCTCAAAATAGTGCTTTGCGTAGGCCTCTGTGTAAAGCTCAACTCTATCGCAGCCGCAGTCAGCTGCATTTTTTATCATTTCAACATCGGGGTTTACAAATATGGAGACGCGTATGCCGGCCTCTTTAAATCTTTTACATACCTCTTGCAAGAATTTTTTATTCTTTATAGTGTCCCATCCGTTGTTGGATGTAACCGCATTCTCTGCATCAGGCACCAGTGTGACTTGTGCCGGCAATACCTTAAGAACCAGCTCAATAAATGGCTCTTTGGGGTTTCCTTCTATGTTGAATTCTGTGGTAAGCACCGGCTTCAAATCAAGCACGTCCTGTCTCTTAATATGTCTTTCATCGGGGCGAGGATGTACCGTAATACCTTGAGCTCCAAATTTTTCACAGTCAAGGGCACATTTTACTACGTCGGGCATGTTGCCGCCTCTTGCATTCCTAAGCGTTGCTATTTTGTTGATATTGACGCTTAATCTTGTATTGTTCTTTTGCATTATAAAATCTCTTTAAATTATCAGTGCAACGCACTGCTGAGCAAAAATATGGAAAATATATATAACTTGCACAAAAATGAGGCCCTGCCGTTTTTTGCAGGAAAATAAAATGATGGATATTGCATTATTTGGAAGAACTATAGGACAAGAGAGTTTTCCGGAACTTGGATTGTTGTTTCAGAGATTAAAATCGGATGCCGGCATAAGGCTTGCTTTTTATAAACCTTTTCACAATTATCTGATTAACAGTATTAAACAGACAGAATCAAAGATATCCGGAAGTTACGCCATACTTAATGCTCTAGAAGGTGCGGATTTATTTACGGGAGCGGATGACATTCCTTCAGGCACTGAACTTTTTCTCTCCTTGGGGGGTGACGGTACGTTTTTAAATGGCGTCGCTCTGGTAAGAGACCGGAATATTCCAATTGCAGGTATCAATTTTGGACATCTTGGATTTTTGACAACAGCAAGTGTTTCTGATAAGAATACGGAGACGGATGTCTTACTTGGAAATGAGTGGATTGACAAGCTGTTGAATAAGAAATTCACTACGGAAAAAAGGAGTTTGCTAAAGATGGATTTTGAACATATTCCGGCAGATTTTTATCCTTGCGCTCTAAATGAAATTTCCATTCAGCGCAACGGAACGGCAATGCTGGATTTGGAAATCTCCGTCAACGGCACAAATCTTCCGCGTTATCTTGCTGATGGTGTTGTTGTTAGCACGGCAACAGGTTCTACTGCCTATGCGCTCAGCGTTGGAGGTCCCATAGTTATGCCTCAGTCAAATGTATTGCTGATAGTCCCAATTGCGCCGCACAACCTTAACATCCGGCCGCTTGTAGTACCGGATACATCTATTATAGAAGTCTCTTTTAGCGGCAGAGATAAAGATGCTCTTGTTGCTGCAGACAACAGATTTTTTCATATCCCGACAGATTCAAAAATTAAAATTTCCAAAGGGACAAATTCTGTGAACATGGTTTCCATGGATAATAATTTCATTAAGGCTCTTAATGAGAAATTATTCTGGGGGGCAGATAAGCGCAATCTGAAATAGGCTTAACAGAGGGGCTTTTATACATTGATAATTTTGTTATCTTTGCCCCTCACAAAATCAGAGTAATGACACAAGAAAATAAATTGCCAAAACATGTTACCATCATTATGGACGGCAACGGACGTTGGGCAAAACAGAGAGGAAAAGAGAGAATAGAGGGCCACAAGGAGGGAGTGGAGAGTGTGCGCGCGTGCTGTGAGCTGGCGGTAGAACTTGGAATACAATATCTTAGTGTCTTTGCTTTTTCAGAGGAGAACTGGGGCAGGCCTCAAGATGAGATAGAGGGGTTGTGGAGAATAATGCTAAAGGCCATTACTGCAGAGACTCCAACTTTCATGAAAAATAATGTTAGATTTAGGGTTATCGGAAATTTTTCCAGGCTTTCTAAACCCCTTGTAAAAGAGATAGATGACTGTATGGCTCTTACCGCCGGCAACACCGGAACCAACTTGGTTGTGATGCTGAGCTACAGCGGTAAATGGGATATTGTCCAGGCGCTTAATCAGTTTATGAGCAAGCACCCGGGTGAACAGATTACAGAAGAGGCTGTCGGGAGCTATCTGAGCACCGCAGATATACCTGATCCGGATTTGCTTATTCGCACAAGCGGAGAGCAGAGGATTAGCAATTATATGCTCTGGCAGACCGCTTACACTGAGTATTACTTCACGGATGTTCTTTGGCCCGATTTTCGCAAAACTCAGTTCCGGCAAGCTTTAGACGCCTACTCTAAGAGGGAGAGAAGGTACGGAAAAGTTTAAAAATTAACTGCAGTACATGAAACTACTAAAAGCTTTTTTATTGTTGGCATTAGCCATTGTTCCTATTTCCCTTGCGGCGCAGGAAGTTGACTATGATAATCCAAAAACCTACATCATCGGTAACATAAAAGTTACCGGAATCAAGTATTTGAGCGAGGATCAGATTATCTCATTTACAGGACTTTCCAAGGGAGACAAAATTACCATTCCGGGCACTGACGTTTCAGACATTCTAAAAAGAATCTGGGCCCAGAGATATTTTTCAGATGCGGGTCTTTACATAGATTCAATTGGGAAAAATGACACCATAACTTTGGGTATTCACCTTGTAGAACGTCCAAGAGTTTCACGCTGGATATTTGAGGGAGTGCGCAGCGGCCAGAAAACAGATTTGGATGAGAGACTGAAACTTAAAAAAGGTTCAGAACTTTCTGATTACATAATCAAGTCCTCCACTGATATCATCAAAAGATACTATGCAGAGAAGGGATTCTTAAAATGCTCAGTAAAACTTACTCAGGAAAATGATACCGTCATCAACAATGCGGTAAGGGTAACATTCCACATAGACAGAGGTCCAAGAGTCAGAATCCAAAAAATAACTTTTGCCGGAAATACTGCGGTTGGAGATTGGAAATTGATGAAGTCCATGAAGAAGACAAGAGACAAGCGTCTTTTTAACTTCTTCAAATCCAAGAAGTTTAATGAAAAAGAATTTAAGACTGACAAGAACAGTCTGATATCCACATTCAATGAGCAGGGATATAGAGATGCCAGGATTCTTAAAGATACTATGTATTATATTTCTCCCGACAGATTGCAAATAGATTTTAAATTTGACCAGGGAGAAAAATACTTTTTCAGAAATATAACATGGACGGGAAACAGCGTTTACTCTGCTGAGCAGCTGAACTCTGTGCTGAGGATTAAGAAGGGAGACATATATGATCTTGTTACAATGGACAAACGTCTGAACGGAGATCCAAAACAGCAGGATGCTGACGTTAAAAAACTCTATACCGATAACGGTTATCTGTTCTTTAACATTATGCCCGTGGAGAAAAATATTGATAGCGATTCCGTTGATGTTGAGATGAGAATTTATGAAGGCAAGCAGGCAACGTTTAACAGAATTATTATAAACGGCAACAATATCACCGCAGAAAAAATTGCAAGACGCGCGTTGTTTACAAAGCCCGGTTATCTTTTTTCTCAGTCTGATTTTGAGAGATCTATAAGAGAAATTGCTTCTATAGGCCACTTCAATCCGGAGACCGCAGCTTCTGATAAAGGTTACAGTTTAATTCCTAATCAGAATAACAGCACTGTAGATATAGCGTATAATCTGGAAGAGAAACCAAACAGTCAGCTGGAACTTTCCGGAGGATGGGGCGGCAATACATTTGTCGGAACATTGGGAGTTAGTTTTAACAATTTTGCAATAAAGAGAATATTTAAGAAACATGCATGGAGACCTGTTCCTCTTGGAGACGGGCAGAGTTTGTCAATTAGATTCCAAACCAGTGGTACTTACTATACTGCGCTGTCAGCCAGCTTTGTAGAGCCTTGGCTGTTTGGAACAAAGCCAACATCTCTTAGTATTTCTACTTACTTTACAAGACAGACCAACTCCTCTTATTATTATCAGAATGCAGATGAGTATATGGAAGTGTTTGGCGCATCTGCAGGATTAGGAACACGTCTGTCATGGCCAGATAATTATTTTGTGCTTTATCACTCATTAAGCTGGCAGACATACAAATTGCACAATTGGAATTATAACTTCCTGTTTGATACAGGATTCTCACATAACTTCAGTTATACGTTAACGCTGGAGAGAAACTCAACTGACCAGCCGATTTATCCAAGGTCAGGCTCTGATTTTGCCGCCAGCGTGCAACTTACTCCTCCTTACTCTCTGTTCAGACACAAGTCAAATGATGAGTATAAGAAAGAATCAGATCAGGACAGATACAGATGGATAGAGTATCATAAGTGGACATTCAAGGGTGATGTGTATTTAAAGCTGATTGGCAATCTTGTATTGAGGACGGCTGCAAATTGGGGATATTTAGGTTATTACAAGAAGGCGTTGTATTCTCCGTTTGAGGGGTTCCAAGTTGGCGGTGACGGAATGAGCGGGTACAATACATACGGCTCTGATATTATAGGACTTAGAGGATATCCAAATTACTCTTTGACTCCGGTTAAGAACAATGCTTACGTTGGTCACGTATATGATAAATTTACGGTAGAACTTAGGTACCCTGTTGTATTACAGCCTCAGTCAACAATTTACGCACTTGTATTTATGGAGGGCGGAAATTGCTGGGAAAATATTTCTGACTTTAATCCGTTCCAAATTAAGAGGTCAATGGGTGTTGGTGTAAGAGTAATGCTGCCTGTTGTTGGAATGCTTGGAGTGGATTGGGGTTATGGATTTGATCCGGTTCCTAATGAGAATCAAAAGAGGGGAGGCAGTCAGTTCCACTTCTTAATTGGACAACAGTTCTAGCTGATTTAAAGAGAGTTCCAGCGTGTTGAGAACTTGCAGTTTTGAATGAAAAAGACATAAATAGTTTTAATGTAGGAGGAACATTTATGAAAAAATTAATATCAATTGCGGCTTTAACTATTTTTTGCGCAATGCCGCTTTGCGCTCAGTCAAATAAGGTTTATGTTAAAAAGGGAGTTGTAAATCCCAAGGTTATTACCTCACAGACTGCACCTGTTGCAAAGGCTCAGAAAACCGGATATGTAAACACGGAAACAATTTTGGAGGCACTGCCGGAGTACAAGGTTGCAAAGGAAAAATTGGAAACCCTTAACAAGCAGTATAAAGCAAAGGTAGATAATGAATATGCGGCTATTGAGAAACTGTATAATTCTTACCAGCAGCAGAAGTCTGCCCTTAATGCCAGCCAGAGGCAAATGAAAGAGAATGAGATAATTCAAAATGAGAAATCTGCAAAAGATTTACAAAAATCTTATTTTGGACAAGATGGCACAATGCAGAAGAAATCTGATGAACTTTTAGGGCCGATAAGAGATAAAGTTCAAAAGGCTATCAATGAAGTAGCGGCGGAAGGAGATTTTATGATTATCTTTGACGTCTCAGCTTTGAAGGGAGTTGTTTATACAAATGCGGAGAGTGATTTGAGCAACGTTGTGATAAACAAGCTTAATGCTAGATAAGACGTTGACAGTAAATCTGTTGATAGCTGTCGGGATGATAAATTCAGAAGACAAATAAATAATATAATTTTAAAATAACATGAAGAAAATTTTAACACTGCTGACAGTTGCTTTTGCCGCTTTTGCGGTTACCATGGTTCCGGGAAAGGCATCAGCGCAATCATTTAAGTTTGGTCACATTAATTCTCAATTACTTGTAGCTCTTATGCCTGAGAGGGATTCTGCTGTTGTAAAGATGCAGAAGTATCAGAATGATTTGGAAGATACTTTTAACGGAATGCAGAATGACTTTAATACAAAGGCAAAAGCTTATCAAGATAACAAGAGCAAGTGGAGCCAAACCATATTAGAGGCTAAAACACAGGAATTGAATGATTTGCAGCAACGTTTGCAGCAGTTCAGCGATACAGCTCAGAAAGATTTGAGCAATCGTAATGAGACTTTGATGGGTCCTGTTGCAGAGAAGGCGCAGAATGCTATTGACAAGGTTGCCAAAGCTCACGGATTTACTTACATATTTGATACTTCCGTAGGTGCAATAATTTATCTTAATGAGGCACAGAGCGAGGATATTCTTCCTCTTTGCAAGGCAGAATTGAAGATTCCTGCAAGCAAGACAAAACCAACTCAGTTTGGCCAGCAGGCCGCAGACACAAAACCGGCTGCCAAATAGGTAAAGACAGTAACATTTAAAGGACGTCCAAGCTAGGGCGTCCTTTTTTATTTTATTGCAATTAACTGTTAATCAAATCTGTAAGCAGACAGGATGTTATTCTTGATTTTTGTAACACATTTGTTTCTTTTTTCTTGTAATCTATTATTAAATTACCTATATTTGTCATCCCCGCGCAGAGGGGAAAAATGAGATAAAATTCTTGATATTAATATAATTTTAGATTTTAAATAAAAAATATGGAACACAAGGTAATAGATGCACAAGATGTGGTCATCAGATTCACAGGTGATTCCGGCGACGGCATGCAGCTTACAGGTACTCTGTTTGCAGATGCTTCCGCTCTATACGGGAATGAGATTTCTACATTCCCTGATTATCCTGCTGAAATCCGAGCTCCACAAGGAACTGTGTCCGGAGTTTCCGGTTTTCAAGTGCATGTCGGACAGGCAAATGTAAAAACGCCCGGTGATTTGGCAGATGTACTGGTATCAATGAATCCAGCCGCTTTGATGGCAAACGCAAAGTTTGCAAAACCGGGTGGAAGCATTATCCTGGACCAAGACTCATTTGATGAACAAGGTCTGGAGAAGGCGGGATTTAAGACAATGGATCCTGTAAAAGAGTTACAGCTAGAAGATTACAATGTCATCTGGGCTCCTATTACTTCTCTTACCAAAGAGAGCCTTAAGGATAGCGGACTAGATCCAAAGTCAATTGTAAGATGCAAAAACATCTTTACGCTAGGTATGTGCTACTTCATGTTCAGCCGTCCTCTTAATTTTACAGAGGATTATTTGAAGAAAAAGTTTGCAAAGAAACCGGACTTGATTGCTCCTAACATTAAGGTGCTTAATGACGGTTACAATTATGCTCACAACACTCACGCAATAGGTAATACTTATACTATTGAGCCGGCAAAACTTGAACCGGGAACTTACAGAAGCATAAGCGGAAACCAGGCAACTGCATGGGGGCTTATGGCAGCTTCTGAGAAATCCGGAAGACCTTTATTTGCAGGTTCTTATCCTATTACCCCTGCTACCGCAATTCTAGAGGAACTTGCAGTCCATAAAGAGCTTGGAGTTGTAACAATGCAGTGCGAGGATGAAATTGCCGGTATATGTACTTCAATTGGAGCCGCTTACGCAGGCAGCATGGCCGTTACAACAACTTCTGGTCCTGGACTTTCTTTAAAGTCTGAGGCTCTTGGACTTGCCTGTATGACAGAGCTACCTCTTGTTATTGTTGATGTTCAGAGAAGCGGTCCTTCTACCGGTATTCCTACAAAAACAGAACAGACGGATTTGGACCAGGCACTTTACGGAAGAAACGGAGAGTGCCCAATTATGGTTATGTGCGCACGCACTCCATCTGATTGTTTTAGAGCAGCTTACTATGCAGGCAAATTTGCATTGGAACACATGATGCCGGTAATTTTCTTGTCTGAAGGTTATCTTGGAAACGGCAATGAGCCATGGAAGATTCCATCAATGAAGGATTTCCCTTCTATCACACCTCCGATTGTAACAAAGTGCGATGGCAAGTTCAAACCTTATGAGAGGGATCCAAAAACTTTTGTAAGAAATTGGGCGCTTCCTGGAACTCCGGGACTTGAGCATAGAGTTGGAGGTTTGGAGAAAGCTCCTGCGGGCCCGCTATCATCTGATCCTGAGAACCATGAGAGAATGGTTGCCGCACGTGCAGCTAAAGTTGCTGCTATGGCAGATTTTATTCCTGCTTTGGAAACTATCGGTGAGAAAGAGGGTGATGTTCTTTTAGTTGGTTTTGGCGGAACTTTTGGACATCTGTATACAGCTACTACTCAGTTGATTAAAGAGGGCAAGAAAGTAGGTTTTGCAGAGTTTGATTATATCAACCCGCTTCCAAAAAATACTGCCGATGTATTTAAGAAGTTTAAGAAGATTCTTGTATGCGAGCTTAACAGCGGACAATTTGCAGATTATTTGCGCGCAAAACTTCCGCAGTTTAAGTATGAGCAATTCAATAAAGTTCAGGGACAACCGTTTATGGTTCATGAGATTGTAGAGGCTGTTAAGAATCTTAAATAAGGAGGATTTGATATGAAATATACACAACAAGATTTTAAAAGTGATCAAATAGTTAAGTGGTGCCCGGGTTGCGGAGACCACGCGGTTCTTGCATCTGTTTTGAGGGCAATGCCTGAAGTTTGCGAGGCCAGGGGATATAGCAAGGAACAGTTTGTATTTGTTTCAGGCATAGGTTGTTCCAGCCGATTCCCTTATTACATGAATACTTATGGATTCCACGGAATTCACGGAAGAGCTTCTGCTCTTGCAACCGGAATTAAAGTTGCAAATCCTCATCTTTCTGTATGGCAGATGACGGGTGACGGAGATGCTCTTGCAATTGGAGGAAACCATTTTATTCACGCAATCAGAAGAAATATTGACACTAATATCATTCTGTTTAACAATAGAATATACGGATTAACAAAAGGGCAGTACTCACCAACATCAAAATACGGAATGGTTACAAAGACATCTCCTTACGGTACAATTGAGTATCCTTTTAACCCGGGTGAACTTGTACTTGGGGCAAGAGGAACTTTCTTTGCAAGAAGTTTGGATTCAGAAATGGCTCTTAACCAGGAGATTATGGTAAGAGCTGCCTTGCATGACGGAACTTCTGTTATGGAGATGCTTGTTAACTGTATGATTTACAATAACGGTACTCATAAGGATATTTCCGATAGAGAGGTAAGGGCAGATAGAACAATCATTCTTAAGGATGGTGAGCCTATGATTTTTGGAAAGGACAGAGATAAGGGTATTATCCTTGACGGTTTAAAGCTAAAGGTTGTTAAAATTGGAGAGAATGGAATTACGGAGAAAGACCTTCTTGTTCACAATTCTAAGGAGGATAACTTTGGAATCCACAGTATGCTTGTAGATATGAAATATCCTGAATATCCTGTTGCTTTGGGAGTTATCAGAGATGTTGCTGATAAGACGTACGATGACAGCATTTATGCTCAGATAGATCAGGTTAAATCTAAAGCTAAATTTAAATGCATGGATGACCTTCTGCACAGTGGTGCAACGTGGGTTGTAAAATAAGTTCTGACTTAAAAGTATATTGTATTAAAAAAAGTTATAAATTAGCATACTTTTTAGAATCTGGCAGAAAATTTGATTGCAGATACTGTCGTGATTTGAAAATTTTTAAGAATAAATTTTTTTATTTAACATAGTTTTAACATTAAAAATTCATAATTATATGAAAGCAGCAAAAATAATGGCTGACTTGGAAAAGAAGTACGGCCAGGAAAAAGAGTATCTTCAGGCAGTTAAAGAAGTACTTGAATCAATTGAGGAAGAGTACAATAAACATCCTGAGTTTGAAAAAGCTAAGATTGTAGAGAGAATTGTTATTCCAGAAAGAATATTCTCTTTCAAAGTTGTTTGGGTTGACGATAAAGGCGAGATTCAGGTTAATAACGGATATCGCGTTCAGTTCAACAGCGCTATAGGACCTTACAAAGGCGGACTAAGATTCCACCCTTCCGTAAACCTTTCTATTTTAAAGTTCTTGGGCTTTGAGCAGACATTTAAGAATTCCCTTACTACTCTTCCTATGGGTGGTGGCAAAGGCGGTTCTGACTTTGACCCGGTTGGAAAATCTGACAACGAGGTTATGAGATTCTGCCAGGCATTCATGATGGAATTGTGGAGAGTTATTGGCAAGGATACAGATATACCTGCTGGTGATATAGGTGTTGGCGGAAGAGAGATTGGCTTCCTATATGGTATGTATAAGAAGCTTGCAAGAGAGTACAATACAGGCGTTTTGACAGGCAAAGGCCAGCTATGGGGCGGTTCACTTATTCGTCCTGAGGCTACAGGTTTTGGAGCTCTTTATTTCACTCAGCACATGCTTCACAAAGCAGGAAAAGATATCAAAGGTCTTAAGGTTGCCATCAGCGGCTTTGGTAATGTTGCATGGGGCGCTTGCACAAAGGCTACTCAGCTAGGTGCTAAGGTTGTTGCTATTTCAGGTCCCGATGGTGTCATCTCTATTCCTGAAGGAATGAACCAGAAGATGATTGATTTCATGCTTGACCTAAGAGCTACTAACCAAAACATCGTTGCTCCGTTTGCAAAGAAATTCCCTTCTGAGTCTAAGTTTGTTGCTGGTAAGAAGGCTTGGAGCGTTAAGTGTGATGTTGCTCTTCCTTGCGCATATCAGAATGAGGTTGCTGAGGCTGATGCTAAAGAACTTCTTAAGAACGGAACTTGGGCAGTTGCTGAGGTTTCTAACATGGGTTGCCAGCCTGCAGCTATTGAGGCATTCCAGAAAGCAAAGATTTTGTTTGCTCCAGGAAAGGCTGTTAACGCCGGTGGTGTTGCAACTTCAGGTCTTGAGATGACTCAGAATGCTGAGCATATCAGCTGGACTGCTAAAGAGGTTGATGACAGACTTCATTCAATTATGGAGAGCATCCATAATGCTTGCGTTGAATATGGTACAGAGAAAGGTGGTTATATTAACTACGTTAAGGGTGCCAACATCGCCGGCTTTATGAAAGTTGCTCACGCAATGCTTGATCAGGGTATTATCTAATTGATAATTACTTATATAAAAAGGCCTGCAGTTTTTGCGGGCCTTTTTTTATTATTATTTCTCAGTATTGTCAGTAATAATGGTAAGACAAAAAGTAATAAGTGTAAATCTGTCGGGAATAATAGAAATAACTTTGTGATGTTAAAATTATTAGATTAGCGCTGTAAAAAAATATGTTATGAAAGAGAAAAAAAACAATAAGCTCAATGGTGTGGCTAAGGAAGCCGATGAGATTATAAAAATTGATACGGTCCAGAAATACAATGATTTGTTTGGCCTGGAGACTTTGAATCCGTTGGTGACGGTTGTGGATTTTTCTACTATGAAACCTATTGCGGGAGTGCGTGCCGCATATTCTCTTTATTGTATTTTTCTAAAGGAGGTTAAGTGCGGAGATATGACGTATGGACGTCAAAAGTATGATTATCAGGAAGGTACGGTTGTTACCACTGCGCCAGGGCAGGTGTATGGTTTTGTGACAAAGGAAAAACACATTGTGCCAAAAGGGTGGGGGCTTGTCTTTCATCCTGATTTGATAAGAGGAACATCTCTTGGGCAAAATATTTTAAATTATCATTTCTTCTCTTATGAAGTTAATGAGGCTTTACATCTATCTGAAAAAGAGCGTTCTATAGTAATTGACTGTATGAAGAAAATTCAAGTGGAGCTGCATCATGATATAGATAAGCACAGTAAAAAGTTGATAGTCCGCAATATAGAACTGTTGCTTGATTATTGCGACAGGTTCTACGATAGGCAATTCATCACAAGGGAAAATGTGAATAAAGATATTTTGTCTAGATTTGAAAATTTGCTTAATCAATATTATACCTCCGGAAAGGCTGAAAATGAAGGCGTTCCAAGTGTGTCCCAATGTGCGGAAAAATTGAATTTATCATCAAATTATTTTGGAGATTTAATAAAAAAGGAGACGGGGATTTCTGCACAAGAGCATATTCAAAAGTTTGTAATAGAGCAGGCAAAAGAGAAACTCATGGACGGCAACAAATCTGTAAGCGAGGTTGCCTATGAACTTGGCTTCAAATATCCGCAGCATTTTACCAGACTCTTTAAGCAACATGTTGGTTCTACTCCAAATGACTATCGTTCAATGAATTAGTGAAAGTTAAATCCGTTTGTCGATAAATTTTAAGTGTTTGTCGGCAATTTTTAAGTGATTGCGGTGCATATGCCTATGTTTTAGGTGTATACGCCGCCTTCATTTTATAACATGGCATTGGTTTTGACTAATTTAGTAGTGTACTAAACCAAAATATTAAAGTTAAAATCATATTATCATGAAACCTAAAGAGGAAATTGCGGATAGCTCTAAGAAGAGAGATCCTTTAGGAAATTTTTCTTATTTATTAAAGACTCTATGTGTTTGCGTAGCAGTGTTTTGCACGCTTGCCGCTTGTACAAAGGAGGGAAGTTCCTCAGATGATTACGGAAGCGGTTCCGGCAGTACTACAACTACTAGTATGACAACCTCGTCTGCATCTGACCCAACAATTACATTGCCAACGGAAACGACAATTAATGCAAACGGTTCAGGGAATTCATTAGCTGATGATTCATCCAGTGATGCAGTGGATTCTTCAGATGATGATTATTTGGAGAATTCTACTTTCTCTACACCTGTAACAATTACATATTCAGGAACATCTGCGGCATTGTCCGCACTTCCTTCCGGAGTTACTGCTGTTGTGGACGGTGCTAATGTGACAATTACTTCTACAATCAAAAATGTATACTATACGCTGTCGGGAACAACAACTGATGGCTCATTTAAAATTTACAGTGACAAAAAATTTGAGCTGATTTTTAATGGAGTAAACATTACAAGCAAGTCAGGTGCTGCAGTAAATGTTCAATCCTCAAAGACAACTTTTGCTGTTTTAACCTCAGGTACGACAAATTACCTTGCTGATGCAAGCAGTTACTCAAATGTGCCGACTACGGAAGATTGCAAGGGAACATTTTTCAGCGAGGGGCAGATTGTTTTTAGCGGCACTGGAAAACTCTCTGTGCAAGGCAATTATAAACATGCTATATGCAGCGATGATTATGTGCGAATGCGCCATGGTTCAACTGTTTTTGTTACAGGTTCTGTAAAAGACGGAATACATGTTAATGAGAAATTTGTTATGACGGGAGGTTTACTGAATGTTACTTCTGCGGGAGATGCTGTTGAGGCGGAGGAGGGAACCATAGAAGTTAATGGTGGTGAGATAGTTATAAAGGCTGTTGGGGACGGACTTAAAGCAAGTTATGAGAAAGTGGATACCAATAGTGACGGTGTTGATGATAACGGAATTACTCCTTATGTGAAAGTTTCTGCCGGCAAAGTTACAAGTACTACAACTGGAGAGAAAGGGCATGGCATTAATTCTACCGGAGATGTTATCATAAGCGGAGGAACTCTTGCTCTGCAGGCGGGAGGAAATGGAGCAAAAGCTATAAAGAGCGATGCAAATGTCTCAATTACAGGCGGTACGCTTATACTAAAAACCACCGGTCCGGCATTTTATGATACAGATGATAAAGACATCTCTTCTCCTGCATGTATAAATGCAGATGGAAATTTGACATTTAGCGGCGCAACTTTGGATGCAAAGTCTACTGGTGCTGCGGGTAAAGGAATTTCTGTTGACGGGACAGCTACATTTTCTGGCGGAACAATTAGTATTGTCACAACGGGTCAGAAGTACACGTATGGGAATGATGATTCTTCTCCAAAAGGAATTAAGGCAGAAGGAAATCTGACAATTGACGGCGGTGCAATTGCTGTTGTTGCTTCAGGTGGAGAGGGAAGTGAAGGCATTGAGAGTAAGGCAACTCTGACGGTTAATGACGGTACGGTAGAGGTTCAAAGTTATGATGATGCCATGAATGCAAAAACGGCAATAGTGGTAAATGGCGGAAAGATTTATTGCTTCAGTTCCGGCAATGATGCAATTGATTCAAACGGAACATTCAGGTTCACAGGCGGTGTTACACTTGCAATTGGAACCAGCGCACCGGAGGCCGGTTTTGACTGTGACCAAAATACATTTGCAATTACAGGAGGGATATTGATTGGAGTTGGCGGAGATAGTAGTGTCCCGACAACTGCATCCACAACGCAAAACACTATGTTATACGGCGGTTCAGGCGGAGCCGGCAACTGCATAAACATCACAAATTCAAGCGGTACCAGCGCCATAATGTTTAAGCTGCCAAAGAGCTATAATTCCATGGTTATGTTGGTGTCAACACCTAGTTTTGCAAGCTCTTCTACATATACAATTTATGCAGGCGGCAGTATTAGCGGGGGAACATCATTCCATCACTACTATACAGATGCAACATATTCCGGAGGTTCTAAAATAACAACCTTCACAACAAGCAGCACGGTGACTAAGGTGGGCAATTTCAACACTAACACTATGCCTGGAGGAGGTTTTCAACCTGGTCATTAGATAAGTACTAAAACCATATAAAACCATTAAATCAAAAGGGTTATGAAAAAGAATTTATTTTTCTCATTTGTAATGGCTGCTGCCATGCTTGCTGCGGGATGCAGCGGTGACGGCGGAACCGTTACTAGTGCCAGCACCGGCGCAACTACGGGGACTACAACAACCACAACTACCGGAGGAACTACAACCGGAGGTACAACCACAACTACTTCATCCGGCGGCGTTTATACGTTGTCTGATGGAAGCTCGCCCACACTGTCCGGAAAAACCTACACATCTACAACGGCAGATCAAAATGCTATAAAAGTTACAAACGGAACATTAACATTGACAAATGATACAATTGTAAAGAGTGCAGGAGATTGTACTGATTCTGATGGCAGCAGTTTTTACGGAACCAATGCAGCTATCTTAGCATCAGGCAGTTCTGCAAAAGTTGTTATGAGCGGAGGGAAAATTACCACAAGCGCTAAAGGTGCAAATGCAATTGTTGCCTATGGCGGAACCGTTACAGTAAGCGACGTTACAATGAATTGCACCAGCAATCTGTCTAGAGGCATACATGCAACAGGAGGCGGCACTATTAATGCAACCAATCTAACTATCACAACAGCAGGCAGTAATAGCTCTGTAATCGCGACAGATAGAGGTGGCGGTACTGTTACAGTTACCGGCGGAACATATAAAACTACGGGAACAGATTGCGCTGTTATTTATTCAACCGGAGCAATTACTGTCAATAATATCACAGGCTCTTCATCCCAGGGGGAAATTGGAGTCATTGAGGGAAGCAATTCAATTACAATTAATAACAGCTCCATCTCATCCAGCTCAAGCTCCCGCGCAATGATGATTTTGCAGAGCGGTTCCGGTGATGCAACCGGTTACGACGGTAAAATTAATGTTAACGGTGGCACGCTAACTTCCACAAATTCAAGCGCTCCGTTAATTGAAATTACAACCAGCACAACCGGTACTCTTACTTTGACGGATGCTACTTTGAGCATTGCCTCCGGCGTTTTGATGAAGGTAGATTACAACACAAGATGGTCAACTACAAGTCCTGTTGCATATCTTATACTTGCGGGAACTTCCGGGAAAACCTATACGGGAAATATTTTGGTTGACTCATACGGCACTGCAACTGTGACTGTTAACAGTGGCATAGTTTGGAACGGAGCTTATGATAACGCAAACACCGGAAAATCCACAAAGGCGGTTATTAACGGTACTTGGAATTTAACCGGCAACTCTTATGTAGATACGGTTACAAATAACGGAACGATTAATAAAAACGGTTATACCTTAACCTACAGCACTTTAACCGGTTCAGGAACTTTACAGTAAAAGATTATTAAGTGCAATAAAAAAGCGGGCTATACCCGCTTTTTTTTATTGTAAATCTCTTAGTCATCATCTTCATCTTTTGTATACGTTAAGAATGCGGAGCGCCTTATTGCAGGATAAGGAGTTCCGTCTCCTTTTATGGCATGCCATAACATTTGATTGAATTCTACATCGGGCACTGCATCCTCTTTATTGAAATTGTATTTCTCGCACATTGCCTGCCATTTATCCTTTTTGACATTGCGGTCATCCAAATTGATGTTGGCGGGAAGGAAATGAAAAGCAGTTGTATCTGCGGTTGGAGAGAAACATCTCCACATTGAGCGGGCGCTTGCATCATATTGAGTCATAGGTGGTAAGCCAAGTATCAGTTCCATTGTGCGGAGAACGGAAGTTGTTGTGTAAGGGGTATGGTCTACAAATCCGCGCTTTACAAAGCCGCCTGCAATGTAGCATGGGCTTCTGTGAGCATCTACATGGTCCGCTCCGTTCTGCGCGTCATCCTCAACAATAAAAACAACGCTTTCTTTCCAAATAGGCGAGTGGCTAAGGTGGTCTATTATCATCCCGACAGCTAAGTCATTGTCTGCAACATATGCAAATGGAGTGCGCTGCCCAACTCTCATTCCCATTGTGTGGTCATTTGGAACTCTTACAATTTGAAAATGGGGAACAGCATTTGCAACAACCAGAGAATCAAAATCTTTGACCCATTGCCCGTATCTGATAGTATCTCTTATAGCAAGGTTCCAAGGCTCATAAGTTTTACAAAAGTGATCTGCAAGGGAAGGTACAGATGGAACCAGAACTCCATTTTTTCTATATACAAATTCTCCGTAAGTACGGTAAGAAACTCCCATCTTTTTGCACATGTCCCAAATAAATCCGCTGGTGTTATTTCCCATCTCTTGTGCTCCTTCTCCTGCGTAATAATCTCCTCTGCCGCTATAGTAGGTTGGCCATGTCTTCTCCAGAAAGTCATTAGCGTAACCCCCTACAGTCCAGTTATGTCCGTCGCAGCTGACTTCTGCGTTAACATAAAAATTATCCAGCAGCACAAACTGTTTTGCAAGCGCATGGTGATTTGGAGTTACCTTATCTCCAAAGAGTACAAGGGTAGAATCTCCATTTCCCTCCTTGATGTCCCCTAGAACTTGGTCATAAGTTCTATTCTCTTGGATAATATAAAATACATATTTGATAGGACAAGGATTACCAACTTTTTCAGGAATTGGATTACCAGGCTCGCCCTCTGCGGTTAGGTCATTTGCCTGATTATAAGGTGTATTAGCAAATACCTGCTTTGAGTATTCAGGAAGGTTATCATCAACAGGCAAGTCAATTTCAGAAAGCGCTCCAAGGAAAAGACCTGCAATGTATTCTACTCCCTGTGTCTTGTTGGAATCTCCGCTATGATGTCCAAAGTCCTCTTTAACATCCACAGGTTCAGGTCCGTAAGGGTTTGGCGCTGACTTAAGACCTTTGCCGTTTGTAACCCAAAGTTTGCCAGATGCGCATTTTACATTTGTGGGATACCACCCTACAGGTATGAATCCCAGGCATTTGCTCTCTCCTTTTTCTGATATGTCAAAGACAGTGACGCAATTATTATCTGCATTTGCAACATAAAGTTTCTTTCCCTTAGGTGAAATGCACAATCCATTTGTTGTGCTACCTGCCAGTGAATTAGGGAACAAAGCCGCATTTAAAATCTCCTCAACTCTTTTGTTCTGCAAGTCTATAACACTTACGCTGTTGTCATCTGCGTTTGCTACAAAAAGACGCTCTCCGCCTTTATCCAAACATAGTTCATTTGGATGATTTCCAACATCATAGCTCTCTGTCCAATCTTGCTTTTTTAGATTCCAAACTTTTACTTTTTTGCCTCCCCAGCAAGAAACATAAGCATTCTCTTCATCCTTGGATAATACTATATCATAGCACTCGCTGCCTGCTGATACTTTCTTAATCAGCTTGTTATAAATTTCTCCGCTGTTGTTTCCAGATTTGTTGTTTCTGTTTTGTAATTCAGCGTTTTTATTTTTGGATTGCCCGTAAACATAAATGCTGTTATCCCTTCTTGTAACTACCAGCAGCTGACCATATTTCTTTGATATTACTATTCCTGACGGACTGATATGATTTGGCCAGGGCTTTCCCATTACTATGCTGTCAGCCTGTGCAAGTTTTCCCTCATCGCTAACAGAATATATTCTTATTTTATTCTCGTTACCTCCTGAGGCATAGAGTGTTTTACTATCGGGAGAAAAACAGATTCCATACCAGCTCATAGGAATTGTGACATTGTCAGTCTCACGCTCCTCCTTAGTATTAAAGAGCTGAATGCACTGCCTGCCGTATCCGTTGTTGGTCACTGCCAGCCATTTCTGATTTGGAGAAACTGCCATGTTAAGAGGGAGGTCTCCAAGTTTGAATTGCTTCCCAACCGGAGTCAGCTTCCATCCGTTAGGAAGAGTAACAGCTTCCGCTTTAATTGCCTCTCCTGCAGAGTCTTTCTGACTCTCTCCAAGCGCAACTGCCCTTTTTAATTTGCTGGAACTTTTCTCAAATTGCTGCTCTGTTTTCTTGCTTTTCTTTTTGCTTTGTGCAATTGCGGAATTGCAAAATACAGCGGGTATCAGCAAAAGCATTGCTGCGGCAACAATTGTAGAAACGGATAAAAATCTTTTCATGATAAAATTATTTCTCTCTGAAATTTATTCCTCACTTCAGAATTACTTCTTCACACAAAGTTAAGAGAATTCACCTCTTTTTATCCGTTTGTATTTTATCTAAAATGCTATTTTGATACATTTATGTAAGCAAAAATGCAAATATTGATTTAATAATTATCGCGATGGATATTATTTTATTAAATTGCGTAACTGAAATTTGAAATTCTAATAAAAATTAAACTAAATAAATATTGATATTATGGAACTGCCATTTGCAGAATCATGGAAAATAAAGATGGTTGAACCCATCAGAAAAAGCACTCGCGCAGAGCGCGAAGAGTGGCTTAAAAAAGCTTATTACAATGTATTTCAGCTAAAGGCGGAGGAAGTCTATATAGATTTGCTTACAGACTCCGGAACCGGTTCTATGAGCCAAGGACAGTGGGCTGCCCTTATGCTTGGAGATGAGAGTTATGCAGGCGCAACTTCTTTTTATAAGTTTGAGGCTGAAGTTCAAAAAATCACAGGGTTTAAATATGTGATTCCAACTCACCAAGGCCGCGCTGCTGAGAATGTTTTATTCTCTTATTTGGTTAAGCCCGGCAATGTAATTCCAGGAAACGCTCACTTTGATACAACAAAAGGTCATATAGAGAGCCGCAAAGCCAAGGCCATTGATGTAACTGTAGATGAGGCAAAAGAGACTCAGCTGGAGATTCCTTTTAAGGGAAATGTAAGCATAGAAAAACTGGAGAAAGTCCTTAAGGAAAATAGGGGGAATGTACCTTTTATGGTCCTGACAGTTACCAATAATACTGTTGGTGGTCAGCCTGTTAGCATGCAGAATATTAGAGAGACAAGTGAGGTTTGTAAGAAGTACGGAGTTCCAATTGTAATGGATTCAGCGCGTTTTGCAGAGAATGCTTATTTCATTAAAGTGCGTGAGAAAGGGTATGAAAATAAGACAATTAAGGAGATTGCGCTGGAGATGTTTTCTTATGTTGACGGTATGACAATGAGTGCTAAAAAAGATGCTATCGTGAATATGGGAGGCTTTATTGCTACTAATAATAAAGATTGGTATGAAGGGGCAAAAATGTTCTGCATTCCGTTTGAAGGATATATTACTTACGGCGGTTTGAACGGACGTGATTTGAATGCGCTAGCTGTTGGTCTTGAGGAGAATACAGAGTTTGATATGCTTAATACAAGAATACATCAGGTACAGCATCTTGCTGATAAACTGGATGAATACGGGATTCCTTATCAGCGTCCTGCCGGCGGCCATGCAATCTTTGTAGATGCAGATAAGGTTTTGACTCATGTTCCAAAAGAGGAATTTCCTGCACAGACTTTGACTTGCGAGCTTTATCTTGAGGCTGGCGTAAGAGCCTGTGAGATAGGGTATATCTTGGCAGATAGAGATCCTGTTACAAGACAGAATCGTTTTGGCGGGTTGGATTTATTGAGAATGGCTATTCCTAGAAGAGTCTATACAGATAACCACATGGATGTGATTGCTGCCGCTCTTAAGAATGTTTATGACAGGAGAGAGTCAATAACTCACGGTGTTGCAATAGAGTGGGAGGCGCCGCTGATGCGTCATTTTACCGTTAAGCTTAAACGCTTGTAATTTTAAAGCAGCCGGTTTTTGCCGGCTGTTTTTTTAGCTTTTAAATATAGACGCTGTCCCTTTTTTACAATTGGAGCAACCGACACCTTGATATATTTACAATTAATTGTACTTTTGATAAGGCAGGTTGTACTCTATGGACCTTAATTTATCATATAAGCAGTCTGGCAGCCAACTCTCTTTTTTGGTGCGCAAGTTTGTATTTCTTAAGTCTGATGAGGTAAATAAAGTCTATTTGGATAAACATATTCCGGATGGAGCATGCACGCTAATTTTTAATTTTAAGGGAGTTGTAGAAATCAGCGTTGATCATCAGAAGTTTATAAAGCTGCCAACTTATTTTTTGGCCCTGCCTCATTTTAGTTTTGTGAATATTAAGGTTAAGACACCTTGTGATTCTTTTTGCGTCTCATGTAATGCAAGCACGTTCTCACGCATATTTCACTTATCATTGGACAAAAAGGAAATTCCTTCATTTAAAAATATTGCAGATATAATCCCAGAAAGTCTGTATTTATCTATGGCAGAGGAAAATAGCAACATGGAACGTGTTAAGATTTTTGAAAAATATGTTGCTGAGAATTTTGCATCTGCAGTGTGTTATCATCGCGACAGAATAGATGAAGTTTATGAAGTTATCTGTAATTCTAACGGCTTAGTTAATATCAATGCTCTGGCTGACGGAGTGAAAATTAGTACCAGATCATTAAGGCGTAATTTTTTAAAGCGCGTTGGAGTTACGCCAAAAGCTCTATGCAGAATTGTGCGCGCAAATTTTGTGCTTGCCGCTCTTAAGAACTCTTCTGTGATTGATTTTCAGGATATTGTCTATTCCGGAAATTATTTTGACCAGTCTCATCTTGTGAATGATTTTAAAAAAATTATTGGAGAATCTCCGGGAATGTTTATCAAGAGGGATATCAGACTTCTTGAGCGTATGTCCGGAAGATAAATTCTGTAATTTCCATTGTCCTATTTTTACAATGCAATAGTATTGCAAGAGGATATTTTTGATGTAAATAAAATTTATTCTTATGAAATACTACAGAGCTTTATTTGTCATGGCAGCCTTGATGGTTGTTATGCCTGCATTTTCTCAGGTAAATGTAAAAGAGAAGATTAAAGAAAAGACATCAACAAGGGTGGAAAACAAAGTTGATGAGGGGATTGACAAAGGTCTTGATAAAATAGAACAGGGTATATCTGGACTTTTCAAGAAAAAGAAAAAGGATGCTGCAAAAGAGAATGAGAACCAGATTAGTCAGAGCAAGGATACCTCTGTTGTTTTAAAGGGTGTTACAAAATATGATTTTGTGCCGGGAGATAAAATTTTGTTTTATGAAGATTTTTCACAAGATGCAATTGGAGATTTTCCTGCCCTTTGGACAACTAACGGCGGCGGTGAGGTTAAGACAATTAACATTGCCACAGGAAATTGGCTACATATGAATAAAGAGGGGAGTTATTATTGTTTTTCCAAGTCTGTAGATATCCCTTCAAATTTCATAATGGAGTTTGATATTGTCCCGGATGATAATTTCCAGAGTGCTTTTGAGATAGGATTTTATCAGAGCACGGACAATGAAGAGTTTACTGATGATTTGTATCCCGGCAAAGGAGGTCTGCAAATATTCATGGATGAAGAGGGTTGGGGCACTAAAGGTTATATAAATGAGGATGGCAAGGGATGGCTTGAGGGACATTCAGCAACAAATCCATGTGCTGTAAATTCTGTTAATCACGTGATAATTTGGGTTCAAAACAGAAGATTGAGAATATATCACAAGGGGGCAAAAGTGCTTGATTCTCCAACAAATATTTATGATGGAATAAAATTTAACAGGTTCCGTTTTAGCGGCTGGAATACCGAGTGCAAACCTTATGTATCAAATTTAAAAATCACGACAGCTTCTCCGGATGTCAGGAGCAAGCTTCTAACAGAAGGTAAATTAGTAAGTTACGGTATTTTCTTTGATGTTAATAAAGCAACGGTAAAACCGGAATCTCATGGTGCGCTTAATGATATAGCAAAGACCTTAAGTGAGAACCCGACTGTAAAAGTTATGATTGTTGGCCATACGGACAGCGACGGCGATGCGGCCAATAATTTAGATTTATCAAAGCGCAGGGCTGATGCTGTAAAGAGGGCGCTGGTTGATAATTATGGCGTAAGTCAGGAACAATTGACAACCGACGGCAAAGGCGAGACAGTGCCCGTTGCCCCTAATTCATCGGCGGAAGGGAAAGCTAAAAACAGAAGAGTGGAATTTGTAAAAATATAGTTATGAGGTATTTACAAGTGATTATACTCATTATTATGTCAATATTTTCATTCGCTTTAATGTTTTCTCAAAATAAGAAATATGAGGGCAAGATAGTAAAGGAACTGTCGGGAGCTCATAAGGAAAATATTGGGAGAATCGTTAATATAATATCTGCATGGGATTCTATTTCTCCGCCAAGGGAGATGGAAGTTAAGTGTTATGGTTTAGATAAATGTTTGGAGATATATTTCATTCCTTATTTTTTCCAGGATGGCAAGAGAGTTTTGGCCAACGGCGGACCTCATATTAGTTTTTATGTTAATGATCCCTCTAGTTTGACGGGAAGTCCGGTTGCATCTGGTGTTTTCTGTATACCTGTAAAAACCAGTGAGTTCTATGGCTATCCAATTTATAATAATGGGGCTATGGAGGTTACTGTAATTTGTAAAGAAAATATCCCGTTGTTTGTCTCTGTTTCTCAGGAACAATACCTACTTGCACTTATTGCAGATATGGAGAAGGATGAAAAAGAAAATGCCGGCGGTGCCGTAATTATGCAAAAAGATCTGTCCAAGGAGATTGAAAATACTTATAGGGAGCTTCTTAAGGTAGATAAAAAGGCGGCTGAAGAGTATAAAGCTCAGATGGATGAGTTTAAGAAAAATTTTGAAAAGGAGAACCCTATGAATAATACTGTCAGCGTGTCTGAGGCTTTGAAGAAAGAGCTAAGCGGAATGTCTGCTCAGGAGAGGAAACGGCAGGCATATTATGGCGGTGCGGCGGCAATGGAGGCGTATCATAATTTTTCCGGTTTATTACCTTATGCCGATGCGGACAAAGGAGATAAACTTGCCATGATAAATCCCTTATTGTCAAAAAAATGCGAGAGCTCTAAAATTGAACTTCTTGTCATAGCATGGTTTGTGGGTAGTACTGATTATGGAGGAGACAAGCCAAGATTCTATAAAGAGAATGACGATAGACTGGATTTTTCTGAGCATGCCATGTCCAGGCTGTATTTCACTAAGTACATCTGGGATAGAATATTCCAAATATGCGAGTGAAAATCACATCGCATACATTTGTAATAGCTGGGTAATCCGTCCGCTACTTGAAAATTTTCACGCGGTCATCAACGGGCTTGAATTCCTTTGCGCCCGGCTCGCCTGACGGAGAGCCAAAAGGCATCTCAGCTACAAGCTTCCAACTGTCGGGAATATTCCATTCTCTTGCAACTTCCTTGTCTATTAGCGGATTATAGTGCTGAAGATTTGCTCCAAAGCCCATATCCTCCAGCATTGTCCAAACTGCAAACTGATGCATTGCGCAAGTCTGCTGTGACCAAATAGGGAAGTTGTCCGCGTAAGCAGCAAACGCTTTCTGCAAACCCTCTACAACGCTCTGGTCCTCAAAGAACAACACGGTTCCGTAGCCAGATTCAAATGATCCGTTAATTTTTGCTTCTGTATTTTTGAATGCTTCCGCCGGAACAATTTTGCGCAAAATATCTTTGGTCATCTCCCAAAGTTTTTTGTGATGTTGGTGCAAAAGCAATACAATTCTTGTTGATTGTGAATTGAATGCACTAGGAACATTTTTAATTGCAAACTTTATTGTCTCTTCTATCTGTTCATCAGAAACAGGTGATTTACTGCTGATTGCGTAGTATGTGCGTCTGTTCAGCACTGCGGTTTTAAAACTATTCTCCATTTGATTTGTTTTTAATAATTCAAATTTATGATTTTTATTTGAATTTACAATGTTGTGCCACAACTTTGTAAAAATCTCTTATATACAGATGTTTACAGAGGCGCGCTACCCCTGTTTTTGCCTTAGCGATGCTTTTTAATCATTTGATTATCAGTTAATTTTGCAAAGTTGTGGCACAATTGCTGCACCAGTCTCCTTAATTAAATCCTGAGGATTAATTTTCACCTGCAGCCCTCTGATGCCCGCACTAACGTAGATATAAGGGAATTGCAAACAACTGTCGTGAATAAAAGTAGGAAACTTTTTCTTCATCCCGACAGGTGAGCACCCTCCGCGGATGTAGCCTGTTGTTGGCAGCAGCTCTTTTAGCGGAATCAAATCACAGCTCTTGTTGCCTGATACCTTTGCTGCCATTTTCAGATTTACCTCTTCATCACCGGGCACAACGCAAACAAAATGCCCCGTGCGGTCCCCCTTGAGAACCAGCGTCTTAAACACCTGATTGATGTCCTCTCCAAGGCTGTCCGCAACGTGCTGTGCGGAGAGATTCTCCTCATCCACCTGATACGGCACAAGCTCATATTTGATGCCGGCCTTGTCCAGGAGGCGTGCCGCGTTTGTTTTGTTGATTTTCATTGTGCGCAAATTTACAATGTCAGGCTGGATTTTGCAAAACGTGCTGAGTTTTAGATAATTAAAAAATGACGCCAGGCCATTATGGCTTAGCGTCATTTCACACTACTTTGATAATCAATGAATTTTGCAAAATCCAGCCTGCGCTGATTATCTATATGGATTCTCCCAGAACCGCTTGCTGTCCGTTGTGATTTCTTTGTTGCTTATGTCCGGCTTGTAATTCTGCGGACATAAATCTATGTATGTGTGCTGTGCAATTTCCTCTGGTGTGTATTTGTGCCCTTGTATGTATGTCTCTGTGTCAAAGCCTGTATGGTTAATGCACTCTACATAGTACAGATTCTTGCTCATGTAATCGAAATATTCTTGTTGTGCCTTTTTCTGCCCGTTCCAGTTGGCATCATCATTCATCTTGACAGGGCGTCCATCTTTGAATCTTTCACGCACCTCTTCTATGGAAAGCAGATTGTAATTTTCATCCATCATGAATGAGGCAAATGTTGGGTCCATCCAAACCCACTTGTGCAATGTGTTGGAATACACAGAATTAATTACGTGACAATCATTGATGTAAACCTTTGGCATACAGGTGACGTATCTGGATTTGAATCCCATTGCCAGGTAGCACTCATTTAGGAGCATTGCCAATCCTCTGCAGTTCAAACCATTTCCGCTTTTCTTGCAAGACTCCACCATATTTATTGCATTATATGGATATGGGTTTCCGTGCATTCCGTCATGGCGGATTGTATTATGAACCCAAAACATAATCTTTTCAATCTTAGAGAGTTCATCTCCGTTACCGGCAATGCTGTCCAGATTAAATTTCATTCTCACGCGTACCAGATTGCTGTCATCAGGGTTCGCATAGGTAAAATGAAACTTTACACTGTCGGGAGCATAAGGGGCAGACTGCTGTAAAATGTGCTTATAATCAGTCTTTTCTCTCAATGCTGTCATTGCATCTTTAAACTTTTGCTCTCCTCTTAAGGACGCAAGGTCCTCATCTTTCATTGCCCAGCTGTAAGACTCGGTGCCATATTTTGCAACGCTGTCAATTGCAGCAAGCGCAACCTCTTTATTGCCAATCCTTGCATTGTAACAAGCTAGGTTATAATATATTGAGCTAAAGTCAAATCCTTTTTCATCACGATAGTATTTTTTTATTTCGTCCGGAAGTGCTTTGTACTTTGCATAAAAATCATTGTATTCTTTTGCAAGAACATTGTAGTCATGTTTTTTAGATTTGCTCTGCTCTGTAACTGCGGTGCCAAAATCTTTGACTGCCTGTTCAAAATTCTTAACAGCTACTGTATCAATAGTCTGAGTCTTAACTGTTTGTGCTGTCTTGTCTTGGCTTTTGCCGCTCTGCGCATTTGCCAGAAAGGGTACCATTAAAATTATTGCCGTTGTGGCACAACTTTGCAAAAATGTCTGTTTCATAATATTTTACCAATTGTCGCTAACCGTTAAAATGGTTAGCGTATTTTTTGAATTATTTCTTATTTCTTCTTATTAGACGTACAAATGTTTCTTTTGCTTCAAAATTTTTAAGAATCTTTTTGCAGAAAATCTTACGAGTTTGTTATTCATCTATAAATGAGTAACTTTGCAGAAAGTTATTGAAAGGAAAATGAAACAGTATATATTCTTGATATTGGCCATTATATGTGAGGTTGCGTGGGCGCTGCTCTTAAAGTTTACAAATCAGTTTACAAAAGTTGGAATTACAATCATCACTTTGATTGCCTATTTTGCCGCGCTTTTCTTCTTGGATAAAACTCTGAAAACCATGCCAGTGGGGTTGGCTTATGCAGTATGGGCCGGTTCCGGAATGGTGCTGATTGCTTTGCTTGGTGTTGTTATTTTAAAACAGCATCTTGATTGGCCCGCAATTATTGGTCTGTCTCTGATTCTTTGCGGAGTACTGATTATCAATATTTTCTCTAAGTCTATTGTGCACTAGAAACTTCATCCAAATGATAAATCCTGTCTCTTACAACGGACAGAACGCCTTTTATTTTTTTGAAGTAGATTATTGCATCACCTATGTTTTTCTCTTTTGGGATTGAGATTGCAATTGCGTTAAAGTTGTTGTACTTGTAGATAAAACTTGCACCATATTTCTTTACGGCTTTATATAAAGCAGTTGTGTCTTTCCTCTCTCCATAACTGATTATTAATGTGCTAGTGGTAAATTGCTCATTGCCAATCTCTGTGTTACTCTCCGCCTTCTGCATACACTCCGGTTCATCGCTTATGATTCTATAAAGTTTAGGGCTTTGCAGAACGTCATAGATATCATACGTTTTGCCGTCTATTTTAATTGTCCTGTATATCAATCGAATGCCGTGGCTGTAATCTACATACCAATTGACGTGTTTGCTGTATGACGGCTGAATGTTTTTCCCGTTTTCCAACCTCCAGCCGTATATTGTTTCATATCTGGATATTCCGTCCGGAGCATAACCTCTTGCTGCAAATGAAGCAGAGTCTTCATCTGTCAGTTCTCTGTAATAGTTTGTTTTGTAGGATAATATCACATCTTTTTTTAGACCGCTTATGAGCTGGCCAAAATGATAACCTTTTACTTTGAACAATTCATTGATGGCATTGTTGCTGTCTTCAAAAACGTAAGGCTGACAGTTTCTATCTTTGACCGGACGGAAGGGGAATGGATCAATTGAACCCTCTGCAGCATCTGCAATTTTATCAGTCAAGTAGGCAGTTGGCAAAGAGCAGTATAGGGAGTCTGCTATTTCAATTGCCGCTCTTGGCGTCATTGGCATTCTTATAAAATCTTCATTGGTCCCGACAGATAGATAATCCGGAAGTGCCTGAATTTCAACTCTGTGCTTGCGGCGCAGAATAGGGATGCTGTCAACGATATCTGTCGTGAATACAATATTCTTAAAATATTTCAAAGAATCAGGTACATTGCCTGCCAGTATCTGCCTTACTGTCAATGAGTCTCTGCGGCGCATTCCTGCCGGGTTAATGGAGAGATATTCTCCGCGTGCGTTGTAAAATCCTACAGTGTCCAGAGATTTTATGAACTGTTTGCCGGTCATTCTTGTGATGCTGTTGCTGCTGCTGCTGCCGATGACGCTGCCGTTGTTGCTGCTGCCGATGCTGTTACTGCAGCCGCTATGTTGCTGGTAGTACGGAACAGGCATCCGCTGCTGGGCATAAGCATTTGTAAATGAAAATAATATTCCAACAGCCAGAAGAGCTAATATTTGATGTTTTATATTCATATTTTACAGCATTGCTGCGATTTTTCTAATCTCAAAGATAGTATTATTAAGCATACCTTTTAGTTCAGATTTTGCATTGAAGTCAACAAAACAAATTGTAAATTTGGATAATGATTTAATGGAGTATTATTTATTATGATATATCGTAAACTTGGCCGTACAGGCTTGAATGTTAGCACAATAGCCCTTGGATGCGAGGGCTTCTCCGGTAAGAATCCGGAGGATGTTGTAAGGGATTTTGATTTTGCGGAAAACGCTGGGATAAATTTCTTTGATTTATATGCTTCTAATCCCGATATGCGGTCTGCTCTTGGTGCAGCTATCAAAGGCAGACGTGATAAGTTTATCATCCAGGGACACTTGTGCTCTATTTGGGAGAAGGGACAGTATTTGCGTTCCCGCAATATTGATAAAACAAAACATGCCTTTGATGATTTGCTGACAAGACTGGGTACTGATTATGTGGATCTTGGGATGATTCATTATATAGATGCGGAGAGAGATTTTCATAAAGTATTTGATGGTGAGATTGTTAAGCTTGCCCAGCAATATAAGCGAGAGGGGAAAATTCATTTCATTGGCATGAGCAGTCACAATCCTAAGGTGGCTCAAATGGCTGTAGAAACGGGGATTATAGATGTTCTGATGTTCTCCATTAATCCTTGTTATGATATGCAGCCAGCTACTGAAGTTATTGAGGATTTATGGGCGGAGGATCATTATAAGAATGCTTTGCAAAATATTGATGCTGACAGGGAGAAGTTATATGAGACTTGCGAGCGGCTTGGCGTTGGTATTGATGTTATGAAGGTATATGGCGGAGGTGACATTTTGAACGAGCTTGACTCTCCTTTTGGAAAGGCTCTGACTCCTGTACAGGCTATAAATTACGCACTTACAAGGCCGGCCGTTGCCGCCGTCATGGTGGGGTGCAAGAGCACGGCTGAAATGAAATCTGCAATTGATTGGTGCTCAGCGACAGATAAAGAAAAAGATTATGCCTCCGCAATTTCTACAATGAAAAAGTTCACATGGAAAGGTCATTGTATGTATTGCGGGCATTGTGCTCCATGCACATCCGGCATTGACATAGCAAGCGTGAATAAATTTTACAATCTTGCAAAGCCAAGGAATTCAGATAAATGTGGCAAACAAACTCCTGTACCTGAGACTGTCCGCGAACATTACAAGTTACTTGCACATCACGCATCAGAGTGTGTTAAATGCGGCGGATGTGAAACCAGATGTCCGTTTGGAGTTAAGATTATAGAGGGGATGGAGAAAGCGGCGGAACTGTTTGGATACTAATTCAGAAAACGTTTCGCAAGCCATTTTCTTACAGGCTCGTCATAAAACTTCAGGCAAACGTATGACAGTATTACATTGATTATCACAAGGCACGTTGCTACCTGCCATGTCTCTCCAAATGTGTAATATTTGTTCCGAATGAGCCAAGCGTAAAAAAGATAGTAGAGCGGATAATGGATGATGTAGACCGGGAAGGATATGTCTCCAAAGAACTTGCATATTCCTGATGTTATGCGGTCTGTCGCACTGCCAGAAGCTCCAAGCCAAACAAGGAGAGGAAAAACTATCGCGATGCAGAACATTTCATATAGTCCATTGAAGCATAGCGGCTTAACTCCTGGAATAAACGGCACAAAAAACAGCAGCAGCAAGACAATTGAGCAAATCCAGAATGCGCCGCCAATTTTCATTGGCTTAAAGTTGCGATGTATTAACATTCCAAGTGAAAATGGGAAAAGCATTCTTAATAATCCGCCTATAAAGTTGGCGCCGTCCAATGTCCATCCAACGCTCAAACATCCGTAACCTGAAAAATCTGAAAGAGTAAATGCGCACAGCATCAGGCCCAAGCAAATGGTCAGGATGCGCAGCGCTTTTGTGGAAATACGGCAGATAAATAATGCATACAGGATATTTCCTATGTACTCAAAAAACAGGGACCAGGAGGGGCCGTTTAATGGAAACATTTCTCCATTGCCGCGGACCTCATTATATGCGCCGGGAACTGTCGGGATGAAAAACATTGCACAAAGCAAAGCTAACATTACCGCCGATGTTGCCACATGCGTGCCATCCCAGCGCACGGAACCTTGAATAATGAAAGTTACTGCTCCAATGACTGCGCCAAGTACCACCATCGGATGCAGACGTATCAGCCTGCGCTTGAAGAAATTTTTTAAGGTCATTGTCTTGAGTATGCGGTCATCGTATGCGTAGCTGATTACAAAACCTGAAAGAATGAAAAAGAAATCCACTGCCAGGTAACCATGATTTATGCTCTTTATAATTGGCTGATTACCTGCAAATTGATAGCCCTCAAATACATGGTACCAAAGCACCAGCAAAGCGGCAACGCCCCTTAACCCGTCCAGGAGGTAGCAGTGCGGCTTGGTGTCTTTAAAAACTGCGGATGGTGCTTTTTCAATTGTTGCAAGCTGTGGCATTGTATTTTTTGTTGCTGGCATACCTGTGCTTTGTTAACTGATTACAAATTTATTGTTTTGCTGTGACTTTTTTTGTCAAATGCTGAATTTCTTAGCTGAATTTTTAAAAAGATTTTAAGTGTGCAGAAAGACTGCACTATAGTGATTTTACTTTGCCTCCAGAATCGGAAACCTCCGGAGCCGGATGGCCTCAAACAGTAGTAGGAGTGTGTCGAAAGGCAGACAGATTGTGGGTGCGACACCCACCCGGCACCGGATGGTTTTTTTGCAGAGATTGAGGTTCCGGCATTCTCTTGCCGCTCGACAGAGATTTTGCTCGCGCTTTGCGCTGCGCATTCTCTTGCCGCTCGACAGAGATTTTGCTCGCGCTTTGCGCTGCGCATTCTCTTGCCGCTCGCCGCGGGGGCCCTTGCAAAGCGATTTCAGCAGCAGCGTTCCGCTGCTTTTTTATTTTGTCTTTCGTCTGCCTCAAACAAGTTTGGGCAGACTTGCGCCAAAATAAAAGCAGCCGCAATATTTTGCGGCTGCTGCTGAAATTTGTTTTGCGGAGAGATAGAGATTCGAACTCTAGTGACGGTTACCCGTCAACCCGCCCTCCAAACGGGCGCATTAGACCACTCTGCCATCTCTCCCCGTTTGCGGGTGCAAAGGTATAAAAATTAATGAAAAGTCTAGCAAAGACGTAGTAGCTACGTGTGTTAAAAAAAACTCCGTAGAAATAACCTAATAGTTAAAACCGAACATCCACAGCGGAATGGTTTTTAATCCGCCGTATTCTATATCGTCTTTGACTACGTAGGAATCGGATACTTCTCTGATTTGCTTATGGTTTTTGTTTTTACCTCCAACCTCGAAAGTATATTTACCGATTCTGAAATCTCCGGCTGGTGCCGATGCAACAACGTTGTTTACGGTCATCTGAGAGAAGAATACAGTCTCACGAATATTGCCGGTATCCGGCATACCGTCCGCCAATGCATATATCAGGTTTGTGTTAGCAAGGTAGACTTTATCTATTTTTTCAAGTACTTTCATTCCTTTCTCAGCGATACGTAATTGGCGAATAAGTCCGGATTTTTCCATGTAGACAAAATAGTCGGCAACCGTATTTCTATCCGTTTCTATAGATTGACCTATTTTAGTAAAATTAGGTTTGAAAGGCACACTTTGGGAGATGATGTAAAGCAGTTTTTTCAGTTTCACGATTGTGGAAGCATTCATCTGAGCATATTTTGGAATATCTACATCAAGAGTCTGGTCTATAACATTATTCAAGCGGACAAGATAATTATCCATTTTTAAGAATGGATAATAACCATTTCTCAGAAACTCTTTGAAGAGTGGCAACGGGTGTGCTATCTCTTTGGGTAACTCAACATTGCCAGCGATAATACCTTCAAGGGGGTAAGCAGGTAGGTTAAATCCCATCGTGTAGTTGAGATATTCTCTGAATGACATTCCGTTCATTGTGTAGAGTATCGCTCTGCGGCTCAAATCCGCATCTGCTCCTTTTCTCAAATCAAGCATGGAGGAACCTGTGATAATAATTTGCAAGTCAGGTAGATAATCATACATCATTTTTACTTCACGCGACCAACCTTCATACTTATGAATCTCGTCAATATATAAGACCTTACCTCCGTTTTTATTGAAAGCAGATGCTGTGTCATAAAGACTGTTAGCGGCGAAATAGCTATTGTTTGCATCTATGTATAAAGATGAATTTCTGTCTCCCTGGATCTTGATATGTTGGAGCACCATTGTCGTTTTTCCGACACCTCGTGCACCCATAATCAAAATCAATCTTGATTGCCAATCAATGATTTTATGGATGTAACGCACAAAATCTGTGGGCGTTGATGCAAGAAGAGCTCTGTAAATTTCGTAAAGCTGTTCCATGGTAGCAGGTTTTATTTTGCACAAATATAGTAAAAGTGCGGAGTAAAACAAGCGAATTTATAGATATTCGCATGATAAAATCTGCAATTTGGCTTATGGTTTTCCAAACTTTAGTATCTTTGCGGAAAGAGGGGGATTCGAACCCCCGATACGGTTACCCGCATAACGGTTTTCGAGACCGTCCCGTTCAACCACTCCGGCATCTTTCCTTATTGGGTTGCAAATGTACAAAAAGTGAGTGGTTGGCTGTAAATCTGTTTGGTCTGTTTTTTGCGTAGTTTTGCCAAAAGACAAGAGTGTTTAATTCTTTAAAAATGAAAAAGTTCAATTTATTCTTTACGATAGTTTGCTGCTGTGCGGCTGTGGGTGTCTCTGCGGTTTCCGCAGCAGCTCAAGATGAAACTGTCGGGAGCCAAAATGTTCAGCAGGTCCGGAGCTATCAGGGTACATATTATTTTACCGCAGAAGCCACTAAAGCTGATAATAAACAATCTTCTGAGTATTATAGAGTTGTAGAGATTAATAATAATTTTAAAGATTACTATACAAACGGAAACCTGCTTAGGGCAAAAGGAACCGTTGCTTACATGGATGAGAATGATGATAACAATACTGTTTTTGACGGAGCGTTTGAGGCGTATTATCCATCCGGAAAAGTTTGGATTAAACAGACTTTTAAGAACGGGCAGAATGACGGAGAGTTTACTGAATATTATGAGAGCGGATTAATCAAAGAGCATGAAACTTATAAAGATGGGACGCTTGACGGAATTAAGACCACTTTTACGGAGAAAGGGGATACTTGCTATCAGTATGTTTATGATAACGGCAAGTTGCAGAATGATACATATACACAGTCAGGCAACGGATACTCAGTGAATTACGATGCTCAGACAAAGAAGCCGGTTTGGAATAGGGCCTCTGATGTGCAGGTGAAAAATCTGATGGACAATAGCGGAGATACTTGGAAGTATTACACGCTCAATGGTTTATACGTCTCAATAAATGTGAAGTACAGACACTATTATGGAAGATATTACGTTGTGAATGTTTACATACAGAATAATTCTCCGGAGAATGCATACTTTAATTTTGACAATGCATCAATTACCGCAGGCGGTGGCAGAGTGAGATTATTCTCTCATGATGAGTACGTTAGACGTGTAAATAATAGGCAGGCATGGACTGCATTCGGTCTTTCTATGGCGGCAGTTGTTACCGCCGCAACTTTGGATGCCGCTATAAACAGTTCATATTATGATGATTGGGGATATCATTCACCAAGCAGCAATTTTGCCCATGATTTTTCATCCTTTGTAATTGAGGAGTCTGCAGTTGTAGGTACGGTGCTGATTAACGGTTACATGACAAATGAGATGATTAAGGTGCAGCAGAATAACATTGGTTACCTTAAGAACTACATGGTTGTACCCAAAAATGCTGTTAGCGGATATGCGCTTGCCAAGTATGATCCGTCTGTAAATCAGATATCTGTAAACTTGCCAATCAACGGCGTGGTTTATTCTTTCAAATGGGATACTACCAATTTGGAGGATGCTGATGCCAGGTAGAAGGTTATATCTTTCTGAACTTCAGCAGCAAAGAATTGCTCACAACGCAGACGCTGCTCATGGCCATGGCTGCTCCGGCAATCATGGGATTCAGAAGAAATCCGTTAACTGGATAAAGTATGCCGGCAGCAATCGGAATTGCTATCACATTGTAAATGAAGGCCCAGAAGAGGTTCATCTTTATGGTCCCGACAGTTTTTTGGGATAGGCGCACGGCTTTGTAAATCTTGCGCAAATCAGAAGAAACAATCGTCATCTTTGCAGCGTCCATTGCAATATCGCTTCCGCTTCCCATTGCAATGCTAACGTCCGCGCGTGCAAGCGCAGCGCTGTCATTGATGCCGTCTCCGACCATTGCCACAACTTCTCCCGCTTTTTGCCAGTCTCTCACAATTTGCTCTTTTTCAGCAGGTAGCACAGATGCTTTGAATTGAGAAATGCCCGCTTCTTTTGCAATAACTGCGGCGGTTTGCCCGTTGTCTCCTGTGAGCATTACAACATCAATTTCATTATTTTTCAGTATCCCGACAGCCTCTTTTGAGCTCTCTTTTATTTTGTCTGCAACAGCAATTACGGCAAGCACCTCATTTGAGCTTGCAAAAAATATTGCTGTTTTTGCCTCTTCCTCAAACTGTTCCGCGGCTACAGAAAATTTATTATCTATCGCGATGCCATTATTTTTTAAAAGTGCCGGCGTGCCTGCAAAATATTTTACGCCATCTGCGACAGCGGAAATTCCAAGCCCCGCATGATTCTCAAAATCAGTGATTTTTATATCTTCACTGAAATTGTTATCAGTCATTTTTTCCGTTGAATTGCAAGAGCCTGTTGCACATGAATTCCCGTAAGCCTCTGAAATAGCTCGAGCTGCAGGGTGCGTAGATTTGCCCTCCATAGCTCCCAAAATCTGCTGAAATTTCTCTTTTTCTTTCTCTCCCCAGAAAGCGTCGGTCACTTGCGGTCTCCCTTCCGTTAAAGTTCCTGTCTTGTCAACTGCCACAATATTAATCTTATGCGCGCGCTCCAGAGACTCCGCATCTTTAATCAAAATTCCCTCTGATGCCCCGCGTCCTATTCCAACCATAATTGCGGTAGGGGTGGCCAGACCAAGCGCGCACGGGCACGCAATCACCAGAACAGTGACCAATGATAACATGCCGTATGTGAATGAGTTGGAGCCTCCAAATATATTCCATGCGATGAAGGACACTAGTGCAATACACATAACAACCGGCACAAAAATTCCGGCAATTTTATCTGCAAGTTTTTGAGAAGGGGCGCGGCTGCCTTGAGCTTCCTGTACAAGTTTAATTATCTGATGCAGAACGGTTTTCTCTCCAACTTCCTCTGCGCGGAAATTAAAACTTCCGCTTTGATTAATTGTTCCCGCGTAGACTTTTGCTCCAGGCTCTTTAAGTATTGGAACAGATTCTCCGCTTAGCATGCTCTCGTCCACATAAGAGGAACCCTCAGTAACTTTCCCATCCACAGCCACTTTCTCTCCCGGCTTAACCATGACAATTGCACCCGGCATCAATTTTTCTATCGGGAGAGTAATGACTTTTTTTGCACTGCGTTTTTCACACTCATTATGTTCACACTCTTTCGTGGATGTAACTCGCTCATCTTCAATAATAACTGTTACCTCTTTTGGCTGCAGTCCCATTAATTTTTTGATGGCGGAATTTGTGCTGTTTTTTGCACGTTCCTCTAATGTTCTGCCAATCAGGATAAAAGCAATGATGACTGCTGCAGATTCAAAATAGACGTTGCTCTCAAGTCCGCGGCTTGTCCAGACGGCGGGGAACAGCGTATTGAATACGCTAAACAAATATGCAGTTCCCGTGGAGAGTGCAATTAGCGTATCCATATTGGATGAGAAATGTTTTGCCTGATTCCAAGCGTTCTTGTAAAAGTCTCTGCCAAAGACAAATAGAGAGAGCGTGGCAAGCGCCCACATTATGTAATTTGCATAGGGGATATAATGCCCGCTACCCGGGGTGCCTTTGAAAAACATCCCTATGACCATGATTGGAACGGCAATTATTACCGCCCAAATAGTTTTCCTAAGAAGCTCTTTGAATTTTTTTTTTGAGACTCATCCAAAGCCTCCGGTGCTGCGCCTGCCGCGTCAATGACCATGTCATATCCCGCCCCCACAACTGCCTCTTTCATCTTCTCAGGAGTAACGGCCGCATCATCATATTCAACTAATGCACTGTTACTTGCTAGATTAACGTTAACGTCTTTAACGCCCGGCACCGCTGCCAGCGCCTTTTGCACATGCGCCACGCACATTGCGCAGGCCATATTTTTTATCGGAAATGTTTTTTTGATTACTGTCATATCAATTGCAAATGTACTCAATATTGATTGCAACTATGTTGCAAAAAAATATTCAATATTTCGCCGCAGCCGGCTCAGCCGCAGCCGACCCCTTTTGCGTCCTTACAAACTTTCAAGCGTACCGTTAATCATGGACATCAATGACGGAATCTCCAGATGCTGAGGGCATTTAGATAAGCAAGCCCCGCACTTAGCACACTTATCCGGACCGCCGCCCTGTGCAAAAGCTTTATGGAAAGCTTCAGAAAACGCCTTGCCTTTCTTCTTGTAATCATCCGTATTCTGAGCCTTCATGTCAGGAACATTTGAGTCCATAATCAGCTGATTATAAGTAGCAAAAACTGTCGGGATCTCTACGCCAAACGGACAAGGCATGCAATATCTGCAAGCGGTACAGCCAATTCTCTTAAATTTCTGATACTCCGCAACAGCAAGATTAATTGTCTCATAATCAGCATCTGTAAGCGGTTTAAAACCTGTGAAAGTTTTAATATTATCCTGCAAGTGATCCATGTATGTCATGCCGCTAAGTATTACCATTACATCAGAAAGAGAGCCTGCATAACGGAAAGCCCATGATGCAACGGTAGCCTTTGGATTTGCTTTCTTAAATATTGCATCTGCCTCCGTGCTGAGAGATGCAAGCATTCCGCCCTTCAACGGTTCCATGATTATACATGGTATATGTCTCTCAACTAATGCGTTATAGATATGCTCCGCGTCCTGTCCCTTCCAGTCTAAATAGTTTAATTCTACCTGAACAAAATCCCATGGATGCTTATCAATTACATAATCAAAGAACGGCATATCTCCGTGGAAAGAAAAACCAAGCTGACGTATTCTTCCCTTTTTCTTCTGCTCAACCAGATAATCATAAACCCCCATTTCTTCATACACTTTATCATAACCTTGGCGGTTCTGCAAACTGTGAAGGAGGTAATAATCAAAGTAATCCACACCGCAACGCTGAATTTGCTCCTCAAAAAATCTTGGCCCGTCCTCTTTTACTTTTACATTATAGCCCGGCATTTTATCCGCCAAAAAATAACTCTTGCGGGGATATTTTTTTAGAGCCGCACCAATAACGCCCTCAGACTTTCCGCCGTGATAAACATAAGCCGTATCATAATAATTAATTCCGTGAGCATAAGCGTAATCCACAAGCTCTTGAGTTTTAGCTGTATCAATTGGAGCTCTCCTTCCTCCATCACCGGTGGTAGGGAATCTCATGCAACCAAATCCAATAAGAGAAATCATATCTCCATTCTTAGGGTTCTTCCTCTTATCCACAAGTTTAATCTCGCCTTTCTTTATTTTTTCTGGCAGATTGTTCAAGAACGGATTGTTCTTAAAAGACATTGCAGTTGCAGCGCCGACTATTCCAAGTCCCATTATTTCAATGGCTCTGCGGCGGCTGATTTTCTTTCCGGAATTTTTCTCTTTGTTCATGGTGTATTTATTATTTATTTTTTAATCTCGACAGATCATCTTTCACTTTGTAAATTTAAGCAAAATTAACTCTCAAACATTCATGCCATGCGCTTATTCAGTAATAATGGTATGAAATCTTTATTTTTGGTTGCAGGATGCGTTACAAAGAAAAAGCCCGGTTTATGAGCCGGGCTTTTAGGGACTATCCAAAAATGTGGTTATGTAGGGTTATATTAAAGTTATTATAGATAGTCCCTGATTATTAAACTAATATGAAGTAAATGTCTTATTGACTGCTGACCAATTAATTATTTGTCTGTTGAGTTTTGTTCCCTTCCTTGCCGAACGGACAATTCTCTTTCATCTCTTTCTCAGTTTGTTCTTTATCATATATATTGTACTGATACTCAGAAAGAACTTCTTTAAGTTTTGCCATCTTTTTCTCTCTGGCGGCCTTTGCCTCTTCCGGTGTGCACTTAGGAGCCATGCCAGGCATCATCCGGTGACCCTTTTTAAAGCCTGTCGTATCTTTTTGATTCATACCTCCTTGCTGCATATCAGGGTGCTGACCGTGTCCCATTCCAGGACCCATTCCGCCGGGACCGCCGCCCATGGGGCCGCCTTGGAAATTCCCTCCGTTCTGATTATCAGAACTCTTCTTGTTGTTGCTTCCGGCTAGTACCTCTGCTTCCATAAGATTTACCTTGTATACTTTCTTGTACTGTTTGTCTGTAAGTTGTAGTGTCTGTTGCATTCTGTCTGTTTCAGACTTTGCAATTTGCTCCGCAGTCATAACCTGAGGACCGGGGCCCATCATGTGATGTGCGCACTTTCCGTTAACATGTGTTGTGTCTTGTGCAAATGTAGTTGAGTACATTAATGTAAGACCAATTGTAAGGAGTGATAATAAAACCTTTTTCATCTCTTTTTATTTTTCTTGTCAGGACAAAGACGTATCAAATCCTGTGCGAAAGTAGGCAAGGGATGCGGTTTTTTCCAATAATTTAGACAAACAAGAAGATTTTATCTACAAACAAAGACTTATTGTGCGGATGCTCTTTTTTTTAATCCCATCTCCTCTCCTTTCTTCTTCATTAGGGCAAGAGCCTGCTCAAAATTATTCTCTATTACGCCGTCCAGAATGGCGTTCTTGATATATTCTTTTAGTACTCCTATCTCTTTTCCAGGCTGAATATCAAAGTATTCCATGGCAACCTCTCCTGTGACAGGATTCTTAAAATTGCGCAGCGCATCTTTGGCCTCTACCTCAACAAGTTTCTCCCGCACAAGCTGGAAATTCTTCTTGTGCTTCCGTACAATGGCGTCATTTTTTGAGGTAATGTCCGCTTCACAAAGTGTCATCAAATCATCAATGTCATCTCCGGCATCAAAGAGTAAACGCCTTACAGCAGAGTCTGTTACAGAATCTTCTACAAGTGCTATAGGACGCAGATGCAGCCTAACCATTTTCTGAACGTACTTCATTTTTTCATTCAGCGGCATCTTCATCTGTTTAAAAACTCCGGGTACCATTCTTGCTCCCATAAGGTCATGACTGTGAAATGTCCAACCTGTTCCTTGTTCAAATTTCTTTGTTGCAGGCTTGCCTATATCATGTAGAAGCGCGGCCCATCTTAGCCATAAATTATCTGTATGCGGACAAATATTATCTACAACTTTAAGAGTGTGCGCAAAATTATCTTTGTGCCCCTTACCTTCCAGTGTTTCAACTCCTTGCAGGTTACTTATCTGAGGCAAAAATTGGGGCAGCAGCTCTGTGTCCTGCAACAGTTGCAGACCTATGGATGGTTTTGGAGTCTTAAGAATTTTATTGAGTTCTTCTGCTATTCTCTCTCTGGAGAGTATCTGCAATCTCTCTTTATTTTTCTTGATGCTTGCCAAAGACTCCGGGACAATTGTGAATTGGAGCTGAGCCGCAAAACGGATTGCGCGTATCATTCTCAATGGGTCATCCGAATATGTAATATCTGGGTCTAACGGAGTGCGAATCAAACCTTTCTGCAAATCTGTCACGCCTCCAAACGGGTCAATCAAATTGCCGTAATCTGTTTTTTGCAGACTGAATGCCAGCGCGTTAATTGTAAAATCTCTCCTCTCCTGGTCCTCTTTTAAAGTGCCGTCTTCAACTATTGGCTTTCTGGAATCAGCTCTGTATGACTCTTTTCTGGCCCCAACAAACTCAACCTCCAGCCCGTGATATTTAAGCATTGCGGTTCCAAAGTTTTTAAATACGGACACCTTGGTTTTTACTTTTTTTGCAACACCCCGGGCAAGTTCAATTCCGCTCCCTTCTGCTACAATATCAATATCGGTACATGGTCTCTGCAAAAAACAATCTCTTACATAACCGCCAATAACAAATGCTCTAATACCTTGTTCTTCTGCGGTTTTGCTGATGATGTCAAATATTTTGTTCTCTAAAAAGTTCATTTAAAATTCATTAAACCATCGTGATAATGCTACTGCTTTTACGCAATATATTGCGGAACATCTTTAATGAAAAGATATTTCCCCGCATCATCATTGTATTCACACGCAAATGTAGTAACTCCGTTTGTAATTGCCAGCCACTTAACTTTTAAGATTAATGCGTATTTCCAAATCTGTTCAAAAGTTTTCTCAGTTATTTTTACGTCCGGGGCCTTGCACTCTACAATCATCTGGGGTTCAAGCTGTTTATTATAGCAAACAATATCGCAGCGGAACTTTACGGTTCCTATTTTAATTTCAGTCTCACTCATCATAAGGGATAGTGGCCAGCTGCGTTTCTCTTGCAGCCATTTAATAAAGTGCTGCCTTACATTCTCTTCTGGCGTAAGTGCTACATTCTTTTTCCTAAGCGGGTCAAATACTTCCATACGTGCAAATATAGGAATTTGCCATGAGAATAAATTTGTCTAATTTTGGCATGCGGCAGTTGCCCTAAATATAATTCTATGGCGGTACAAAAAGGTGATAAAGAGGGAAGCATTAAAAAATTTGCTTCCATTATGACGGACATAAAGAGCGGAAAATTCCGTCCGGTGTATCTGCTTATGGGGGAGGAACCTTACTACACAGATATGATACTTAGCGCGTTAGACAAACATGTTCTTAGCAGTGAAGCGCGTGATTTTAATTATACTCTTATTTACGGTTCAGATACAGACGCAGGACAGATTGTCTCTCTGTGCAGAAGGTATCCTGTTGAATCTCCGCGACAATTGATTATTGTTAAAGAGGCGCAGCAGCTCTCTTCTTTGGAGCCGTTGGAGGTCTATTTGAATTCTCCTGTAAAAGAGACAGTTCTGGCCCTTGCTTTTACCAACAAAACAGTTGATAAGAGAAGCGGCTTCTATAAGAAAGCAAAGGGTGCTGCTGAAATATTGGAGACATTTGCCTTGGATGATTGGAGAATCCCCGCATGGATTATAGACTATGTAAAAGATAAGGGGTATGAAATTGACCAGGATGCCGCTCAGCTAATGGGGCAATATACCGGAAACAGTCTTAGAAAAATTACTTTGGAGATAGATAAACTATTCAAGGGTATTGACGGCAAGAGGATTACATCTAAAGATGTAGAGGTGAACGTAGGGATTAGCAGAGAGTTTAATGCATTTGAATTATGTAAGGCAATAGGGGAGAAGAACAGGCAGAGAAGTTTTAATATTGCGGAGGTCTTTGGAGATAATCCTAAAAAGTTTCCAATTCAGATGACTCTTGGCGCAATGTTCTATTATTTTAATCAACTTCTGAAAGTTGAAGCGGCTCAGATGAGAGATAAAATTCCTTTTTTTCAGGCTGCTCAACAGTGCGGCGTGTTTGGGTACAGAGAAAAAGAGTTTGAAAATGCATCCCGCAACTTTCCTTTAATCAAGACAATGGCCGTTATTGCATACATCAGGGAGTGTGATCTAAAAAGCAAAAGCGCCGCCGGTGGAAATGCAACCGATGGCGCTCTGTTAAATGAACTTCTGGCTAAAATTCTGATATAGCCGTAGCTCTGTTTACTTTACAACAACTCTCTTAATACGTTTTGCTATAGAAGTGAAAATCTCATAAGGAATTGTATCCAAGATTTTTGCAAGATCTTGAGCAGTTGGTTTTTCTCCAAATATTGTAACTACGTCTCCAACCTTTGCGTTCTTGACACCGGTAATATCAATCATGCACATATCCATGCAAATGTTCCCAATTGTAGGAACCATTTTTCCTTTAAGCATGAACTTAGCGTTTCCGCGTCCAAAGTGGCGATTAATTCCGTCTGCATAACCAACAGGAAGTGTGGCTGTTACAGTAGGCTTGTCAATCTTTCCGTGGCGGCCGTATCCAACCGTACCGTCCGCAGGAACCAAATGCTTAATTTGAAGAATCTTGCATTTTAAGCTCGCGACAGGTTTTACATACTTTTGGTTAACAGCGCTAATACCGTAAATACCAATGCCTAGGCGGACCATGTCTTTCTGGTATTTGCTAAATCTTTCAATTCCGGCAGAGTTAAGAATATGGTGGATAGGTTTGTATCCAATTGCCTTGTCAATCTGAGGGGCCATCTTGTCATACAATGCAATCTGTCCTAAAGTAAATTTATCCCATTTAGGTTCATCAGATGCTGCAAGATGTGAATAGATAGATTTAACTTTTATCTCTTTGTGGGCCTGCAAGAATTTAAGAAGTGCAGGAAGCTCGCTCTCCATGAATCCCAGTCTATGCATTCCTGTATCTAGTTTAATGTGAACAGGATAACTCTTAACTTTCATAGCATTTACTACTGAGTCAAATTTTTTCAAAGACTCCAGATTAGGGATGCCCGGTTCCAGATTGTTTTGAATCATCTCTTTGTAGTAATCGGTACCGGTGGTCAGAACAAGTATTGGTTTCTTAATACCTCCGTTTCTAAGTTCAATTCCTTCAACAGGATGAGCGACAGCAAAATAATCAGCTCCCGCTTTGGTCATAAGTTTAGCAAAATCTACGGCCCCATGTCCATAAGAATTTGCCTTGATAAGAATCAGCAATTTAGTGCTTGGTTTCAGTTTGCTTCTGAAATACTTGTAATTATGAAGAGCAGCCTTGTAGCTTATCTCCATTTGAACAAAAGTCTCTTTATCCATTATTTTATTTTTAAGAACGTTCCTTAAACGGCCGCAAATTTATAAAAAAATGCGTTGCGTTATCTGTTAAAGGCACTCTGAGCGGTTGAAAAACAGCTTTTTTGCAGATGTGCGGTTATAAAGAAAAAAGAAAATTTGATATTTATTTTACTTTATAGAATTTTACGTACCAGTTGTAAAATTCTGTAATACCCTTTGACAGAGGAGTATTCGGTTTAAAACCATAGTCTTTCTCCAGAAGTTTTGTACTTGCGTACGTTGTGTAAACGTCTCCCTTTTGCATTCCGGTAAATTTTTTAATGGCTTTTATTCCTGCCACTTTTTCTATTGTCTCTATGAAATCCATCAGTTCAACGGGGTGACTGTTGCCAATATTGTAAACGGCATGCGGAGTTTTGCATGGTCCCTCAATCACTTTTACAACGCCCTCTACAATATCATCAATGTAGCTGAAATCTCTGCTTAATTTTCCGTTGTTAAATACGCGTATTGGCTTGTGTTCCAATATGTTCTTTAAGAAACCCCAAGGCGCCATATCCGGCCTTCCCCACGGTCCGTAAACAGTAAAAAATCTTAAACCTGTGCAATGCAGATTCATTTGATGAGAGTAAACGTAAGCCATCAGCTCGTCGGATTTTTTTGTTGCCGCATAAAGACTTTGCGGATCGTCTACTCTATCTTCCTCAGAGAAAGGAACTTTAGCATTATTGCCGTAGATACTGCTGGAACTTGCATAGACAAAATGTTTCACTTTATATTTTGCGCAAAGGTCCATTACATTAAAAAATCCAAGCAGGTTGCTCTGAATATAAGCGGCAGGATTTTCAAAGGAATATCTAACTCCAGCTTGTGCGGCAAGATTGCAAACTTTCTGAAAATGAGATTGTTTAAATAATCTGTCGAGAGCTGCATAATCTGTTATGTCCAGCTTTTTAAAAGTGAAGCGCGCCGCATTTTTTTTATCTGAGCGGATGTCTTTTAACCTTCCCTTTTTGAGTTCAACATCATAATAGGTGGTAAAATTATCTATCCCTATAACCGTATGTCCTTTTTGCAGCAGCGCTTTTGAAAGCTGCGCGCCAATAAATCCTGCTGCGCCTGTAATTAAAATTTTCATATTATTTTGGTATCTCAATTATAGAAATATCTCCGCCTCCTTCCTCCCTTGGAAGCACAGCCGCCTTTTTGTTAAGCAGGCTGTCCTTTCTTATGTCACGCGTTTTGCAGAACAATATAACTCCCTTGACGTCAGATATTTCATCTTTTCCAACTTCTCTTATTTTCATCCCGTGCTGTTTTAAATAATAATCAAGATTCGGGCCTGAACTAAAGTCATAATAGCAAATCTCTTCTCCGTTTGCTTTTGCTTTTTGAATAGCATGCTCGCATCCCTCTTTTATTCCTACATACTTGTTAAGGCTTGGCATAGAGAAACTGCCGGCAAATAAAAGCAACAGCATGGAGGCGGCAATTGAGTTTGTAGCTCCCGACAGCTTATTCTTTTTTATAAGCAATAACGCCAATATTCCTCCAAGGGCAAGTATTAATGTAAATATCTGATATGGAGCCCATAATGAAGGAAGCGCTATTGGACTGCCTGGATTATCTCCGTTCAATTTTGTAATTATTGCCTGCAGAGGAATGGAAGCTGCAAAGGCAATTATCAACAAAACAGCAGGTATTGCAATTGAAGTTCTTATCCATCCGCTCTCTTTCATATGAGGTAAAAGTATTACTGCCAGATATACAAAAAACGGAATTGCTGGCAAGAAGTAAATCACAATCTTTGAGCTGATTAGAGAGAGCATTATTGTTGTGGAGAACGCGATGCTCGCAAATAATTTTTCTCTTGTTCCTCTCATCAGTCCCTTGTAATATCCTTTGACAATTGCAACTGCACACATTATGCACCACGGTGCAATTGCATACCAATATGCAATGCCGTAATACCAAAATGGCTTTTTGTGATGGAAGGAGTTTACCGCTCTGTTGACAGTTTGATTAAACAGCAAATTGTCCAGATAGGCTTTTCCTCCGTCTATGTAAACACCTGTAAACCAGACAATGCAAAGGCACAATAAAATGGTCCAAAATCTCCATCCCAAATATTTTCCAATGATTCTGAGATTACGGTCTGCGGCAAGGAATACAATAATTGAAATAACGGGGACAAGAAAACCTACAGCTCCCTTTGAGAATATTGCCAAAAATACAAAAACAGGGAGAAGAGCTCTGTCAATTCTATATTGTCTTGCAGATTTAACATGTGTTCTGTTCCTTGCCGCCAATTCTCCGTCTTTGTTTGTATATAGTTTGTAAAACTCGTATAATGAGAGCACTATAAACATGCACATAAGCATGTCCATTCTTAAAACAATGGATGATGCAAGAAAATAGAGAGATGTAAAAAGGATAAGCGTTCCTGCAGTGCGTTCACACGGCTGCAACTTATCTTCAGTCCATTTATCCATTACCCAGGCAATTACAAAGGCGGGTATGACAGACAGCAAGCTAAGCAGAAACATTATGTGTTTGCCAAATAGGAATTTCAATCCTATAGCAATCCAAAAATATAACGGTGGTTTATCTGCGTATGGAATTCCGTGATCTGTGAAAGCAAATAGATTGCCGTTTGCAATTGCCTCATCTGCAATATTTAAATAACGCAATTCATTGCTTGGCGTGAACTCTCTCATTATTAACAATGGGAGAAGCGCCGCCAGTATCAGAATGAATATGACTGTACGCCGTTTCATTATTTTTTTAAAAATTATTCTGCAGAATTTGCACTCTCCTCTTGCTCTTTCTTAACTGCTTTATGCAAAATTATCAAATTTCTTGAATATGAAATAAATCCGATAGATTGTCCAAGTGCAAGCACAGGGTCATGTCTTATAAATGCGTAAGAGACTATTATTGCAGAGCCGGCAAGGCTTATAATCCAAAATCCGGCCGGCAATCTGCTGTCATGTCTTCTTTTGGAGTATACAAACTGATAGATGAATCTTAATGTGAAAACAATTTGTCCCAGAGAACCGTAAATTACAAGCATGGAAGGAATGGATTCATTGTGAAAGCATTGAGTTTTAAACGTTTGCCAGTCGCTTAAAATATAACCTACTCCAATTACGGGAGTGATTACAAGTATCGCCAGCAGGGCAAGTCTCCAATATTGGGGCGCCGGGACTTTGATGCCTTTTGCCGCAACGGCGCTTTCATCTCCGGAATCATTTTTGTCTGTTCTTATTACGTCCCACGCTCCTTTTACTTTAAGGTTCCAAATGTATATGTAATAGGAGATTACTTGGCCAAACATAATTGCAAAATCATTTCTCAGCCATCCGTAAACAAAGAACAAATAGGAGCCTGCAATGCTGAATACCCAGAAGATAGTGGGGGAGACAACTTTCTTGGCCTTCTCGCTCATTATCCACTGAACAAGAATTCTCAAAGAGAAAAAGCCCTGGGCCAAAAAACCAAGACCGTATATAATCCATTGAGAAATAGTTGCTTGCTGCATAGCTAATTATTTACTGTCGGGAAAAAACTATTACTTTATATTTTGTTCTCCAACAGAATAATTGATGTATCTCTTTTTCATCCAGCGGTACGCAAAACAATCTTTTAGAGGACCAATCAGCCTGTTCCAAACATTATATTTGGAAACTCCAGCCGTTCTTGGGAAGTGTCTGACAGGAATCTGCTTCATTTTGCCTCCGTCTTGTAGCTGAATGAGTGCCGGAAAGAAGCGATGCATCCCTGTGAACATTGGAATCCTCTTGGCATAAGCGGTTTGCATAATTTTTAGCGGACATCCGGTGTCTTGGGCGCCGTCATGGGTAAACATTTTGCGGAAGCCATTTGCAAATTTGGACTGGAAATTTTTCCATCCGGAATCCTTTCTGTTTGCACGTATTCCCATAACAAGCGGATAATCAATAATATATGGCAATAGTAAATTAAAATCCTCCGGGGTGGTCTGCAAATCTGCATCTATGTATCCTACAAAATCTGAGAAGCAATTGTCAAATCCGGCTTTAATTGCTCCGCTTAGTCCTGTGCGGTGTGACAGTGATATATAGAAGAAATTGTTTCTTTTAGAGCATTCATCTTTTATCAATTGCAGAGAATTATCTGCGGAGCCGTCATTTACAAACAAAACGCAAACGGATGGCTCCTTGGAAATTTCCATAAATTTGCCAAGCTCATCTGCAAGCCTGCAGACATTTCCCTCCTCATTATAGACGGGGGATATTATTGTAAATCTGTATTTTGATGTCTGATTCATATCTAAAAAATGTGCGCAAATTTAAGCATTAAAACTCAATTGCAGCCGTTATTTATTTCAAATGATTTAGTTATTCTTTGTTTGGAACAAAATTAGCGGATTTTAAGCCCCCTTGCGGCAAACTGCTCGTAATCATACTTTGTTAATGGCAGCTCCCCCAATTTTACCGGTTTGTCATGGTCAGTCAGATATGTCCTCTCTTTTTCAACAAGTTTTGCAGAACCAATGCAAAGAGTTGAATCTAAGTATTTTGTATGTACGCTGGCATAATCCAGCATAGAGTGGAAAACTGCATTTGTAGAGAGCTGGTTGCCGGTATGCTCTAGGCTTTCTTTGTATTTATCCCGATAGTTATTTACGTAATTGTCAGAAAACCAAATGTAAAACGGAATATGCATCTGGTAGTAAGTAGCATTAAGCGAGGCGTGAAGAAAACGTCCGCGTCTGTCATCCATCAAATCTTCTCCATGGTCTGCAAGGCACATGACAACGCTCTTTGCATTTTGAGCTTTTATGGTCTCAATGATTTTGTATGTAACGTAGTCTGTGTTTATTATGCTATTGTCGTAGGAATTTACAAGTTCCTGTTTGTATTTTTTAGAAATGGCTCTTGGCTTGTCTGGGGTATATGCGGCAAATTGTTTTGGGTATCTGTTGTGATATGCAAAATGTGAACCGTATAAATGAATGATAATGAATAAGTTGTCAGTAACGTTTTTTGCGAGAGATTCCTTGAGAAGCGGTAAAATTTCTTCATCGTGCGTCACGCGGATTGTACTGCTAACGGACATCTTTTCATCCGCCTCATTGTAGTAAGAGTTTACAATGCTTTTATCATAGTTTTGATTCTTAATGAAGATAGTCCTAAATCCAGCCTCTTTAAAGGCAGTGATTATGCTTTTTGATTTGTAGAGAATGTTATAATTTTCCGCCTCTGCCGGAGAAAGAATAATAGGGACGCTTTTGTGTGTGGTGTTGGATTGGGTAATAAAATCTTTGAAAACCAAAAGATTGCTGGCTCCGCCTATTGCGGAATTTGATACATCTGAAAGGGAGTCGGCAAAAGGGGATGTTCTTCTTGAATACCCGTAAAGGCTCCAGCTTGCAGCTCTGGAAGTTTCCCCAAGGACCAGCACATAAATCTCACGTTCTCCTTTTAGTGTTGTATTTTTAACGGCGTTAAACTTAAACCCTTTAGAAGTGCGCGCATACTCTTTAACCTTGTTCCATTTTTTTACGGCATAGCCTAAATTGTAAATCACATTAATTGGGTAAACGTCATCTGTGAAATGAAACTGCCGGTGAATATAACCTGCCAAATTGTAGTTATTATATGTTGCCTCTGCTTTTATTACAGACGCCTTGCTTTCACTTTTGGAGATGCTGTTTCCTTTGTATGCAAAGATTAAACAAATAAGAGATGCAGCAAGGATCACTCCTCCGCATTTCATAACTTTTTTTCTCCATTGGAAGTCAAGCCTCTTTTTGCTTTTAGCAGATTTGACAGCCAGAATTATTGCCGGAATATAAATCAGGAGAACAAGAATAAGTGTTCCTGTCAGACTTGCAAGTACCTCTCCAGCTTCTGATGCAGAGGTTGTTACAAGATTCAAAAACATGTCTGAACCAATTATGGAACCTCCGTATAAATCTATTAGCGCATATTGAAATCCGTCAAAAAAAAGTTTGGGAATCAGTATCAGAAAAATAATACCGGGACGCCTTGTTAGGGAGAAAAGGACTATCTGCAATCCAAGAGGGAACAAAATGTTTACAATTTTTCCGCTAATATTCATTGGCTCCGTAAACAGGAGCACAACGCTGGTTATCATCAGGACCGTTATTAGAGTCCAAAATGCAAATTTTTGATTATTAACAAGTTCCTTTAACCGCATCCCTTAAATTTAATAACTAAAAAGCCTCATCTATCTGGAAAATAAATCCCGTCTGCATGTGCTTGCCAATCCCATAATCCAGTCTTAAGCTTGTCCTGTTTTTTAATCTTAGTCTGTAACCTATGCCAACATTAGGAAGCGTGTGACCCCAATTAAATTTATTCAGACCCCAAATATTTCCTCCGCCTGTCCAAAATGCAATGCCATGCCTCTTCCACACTCTCTGCCGCAATTCAGCAGCCACGCAAACAAGGTTTTTATCACGATAGCGGCCCTCATAATATCCTCTCATTCTGTAAGAACCGCCCATTAGAGAGAGCATGGTCCATGGAACCTTGCCATAAGTAAATTCTGAATAGCAGTCTAATGCAAGAATTCCTCCCTGCCATATTTGCTTAAAGTAGCTGGAGGTTAAAATTGTTTTATAGTAGGGCTTTTTGTTTGGCTCCACATAGTTAATCTGCGTTGCTTTTACAACTATTCCTTTGTATGCATTTGGAATATAATCTCTTGTATCATAGCAAATTGTTGCGCCATATCCGTATGATACGGTGTGTCGTTTGTATCCCGCTATCATTGAGGGGTCTTTAAACTTTATTCCGTTTACAAAGAAGTATTCCAGATGCAGTCCTGCATATAGATTGGGAACAATTTCATGCAAGAAATCACTCTTGCACATTACCTGAATTCTTTTGTATGAACTGCGGTTGTCATCATCATCGGCGGCGTAATATCCGAACCCCCAAAAATCTGATGGAAATGAGTAGAATCTCAGCTCATAATCTATTCTGTTTTTATCCGCTTTAAAGAAGTGATTTCCTCTTATTGCCGTTGTATAGAATCCTGTGGTAGAGACACTTGCAAATTGGGATATGGTAGATGGGGAGGTGACACCGTCGTGAACTGAATAATATTTTCCTGATGCTACAATTCCAATTGCAAATTTTATATCTGACGCGTAATTTGGTCCCGCAACAAGAGTGAAGTCAAATTTCTTTTTAACAACGGCTGATGTATCTTCCTCAAACAGAAGCCTTCCAAGAAAGCTTCTTCTTTTTGCAACAGTGTCCTTAACCTCAAATTTATTTTGGGAGGCGGATGTAATGCTTAAAATGCTGTCAGCTTTGGCGGCGTCTTGTGCAATGGTTAATGACGGTTTAATAATTAATGCAGCTGCAATGCTGATGAGCAGGATAAGTGATTTCATTCTATTTTATTCTACAATTTTTACGTTATCAATCCACAATCTGTTGCTTGTGTCTCCTACATACGCCTCTCCATAACTAGATGAAAATTTGATGATTATGTGAGTGGGTCTCTCGCCTGAAGGGGCCCATCCAATCTCTTGAATTGGAACGCTTTCCCCCTTGGAATTAATGGTGTAGTTGGATAACTCTTTTGGTATAAGGCCCATATATGATTTATAAAAAGATTTTCCGGTAATGTCTCCATAATAAATCTCTACAATATGTCCGTTTTGCCATTCATTTTCTGTCTTTGTGAATCTTTCCGCACCGGTGCCTACGCGCAAAGCAAAAACATTCCCATCTTTATCTTCCCATCTTTTTTGCAGCATAACGGTGCAATCTGCGTAATCATCATCACCAATAACTTTAATAGAAGAAAATCCTGTTGACCTCACTCTATTATTCCCGACAGTTACTTTGTAATCAAATGAAATTCCGCGCGGTCTATCTGTAAACGGAATACCGCAAGTCCACTTTGATTGAGGGTTGCGGGTGTTCCTTATAGGTTCTATCATGTGCCCTAAAAATACTGTACCTGAGGCAATTACGTGCATGTTTATAAGGCCTGCAACCTTTACGTTTTCCATCCTTGTCTCTAGCCTTGCGCAAAATCCGCCGCCTCTTTTCTCCGGAAAAACGGAGCAGCTGGTTTTGACAACACCTTTGACTATTGCAAGTACATTTGATGTTCCCCATACCCATCCAGCTGGCTGGCTATATGGTATGGCCCCCTTTATTATTTCTCCTGAGGGTCCAATGTTGTATATGTACTTGATATTGCCTCCAATAATGCCTGATTCTTTAATTTCTCTTGTTACCCAGCTGTCAAACATTCCTCCTTTTTCTATGAGGAGGCTTTGCCTGCTTTGAGCCGATACCGAGACGTGGCACAATAAGGTTGTACAAAAAATAAGAATTAATGATATGCACTTGTATGCAGTATCTTTCATGAATTATCATTTAAAAAATATTAAATTTGCCTTGTAACTGTAAAGCCATGACAAACCCCGTAATTCGCCTTATTGCTTTGGCCGTATGCTCGCTTTTCTGTGCAGCAGAGGCCTTTGCCGTAAAAGCGGTTTCAAATATAATAAAAATTAAGCAGCCTGACGGTAGCAAAGTTGCTGTAAGACTCTATGGAGACGAGCACTTTGGTTATAAAAAGACGCTTAACGGTTACATTGTTGCAGAGGGCCGGGACGGTTATTTGCACTATGCCAATTATAATAGCGGGCGTCTTTCGGTTCTAAGGGAGCGGGTTAATGCCTGTTCTCCTGATATGGCAGAGGGTGCGTCTGTTTCCATTCCTGTAATGGTTTCATCTGCATTGCGAAACGCAGAATTTATTAGAAATTCTGACTCTTATAAAGAGCGTGCGGTGTCAAATTCGGCCGCCGTGTTTGCACTTAAATCTGTCGAGAGTAAAAAAGCTGGTTCTGCCGGAAGCGTAAAGTCGCTTGTGTTGCTTGTAGAGTTTTCAGACGTAAAGTTTGCCTCATCTTCTGCACGGCAAGACTTTAACAATATGTTAAATCAGTCCGGATATTCCGTTAACGGAGCAACCGGTTCTGCTGCCGATTATTTTAAGGATAATCTTGGCGGACGTCAAATAATCTTTGATATTGCTCCAATTGTAACACTTTCAAATCCAGAGTCTTATTATGGGGGAGATAATGGCGGAGTTATTGATGCCGGAGTTGCGCAGCTTGTAAAAGATGCATGCGCTTCTGCTAGTTCTGCGGGGGTAGATTTTTCACAGTACGATTCTGATGGAGACGGAAAAGTGGATAACGTGGCAATTATTTATGCAGGATATGATCAGGCGGAAAGCGGAACGACAGATGCAATTTGGGCACGACAGGCAAGTGCGGATAAATTGAATATTACATATAACGGAGCAAAAATTTCATCCTATACTTGCTCTGCGGAACTTAAGGGGAACACCGGTGCCATTCTAAACGGAATAGGTGTATTTTGTCATGAATTCTCTCATTCTTTGGGACTTATGGACATGTATGATACAAACGGGGAAGAAGAGGGAGCCTCTATGGGTTTATGGAAGACTCTGTCAATCATGGATATGGGGTGCTATTCAAATAACGGCAATACTCCACCTTATTTCTGTGCTATAGAAAGGGAGATGCTTGGAATAGGTAATGTCATAGATTTAGCCTCCGGGCAAGATTACTCTTTAGCACCCTTAAGCGCAAGCAATTCTGCTCTTTATAGATTGAAATCTTCAATTGACGGCGAATATTTCCTGTTTGAATGCAGGGGAGCGTCCGGCTGGGATAAATATATTGGGGGGAGCGGATTGATTGTATATCATGTGGATAAATCATCAATTGTCTATGGTGGCATAGCATCCTCAAACAGATGGATTTACAACAATGTTAATACTTTTGCCGCACATCCGTGCGCTTATGTTCTGGCAAATTCAAATGCATCTTCATCTGCTCTTGGCACCTCTGCCGTTTTTTATCCCGGAGCGCTTAACATAGCAGAACTTGATTCTGACAGTTCTCCGGCTCTTCTGGACTGGAACGGGATGGAGATGGGCGTTACTCTTTATAACATTAAATACGCATCTGGAAAACTCTCATTCAGCACTGCTCCCGCTCTTATTTACAGCGCGGATTTGCCAAAGGCAAAAACTGGGAAAATAACCCAGTATCAAATAAATGCAAAGTTTTCTTGGACTCCCGACAGAACCTATTCTGCATCTGAGGGACATTGGAGGGTTTTGTGGGGGCTGCGGAGTGAAGAGGGGTACTCAGGTTCAGGTACAACGGATACAACTTTCTTTATGATTTCAAATCTTAAGCAAAAGTCAAATTATAAAGTTAAAGTTGATTTTGTAAATGAAGCCCGAATGGGTGATTACTACGCAACAACGTTTGTCACAGATTCAATTTCATCCGGGTATCCATACGCAAAATTTGCTGCGGCCTACAAAGTTAATGACCAAATAGAACTTGCGGTTATGAATGTTGCGGAGCCTGTCTCATCTATTTATTGGACAGTCAATTCTTTGCAACTTCAGCAAAGCCAGACATATCAAATTAAAAATTCCGGCAACTACAAAGTTTGCATCTTTATTGGTTATCCAGACGGCTCAACAGATGTTATAACTAAGAAAATCAGAGTAAGATGATGAGAACTCAGTACCATATAAAATATCTTTTTTTGCTGGGGCTGCTTTTTATCACATGCATCAGCTTTTCCGCATGCAATAAAACTCCCTCTTATGACGGACAGCTCTCTTCTTTCATGGCAAATAACTCTGTGGGTCTGTATTCAATGGAGCGTTCCTCATTCCGTTATGATTCAACAGATTGTCAGATTGTGAGAAATGAATCCAGAAAAATGATAAGAATGCAGAAAGATGATCAAAGCCAGCTTGTTAATGCAACTTTCTCTACAATGCATTTTGGGTTTGAGCAGGCTGTAAATATAAAGGTTGCGTACGTCTCACCTTCATATACAAGCAGTTTTAATATGGCAGCTTATCTTGTACAGATACAGGATGGATTATACTGGCTGTGGGACAGTGACAAGAAGATAGGATTGATTATTCCGGAGAGTGACTAGCTCTGATTTACAAGAAACATGCTAGCTTTTGGGCATAAAAAAAACCGCTGAAGGCGGTTTTTTTAGTTTAAAGGAGTGCTTATTTCTTCTTTGCAGGAGCTTTAGCAGCTGCTACGGAAGCCTTTCTGAATTCCTTCATAAGTTTTCCAATGTTCAACGCAGCTTTTCTTGCGCGTGTACCGGCAGCTTTGTTTCCTTTAACTAATTGAGCTTCAGCATCTTTGTTGAATTCCTCAATCTGAGCTTGAATCTTTGCTAATAGTTGTTTCATTGCTTTAGACTTTATTAGGTTAAATTTTCTGATGATAAAATTAACTATTAATCTTAACTTTGCCAAATAAATCAAGAAAAATTTTTATGAATTTCAGCCTTAGAGAGATAACCAGTGCCTTTATTGTGATGTTTGCCGTGATTGATATCACCGGTTCTACTCCAATAATTTTAGACCTCAAGTCTCGCGGAAAAAAGATTGAACCTCTTTCAGCAGCTCTTGGCTCGTTTGGTCTTTTTATGGCTTTTATGTTTGGCGGCCAATGGATGCTAAACTTATTTGGAGTTAGTATTCAGGCATTTGCAGTGGCAGGTTCTCTTATCCTTTTTGTAATGTCACTGGAAATGATTCTTGGAATTGAGATTTTTAAATACAATGACAGCCCCTCTGGAAGCGCGACTGTTGTACCAATTATTTTCCCTCTTATAGCAGGCGCCGCAGCGCTTACCACAATGCTGTCAATCAGGTCAGAATATCATTTGGAAAATATCATAGTAGCAATAGCCTTAAACATGGTGCTGTGCTACTTTGTACTTAGGCACCTGGGCTGGATGGAGAAAGTATTTGGGAAGAGCACAATCTACGTTATGAGAAAATTCTTTGGAATTATTCTTCTTGCCATGTCTGTCAGGTTGTTTGCGGTTAACGTTGTTACCCTTTTTAAATAAAAGATTATTAACTGTTTAATTCCCGACAGGTTGTCTTTTCCTTAACGGGTTTATCTTGGCTTTGCAATGGCAAGGCCGTATCCCGCTGAATCTTCCGGTCTGATGATTCTCTTTCCTCCGCAAAGAGTTTTTGTGGCTGAGGCGTAAGATGACTTAGACGGTCTTGCCGGGTAAGAACCTGTCGCGATGTAGCCAAGGCAAGCGGAAATCAAATCCTCTTTTACTCCAAAGTCATGATATAAATCATCATATCTGTAATTATCAGGGACAATGCCGTTGTCAAAAAATCCGCCGCCTTCTGAATTTACGCAGTAGAAGCAGATAGGCAGAAATACATATTCTAATGAGGATGTGCCGGCAGAGTTGTCCGGGTATGTGTAAACGTACATTCCGTTTGGCTTGCCGTATGTTGTATCTCCAACTTGTTTAACAGTGGTAAACGGCTTTAGCCCGTTTATAAGAGACTCGCTGGCAGATGCTGTGCTTGAGCCTGTGATAAAGAATATTCTGTTCAAATCCAGCGAATTGGAACCTCTGCTGAATTTATATGTGGAGCCGCTGTTGTTATCATAAGATGCGTATTTTGCATTATGTTTTAACTGTAAAAATGTTTTCCCGTCTCCCGCTGCAGGAACCAAAAGACTTGCAAAATCTTTGCAGACGCTTAAGTCTCCGCCTCCGTTATATCTTAAGTCAACTATTAAATCTGTTATTCCGGAACTCTTAAAGTTTTTAATTGCGGTTGTAACCTCGTTCTCAAGACTGCTTGTAAAAGATGTGTAGAGCATATAGCCAACTTTTGCGGTAGAAGGGAGAGATGGATAATCGGTACTGGTGAAGATGGCCGTTTTTGGAACTGACTTAGTTTGAACAACTGCCTTTGATGTTGTAAATGTGTGCTCAACGCCATTTAAATCCTTGTAAGTGAATGTTAAAGGGGATTTGTCAAGCGTGCTGTTAAACGTGTTTGCGTTTATGAGAGTCATCACATCTGTGTTGTTTAGTTTGGTCAGCTGCCATCCTCTTGTAACTCCTTGAGCGGCAAGGGGAGAGTTGTCATAAACAAGGCCCATGTATATGCCGTAGTCTCCGTAGTATTCATAGGGTTGCATGAATCTTCCGCCGTAAATAGTGTATGTGCCGGTTTGCATTGAATTGTATTCAGATGCATCCATCATCCAGCTCCATCTGTCATTGCTAACTAACAGAGCATCAAAGTATTTATATATGTCATCATAGCTGTTTGCATTAACAGAAGGAATAGAACTGCTCCAATAATATATGGATGACATTATGGAGTATAAATATGTTTTTGCCTGTGAAAGGTCAGTAGTTGTAGTTTCGCTTTTTGTAGAGGATTTCTCACAAGATTCTGTTGTTCCAACAAAAACGCTAAGAACCAATAATATGCATAACCATTTGCATTGAAATGCCTTTTTCATTTTTTCTATATTTAAACTGTCGAGAAACAAAATTACTAAAAATTGTAACTTTGCATAAATGATGCCCGAGTCGTTTATTGCTCAGACACCATAAATTAACTCTCCTAAACTTATTTTTATGCATTCGTTTGCTGATATTGTAAGTGTGGTCAGCTCCTTTATTTGGGGGTGGCCCATGATTATCTTATTGCTTGGCACTCACTTGTTTCTGACAATTAGACTAAGATTTCCGCAGTCAAAAATTTTTAAAGCTATAGGACTTTCATTTAAGAAAGATAAAGGTTCTTCCGGTGATGTAAGCCAATTTGGCGCCTTGGCCACATCCCTTGCAGCAACTATCGGAACAGGAAATATAATTGGAGTTGCAACGGCTGTCTCTTTGGGAGGACCCGGTGCTGTGCTTTGGTGCTGGCTTACAGGTATTTTTGGCATTGCAACAAAATACGGAGAGGGCTTGCTTTCAATTAAATACAGAGTGAAAACGGAAGAGGGAACAATGCTGGGAGGTCCAATGTATGCGTTGGAAAGAGGGCTTCATGCAAAGTGGCTTGCAGTAATTTTCTGTGTCTTTACAGCCTTGGCGGCCTTTGGAATTGGAGATACTGTGCAGGCGAACGCAATATCAACCTTGCTGGATGAACCTGGTTTGTTTGGTCCCGCTTTTAACGGAATTCCAAAATGGATTAGCGGAATTGTTTTGGTGACTCTTGTTACGCTTGTGATATTCTTTGGTATTAAGGGAATTGCAAGAGTATGTGAGGTTCTTGTTCCTTTTATGGCAATTTTCTACATATTTGGATGCGTGGCAATTTTAGCTTTGAACTGGGGTGTTCTTGGTCAGACAATATCTTTAATATGTCACTCTGCCTTTTCTGCAAAAGCCGGAATAGGAGGCTTGGCGGGAACAACTGTAATGATGGCCTGCAGATTTGGAATAGCAAGAGGTCTGTTTTCCAATGAATCAGGTATGGGTTCCGCGCCAATTGCAGCCGCCGCCGCAAAGACTAGAAATCCTGTGCGTCAGGCGCTTGTATCATCAACAGGTACATTTTGGGATACGGTTGTTGTGTGCGCGTTAACGGGTTTGGTTCTTGTCTCCAGCATTATAAATAACCCAAATATTAGCTACACGGACGGAGCAAAATTAACGCAGCTTGCATTTGGACAAATTCCAAAGGTTGGTTCTATTTTCTTAACAATAAGTCTTGTAACTTTTACATTCTCAACTATCTTGGGATGGTCTTATTATGCGGAGAAAGCTATTGAATATCTTGCAGGACACAGGTTTATAATATATTACAGAGTGATTTGGGTAGCTCTTGTTTACGTTGGCGCAGTCCTTGATCTTTCTCTTGTTTGGAACATTGCAGATATCATGAATGCAATGATGGCCGTTCCAAATATAATAGCATTGCTGCTGTTATCCGGAGTTATTGTTGCAGAAACTCGCAAGTATTTGTGGAGCGGAAAGTTGGATGATATTTCTACTGATGAGATTCCCGTCATTAAGGATAGGCGAAAAAGAAAATCTACAGCGGTGAATAATTAAAAAAAGAGCGTCTGCAAAGACGCCCTTTTTAATTTCAATTTAACTATGCTTCTCTAATCTTCTACTGAATAATGTTTTGCATAATCCAGTTGTTGTTTTAAGAAGTTGTCATTGTATTTGACAGCATAATCTACGGTCTTGCCGTTCTTTACAACAGGTACTATGTCCGGATTGATAAATCCTTTGTAAGGTTTAAGATTCAATGCTTTGTAGCGTTCCAAAACTTCTTTGTGAAGAGCCGGGTCAATATTGATAGCGTATGTTTCAATCAAATTCTTGCCGGCTGCATAATCACCTTCTGATTTAATTCTCTGAATTTCTGCAAGCAGATTGCCAAACAATCCGCGCAGTTTTGCATAGTCATTGATTACAAAATAAGTTTTGCCGTCACGGACTTTCTTCTCTATTACATTATCTTTAAGGCCTTTCTCATAGCACCACTGTGCAATTAGTTTTCTGTCTTGCATGTGTGCCTCCGTATTTTTCTTCCCAAGTTCAATTCTGGTGAATTGAGTGAAGATGCCGTTTCTGATTTGAGAAATATATGCGGCCTTATATGCCTCCGCATTAGGAAGCAGTCCAAGCTCAACCAGCTTTGGATCTGCAAGATAGTATAATGCAAACAGGTCGGCTCTTGCTTCTTCAAGTGCGGAACTAAACTCTTTAAGAGCATTTGCGCTGACACCAGGCATTATTTGTCCGCTTGCGTGCCCAAGGCATTCATGCAAATCTGTATGAAGGTTATCCGTTAGAGTACTGTATTTTTTTATGAAAGCAACTTCTGCGTCATCCCATGCAAATTCCTTAAGAACGCTCTTTGGAGATTCATTGCTTGCTTTTTCATAAGCATCTGTGATGTTGGAAATTGTAACAGATTTTGAACCGTATTCTTTTCTAATCCAGTCTGCGTTTGGAAGATTTATTCCAATAGGTGTGCTTGGGTAACAATCTCCTGCAATGCAGGTTACGTTTATAACTTTTGCAGTAACTCCCTTAACAGTCTTCTTCTTGAATTTGCTGTCCACCGGAGAGTGATCTTCAAACCACTGTGCATTCTCACTTATAGTTTCGGTCCTGCGGCTTGCCTGAATGTCTTTAAAATTTGCTATTGCTTCCCATGAGCCTTTTCTTCCAAGAGGGTCATTGTAATCCTCTACAAATCCGTTCATAAAGTCAACAACTGTTGCGCTGTCCTTAACCCATTGAATATTAAATCTATCCCAATCTTTCAAATTACCGCTCTTGTAGAAGTCAATAAGCATCTCAACAGTTTTTTTCTGGTTAGGAGTCTCTGCAAACTCTTTTGCTTTCTCCAAATTCTCCACAATTTTTGAGATACTTTTTGAGTATATGCCTCCTATTTTCCACGGCTTTTCTACAAGCTTGCCGTTCTCCTTAACTAGCTTTGTATTAAGTCCGTATGATATTGGCTCTTTCTCTCCCGGAGTCTCTTGGGCGGCGTAAAATTTATTTACCTCATCTTGAGTAACGTTTCCGTCATAGAAATTAACTGCAGAATTAAGCACCATATCATTTTTGGTGTCATTAGTTCTCCTCATTGGCATTATAGATGGGTCATAAATAACAGGCAGAAGCTCAGCACATTTGCTTTCTTGTCCGGTCTTGGCCATCAGCATTTTAAAATATGCTCTGGAACATGAAGGAATAAATTTATCCTCTCCGTAGTGGTGGTGAATTCCGTTGCTGAAGAAGAATCTTTTTGCATACACCATGAAGTTTTCAAAATCTGCACACTTAGTATCACCCTCGTATTTTGTAATAATCTGCTCAAGCACCCTTCTTATAGGCAAATTATACTTGCAGTTCTGGTCAAAGAAAATATCTCTGCCCCATTTTGCCGCTTCACTTGTGTAATAAAGGAAGCTTTTCTGATTGAAACTCAGTGAGTCCCAGTCAGGTATGCGATATCTTAAAACTTGAAGGTCCGCAAATTCATCTACTGAATATTTGAAAACTTTATCCGCCGCAGCAGGTTTGCTTTTTAAATTTTTAGCGCTTGTCATTGTTGCTTTGCTCTTTTTTGTTTGTGCATTACACGTGTTAAAACTAGAAACTGTCGCGATGCATAACACCGCTCCGCAAAGGCATGTAATTGTCTTTAAGTATTTCATTGTTAATTTTTTGTTTTGTTTTGTTTAATCGCGACAGTTTATTCAGCCGCGGGATTATTATTCTCCCCCTCTCCGGGAGTTGTATTTTCATTTTTTGAGAAGGCTTGTGAGTCTGGCTCTTGTGAGGTCACTTGCGCGGACTTTTTGGATACTGCATCCTTTACGGCGTAAAATACTCTCATTACATTGCCGGCAAAATTACCCGCTCTTTTTACCCTTTCAACTGCTGCATCAATGTATGTAAGCGGATTTACTATTCTCTTAAACTCTTTATACTCAAGAGATAACTCGTTGCTTTTCTCATCTATGGCATCTGACAGTTTACGTTGCGCGCGGCGCAGTTCCTCCAAATTGGAGATGCCTGAGTATATGCTCTTCTTGTTATTCATCTTCTTTCTCCTCCGTGAAATTATCTTCCTTATCCTCTTTAAAGTAATCCTCATCTTTATTATTGTTGAAGAACATATTGATGAACATCTTTACTATGGAGTTGGTAAACAATTTCTTTCTTAAAAAGAATACAACAAGGAAAGCTATGATGAAAACTCCGCCTACAATTAGAAAACCAAGGGCGGTGCTGTTTAAAAGCTCTCCAATAAAATAGGATAAAGCAAAGCCTAAAAGCTGGAGTATGACAACTCCCAGCATTACGTAGATGAGAATTAAAATAACCTTGCTGGAAACTATGGAGATATCCTCTACGCTTTTGAGCGTAAATTGGTCTATCTTCATGTTTACATACTCTTTGATTGAGGATGCAAGTCCCTCATCATTAGTATCTTTATAATGTTTCCTTATGTCCATTTTTTATCTTCTCTTGTATATCCTTGTATGTTTCATCCGCTTTTTCCTTAATTTTTGCGCGGGTGTTTGTACCGGAATCCGGAGCAAGCAAAATAGCGGCAACGGCGCCAAGAATTGCGCCCCCCACAAATGCAAGCAAATTATCAGATTTCATATTATAATTTTTTATGGCCTTTTCAGACCGGTTATTTACCTTGTTGCTATTCACAAATATAAGATTTTCCGTTGTTTTTTATAATTTTGACGCCGCTAAAAAAGAATTCACTCTCTAAATATTATAATCATGGGAAGAGGCTTGCTAACAATTTTATTCTTAATTATCTCTAACAGTTTTATGACATTGGCCTGGTATGGTCATTTGAAATTCAAAACAGATACGCTGCTTCCAGGCTGGGGATTGTTTGGGATTATTCTTATAAGCTGGGGAATTGCATTTGCGGAATATTGTTTTCAGGTACCTGCAAACAGAATAGGGTTTAATGAACTGGGAGGCCCGTTCTCTCTTGTGCAATTAAAAGTGGTTCAGGAAGTTATATCTCTTACTCTGTTTGTGCTCTTTGCTCTGATTTTTTTTAAAACGCAGCATTTTAATTATAATCACGTGATTGCTTTCTTCCTGTTAATTGGAGCGGTTTATTTTATTTTTAAAAAATAGGCTCGATTATTGAAAAAAAGGTAATTTTGCATTGAAGGATAACCGTTGGGATTAAGAGAAAATGAATAGGACCGGTATATATTTTTTTAAAGGGGCTTGTAGAATAGCCGTATGTGTGGCGTTTGTAGCAATTGCCTTATTCTCAGCTGTATCTTGTGAGAAAGCAGTTACAACTCAAGAGACTGTTTATGAAACAAAGGATAAAACCATACTTGTATATTTTATTGATAATAACAATATAGCATCCTATGCGGTAAGTAGCATTAACCAAATTATTAATGGGTATCTGCCTGATAACGGCTATGTTGTAATTTATACGGATAATATTGATACAAAAACTATGGCGGTGCGGGATACTATGCCGCTATTGATTAACGTTCATAAGAATAGCGCAGGAGCGGTTGTGACAGATACGGTTTACAGGTTCCCGGCGCAGAACTCGGCAACCAAAGCGGCAATCACTAGTGCTATTCAGGTTACAAAGACAATGTTTCCTGCAACACAGATGGGTATGATAATGTGGTCTCATGCAACCGGTTGGCTTCCTGCCGGTTATTATGCTTCTGGCACATTTCCTTCTAGCGCAATTACGGCAGAGCTTGCAGAGCGTGCGGAGGAAATAAGCGCTCTTAGAAACCTAAGAAAGCTGTCGGGAGCTAATAATGTAACTCCATTTATAAATACATGGCCATCTCCTCCTGGAGGTGTTGACCCGTATGCCAATATGGTTAAGAGTTTTGGATTGGACAATAAGACGGAAATGTCTATAACTGACCTTGCTGCGTCAATTCCATGCAAGCTGGATTTCATTGCTTTTGATGCTTGTCTTATGGGAGGAATAGAAGTTGCGTACCAGTTAAAAGATAGTGTAAATTATGTAATTTCCTCACCTGCAGAGGTTTTAACTACAAGCTTCCCTTACGGAACAATTATGCAGCCTCTGTTCAGCGGAGATTATGTTGCTGCGGCAAAGGCATATAATGATTATTATGAAGCTCAGACAGGTGATATGCAATCGGCAACTATTTCTGTTGTAAAGTGCTCCGCTCTTGCAGATGTTGCAGCTCAGGCAAAACTGATATTTGATGCTAACAGAGATAAAATTCAGGCGCTGGATTTATCCAAAATTCAGCCTTATTTCAGGTATGACAAGCATTGGTTTTATGATATTAATGACTTCATGGTCAATCTGGTAGGGGAGAGTGCCGCTTCCGCATTTACTGCCGCGCTCAAGAATGCAGTTGTTGCAAAATATACAACGGGCAAGATGATTAACTTAACTATACTCTCTTCCAAATTTTCCGGTCTTAGCACATACATAAATAATCCGGCAAATAGTGCGCTTGATGCTTTTTATCAGAATTTGGCATGGGAGAAGGCGGCCAATATGACGGCTGCGGGGAAATAGAAATGGTTGCAGCATAATAAAAAAAAGAGCGTCTTTTCAGGCGCTCTTTTTTTGGAACCAAAACAAATTATTTCTTAAAATATCTCTTATACAGACCTTCAAAGCCGCAACCGTGACGAGCTTCATCTTTGCACATCTCATGAACTGTATCATGAATTGCGTCATAGTTAAGCTGTTTAGCCTTTGTAGCAATTTTCTTTTTACCCTCGCAAGCTCCTCTCTCTGCCTCAATTCTCTTCTCAAGGTTTGTTTTTGTATCCCATACCATATCGCCAATAAGCTCGCAGAATTTGGAAGCATGCTCAGCCTCTTCAAAAGCGTATCTCTTGAATGCCTCTGCAACTTCTGGATATCCCTCTCTGTCAGCTTGTCTGGACATTGCAAGATACATTCCAACCTCAGAGCATTCACCTGCAAAATTAGCTTTCAAACCCTCCATAACTTCTGCATCGCATCCTTTTGCAACGCCAATGACATGCTGGTCAGCCCAACCTTTTCCCTCTTCCTCAACAACCTCTACAAATTTCTCTTTTGGCGCGCCGCACTGAGGGCATTTTTCGGGAGCTTCTGTACCTTCATAAACATAACCGCAAACTGTACATCTAAATTTCTTTCTCATAATACTTTGATTTTTAATAGTTAATAATATATTTTTTGTTTTTATTCTAAATATTCATCGTGTTGTTTAGAATTATTATAAACAAAGGTAATGCTTTTTATTATTTCTGCAAATAAATTTATACAAAATAATAAAAATATCTGTCGCGACAGGTATTCAATTATGGAAATTTGCGATTTAATCTTATATTTGCACGCGCAAAAAAAGCATCAGTTTTTTGGTGCGATGGGGTCCGGAAAATCCGAGACCGAGTAACACATTTTTAAAATTAATTTTATGCAAACAATTACATTGAAGGCTTCTGCAAGAAAGATTGGTACAAAGCAGGACCTTAAGAAAATTCGCAGGGCGGGTGATGTTCCCTGCATTATTTACGGCAACGGATCTGAGCATGTTGACATGGCAATTTCATTAGCCGACATTAAGAAACTTACTGATACTCCAAAATCTTACATTGTAAACATAGACCTTGACGGAAAGGTTTACGTATGCAAATTGCATGATGTTCAGTATCATCCTATTACAGACAACGCTATTCACGTAGATTTCTTGGCAGTTTCTGATAAGAAGCCTGTTGAGATAGCAGTTCCTTTGAATATCCACGGAAATGCCGAGGGTGTTAAACAGGGAGGACGTTTGATTATCGGTTCTAGAAAGGTTAAAATCAGCGGTCCTATGGACAAACTTCCTGATACTATTGATGTTGACGTTACATCTCTTGCAGTTGGAAAGACAATTTATGCTGGTGATATTAAGGTTGACGGATGCACAATTGCTTCACCTAAGAAGATGATGCTTTGTGAAGTCAGATACACTCGTAACGTTCTTACTCCAGAGGAAGAGACTGCTGCTGCCGGAACAACTCCTGCAGAGGGCGCAGCTGCTCCTGCTGCTGAAGGTGCTGCCGCTCCTGCTGCTGCTCCTGCTGCAGATAAGAAGGATGAGAAGAAGGACGATAAGAAAAAGAAATAATCTGCAGGCTCTTTTGAGCTGCATACAATAAGATGGCGGGCAAAAAATTCTTAATCGCAGGACTTGGAAACATTGGCCCCGAGTATGAAGGGACCCGTCACAATATTGGTTTTATGGTGCTGGACAACTTAATAAAGGGGTCCGGCACCGTTTTTATTACTGCACGCTTAGGTGACACAGCTACAATAAGTTACAAAGGGAACAAATTGTTTCTTTTGAAGCCTTCCACATACATGAATCTTAGCGGCAAGGCTGTCAATTATTGGATGCAGGAAGAGAAAATACCTTTGGAAAATCTGCTTGTTGTATCTGATGACCTTGCGCTTCCGTTTGGCCACCTGAGAATGCGCAAAAAGGGAAGCAACGGGGGGCACAACGGATTGCTAAGCGTTGAAGAATGTCTGAAAACCAGTGCATTTTGCAGACTTAGAGTTGGCATCAGTTCCTCTTTTTCCCGCGGAGGACAAATAGATTATGTTCTTGGCAAAATAGAGGGTGAAGATTTAAAGCAGCTTCCGGCAGTGTTGGACAATGCGTGCGATGCCATAAAGGCATTTACTTTTGCAGGTCCCGACAGGGCTATGAATCAGTTTAATACAAAGAAGGCTGATAAGCCGGGAGATGCTGTATAATATTGAATGAAAATAAAAAGTGCCGCATAATTGCGGCATTTTTTTTACATATCTCCCAAAAGGCGGTCAATTTCTCTGCGTTCTTTTTTTGTGGGACGCCCTGTTCCGCGCTCACGTTTAAGAAAAATCATCTCATTTGGCGGAGCAAGTTTATCAAGTTCAGATTGGGGAGTTACGTCAGTTGCATATTCCTCTACAAGCTTGGCTCCCTGGCGTTTATCAACAGGCTGTACAACAAGCCACCGGTAGTGGACCGCCCCTTTTCTAACTTCAATTGTGTCTCCGTGTTTAACGTCCCTGGATGATTTTGCCGCACTTCCGTTTACAGTTACATGTCCGTTACGGCAAGCCTCCGCCGCCTCTGAGCGAGTCTTGTAGACCCGTATGGACCAAAGAAATTTATCTATTCTAACACTATCCATCATTTAACAATATGCACTGTAATTTGCACTGCCAATTATGTGCCTGTCTGTTTTATGAATCATGATGGTGACATTCGCATTCATCATCATCACAATTATCATGATGATGGTGGTGTTCTTCATGCTCTTCATAGTTCATATAGGCATCTTTTTCCTCTTTTGGCTGGGCCATGTAAATCCTTAAGAATGTAGGGTTTTCACTATCGGGAGTAAAATGGAATTCATTAAGTTCCTGTGGTATCAGTATAATATCTGACTGGCCAATCGCGTATCCTTTTTCTGCCGTTATTTTTGCATTGCCGCTTAGTCCAACATAGACAATGAAGCTGTCTGAATCTTCCGGAGAAATTATCTCTTCTGATTTCAACATTACCTTTTCCACTCTGAAAGAGCACTCTTCCGGCATTTTATACTCCGGCGTATAGAAGCGGTAATTAATAAAATCCATGGCCTCACCAATTTGGCCGTCATCTGTTAAATCCAGCTCAACAGGAGAATTTTGTGCAACTTCTATGATTGTCACTCCTCCTCCGGCGCAAAAAGGAACTCCGGGAGCAATGTAGAATGATTCTCCAACCTCTGGTTCTATCTCATTCATAGCATCTTTCAGCTGGTGCTTTGATGCATAATCAAAAAAGCTGCGGGCCGTCATATCTTTTTTAAAGCCCATAAAAATCTGCGCACCGGGTTTAACATCTGCTACATACCAAAACCTCTCCTTACCCCAGCATCCAAATCTTTCACTTGCTACGGTATTATCCGGACTGACAAGAATGGGGGACATTTTGTTAAAGCGGTGTATCTTGACTTGTATAGGAAATACTCCGCGATAGTACTCAAATATTTTGTCTCCCAGAAGGTTGCCAAGATAGGTCTCTATTACTTCATCAAGAGTGTTTCCGGCAAGGAACCCCTTTGCAATAAAAGAATCTTCTGTACATGAAGAACTGAATTTTATCTTATTCTCCTCTAAAGCAAGCTTCTCCTCGCTCTTTTTTCCGTCATCTATAACGCATGCGTCTGCGGTCTCCGCAAATTGCAGTGGGTATAATTTTTTCATTATAATGTCTTGTTGATATTTGGGGTAACTCGCTGGGGGGTGAAACTGTCGGGATGCTTTGGCAAGTATGTGTGCAACAGCCAAATGCATGCTACGCACGCTATTGCGCCGGCTATGTAAACCATGATGTATGAACCCTCTCCCAAATTAAAGATATTTATCATAACATCTTTCAAACTGCTGTCGGGATTCAAAGAAGGATAGGCGGCAAAAATAATATATGACGTGGCATTATTCATGGCGTGCATGCAAACTGTAGCCCATAGGCAATGAGTTCTGTAGTAAATCCAGCCAAATAAAATTCCAAGCAGAAAAGCAGGAATAGCCTGGCTGAGATTCATGTGTATGAACGCAAAAAAGAAGGAGCTCCAAAGTATTGCAAATAAGGGAGTTTTATGATACAGCATACCTCTTTCCATCATGCCTCTCAAGTATGTCTCTTCAATAATCGGCGCGCATATAACTATGGATAAAAATGACCAGACGGATCTGTCAGACATTTGAGCGTACAGATGTTTAAGCGCCTCAGGCATTGGAAAAATTTTTGCAAGCGGATCAATCAAAATGCTTACTGCAATCAGGGCAATAAAAGCAATCAATGCAAAAATGATGATGTTCATTCTCCCAAAGTGCGGCTTGTTAAGGGGAACTGGTGCGTTAGATTTTAGAATTATTACCTCATTTGCCTTAAAAACGAAATATATAAATGCCGGAATCAGCGGCAACAGGTAAGTCAGCACTATGTTGAAATTTACTAAATCAACACCAATCAACTTACCAATAATCATCATTGATAATCCTATGCCAATGCCGCCTATAACCAGCATGTAAAAAATTGCCACCCAACATTGCTTGAAGGATGGCAAAAAATATTTCAGCTTCTTTAACATTGTTTTGCGCGTTTGCGTAAATGCCAGTTAATTAGTAAAGTGCTATTTGAAAAGAGGAGAAGGATAAATACCGTTGTCAGTCATCATCTTGATTTTGGCAATGACTTTTGGTTTGTCTTCTTTATAAGTAACACCAAACCACTTGTCAGAAGTTGACAAAACTTTTACGGTAGCCGTGTTGCCCTTAATCATTGTATCAACAACAGAAGGAACATAGAATTCTTTCTCTTTGTCCTTTATGTTTTCAGCTAAAAAGTCAGAGAACAACTTACGGGCCTCAGGGAAGAAATCTGGTGTAAAGCCCCACATGTTCATGGATGTGCAAGCCTCCTGATTAAGAACATGCTCAATGTGGTCCATGCCTGTACCCATAATCTCACCTTCCAGCTCATAAATATTTGTATGCTCCTCAACGTCAGTTAAAAAGCCCTCCTCGTTTTCTGTGCAAATTCCTCTTGCAACACCACCTGACTCAGACAATGTTTTGTTAAGGTAAAAGCCCACCATGCAATACTCTTTTGCTGAATCTGCTTTTAATCCCGACAGATATTTTGCAAGAACGTTAAATGAATTCTGCCCATAGAAATCATCTGCATTAATTAATGCAAAAGGACCGTTAATGACTCCGGCAGCCATAAGAGCTGCTTGACCGGTACCCCAAGGTTTCTGCCTGCCGTTGTTCAAAACAAAACCCTCCGGAAGCTTATCCGGCTCTTGGGTAACTATTTGAACTTTAACATGATTTTTGTATTTGTCAGCAACTTTCTTTTGAAATTCTTCCTTGAAATTTTCTCTTACGACAAATACTACGTCTCCAAATCCGGCGCGGATAGCATCATACACTGAATAATCCATTATAGTTTCATTGCAAGGGCCCACTCCGTCTAGTTGTTTGAGTCCGCCATATCTGCTGCCCATTCCGGCGGCCATAATTAATAATGTTGGTTTCATATTTAATTATTATTTTTGCTTCTGATTTAATTCTCCAAATTTAATAAAAATTATGCAAGCAGAGTCAACGAATTCCTTAAAAAATAAGATGGCCAATTCAAAGCTGCTTGCTGTATTAAAGAATAAATACCTAATTGTCACAGTGTTGTTCTTGTTATGGATAATTTTTTTTGATAATAATAATCTTATTAGCTGGTATAAGGAATTGAGTGCTTTGGCTCAACAGAACAGACAAAAGCAATACTACAAGGAGGCAATTATAAAAACTGATGAAAAACTTAAGGAGCTGAGTTCAAATAAAGATAGCTTGGAACGTTTTGCCAGAGAGCAGTTTTTGTTTCATGAAGAAGGGGAAGATGTTTATGTATTAGATGATAACAAAGCTCCTGAAAAATAATTTTCTACAGTTTTTTGAATGATACTAATAAAAAAGAGACCGATGAATTCGGTCTCTTTTTTTATGTTTTATTCTCAAATTAGAACATGTAGATTAAACCAAGTTTCATTGAGTTGTTATGTCCCTTTAATTTGATAGGGCTGGATGCCAAAACCTTGTTGATTGCAGCAAGATATTGAGCTGCTGCTTGGTTCTGTCCCATAAGAGTTTGAATGTCAGAAGGCAGTGTAATGCTCTTTATGTCTTTAAGGTTGTTCATTACAGAGAAGTCCCATCTGAATTCTGCTGCAATATGAGGAGTGAACGCATATTTTACACCTACAGAAGCTCCAAAATCAAACTTCTTAACGTAGTCATTCAGATTATCTTTAACATAGCTCTCAATCATAGATTTTCCAGTATTTCCTTCAAGTGCAGCTAAAAGTGCCTGGCCGTTAGTAGTCATTGCAATAGCATTGGCAGCTGATATAGCTTGTGTACCGGTTACTGTTCTTGTATCAACAACTGTGCTTCCTGCAGTTGTTGTTGCAGTTCCTGAGTAGGCAACATCTAAGTTAATACCATCAATTGCATCTTTTACACCCTGGCCAAAGCCTGAATTAAGTTTAACATTCTTGCTTACTCTATAGCTGAAGTAAGGTCCTGCCATTAAGCTTAAACCTGCTATTGGTTTGTAAGTAAACATTATAGGGACGTTTATTTTACCAAAAGTCCATGTAGATTTTGCTAAAACCTCTTTATAACTATGCGTTGCAGTGAATCCTGTTGCGGTAATGTTTGTAACCTTTGTAACTGTGCCGTTTGCATTGTTAATAGTTTGGTCAGGGAATACCATGCCGGATAGAGGCAGGCTTGAGGCTGCTCCAAAAATTGCATCTAGAGAACTGTTATCAAGTTTTGCGTTCATTTTAGTGCCTTCCTGACTGTACTCAACTTCTGCCTGCAAACCCATCTTATCATTAAAATTATATGTTCCAACGATTCCTACGTAAAATCCTGCCTTTCTGCTGTTATCACCTTTAATGTTTATTGTACCTAGCAAGGTAATATCATTTACCTTAACGGTAGAAGCATTTACGCCGGCAGTAACTCCATAGTGGAAATCCTGTGCGCTAATTGATTGGCCTGCAAAAATTGCAAGAGCTGCAATCGCGATTGTTAAAATTTTCTTCATTTATTTTCTTCTTTAAAAATTATAATCTTTTGTTAAATGCCGCAAAGTTAAAAAAACTGCACCAATAGTCTACTTTCCAGTATAATTACGCGGTGTAATGGCTAATAATTCTTTTTTAACTGCCTCAGATACATTAAGATTGTTAACAAATTGACTAATGCTCTCTTTGGAAATTTTTGTGTTTACTCTTGTCAACTCTTTTAAAGCTTCATATGGGTGGGGATAGCCCTCACGCCTTAATATGGTTTGGATGCCCTCTGAGACTACCGCCCAATTATTATCCAAATCTCTCTCTATGACTTCATCATTAAGTATAAGCTTACCCAGACCTTTTTTCAAAGATTTGAATGCAATGATGGAGTGTGCGATTGGTACGCCGACGTTTCTTAGAACCGTGGAATCAGTTAAGTCTCTTTGCATTCTGGAGATTGGCAGCTTCATTGCAAGGTGTGCGAATACTGCGTTTGCCATTCCAAAGTTGCCCTCCGCATTTTCAAAATCTATAGGATTGACTTTGTGTGGCATTGCAGATGAGCCAACTTCTCCCGCCTTGATTTTTTGTTTGAAGTACTCCATTGAAATGTATGTCCACATATCTCTGCACAAGTCAATTAGGATTGTATTGATTCTTCTAAGATTGTCAAACAATGCGGCAAGGTCATCATAATGTTCTATCTGAGTTGTTGGATATGAGCGTTTTAGGCCAAATGTTTTCTCTTGGAAATCTTTTGCAAATTTATTCCAATCAATTTTTGGGTATGCTAAGAAATGAGCATTAAAGTTGCCCGTTGCGCCTCCAAACTTTGAGCAATAGGGTACAGTCTTTAGTAATCTTTTTTGCTCATCTATTCTGCTCACAAAAACTTCAATCTCTTTGCCAAGACGGGTAGGAGATGCGGGTTGTCCATGGGTGTGGGCAAGCATCGGAATATTCTTCCACTCTTTTGCATAATCCTTAAGCATTTGTTCAACTTCCTCAAATGCAGGAATATATGCAGCTGCAATTCCATCTTTAAGGCTTAATGGAGTTGCGGTGTTATTGATATCTTGTGAGGTAAGCCCAAAATGGACAAACTCCTGATACTTCTCTATCTTCAGATTTTTAAACTCATCCTTGATGTAATACTCAACTGCTTTTACATCATGATTTGTAATCTTTTCAATATCCTTAACCTTTGCGGCCTCCTCTGGGGTAAAGTTCCTGTATAAATCTCTGAGCTTCTCAAAATTGCTGTGTTTAAAGCTTTTAAGCTGAGGAAGCGGTATGTTGCAAAGAGCAATAAAATACTCAACTTCTACCCTCACTCTGTATTTGATAAGAGCATACTCGGAAAAATATTCGCTAAGGAGTTCCACCTTATTTCTGTAGCGTCCGTCTATTGGAGATACCGCCGTAAGAGCTGTTGTGTTAATTGCCATTATATTAATAATTTACACGAATTTCTGTTTGAATAATTTATGCGGCGTGCAGCCGCATTTAGGATTAAAGGGTTTGCGCTCTTCTCTATCCGGGGCAAAGTTACTTAATTTCTAGATTCCTATAAAGTTGAATGCATTGAACCGCCTCTTTTACATCATGTACTCTTAATATGTCTGCACCAAGACGGAGGGCAACCATATTTAAAGCGCAGGTTGCCGGCAAAGCTTCTTCTGGCGTAATACCCAACGGCTTCCATATCATGGATTTACGGGAGACGCCCACTAATACTTTATGTCCCAGCCTCTTAACTTCTTCCAAATTTTGAAGCAGATTATAATTTTGTTCCACTGTTTTGGCAAAGCCAAAGCCCGGGTCAATAATATAATCGGCGATTCCAGCTGAAGACGCTTTTTTCTCAAAAGCCATAAAGTAGCTAATAACTTCATTTACAACTCCGTTTGGATAGTCCACAAGAGTGTTCATAGTATCGGGCGTTCCGCGCATATGCATTGCAATGTACGGAAGCTTTAGTTCAGCAACTGTTTTAAGCATTTGAGAATCAATCTCTCCTGCGTAAATGTCATTAACCGTAAAATCTCCTATTGTATCATAAACCCTGCGGACAATTTCTGAGCGGAATGTATCAATTGACAATATGTTCTTGAAGCCTTTACTATCTTTATGCCTGATATATAGCTCTTTGAGTGGCTCTTTCAGATAATTCCATTCTTCATCCATGGTCACCGGCGTACTTCCCGGACGCGTTGAGCAAGCGCCAATATCTATCATTCCCGCTCCGTCATCAAGCATTTTTTCATACTGGCAGCAAACATCCTCAGGAGATGTATGTCTGCTAGAGGCATAAAAAGACTCCCTGTTTATGTTAATAATACCCATCGCGATGGGCGTATTTTCCTTCATATTTTTCTAACTTTGTAACACAAAGATAATAAGAGGCGGCTTAATTTTATCAGCCGCATTAAAAGCAGACAATGTTAATAGTTTTAGAAGGATTGGACGGCGCCGGAAAGAGCACTCAGGTTAAGATGCTTAAGAATTATATTCTCAGTAAGAATATGAAACTTAGGTATTTGCATTTTCCGCGCTACGATGCGCCCGTATGGGGAGAGCTGATTGCAAAATTTTTGAGGGGAGACTTTGGCACCATTGACCAAGTGCATCCTCAGCTTGTGGCCTTGCTTTATGCGTTGGACAGAGCAGACGCGGGTGATGTCATAAGAGATTGGATGCAAGCTGATTGCTGTGTCCTTCTGGATAGATATGTCTACTCTAACATAGCTTATCAATGTTCTAAACTAAAGAAAGAGGATGAGAAACTGGCATTGAGAGAGTGGATATTAAAGCTTGAGTATGAACACTATAAAATTCCAAGACCGGATATTAATATTTTTTTGGATGTGCCAATAAATTTTGTGGATGCAAAGCTTAAAGCGGATAGAAATGGAGGAGACAGAGATTACTTGCACGGCAAACAGGATATTCATGAAGAGAATATAGATTTCCAAAAGGGGGTAAGAGAAATATATCTTAAGGAAACTAAAGAGGATAAGGACTTTACAAGAGTGGATTGTTCCGGGGCGGACGGCAAAATGCTGCCTGCGGAGCAAATTTTTGAGAAGATAAAAGGAGTATTAAAATTTTAACTGTCGGGATAAAAATGAAATTTTTAAGAGCTATTTGCAGGGTCATTGTTGGAATTGTGTTTATTGTCTCCGGATTTCTGAAGGCAGTAGATCCTGTTGGCACAGCTCTTAAGATTAATGAGTATTCTTCTGCGTACCAAATTGGAAGTATTGGGCACTTTGCCATTTATGCCGGAATACTGCTATGTACCTTTGAGTTTCTGATAGGGGTGAGTGTTTTAAAGGGAATTAAATTTAAATTTTTCTCTTGGGCAGCTCTTTGTTTTTCATCTGCATTCCTGATAGTTACATTTCTATCTGCTCAGTTTGGATTGGTTAAAGATTGCGGGTGTTTTGGGGAGGCCATACATTTGACAGCATGGCAGACATTTTATAAAAATCTGGTGCTTGTCCCTTGCTGTATTCTGCTTGTGGTACAGCGGAAAAAATTTGTCCCTATTGCAAATAATTTTTGGGAGATAGTCTACATATCCGGATATTCTTTGTTCATCATTATTATTTCATCTTACTCTTTGAAGCACCTGCCTCAGGCGGACTTTACAGATTTCAGAGCAGGTACTGACCTTGTTGCCGGAAATGCGGAAGCATCTGATTTAAAGTACAATACTATTTTCATCTACTCTAAAAACGGTAAGGAGATGAAGTTTGATATTAATCATCTTCCGGATAGTACTTGGCAATATGTAACATCCAAAACAACACTAGTAAAGGGGAATGAGAAAGATGCCGCGGGGATGACTCTAACGCTTAAAGATGAGAAAGGGAACTATGTAACGGATTCTGTGCTTAAGACCAGGAGCTCAGTTGTCCTTATGTCTGTTTACAATAAGGATATGATAAATCTGACGGATTTAGGGAAACTTAAAAACCTTGGAGACTCTTTAAATTACGGAAAACACAGAGCTGATTTTTACTTGGTTAGCGGATTGACTCCTGAGCAGACACACAAAATGCTGGAGCCTATAAAGGCCTCCGTCGCAGAGGAAAATCAATCAAACATTTTTGAAAATTCCGGCAATGACAAAGGATTTCCATTTAAGATTTTGTATACGGATTATAAGACAGCCATCACGTTCAACAGATCTAACGGAGGAGTAACTTATGTGAAGGAGGGTGAGGTAATTCAAAAGTGGAGCATCTCTGATGTGACAAATACAAAAGTAGTATCCGCATTAAAGAAAAATTCAGATATGATTGCTGCCAATGCGCAGATACATTCACAATTGTTTCTGGAAATATCTCTTGTGATAATCCTTTGTATGGTGGTAATACTCAGATTTATATCAAAGGCGCTTTATAAGACCGTAAAGACCGGCATGGATATTTTAGAGCAATAGTCTTCTCCGCGCTGACTGGAGTTATGACTTTTTCAGATGTCTTATTATTCCGCGGAATGCCGCTGCTGCAAAAAGGCAAGGCATTACAAAGATTGAATTCATGGAATTTCTGAACACGGAGAATTTCAAGTCTTGTCCAAAATCTTTTAAATCAACGCTTTTAAAGATTGGAATATTTCTAAGTCTAATATCCACCCTGTAGCCGTTGTTTACGTTGTGTTCATGCACAATCTCCATCCAATAAGGTTTGCCGTTATCTATAATATCGTGATTGGCAAACATTTTCCTTATGCTTGTATGCGGAAATCCTTTAATAGTTTTAAAATCATCAGGTTTTTCACATAAGGTCTGGAAATGGTTATGCGGATACATCATCCTTATAATCAAATTATTGCGCACAAAATACTGGAGTCCGTATATGCAATTATAAAGCCCGGTAACAGAGGTAATATCTTTTTTTATCTGATTCTCTACTGCTCTTCTTACTCTTTCCAGCATATTGTTGCGTATGGCGTCATCATTATCAATATTGGTTGTGATAATAAATCTCTCATTGCCGTTAAGATGCTGCTGCACAATTTGATGCATGGTGAGTTCCTTGTCTGCTGTCTGTTCTTCAGATAGAAAAACCGGAGTAAACTGTCGGGAGCTTTCACTATACTTTTTAATTTTTTCCAGATATTTTTCCGGTGTGTTTTTATCAAACAGACACAGCCAGACAAAATCTTGCAGCGTCTGCTGTTGCATAGAAGGCAGGCAATATTTTTCAAACAGACGGAACCTTCCATCTAGCCAGCTTTCTGTTCTGGTTGAGTTGTGCCCCTTGTCCTCCTTCCACAATTTAAGATTGAAGAAGGTTATTGCAAACTGCTTAATGTCTGCCATTTATAGAGTTCTCTTAATTTCCTCTATCTTGTATGCTTCAATAACATCTCCCTCTTTAATGTCATTGAAATTCTCAATTCCAAGACCGCAATCGTACCCGGCCAAAACTTCTTTTGCATCGTCTTTTCCTCTCTTTAGAGAAGCAAGCAAACCGGTATGAACAACAATTCCGTCTCTGATTAATCTAATCTTGGCCGTTCTTGCAAGTTTGCCCTCTTTAACCATACAACCTGCAATTGTTCCAACCTTTGAAATCTTAAACGTTTGTCTAACCTCGCAAGTGGCCGTAACAACCTCTTTTTGTACAGGGGCAAGCATACCTTCAATACCGCTTCTTACCTCATTGATTGCATCATAAATGACTGAGTACAAACGAATTTCTATTCCCTCTTTCTCAGCCATTCTCCTTGCATTAGAAGAAGGTCTAACCTGGAATCCAATTATGATTGCGTTAGATGCCTCCGCCAATAGCACATCGGATTCTGAAATTTCTCCAACTGCCTTGTGAATTACATTAACGTGAATCTCCTCATTTGAAAGTTTAATTAATGAGTCAGACATTGCCTCAATTGAACCATCCACATCACCCTTGACAATAATATTAAGTTCTTTGAAGTTGCCAATTGCAATTCTTCTTCCAATCTCCTCCAAGGTAATATGCTTCTGCGTCCTAAGTCCCTGAATTCTAAGCAGCTGTTCCCTCTTGTTGGCTAAATCTCTTGCCTCCCTTTCACTGTCAAAAATATTGAATAAATCTCCTGCCTGAGGTGCGCCGTTTAGTCCCAGGACAGAAACCGGAACGGATGGTCCCGCTTCTGAAATTTTCTGTCCGCGCTCATTAAACATAGCCTTAATTTTTCCTGTAAAGCATCCGCTTAACATAATATCTCCGGTGTGAAGCGTGCCGCCTTGAACAAGCAAAGTAGCAAGGTAGCCTCTTCCTTTATCTAGAGAAGATTCTATAACCGTACCCACTGCCTTTTTATTTGGATTAGCCTTAAGTTCAAGCAAATCGGCCTCTAGCAAAACTTTTTCCAATAACTCATGGACGCCCGTTCCCTTCTTGGCTGAAATTTCCTGGCACTGATATTTTCCGCCCCAGTCTTCTACCAGAATGTCCATCTGGGAAAGTTGCTCTTTGATTTTGTCTGCCTGAGCGCCAGGTTTATCTATTTTATTGATAGCAAATATCATAGGTACTCCAGCAGCTTGCGCGTGGTTGATGGCCTCTATTGTCTGAGGCATCACGGCGTCATCTGCTGCAACAATAATAATTGCAAGGTCAGTCATCTTTGCGCCGCGGGCCCTCATGGCTGTAAAAGCCTCATGTCCCGGGGTATCCAAGAATGTAATTCTTCTTCCGCTCTCCAGTTTTACGTTATATGCTCCAATGTGCTGAGTGATTCCTCCTGCCTCACCGGCAATAACGTTGGACTGTCTTATGTAGTCAAGCAAAGAAGTTTTACCATGGTCAACGTGTCCCATCACAGTAACAATAGGGGCTCTTGGCTGTAAATCTTCCGGCTTATCCTCCTCATTTTCCTCTTTGATTTTCTCCTGAATATCAGCCGTTACAAATTCAACTTTGTATCCAAACTCTTCTGCAACCAGCGTAAGCGCATCTGCATCAAGTCTTTGATTTATTGAGACCATCAGACCAAGATTCATACATGCCTCAATGACTTTGGTAACCGGTTGCGCAATCATCACGGACAAGTCATTAACGGTCACAAACTCAGTTACTTTTAGAACCTTGCTGACTTTCTGCTTTTGCTCAACATCCTCCTCCATCTTCTCTGCAAACATCTCTCTCTTCTCTTTCCTGTACTTAGAACCTTTAGTCTTTCCCTTCCCCTCTACCATTCTCTGGTATGTCTCTTTAATTTGTCTTTGTACGGCATCCTCATCAACGTCATTTCTAATAGGTTTAAACTTATCGCGGAACTTATTGTTGCCACCCTTGCCGCCATTACCGTTTTGTCTCTGTCCCTGGTCTTTAGGGCGATTGGTTCCAACCTCTTTTGTTAAATCAACTTTCTCTCTTGCGTGATTGTGAATTCTCTCTCTCTTTCCTCTCTTATCAGGGAAAGGTTTTTTCTTTTCAAATTTGGAAAGATCAATGCTGCCTTTTACTTCAGGTCCCGACAGTGTCTCAACTCTGGTTGCAATAAATTCAACCTCAGGTTTTTTAGGCTCCTCTCTAACAGGTTCTTTAGCAGCCTCTTTCACTGGCGTTTTGAACTGTTCCTTAACAAAAGGTCTGTTCTTTTCTCCCTCTTTGATGAAAGGCTTTTGATTGTTCTTTATTTCAACTTTAGGAGCGGCCGGCTTTACTACCGGAGCTTCAGGCTGCTTAACGGCAGCTGGTTTTTCAACTTCTGGTTTAACAGGGTTTGCGGCAACTTTCTCTTTCTCCGCCTCTTTCTCATTTTCTTTCACTTTCTCCCTCTCCATCACTTTCTCCCTCTCCATCACTTTCTCCGGAACAGAATTTACAACTACTTTGACTTCCTCTTTTTTTACAACTGGTGGTGTGACCGGCTCTGCTTTCTTCTCAGCTATTTTCTCTTCCGCAGGTTGCGTGTTAACAGGCTCATCCTTAATAGTTTTCTGCTTTCCTTCTGATAAGTCAATCTTGCCCAAAACTTTAGGAGGCTTTACCGCATCAACCGTGGTTTCTATAAATTTCTCTTTATTTTCCTCATTATCATTTATGCCGTATGAAACATTTTCCTTCTCAATGTTTTTAACTTTTGCGGCAACCTTCTTTGACTCTTCCTTAACAATTTGCTCTTTGCGGAATTCTTTCTCCACAAGGTCATAGTCTTCCGGAGTCAGCTTGGCATTAGGATTAGCATCCACTTTTACGCCTTTCTTGTCTAGAAAGTCCACAAGCGTATTCATGCCAATGTTGAACTCTTTTAGCACCTTGTTAATTCTAATGCTCTCTTTAATCATATAATCCTCCTAAATAATTGCTTGTTAATCAGTTGTAAAAAATCTATTCACTTTTCTGCTCTTCCCCGGGTTTCTCATCTTGAGTCCCTTCTGCTGTTGCATCCTCTTTGCTTTCCTCTGGTTTTGCGTCCTCTTGCTCCGCAGGCTTTTCCTCCTCTTTTCCTTCACTATCGTCCTCAAACTCAGCCTTTAAAACCCTCTTAACATCAAGAACAGTCTCTTCATCAAGATCTGCGCGTTCCATGATGTCTTTATCAGAAAGGGCAAGAACATTCTTGGCAGTATCGCATCCAATCTTGCGCAGCGCATCAATAACCCATTGATCAATTTCATCACTGAATGAGCTCAATAGAACATCCTCATCCTCATCGCCTTCTACATCCCTAAATACTTCTATCTCTTTTCCAACCATCATGCTGGCAAGCTTAATATTGCTGCCGCCCTTTCCAATAGCCAGAGAAACTTGAGATGAATCCATCGTGATATAAATTTTATTCTCCTCATCATTTATTTTGATAGTAGAGATTTTTGCAGGACTCAACGCTCTCTGAATTAGCAACTGAATGTTAGTGGTCCAGCTGATAATATCTATGTTCTCATTTCTGAGCTCTCTTACAATTCCGTGAATTCTAGAGCCTTTAACACCAACGCATGCTCCAACAGGATCAATTCTGTCATCATAAGATTCAACGGCAACCTTGGCTCTCTCACCAGGGATTCTGACAATCTTCTTAATGGTGATTAAACCGTCAAAAATCTCAGGCACCTCTTGCTCAAAAAGTCTCTCCAAAAATACCGGAGACGTTCTGGAAAGTACAATGCTAGGAGTATTGTTTTTCATTTCAACTCTAGAAACTACGGCGCGGATAGAGTCTCCCTTGCGGAAGAAATCAGACGGAATCTGCTCTGTTTTAGGCAAAAGCAGTTCATTATCATTCTCATCTCTTACAAGAACCTCTTTCTTCCAGGCCTGATAAACTTCACCAACAACAATCTCTCCTACTTTATCCTTATAAAGATTGAACAAATTGGCTTTGTCAATATCCATGATTCTGCCGGAAAGATTTTGCTTTAGGTTAAGAATAGCCCTTCTTCCAAAAGATGAGAGCTTTACCTCTTCCGTATAATCCTCTCCTACTTCATAATCATTTTTTGGATCAATCTCATCCACCTCTGCTTTAGATATTTCAAGCATAGGGTCTGCTACAGTGTCAACAATTTTTCTGTTGCGCCAAATTTGCAGGTCTCCCTTGTCAATGTTGATAATGATATCGCAGTTGTCTGCGGTACCGAAAGTTTTGGCCAGCTGAGTCTTGAAAATATCCTCCAGCACGCTCATAAGTGTGGCTCTGTCAATGCCTTTGCGCTCTTTAAATTCCGCAAAAAACGGAGCTAATTCTAAACCTTCCATTGTCTATGATTTTTTAATTTATTAATATTCTTTTTAAAGTTCCCGACAGTTAATTACTATCCGGCCGTAAAATAACCTTGAGTAATCTGCACAAAATAAGGGGACTTTGCGGTCCCCTTATCTCACTCATTCTCATTACGGCGGCAAAAGTATGCAAACAAATCTTTATCTCCAAACAAAACCGCTTTTTTTTACTACTTTTGCAACAATAATAAGAGGAAATATGGAAGTATCAGCAGAAGTTATTGCTCAGCATTTTAAAGGCGAAATTATTGGAGACCCAAAGGTAAAGGTTACTTCAGTGGCAAAGATAGAGAGCGGCAAGCCCAATAATATTTGCTTCCTTGCAAACCCTAAGTATCAGCACTATCTGCTGACAAGTAATGCAGGAATCGTTATTGTGAACAAGACTCTTGTCCCGGAAGAGAAAGTAAAACCTACATTGATTGTTGTAGATGATGCATATCAGGCGGTAGCATCTTTGCTGGATCTTCTTAACTCCCTCAAAAAGAGCAAAAGAAGCGGCAAATCATGCCGTTCTGCTGTAGCATGGAGCAGCAAGAGGGGAAAGGGCTCATATTTGGGCGCATTCTCATATTTAGGCAAGCACAGCAGTATAGGAAAGGGTACGCAAGTCTATCCGCAGGTATATATTGGAAATGATGTTACTGTTGGAGATGACGTAATTCTGTACCCTGGCGTTAAAATTTATGATGGCTGTAAAATAGGCAATAACTGCATATTGCACGGAAACGTGGTCATAGGTTCTGATGGTTTTGGATTTGCTCCAACCCCGGATGGTTCATACAAGAAAATTCCCCAGACGGGAATTGTAATTGTGGAGGATGACGTTGAGATTGGCTCAAATACAGTGATTGACAGGGCCACAATGGGTGCAACCGTGGTTCATAAGGGCGTAAAACTGGATAACCTTATTCAAATAGCTCATAATGTTGAGATTGGGGAGAATACTGTGATTGCTGCTCAGTCCGGCGTTGCCGGCTCTTCAAAAGTTGGCAAGCAATGTATGATTGGAGGGCAGGTTGGAATTTCCGGGCATATTACAGTTGCCGACGGTGCAAGAATTGCCGCTCAGGCAGGTGTGCAAGGCTCTGTAAAAGAGGAAGAAGGAAAGAGAGGAATTATGGGAGCTCCCGCATTTGATTATAGAACATTTATGAAGTGCTACGCCATATTCAAATCTTTAGCCAATAAGAAGTAACGGATTCTATTTTTTAAGGTTAAATTTTAGTATATTTGCACGTTACTAAAACCGCACGAATGTACTTAAATCAGCATACACTAAAGGAAACTTATACGTTTCAGGGGAAAGGCTTGCACACGGGCAAGCATGTCACAATGACTTTGTCACCGGCTCCTGAAAATACGGGAATCAGATTTAGAAGGACGGATATGGGAGACGACGTCTCTCTTGTTGAAGCGTGGTCTGACTATGTAAATTCCACTTCCAGAGGAACAACACTTAAAAAGAAGGGCATTAAGATACTTACATTGGAACATTTAATGGGGGCATTATACGGTTTATGCGTAGATAATGCCCTTATTTCTTTGGATTCGTCTGAAGTGCCTATCCTGGACGGCAGCGCAAAATATTACGCGGATGCCATATCCGCGGATGGCATCCAAGAACAGAGCGCTCCGCGCAAATATCTGGAAATAAAGGAGAAACTAGAGTGCCGTAATAGCAGCGGCTCCATCATAACTGTTGAGCCGGCAGATGACTTTTCAGTTGATTTAACCATAGCGTTCAAATCCAAGGTGCTGGAGAGGCAAGATGCTCAATATGATTCGGCGATGGATTTTGCAAAAGAGATTGCTCCATGCAGAACGTTTGTCTTCTTCAATGAGATAGAGCCCCTGCTGAGGCTCAACCTTATAAAAGGTGGAGACCTGGATAATGCAATTGTGATTGTGGATGATGAAATCCCCCAGAAGAGACTGGACCATCTGGCAAAATTGTTTAATATTCCAACGTTGGAGCGTGTGCCGGAAGGGTATTTAAGTCATATATCTCTGAGGTTTCCAAACGAGTGTGCAAGACATAAATTGCTGGATGTGCTTGGGGACTTTTCACTGGTTGGCTATCCTCTTAAAGCTAAAGTTACAGCTTTTAAAAGCGGCCATTCAATAAATACGGAAATGTCAAAGAAATTGAGAGCGTTGGCTCTTAAGCAGTTAGGAGATAGATAACTTTATATTTTAAAAATAAATATATAGAAATTAATATTGAAAAATTATGTCACTAGAAGAAATAGCTCAAAAAGAGAAAGAAAAGGCTAGAGAGGTTAAAAAGAGATTAATGGAGGCGCCTCATTATGACCCTAATGCAGAACCCGTTGTAGATATTAACGGCATTAAAAAACTACTGCCGCATCGTTCGCCTTTCTTGATGGTGGATAGAATTATAGGTTTGGAAAGTGATTCCATAGTTGGAATCAAAACTATTGGAGTTAATGAATTTTACTTTATGGGGCATTTTCCAAACGAGCCTGTTATGCCTGGCGTTTTATTGATTGAGGCTATGGCTCAGGTTGGAGGTATCCTGGTTCTTAAGAATGTAGATGAGCCGCAGACATATTCTACATATTTTGCAAAGGTTAACAACTTTAAGTTTAAGAAGAAGGTTGTACCCGGTGATGTTGTTGTCTTCAAACTGATTATCACTCAACCTCTTGAGCACTCTCTTGTTTGTATGAGCGGAAAGGCTTGGGTGGGTGACAGCGTTGCATGTGAGGGTGACATGGTTGCTCAAGTTATAAAGAATAGATAATACAGAATTAACTGTCGAGAATAAAAAAAAATTTATGGAGAACGCTTTTGTACATCCAAATGCCAAAATTGGTAAAAATGTGGTTATCAGTCCTTTTAGCATGATTGCAGAACATGTGGAAATTGGGGACGGAACATGGATAGGCCCTTATGTTACTATTAATGACTTTGTGAAGATTGGCAAAAATTGCAAAATCTTTAACGGAGCTGTGATTGGCGCTCTTCCCCAGGATTTGAAATTCCAGGGAGAGGAGTCTTATGTGGAAATTGGCAATAATGTGATGATAAGGGAGTTCTGTACTGTCAGCCGCGGTACTGCAGCCAGCGGAAAATTGAAAACCACAATTGGAGACAATACTTTTTTGATGGCCTATGTTCATGTTGCGCATGATTGCAGGGTTGGAAGTCACGTTATTCTAGTGAGTTATGTAGGCCTTGCAGGAGAGACGGACATTGACGATTGGGCAATAATAGGCGGTGCGTCCGCTGCTCATCAATTTTCAAAGATTGGCGCGCACTCCATGTTGTCAGGTGGTTCTATGGTTGGAAAAGACGTGCCTCCTTATGCAATGGCTGGAAAAAGGCCGTTGTCTTTCTGTGGAATTAACATTGTTGGCCTTAAGAGAAGAGGCTTTACCATGGAGCAGATAGAGAGAATCAGAGATATCTACAGAGTTATATATCAGGGAGGTATGAATGTTTCTGCCGCTTGCAGAAAAGTTGAAGAGACTTTCCCTGAGTCAGACGAAAAGAGGACAATTCTAGATTTTATTGCCGCTTCTAAGAGAGGCATTATCAAGTATGATCCAAAGCTTGCCCCGGAAGAGTAAGCGTAATAAATTTCACAACATTATATCACTGAGTGGTAACTAGATGGAATGCAATGGATTATATGAATATGACTGTTGTGTTCTGAGCACGGCGTATCTTCCGCCGGTTGAATATTTTGCGGCAATTGCAAATTGCGCTGCAAGTCAGGTGCTTATAGAGGCTTGTGAAATTTTTCAAAAGCAATCTTACAGGAGCCGCTGCTACATATATAGCGCAAATGGCCCTCTTGTTTTAAACGTTCCCGTCAGACGCGGAGGTCCTGATTTTACTCACAAACTTCCCATAAGAGAGATAGAAGTAGATTATGATGAAGCATGGATTCCGCTGCATAAGAGAGCATTAGAGGCGGCCTATATGAATTCTCCTTTCTTTGAATTCTATAAAGATGACCTTTTTAAAATCTTAGACAGTAAGGAAAAATATCTTTTTGATTTGAACTTGAGACTTTTGGAGTATTTGCTGCAAATGACTGGCATTAAGGCAAATATTAAGCTCACGACAGATTATGTTGCAGATTATGCAAAGGAATCTGCAGCAGTCAGGGACACAAATATTATGGCGCCCGTTGCCGCAGATTTCCGCAATTCAATTCACCCAAAAAGCAAGCAGCCGTCTCTTCTTAAACAGCTGCAAATGGAAAAGCCCTACTGGCAGGTCTTTTCCTCCAAGCAGGGCTTCATCCCAAATTTATCTATTGTGGACTTGCTCTTTAACGAGGGTCCAAATGCAATTACTTATCTATTAAAAAATTAGAATCTATATCCAAATGTGAAAAGCAATTTCCACATGTTGGTCTTAAAAGGTGATGATGCCTGATTCCCAACGTAGCTGGCAACCAAGTCTCCGGCGTCATAAAGAGTTGTAGTTTTCTTTAAGTACTGCATATAAGCAACATCTACAAAGAATCCGCTTGGATCATTGTAACCAAAGCCAAGTGAACCAACGTAATTATCTATGTCCAAATCTTTTATTCCACTATTAGAGTACTGGAAACCGGCCCTTGCAGAGAAGTTTTGTGCAGGAGTTATTTCTACGCCCGCCCTAATTACATCAGCGTGTTTGTAGTAATTATCCATTGCATCATTTATGTTTCTGAAAGAATCTGAGCCTCCGTTGCCACCTCTCTCATGCATCCTCATTTGTGAATAATCTGTTCCCTCATAATCTAGAGAAAAAGCTCCCATAGGGAAGGTGAATGCAATACCCAGATTGTACTTGAAAGGAGTTGTGACTTTATAGTCAAATGATCCCTCGGGAGTTTCCAAATTTGCGCTATAACCTCCTGTAAATGAGGATGCCATCTGCCAATAATATTTGTCAGTCAAGTAATACCATGTTGGTGTGGAAACCGCCGCTCCAACTCTTATGAAATTAGTTGGCGTGTAAATGAAACCAAACTTCATATTGATTCCGCTTCCGGATGTAGTCTGATGATAGTACTGTTCAAATTCGCTAAAGCCGGAGTTAAAAGTGCCGTTAGCCTCTTCTGCATAATTCTCTTCAACTTTATTCCAAACATTCATCATTCCAATATTTACGCCCATATAGAATTTGTTACTGAAATTAAAGCCAAAGTTCAGGTTTGTCTCTGAAGTGCTTCCAAATGTTTTCTTCTTATAGTACTGATTTGTAGAGCCATAAGAGTTGCCATTCATTGTTGTTGGTATGAAAGAAGTTGGAGCTCCTTTTACCGTGTCCATTAAAGATGTGTTCCAAGCAAGAATGGACGGCCACATAGAGGGAGAAAAGTTATAGTATGGATCTTGGTTGTCATTTATGTCCATATTATAGCCGCTGGTTCCTTTTGAATAATCTGCAACTGCTCCAAGATAACTTGCGCCGCTGTTTGCTCCTCTGGCGCTTACGGTACTGTTAAAATTGTTCACTTTATTGTAAACCAATCCAAAGTCCCAGTTGATAAGACCGTACCCTTTTCTGCCCGTATTGATATTTGCCAGGCCTCCAACATTGGCAATTCCAAAAGTAGTCTTGCTTTCTTTTGTTGAATTTCCAAGAAAATGTGATTCAATAGAAGTAGTTGTGAATGCTGGGGTAAAAGTAACTTCATTGTATCTGTAAACACCAGAAGATGCGGGGTTTATTCCAATAGCACCAAGGTCTCCGCCAAGGGCGGTAAACGCGTTGCCCATAGAGACGCTTCTTGCGGTTCCCTCAGGGTTCCACTTAGAAAGTGTGTACGCTGTATAGTCATTCTGTGCAAAAGCACTTGCTGAAGCCAGGCACAAAGTAGTGCACGCAAACAGTCTAAAAAATTTTCTCATCACTTATCTTATTAATATAACCTATTTCTAACTAATTGTAATTTATAATAATCCCGACAGAAAACTGTCGGGATTAAAAATATTAAATCTCTGATTTATCTTCTGGTAGAAGAGCCGCCTGAGTGACCGCCGCCACCGCCACCGCTGTAACCGCCTCCGCTTGAATGGCTTCCGCCACTGTATCCGCCGCCTGAATTAGAGCTGCCGGAGTATGAAGGACTGGATGATCTGCTGCCGGAATATGTGCTTCCGCTGTTTGAATATGAACCGCTGCTCCTGTAGGTAGAGCCGGAATTTGAATTTCTGCTAGAACTGCCAAACACGCTTCTGGAAGGAGCCGTCTGGTAACTGCCGTTGCTTTGGTTAGTGTTTTGCTGAGGCTGTCTGTACATGGAATTGCCGCTTCTGTTTCCGCCATAAGTCCCTACGCCTCTTACGTTTCCGCCTCTGTTATTGTAACCGCTGTTTGCAGCGCCGTTGCTGTAAACTGCTCCGTTATTGGATACCGTACCGTTCCTATAAGTTGAACCGTTGTTTGCATTATTGCTGCGGTTTCCGCCGTAAACGCCTACATTGCCGTTTCTTGTACCGTTAAAGTTTCCATTAGCATTTCCGTTTCTGTTGCCTCCGTAAGCTCCTGAACCTCTGTAGGATGATCCGTTTCTGTTGCCGGTAGTCATTACACCTCCGTTGTTGCCTCTTATAACCCCCATTGTAGGGTCTTTTCTATAAGCGCTGCCAACAGATCTGTTGCCGCCTGCGTTATCTCCATAAGCTCCTACGCCTCTGCCGCCTCCGTTTCTGTTCCCGTAATATTCATTAACGCCATCTCTCCTGGCATAGTAACGGTCATTCCAGCCTCTTGGTCCAGGACCCCAATCATTCCAGCCGTAGCCGTGTCCCCAGCCATAGCCGTAGCCATAATACCATGGGTCCCAGCCCCAACCGAAGCCTCCCCAGCCCCAGTCAAAACCCCAGCCATAGCCGTAGTACCAAGGATCCCAGCCCCAGCCCCAGCTTGGAGACCATGAGTAATACATGCCCCACCAAGGGTTGTACCAGCCAACGCCCCATGTAATTCCATAAGGCCTGTACCAGCCGTCGTTATAAGCCCAGAAAGGATTGTAATAGTTGTAATCCCAAGGGTCATCATATTGAATGTTGACTGTGTATGAAGGGCTGTCAAATTTCCTTAGACGCTCTTCATAACTTTCTGTGCTGTCCACAATGGCGTAATCAACACTAGGATCATAATTGATGTTTACTACGTTGGTATCTCCAACATAAATTGTATCAACTGTCTTAGAGTTGCTTCCTGTGCCAAATATGTTTCTTGTCTTGGATGAGTTAAGAGCATAGTTTGTTCTGCTCTGCAATCCTTTGACATCTGTGTTGTCTGATTTCTCAGAAGTAGTTGTGTAAGTTTGGTTTGCAGCACCAGGCTCACCAGAATAGTAAATGCTGTTCTTGTAGCCTCCGTTATTGTTTGCAGTGTAACTGCTTGTTCCGCATGAAGCGAGTGCCAGAACTCCAGCTGCCATTAATAGTAATGCATTGTTTTTCATATTACCTCCTGCGTTAAATAAATTTTGTATTTTTGTGCCGTAATTATTAACAAAGATATCAAAAATTATTCCAAACTTTAATTATAGGCATGGCAAAACAGATAACATCTAGAAGTGAGAATTATTCCCAATGGTACAACGATTTGGTTGTAAAAGCAGATTTGGCTGAGAATTCAGCAGTTAGAGGATGTATGGTTATTAAACCGTACGGTTACGCCATCTGGGAGAAGATGCAGGCTAACATGGATAAGATGTTCAAGGATACAGGACACCAGAACGCGTATTTTCCACTTTTTATTCCTAAATCATTTTTAAGTAAAGAGGCTGAGCACGTAGCCGGCTTTGCAAAAGAGTGTGCGGTTGTAACTCATCATAGGCTTATGGCTAATCCCGACGGGCCAGGGGTTGTTGTGGATCCTACAGCAAAGCTGGAAGAGGAACTGGTTGTCAGACCAACCTCAGAAACAATCATTTGGAGCACTTACAAAAATTGGATAAATTCTTGGAGAGATCTTCCTATTCTTGTTAATCAATGGGCAAATGTTGTAAGATGGGAGATGAGGACAAGATTGTTCTTGCGCACCGCAGAGTTCTTGTGGCAAGAGGGCCACACCGCGCATGCAACTCAGGAAGAAGCTATCGCTGAGGCAACTAAAATGGTTCATGTATATGCAGATTTTGCAAGAAATATTATGGCTATGCCGGTTGTTGTGGGCCATAAATCTGAAAGTGAGAGGTTTGCAGGGGCGCTGGATACATTGTGCATAGAGGCAATGATGCAAGACGGGAAGGCTTTACAAGCAGGTACTTCACATTTCCTTGGTCAGAATTTTGCAAAGGCGTTTGACGTTAAATACGCAAATAAAGCTGGGCAGCTTGAGTATGTATGGGCTACATCATGGGGCAGTTCTACTCGTTTGATGGGAGCTTTGGTTATGACTCACGGAGATGACAATGGTTTGGTTCTGCCTCCTAAATTGGCTCCTATACAGGTAGTTATGGTTCCAATATTCAATAATGAAGAACAACTGCAAAAGGTGCTTGCCAAAATGAAGGAGTTAAAAGAACAGCTTGTTAAACTTGGCATCAGCGTCAAAATAGATGATAGAGATAATGTCCGCAGCGGCTTCAAATTCTCTGAGTGGGAGCTTAAAGGCGTGCCTGTAAGATTGGCAATAGGTCCAAGAGATTTGGAGAATGGTACCGTTGAGGTAGCTCGCAGAGATACTCTTACAAAAGAGAGCATGCCTGTGGAGAAAGTGGTAGAAAGAGTTAAGAATCTGATGGATGAAATCCAAAAGAATATTTATGATAAAGCATTAGCTAACAGAGAGAGTAAGATTTACAAGGTAGATACCTGGGATGAGTTTAAGGAGCAGATAGAGAAGGGTGGTTTCTTGCTTTGTCACTGGGACGGAACAAAGGAGACTGAGGCCAAGATTCAGGAGGAAACAAAGGCAACTATCAGGTGTATCCCTGTTGATTCTTATGTAATTAAAGAAGAGGGCAAGTGCGTATACAGCGGCAAGCCTTCTCACCAAAGAGTGATTTTTGCAAGAGCTTACTAAAAAATAAAATATATGGATAATCCTTTACCTGCAAGAGAGCAAATAATAAACGGTTTAGTAACAAAGTCGAATATAAAATCTACGGTGTTTGACACTGTGCTGGAGGTCTTTAACCATCTTAAAGAATTGCTGGGAGAGATAAGCAATGACCTTAATGACGCCCTGGATGAGAAACAGGAAAAAGAGGGTAAAACTCTGAGCAAGAGGGTAAAACTTGGTTATAGCGACCGCGGAAAGTTTGAGGCGGAGCTTAGGTTTGCGGATGATGTTTTAGTGTTTAGCATGCATCAGGATGTATTCCAGTTTGACCGTTCTCACGCAGTTTGGAAAAATCCATACACAAAGAGCAACCCGTTTAATTCATACTGCGGTATAATCAACGTTTACAACTTCTTATATGATTCTATCAAGTATGACAGAGATGATGACCTAGGTTATCTTGTAGCAAGAATTTTTGTAAACAAAGACAAAGCATTCTTTGTTGAGGGCAAAAGACAGCCGCGCAGGAGAATCAGCGATTTTGGCAAAGTTACTTTGGATAATAAAGAACTTACTGATTTTGTAGAAAACGCAATGTTATACTCAATGTCATTTGACCTTCTTGTTCCACCGTTTGATCTTGTGAAAATGTCTAGCGTAGAGCAAATTAACGCAAAAATAGAAAATGCAAAAATGAAGACGGGCAAGCGCATGGGCTTTGAATACAGGTCTGATGATGTTTTGGACAGCGATGATAAATAATGAAAGTACGCCGCTACATAATATTATTTCTTACGTTCATTATTCTTTTTCCTTTTTCAGCCGGCGCTCAGAATAACAAAAGCAAGGAGAAAAAAAAGGAGAAGCCGGGAGGCGTACAGCTGGATTTTTTTGGGGATACAATAAAGAGGAAAGATACAATCAAATTTGTTCCTAGCGGTCTTAATAAAGAACAGGAATTGTGCAGAATTATTGGTGCAAAATATCCTGTTCCGGTTATTAATTATGAGCCAGTCAAGCCGCCAAAATTCTGGACGACAGGCGTGTTGGATGAGATAGGCTTTTCTCAAGTGTCTCTAACAAATTGGGCGGCCGGCGGTTCCGGTTCTCTTGCTTTAAACGCATACGTTAATGCAATGGCCAATTATGAGAAGGGAAAAATGTACTGGGAGAACAGGATGCAAATGGAATACGGCTTTGTAAAGTCATTTGATCTGGGCTACAGAAAATCCAGTGATAAAATTATATTGGACAGCAAGTGGGGTTACCAAGCATACAGAAAATTATATTTTTCAGCGGCCGTAAACTTCAGATCTCAGTTTAGTCCGGGCTTTGAGTATAATTCAAAAAATGTTGGCAAAAAAGTTTCAAAGTTTCTTGCTCCTGCTTATTTGACTTTTGGAGTCGGCATGGATTATAAGCCTGGCGCAGGAAAGGTCTTCTCATTAAACTTTTCTCCTGTGACCGCAAGCGTGGTAATTGTTAATGCAGACAGCCTTATACGTGTCAAGTACGGAAATGATTACGATAAATTGTTTAAGTGGGAGCTGGGAGCTCAGTTAAAAGCTACCCTTCAAAAAGAACTGTTGAAAGATTTTAAAGTTGCAACGCAGCTCACTCTTTTCTCTGATTACATGGGCAAACCGCAGAATATAAAAGTTAACTGGGATGTCCAGCTAGATTATGCGTTTAACAAGTATCTAAAAGCGTCTTTTAGGACAAACCTGATATATGATGACAATATCTTAATTGCCAACAAAGCGGGCCATGAATGCCCAAGGGTGCAGTTTAAGGAGGTCTTTAGCCTCAACTTTTCTTACACAATAGGCTCATTTAAAAAATAAATTAGGTATATTTGCATCCTAACGGTGTGATTTTTACGCCGGTAGTGCTTGAATTTTTAACTGCTGCATTATGAAAAAAGCGGATGAAAATTTGTGGCGGTTCAATAAAAAGTTCCGTTACGATTTCTGGAAACACTTTGAGACATTCTCTGTACAGGAGTCTGAAAGCATTCTTGTTGCCGTCAGCGGCGGTGTAGATTCTATGTGCCTTTTGAATCTTCTTTATGATTTGTCATTCTTGAAAGATTCTCCTGAATACCCAAATTTTAATCTTGCAATTGCGCATGTTAATTTTTCTCTGAGGGGCAAGGACAGCGATGCCGATGAGGCTCTTGTAAGAGCTTGGGCAAAAGAGCATTCCGTAAAACTTTACGTTAAAAAATTTGATACCAAATATTATGCAAAGAGGCACTCCCTTTCAATAGAAATGGCCGCCAGAGATTTGCGTTATAACTGGTTTTACAAATTGATGACGGAACACAAGTATAATTACCTTGCGGTTGCCCATAATGCAAATGACAATGCAGAGACGTTGTTGCTTAATTTGGTTAGAGGAACTGGCATTAAAGGCCTGCAGGGCATTAGAGAGAAGAGAGATGTTTTCCGTAATGATTACACATTTGGGTACAGCATCATAAGACCTTTGATGATTTTCCAGCGTTCAGAGATAGAGGAATATGCTCAGAAAAACGGTATAAAATACAGAACGGATAAGACAAATAGGTTAAGCGAATTTGCACGTAACAGAATTCGCAATGAAGTCATGCCTCATCTGGAGAAGATAAATCCTGCAGTAATAAAGATTCTCAATAGGGATATCAAATATTTTACAATGACATGTGATATTGTCAATGAGATGGCCCGCAAGAAAATGAAAGAGTTGTGCGTTAATGCCGATGGAGTTGGAGGACTTGATTATCTTGGGTTTAGAAGAGAATATATGGTTACGGCAATTCCTGTGGAGACATTAAAAGACGAGAGGTATCACAAGTATTGGATGTATGAAATTCTGCAAAATTACGGATTTAACATTGCGCAGATAGATGATATTTCAATTTTGCTGGATGTTATGATTGAGCAGGAGCACAGCAGATTTGTGAAGAAAGATGAACTGGATTCAGGTGAGATTTTGAGCGAAGGTTGTGCAAAGAGTGCAAAGAACGGTGTCAGCACAAAAATCTTTGAGTCAGATGATTATGTGCTTGCCGCAGAAAGAGGTTATTTGAAAATATACTATAAGAGCGTAAAGGATAATATTCCCGACAGGAAACTTGAACAATTCACAGACTTTTATGAATTTACATACGGGAGACTAACGGTACACTTGAGAATTGCAGACAATAATGCAGGAATATCTCAGAGCGAAAAAGGCCTGCTTTTGGATGCGGATAAAGTTCCTAGTCCTTTGGTATGCAGAAAGTTAAAAGAGGGAGATAAATTTTCTCCTTATGGACTTCACGGCACTAAAGGAGTAGCGGACTACTTAAACGGCAAGAAGATGGACACACTGTTCAAATGCGTTGTGCCAATTATTGCCTCAGGCAGCAAGATAGTTTGTCTGCCCGGCCTTGAGATAGATGACCGCTATAAAGTCACTCCTCAGACCAAGAAGGTTCTGATAGTTGATGTAATATGAGAGTTACAAAATAGATTAATCAAAATATTTAATTATGAGAACAAGAACCCCATTGGACAGATTTAATTTAGATATTAAAAGTAGGGATAGAGTTGTAGAGTTTGGTCCAGGACATAATCCCACATATAGGTCGAATGTTTTGGTCGAAAAATATTTAGATACAAATTATCATAGGAGTGGTGATGCCAAGTTGTACCCACATCAGGTTTACTATAAAGAAGATGCAGAGTGTACTACATTTAAGGATAAAGAATTTGATTATTCGATTTGCATCCAAGTTGCTGAGCATGCAGAACACCCTGACAAGTTTCTCAATGAGCAAATGAGAGTTGCAAAAAGAGGTTATTTAGAGACCCCTAGTTTGATTGGTGAGTTTTTGTTTCCACATGAATCGCATAAGTGGGTTATTTTGGACATAGATAATAAGTTGATTTTTTATGAAAAATCCAAATTACCAGGCAATTACCTTAATAATAATTATTGTGAGCTGTTTTTGAATTATCTTCCTTTTCAATCAATTCCATATAGATTGCTTTGGTTGACTGAAGGTGATTTAATGATTAACAGATATGAATGGAAAGATAGCATAGATTATATTATCAATCCGGAAGACGAGTATTACAAGTCATTTTTCATTAAACCTTGGGATAGGGCAATGACGGAAAAAATATTCCCTAAACGTACATTCCTTCAAGAGTTGCGCAGATGCAATAAGGGCGTATGCCATATGGTTGCCAATGAATTACGTGAAAAATTCAACAGACATACTCCTGTGCCGGTCACTCCCGATAAAATAGTTAACCTAGAAAAATAGATATGTTGTCATAAAATAAAAGCCGGAAGCTTTGCTCCCGGCTTTTTATTTTAGTGCGTTATTTTAATAGCTGAACTCATAAACATAAGGCATGCGGGCATAAGTCTTAACACCTTTGAACTTTGTAAGACTCTTGTATGCTCTCTTTATAAGCGCCTCAGGATCAGTTAATATCTTGGCTGCATCATCACTGTCTTCAGAGCTGCTGAACTTAGCCAGCAGATTTTCCTCCAGACTCTTGACAGACGGATACTCAACTGTTTTATAGCTGGAAAGTTTAGCATACTTTGCTGCAAATGCCACAGCATCCTCAAGTCCTCCAATATAATCAGCAAGATTTTTCTGTACGCCATCCGCGCCGGTCCATACTCTGCCTTGACCTATTGAATCTACATAGGCAACAGGAAGTTTTCTTCCGTCAGCTGCAATGCGTGTAAACTGTGAATAAATTTTCTCCACAAATTGTTGCATGTAAGCCTGTTCCTCCGGCTTAAGAGGGGATACTCCGCTGCCCATTGTGGAATGAGCATTAGTTCCTATTGACACCGTGTTTATATTCAAATGTTCTTTAAGGCCTTTGCCGTAATTGAATGATAATGAGAAGACTCCAATTGAACCTGTAAGAGTTGTTGCATCTGTGAAAATCTTATCGCTCTGTGCAGAAATCCAGTATCCGCCGCTTGCCGCATAATCACCATAACTGCAGATTATTGGCTTTTCCTTTCTAAGGAGTTGAAGCTCCTCCCTGATAATTTCAGCAGCCTGAGCATCACCTCCTGGAGAGTTAACCCTAAATACAACGGCTTTGACAGATTTATCCTTGCTTATTTTTTTAATTATAGGGCACAATTCTTTAGCAGTTATTCCATCTTTTCCATCCATTGTAATTTCCCCTTCCGCATAAAGAATTGCTATCTTATTTTTGGCTTTAACATCAGATTTAACTTTGACCTGAGCATAGTCTGCAAGTGAGACAAATTTTAAATCTTTTTCATTCTTGACGCCAAATAAATCACAAAGTTTTTGAGTCATTGCGGTATTCGTTATTGAACTATCCGCAAGTTTATTGGCAACCATTGATTCAGCATCCCATATACTAAGATTATTTACTGCGCCATTAAAAGCTTCTGGTGTAATAGACCTGCTTTTGCATATAGCTTTCACCCATGTATTCCATATAGAATTCAGCATAACCAAATTCTGTTCTTTGTTCTCCGGACTGATGTCATTTCTGATGTATTGCTCTGCGGCAGCTTTAAATTTACCATGTCTGATAAGTTCAACCTGCACTCCCAGTTTATCCAGCAAATCTTTGAAAAACATCATGTTGGTCCCAAGTCCCATAATTTGAGCCATGCCATCTTTATTCATGTAGACTTTGTCGGCTACAGATGCCATGTAATAACCGCCTTGTGAGTAATTCACTCCGTAAGCAATTATAGCCTTGCCGCTGTCATGGAAATTTGCAAGCGCTTTTCTTACCTCCTCCAGGTTTGATATGCCATAATTAGGAGAGTCACATCCTGTTAAATATATGAACTTAATAGCAGGGTCATCCGCAGCCTGTTTAATTGCGCGCACAGCATCATAAACTCCTAATGTACTTTCACTTGATACATTGAATTGGAATGCGGCAGGATTAAAACCGGCAAACGGGTCATCTTTAGTTCTTTCTCCAACTTGTTTTGATAAATCTATTTTAAGGATAGCAGATGACGGAACAGATGGCTCGCTTTTTTGGGAAAGCGCAGCTATAGAGCCAATCATTGCAATGACCAAAAGCCAGCAAATAATTAAGGCAGCCAGCGTACCGCATAATGCTGCCAAAAAAGTTTTCCAAAAATTATTCATAAGGTTCTCTTTTGTTTTGAGTTGTAAAATTAGAAAATAAAATTGTAAATCAAGCTTGGGAATAGTAATTTTGCTGCTATATGAAAAGATTATTGGTGTTCATTTTTGCCCTATTTATAGGATGCCATGTATCTGCGCAAGGATACATCAGGATAAATTATGCAGGTTATCTTCCACAGTCAAGGAAGGTAGCGGTGTATATTCTTGCAGATACATCTGTAAAGGCTGTGCAAAATGCTGCGCAACACTCTGCTCCTGTGAGACTTGCAGAGGCGCAATTTGATGCCGTTAAATTTGCAGATATAAATTCTGCGGATAACTCACAGCCCCAAAAAGTTTTCTCAAGTTCAACTACTGATGTATCGGATACAACTGACAACAGATTTTTTGTGTTCAATGCAACTACGGATTCACTAGTTTTTGTTGGAAACGCAAAAAAAAGTGACCCGTCTAAATGGGCTTTAAAAGAGGCATATAGATTAGACTTTTCTAAATTAGAACTGTCGGGAGGATACTATATTATTTTCAAGGCAATCAAATCTCCTAATTTTAAGATAGATGCAAATTCTTTTGACGGACTCGCAGACTTTTTGCTGTATTATATGAGACAGCAGCAATGTGGTTACAATCCTTTTGTTGATACTCTCTGCCACCAGAAAGATGCTTACATAGTTGATCATCCCACTCGTAATGGTGAAATGATTGATGTTAGGGGCGGATGGCATGATGCGTCTGATTATTTGCAATATCAAACAACTTCAGCTACAGCTACTTATGATATGATGTTTGCCTATAATAATATTGAGGACAAGTCTGTATTTAAAGATAATTTTGATGCAATGGGCAAGGCCGGTGCAAACGGAATTCCAGATATTTTAGATCAGGCAAAGTGGGGACTGGATTGGCTAAACAAAATGAATCCGGAAGACAAAGTCATGTTCAACCAGATTGCAGATGACAGAGATCATATAGGTTTTAAACCTCCTCAATATGATAAGGCAGATTATGGATGGGGACCGGGCAATGGCAGACCTGTTTATTTTTTGACGGGCAAACCACAGGGACTTGGCAAGTACGGCAAGAACAGAACTACAGGAGTCTCTTCTACTGCAGGAAAATTTGCATCCTCATTTTCTCTTGGCGCACAGACGTTTAAGAAGATAGACCCTAAGTTTTCCAAACTGATTCAGAAGAAGGCGGACCAGGCTTATAGTTATGCAAAGGAATTTCCGGGCAATACTCAGACGGCTTGTTATGTCTCCAGATATTTCTATGAAGAAGATACTTGGGTGGATGACGTTGAACTTGCCGCTGCTACAATTTTCTCAGCTTCCAAAATTCCAACATTAGAAAAAGAGGCAGATTATTATGGACAGCTTGAGCCTGTGTCTCCATGGATGGAACTTGGCAGAGGCCGCCATTATCAGTATTATCCTTTTATTAATCTTGGCCATTATATCCTTGCAACTGAGGGAGATACAGAAACATCTGCAAAGTATAAAGAGTTTATGAGAGAGGGTCTGGAGGATTTAAGAAACCGTGCCGGGAATGAACCTTTTATGAATGGAGTGCCATATTTGTGGTGTTCAAATAATCTTGTTTCAGCTGCCGTTACTCAGGCGGAACTGTACAGAATATGTACAGGAGATACAACATATACAGAAATGGAAGCCTCTCTAAGAGATTGGCTGTTAGGCTGTAATCCTTGGGGCACTTCTATGATAATAGGATATCCGCGCGGAGGAGTTTATCCAACACAGCCACACTCTGCTTTTACAGTTGAACACAGAGAAATTTCTGGAGGACTTGTAGATGGTCCTGTGTATTACGGCATTTTTAAAAGTCGTGCCGGAATGGGAATGAGAGAACCAGATCAGACTCCTGATCTTAACAAAGGTGCTGCCGTATATCACAATGACATAGGTGATTACGCAACAAATGAGCCGACGATGGATGGTACGGCAGGGCTTACATATTATTTTGCATCTCTTGAACAAGAAGGAAATAAGCAAAAAAATCTTGGTAGCGGACTGGATGCAAAATTGGTTAGAGATTCAGAGGGCGCGATTGTAAGAATTGATAGTACAGCTAAAAATATTTATCTGATTTTTTCCGCAGACTCTATGTTTAACGGAGGGGAAAAAATTGTTGAAACATTAAAAAAAGAGAGAATACGTGCCTCTTTCTTCTTTACCGGCAACTCTCTTAGAATGCCTGAGCATAAGGAAATTATAGAGAAGATTATAAGTATGGGCAATTATGTGAGCGGACATTCTGATAAACACGTTTTGTATGCCCCATGGGGCAAGCGGGATTCTTTAATTGTTTCTCGCGACAGTATTGTTAAAGACATAAGGCAGAATGCTGCTGAACTTGCAAAATTTGGCATAGCGCAGAAAGACTCCAGATGGTTTTTGTCACCTTATGAATATTATAATAATGAGACGGTAAATATCTTGGAAAGAGCTGGTTATAAGACTATTAATTATACACCCGGAACTGCAACGCCTGCAGATTATACAATACCTTCTATGAAGGAGTATAAGACTGCACAATATTTGATTGACAAATTGTTCTCTTATGAGAAGAAAAATACGTTAAATGGAGCTATAATTTTAATACATCCTGGGATTGAGGCAACTCGCCCAGAAGGCCAAAGATTATATAATAGGCTGAGGGAGATTGTTGATTACCTTAAAGGTAAAGGATATTCCTTTAAGTCGTTTAAAGATTTACAGTAGAATGTTTAGGATAATAAAAAAAGAGGAGCTCACTCCGCTTGTGTATCTGATGGAGCTAAAGGCTGACAGAATTGCAAGTTCAACAATGCCGGGTCAGTTTTTAATTGTGAGACCTTCAGAGAACGGTGAGAGAATACCCCTGACCATTTGTGATTACAATAGGGAGAAAGGGAGCATTACAATAGTGACTCAGATTGTTGGAGTCTCTTCAGATAAAATCTGCAAATTGGCTGTTGGTGATAGTTTTACAGATGTGGTTGGTCCGCTTGGACAACCATCGGCGTTTGTGAAATTGGCAGATGAAGAGATTAAAAAGTTGAGTTATGTTTTTGTTGCAGGAGGTGTTGGTGCCGCACCAGTTTATCCGCAGGTAAAATACCTTCATGAAAGAGGTGCTAAGGTTGATGTGATTCTTGGTGCGCGCAATAAAGATTTGTTGATAATGGAGGATGAGATGAAAAAGGTTTGTGACAATCTTTATCTGTGTACAGATGATGGTTCCAAAGGAGAGAAAGGTGTTGTTACCGTGATACTTGAGAGATTGCTGTCGGGAGGGAAACAGTACAATATGGGAGTGGCAATAGGTCCTATGATTATGATGAAATTTGTCACTATTTCTGCAAAGAAATTCCAGCTTCCTCTTACCGTAAGTCTTAATACTCTGATGGTTGACGGTACAGGTATGTGCGGCGCGTGCAGAGTAAGCGTTGGAGGAAAAATAAAATTTGCTTGTGTAGATGGTCCGGAATTTAATGCATACGATGTTGATTTTGAGGAAGCTATGAGGAGACAGACAATATATCGTCCTCAAGAGCTGGAGGCAGATAAAGAGGCGGGGTTAGATATAGGAGTAAAAAAATAAGATTTTGAGAGTTATGAGCAATAAGATACCAAGGGTTCCCGTGAGGGAACAGAATCCAAAAATAAGGGCAACAAATTTTAATGAAGTCAGTTATGGTTACAGCATTGATGAAGCCGTGCTTGAAGCTTCTCGGTGTCTAAATTGCAAAGAGCCAAGGTGCATGAAATCTTGTCCGGTTTCAATTCAGATTCCCGCATTTATTAATCAGGTATTGCAGAAAAATTTTACTGAAGCTTATAAAATTATCTCTCAAGATAGCTCATTGCCAGCTATTTGTGGTAGAGTATGTCCGCAAGAGACACAATGTGAAGGTTCTTGTCTGCTTGGTATAAAAGGAGAACCTGTCGCGATAGGAAAATTGGAGAGATTTGTTGCTGACTGGAGCAGAGAGAATGGTGTTAAGTTTACAAGCAAAGCTCCTTTAAATGGAATAAAAGTAGCCGTGATTGGAAGCGGACCAAGCGGACTTGCATGCGCAACTGACCTTGCAAAACTTGGTTATTCCGTTACAATTTTTGAGAGTCTTCACAAGGCGGGAGGAGTGTTGATTTACGGTATCCCGGAATTCAGACTTCCAAAACAGGATGTAGTGGAGAAAGAGTTGGAAAATGTTAAAAATCTGGGGATTAAGATAGAGACAAATGTGATTGTAGGAAGAACCGTGACAATAGATGAATTGATGGACAAAGAGGAATTTAAAGCAGTTTTTGTCGGCACCGGCGCAGGGCTTCCAAGATTTATGGGGATACCAGGAGAAAATCTTAACGGCGTATTTTCCGCCAATGAATTTCTTACAAGAAATAATTTGATGAGGGCGTTTGATCCAGAGTCAGATACTCCAATTTATAAGGGACGTCATGTATGCGTTGTGGGCGGAGGAAATGTGGCAATGGACTCAGCCAGAACAGCTTTGCGGCTTGGTTCTAAGGTTACGATAGTTTACAGACGCTCAGAAAAAGAATTGCCTGCGCGTTTGGAGGAAGTTCAGCACGCAAAAGAAGAAGGAATAGATTTTAAGTTTTTGTCAGAGCCTGTGCAGCTTCTGGGCAATGAGCATGGATGGGTGAACGGAATGAGATGTGTTCAAATGAAATTGGGTGAGCCGGATGAAAGTGGAAGGCGTTCTCCGGTTCCTGTGGAAAATTCTGATTTCATGATAGATGCAGATGCTATCATTGTTGCACTTGGTACAAGAACAAATTCAATTGTTGCTTCAACAACTCCGGGACTTGTAACTGATTCCAAAGGCAGGATAGTTGCTGATGAAAATGGTGCAACAAAGAGGGAGGGAGTTTTTGCCGGCGGAGATATTGTGACTGGTGCTGCAACTGTTATTCTTGCTATGGGAGAGGGAAGAAAAGCGGCAAAGTCAATTGACAACTATTTCAAAAAGAGATAATTGTCTTATTATAATAATTGTGTGTTTTTAATTGAATCTAGTTTAACTGAATTTATTTTTTTAGCATGAGCAACATACAGAAACCCAGTATCCCAAAGGGAACAAGAGATTTTTCTCCATCAGAAATGGCGGGAAGAAATTACATTTTTGATACTGTAAAGAGCGTATTTAAAAAGTTCGGTTACAGGCCAATAGAGACTCCTTCTATGGAAAACCTCTCTACGCTTCTTGGAAAATACGGAGATGAAGGAGACAAGCTTTTGTTTAAAGTTCTTAATAGCGGTGAAGCGTTTGCAGGCGTTATGTCTTCTGAATTGCAGAATAGCAACGCGCTATCGTTAAAGGTTTGCGAGAAAGGTCTGAGATATGACTTGACGGTTCCGTTTGCACGTTATGTTGTTCAGCATCAAAATGAAATTTCGTTTCCGTTTAAAAGATATCAAATTCAGCCGGTATGGAGAGCTGACAGACCTCAAAAGGGCAGATATAGAGAGTTTTACCAGTGTGATGTAGATGTGATAGGGAGCAAGTCTCTGTTAAATGAATTGGAACTTGTGCAAATTGCAGATGAAGTTTTTAATAAGTTTGGAATCAATGTTTGCATTAAAATAAACAACAGAAAAATTCTGTGCGGCCTTGCAGAGGTAATTGGCTTCCCGGATAAATTAGTAGATATAACCGTCGCGATAGATAAGATGGATAAGATTGGTTTAGACGAGGTTGAAAATGAATTGAAGGAGCGCGGCATAGATGAAAAAGGTATTGCAGCTCTTGAGCCGGTGCTGACTTTGCAAGGAACTTCCGTAGAAAAAATTGCTGCCATTAAGCAAGTGCTTGCATCCTCTTCAACTGGTATGGAGGGCGTTGCAGAATTGGAAAAGCTTTTTGATTTAATTTCAAAAGCAGGTGTTAATCAACAAGTTGAGGCAGACTTGTCTCTTGCGCGCGGTCTTAATTATTACACGGGCGCTATCTTTGAAGTTAAGGCAAAAGATTTTGAAATTGGCAGCATTTGCGGAGGCGGAAGGTATGATAACCTGACTGGAATTTTTGGATTGCCAGATGTTTCTGGTGTAGGAATTTCATTTGGCGCGGACAGAATTTATGATGTGCTTGGCGGATTAAATAAATTCCCGCAAGAAGTAATTGAGGGAACTAAGATATTATTTTCAAATATGGATGACGCTTCTGTAGAGTATTCAATCCCAATTGTTAAGAAGCTACGCGCAAAAGGAATAAATTGTGAAATTTATCCCGACAGGAGCAAACTAAAAAAACAATTTGATTATGCCGACAAGAAAGGCATACCGTACTTTGCAATAATTGGAGAGACAGAGGTTGCCAACGGAAGTGTCAATGTTAAAGATCTTGCAAAAGGAGAACAAAAAACTGTGCCGGTTTCTGACATTGATAAATTCTTTGAATTTTAATTTTGATAAACGGCTATCATTTAGCAATTTGTTTTATCATATCAAAATTTAAGAAGATTTAATTTGCTATTTAAAATAATTCAAATTACCTTTGCACCACTTAAAAAAACCGCGGGGTAGAGCAGTTGGTAGCTCGTCGGGCTCATAACCCGGAGGTCATAGGTCCGAGTCCTATCCCCGCTACAGTTCTTACTGATTATCAGTTAGTTATAATTTGCACCATAGAAAATGAAAAGGTTTTCCGAATAGGGAGGCCTTTTTGTTTATAAATAGTTAGTATTCAAGAATTTTTTGTACATTTGCGGTAACGCTATATATAGTTTCTGATGAAGAAAAAAGTGTTGATAATAGATGATAAGGAGTCAATTGCAAAGGTTATTACATTCTATCTCTCTAAGGATTATGATTTTACCTATTTTGATAATCCTTTAAAAGCAATTGCTTGGCTCCAGCAGGGGTCCATTCCGGATCTGATTATCTGCGATATTCGTATGCCTGAGATGACAGGTGACAAATTCCTTTCTTATGTTAAGAAAAATGATCTTTTCAAAAGTATTCCGGTTATTATGCTTTCATCTGAAGATAGCACGGCCGAGAGGATAAAACTTTTGGAGGATGGTGCAAGCGACTATATTGTAAAGCCGTTTAATCCAATGGAAATAAAGGTCAGGATTAAGAAAATTATAGGATAGATTGACGTTCATCGTTTACATAGGCGAGAGCAAAGATTATGCTGCGCATTTGAAGCTGGCATTTCCGGAAATGACTGTGTGTGAGAACTATGTTCTTGCAGATAAGTGTATAAGGAAAGAGTGGACGGAGAATGAACAAGTAGCAAATCATGCAGAGGCGCCTTTCTTCATATTCTATGAACAGACAACCGTAAAACTAGATATTCCAAGAATTAAGTTTTTGAGGGAAAAATTTACTTACGCTTATATAATTCTTATTACCAGTCAGATCCAAGATAAGCTCATTCAGGAATATTTACAGGCGGGCGTTAATGATACGTCATCCCCTGATGTGGATATAGAGCAGGCCCAGGACAGTATAAACTTGATTGCCCAAAATGCTTCTGTAATGCTTTCCAAAAGCATTAAACCTTTGAGTATTAAGGATATACGCGCATTCAGACTGCCTGCTTGGAAGAGAACTTTTGATGTTGTTTTTTCATTATTGGCCATAATAATCCTATCTCCGCTTTTGCTCATAACTGCGGCAGCAATTTGGATAGAAGACAGAGGTGCAGTTATTTACAAATCTAAGCGTGTGGGGAGCAATTACAATGTTTTTGATTTCTATAAATTCAGAAGCATGTATATGGATGCAGATAAGAGACTTAGAGATCTCGACAGTATAAACCAATATGGCAGCAAGCAAGAGGTTAAAGGGGAAGCTATTGATGGACAGGTGTTTGGAGATGATACCGAGTTTGACCCGGATAAGATGGCAAACATGCTTGTTTCAGATGACTGTGTTGTACCTGAGAAAGAGTTCAATGAAGAAAGGAACAGAGAGAATGAGCATGCGTTTGTTAAAATTGAAAATGATCCTCGCGTAACAAAAGTGGGGAAAATTATAAGGAAGTTTAGTATTGATGAACTTCCTCAGTTAATAAATATTTTGAAAGGCGACATGTCAATAGTTGGTAACAGACCTCTTCCTCTGTATGAGGCAGAGCTATTGACGGCGGATGAATATGTGGATAGATTTTTTGCTCCGGCCGGCCTAACAGGTCTGTGGCAAGTGATGAAGAGGGGCAATGGAGGAGAAATGTCACCGGAAGAGAGGAAACAACTTGATATACAATATGCTAAAACATTCTCATTCTGGATGGATGTGAAAATTATATTTAAAACATTCACAGCTTTTGTCCAGAAAGATGATGTTTAGGTTACAATTTAGCACAAATTATAACTACTATAAAAGAAAAAATTGTATAATTGCGGGCACCAGTGTGGTTTTTGATGCTTACAGAATAAAAGGCCAGAGTACAAAAGGAATAAAATAGCTGAATTTATTCATCAAAAGAAAAATCTTAGAAAATGGGAAAGAAGATATTTGCAGTATTGCTGCTACTTTCATTTACATGTGCCGGGCTGCAGGCGCAGAATAATAAAAACAAGTCAAAAGAGAGAACTTTGAGAGATAAGGGCATATTGGAGTATGTCCCAATAAGGAAGGGTAGTGATAGTGTGAATAGAGCACAAACTATACAAGAGCTGGCAAGAAAGGAGGAAGGGGTAGCATCGCTAGCGACTATTCTTGCTACGTTCAAGCCTTTTATTTTACCACCTATCGATGAACTGTTTGAGAGAGCTAAAAATAATCCCTTGGTCGTGTATAGGCAGCATGAGGCCGAAAGGGCTTGGAGAGATGTTGTAACTGCCAAGAGAACATGGATGAAATGGTTCAGTGGTAATGCGGCCTATTCGTATGGCAAGTATAATTCTAATTTGTACTTCCAGCAAACTAATATTCCAACGGCTAATTCATATTCGAATCAGAATACTAGTTATTATCTTGCGGGAGCATCTGTACAAGTTAACTTATTCGAGTTAGTTAATATCAATAACTTAGTAAAACAAGAAAAGGAACACTACAAGTCAATTGAATACCAGGTACAAGCTGATTGGGCTGATGTGATGGAGAAGATATCCAAGTCATATTATAACATTCAGTATTCTCTGCCGTTGATATCTCATGGCGTGCAATGGGCTAAACTTGCAGAATTGAGTTATGAGGATGCAAAATTGGATTTTATTGCCGGTAGGAAGAATACTGTAGATTTATATGATACGGAGGCGAACTATTATCGAGCTATACAGGAATTGGGTTCAATGATAAAAAATGTAAATATTGATGTTAAGGCTTTGGAACTGTTGACAAACTCAAAAATACTTCCGGATGAGGATGTGCTTCCAGATGTAGAGACATACAATGGGAGTACTGATTTAACTTCGAAAGGCAAAGATGTTGTGGTTCCTTCAAATTCTGAAGTGGTAAAACAATCAGGGAAGAAGAGTAGAAAAGAAATTAGAGAGGAGAAGAGGAGGATACAAAAAAGTCAAAAATAAATTGAAATATCATGAAAAATATGTGGGCTAATATATTGAGGTTTCTGTACAAGATAAGATACATTGTCATATTTGGTTCTTTGCTTGCTTTATTCATTGCTATTATTGCAACAAGAAACATGAGAAAAGAATATGAGGTAACCTCTTCAATTTATACGGGTTTTGTTGCCGGGTTTTCGTTAGGAGACATGACGAGCAGTGAAGGTGGTGGGGCGAAAACAGTTGACTATGCGCAGGTTACTAATTCGGTTGATAACCTAATAGGCATCCTTACAGCTAGGTATACCCTTAAAAAAGTCTCTTTGCGATTATTTATCCAGGATATGACATATGGTAATCCATATAAGGATAATAATTACATTACTGCTGCGAATTTTAGAGCAGTATATTCCCAAACACCTCAAGAAGTTAGAGATTTAATTGACAAAAGTTCAGAAGAAGTTTCTATGCAACGCCTGTTAGCCTACGAAAAGGCTTCGCCTGATAATTACGTCTACGGACTTTTCAATTGGAACCATCCGTTGTATGGATACAAGGTTTTATCAAAGGTTCAAATCAATCAACTGGGGACTAGTGATATTATGGAAATGAAATATTCTTCATCTGATCCTGGCGTAGCTTATAACACAGTACTTTTCATTTACGATGAATTTGTTAAAGAATATAAAAATCTGAGATTTGGAGAAGTAGATGACGTGATTGCTTATTTTATGCGAGAGCTTGAAATAGCAAGGAATAATTTAACTAATTCGGAAGATGCTTTGACAAGATACAATGTGGCGAATAGAATTGTTAATTATGAAAAACAGACTGAAGGTTTAACATCATTGGATAAGGACCACCAGATGAATTATGAGGATGTGCTTCGGGAGTATTATGGAGCGCAAGGTGAATTGTCCGCATTGGATGAGAATATGAAGGGGTTTACGCAGTCCATGAAGAATAGTACTGAATATTTAAATAAGCTCCAAAATCTCATTCAAAAGTCAAAAGATGTAGCGTTGCTTACTTATGGAGACCTAGATAAAACGGGAAAGGTCGATGAAGCAAAGGCTAAATCTGCAAATGATGAGTATAAAAAGGCTGAAAACGATCTTCTCAAAATGAAGATTGATCTTAAACAGAAGAGTTATACTAAAGAGGGTGTCGCTGCACCAGATTTTATTGATGATTGGTTTAATGCTCAAATAAGGAAAGCCAAGAGTGGAGCTGAACTTAAAGTAATGGAAGATAGATCTAATTACATTGACAAAATTTATGTTCATTTTTCTCCGATTGGGACAACGCTAAAAAGAAAGGAGAGAGAGATTACTTTTCAAGAGCAAGTATATTTATCAGACCTATACGGTTTAAATAATGCGAAACTTAGGCGGAAGAGTCTTCAAGTTAGTTCATCATCACTTAAAGTTTTGAATCCTCCTGATTTTCCTATTTCGCCTCTTCCATCCAAGAGAAAAATGGTGGTGTTGTTGGCCTTTTTTGGAACGGCAATTTTTATAATCGCTGTGATGTTGATTCTAGAACTGATGGATCGTTCATTAAAAGATAAATTTAAAGCAGAGTTTATTACTAAAGGTAGTGTGCTTGGCGCATTGCCGGCGATGGCTAGGATGAGGTACCGAATTTACAATAAGAAATCTGAGGAAACTGCTGTCCAATATATAGCTAATAATGTTTTAAATAATTTAAGGAATGATGGAAGTGTTCAACGTTTCCCTATAATAATTAATATTTTTAGTTCCTACCCGAAGGAAGGAAAGAAATACCTAGCGGCATTATTGTCGACTTATTGGGAGGTGTCTGGTTTAAAAGTTAAGCAAATGATTGATGGCATTGACTTTGTTCCAGAATCAAAAGAGTATATTTTTGCTGACGTGCAAAAGATTATTAAATCGGCTGAGGGTAATGATATTGTATTATTTGTACATCCTAATCTTGTAAATAACCCTATTCCTGAGAATTTCTTAAAACATGCTAATTTGAATTTGTATTTAGTGAAATCTTCGCGCACATGGGGGGACTCTGATCAAGTCTTACTTGATAATATTTCTAAGAACTCTGGTAGCACAAATACAATGTTGGTGTTAACACATGCAGACAGAGAAGCTGTTGAAACTTTCACGGGAATGCTTCCTCCTTATACGACTTGGAGAAAATTAAAGTTTAGATTATTGCAGATGGGCTCTGGGGCCTAAGCTTTGAAATATGTCACCAGGGATTAATAATTATTCTGAAGGTTCAGGCGCATACAAGCTTGTTGGTGTTGTTTTTTTATTCACCCTGATATTCTTTGGTGCTCTTCTATTCATAAAATTGGGCTATAGCCCTTTATTTGCAGCGGCGATTATTCCTTCTGTCATTCTTTTAGGTTTATTTTTCTCCAGAGCACCTAAGGCCTGTGCAGCTTGCATATTTGCGTTTAGTTTCTTGGGAATAGGATTAGGGCGATATATACCAGGATTTAAGATGGGAATCGTTTTTGACAGTTGTATTCTTGTTTTTTTATTCGTGGTAGCCTTTAACACATTATTCTCAAAGGTTGAGTGGCGAAAGGGATGGAATATTGGTTCCTTATTGTCATTGATATGGCTAATATACTGTTTTTTAGAGCTCTTTAATCCACGCTCTGTGTCTTCTGAAGCATGGGTTACTGCTGTCAGGTGGGAGGCCTTCTATTTCTTCATTGTCATCTTCTTTACACCCATAATTATCAGTAATGTCAGAGTATTAAAAAAGTTTTGTTATTTACTTTCTTTTTTAACTATTTTGGCTATTATCTGGATTTTAAAACAAAAATATATTGGACTCAATGCCGCAGAATATAAGTGGTTGTTAGATCCTGTGATTAGGAATACGCATATTTTACCATTTGGTATAAGATATTGGTCGTTCTTTATTGATGCGGCAAATGCTGCCGTGACGTTCGGCCTATGTGCATCTTTTTTTGGAGTTGTTGCCCTATTTTCTAGTAAGGGCAAAGGGAGAAATTATTTTTTCATTATTTCTTTTCTTGCATTGTGGGCTTCTTTATTTACTGGAACAAGGAGTCACTTAGTGATACCATTTGTGTCATTAGTGGTCTTAATCGTATGTGCTAAGAACTCTAAATTTTCTTTAATGGCGATATCATTTTTAGTCTGCGTATTCGTTTTCTTTAGGTACACAAATATTGGTAATAGTAACATATATGTTTGGAGGGCACGAAGTGCTTTTCATTTTGAAGAGGACGCGTCTTACCAATTGAGAGTTGTCAATCATGCTAAGATTAAGCAATATATGAGTGATAAACCATTCGGTATTGGCATAGGATTGGCTGAATGGAAGGGTCTAAAATATAATTCTAACTCTAAAATTGCCTCAATTATGACAGACTCTTGGATTTATACTTTATTCGTAGAAACTGGCATAGTGGGGGTACTATTGTACCTTGTAGTGTTCATATCTATGTTGGCTTATGGTGTATGGATCGTTTTATTCAAATTGAAAACGAAATATATTAGGGGTGTTGCCGTTGCATCTATTGGAGGTGCCGCAGGTGTTTTGCTTGCTTCATACGGAAACGAAGTTTTGGCTCAGTTTCCCAATGGAATAATTGTTTTTGTCTTACTTGGGATTATTTTCTCTTGTCCGGATTTAGATGTTCAGTATCAAGATTATTTGGCATCATGCAACAATAATAATTTATTGAGCGATGGCAATGCAAAAAGATAATTCTTGTCAACAGAGTAATATCATAATCTCGTTTATTATAGTTAATTATAAAGGGAAAAATGATACATTTAGATTATTAGAATCTATTGATTACCATTTCATTAAACATGTTGGCATTAAGCATTATGCTATAAAATGTGAGGTGATTGTTGTAGATAATGATTCTGGATCTGATTTGAAATTAATTAAAGAAAAATATCCATGGATAATTGGAATTCAAAGCCATGTTAATTTGGGTTTTGCTGCGGGCAATAATGTTGGTTTAAAGTATTCACACGGAGAATATATTTTTTTTGTTAATAATGATGCTCAACTGAGGGATGATTCCTTAATTTATTTAATTGAAAGGGTGAGCTCTTCAAAAAAAATTGCTGGTGCTTCTCCAAAAATTATTTTTGCTGGAAATGGTCAAGTTATCCAATATGCTGGTTATACTCCTCTTTCTAAAATAACCATGAGGAATAAGACGATTGGGCTTAATGAAATCGATATTGGGGAATACGATACGGCACATCCAGTTCCATATATACATGGTGCAGCATTTTTAATTAAAAAAGAGGTCATTGATAAGATAGGCGGATGGCCAGAAAATTATTTTCTATACTACGAAGAGTTGGATTGGAGCGAACGCATAAGGAGAGCTGGGTATGAACTTTGGTATGAACCAAAATGTATTGTATATCATTCAGGTAGCGCATCTATAGGAATGAATTCGCCAATACAAGTGTTCTACATGGTACGCAATAGATTGATTTTTGCAAAAAGGAATTTTTCAAAATTCAATGCTTTCCTAAGTATTGTATATCAGTTGTGTATAGCCGTTCCAAAACAATGTGTTATATTCGCATTTAAGGGGAAATTTAATTTAGTGGCGGTTGCCGTCAAAGCATGTTGCTGTATGCATAAAGAAGGAAAAGTGGATTTTTAAATTATATATTTGATGCCAATTTATTTGCATATTATAGACTTTGTTTTATTTATTCTGCTAGGAATATCGGTTATTTATGTATTCTTGTTTGCTTCTTTTTCGCTTAGAACGAGACACGTAAAGTATCCTAAATCTACTAGGAATTATAAATTGGCAATCTTTATTCCAGCATATAAGGAGGATAATGTTATTGAAGATTGTGTGCAGCATGTTCTGAATCAAGAATATCCTAAAGATTCTTATGAAGTTATAGTGATAGCTGACCAGATGGGCGAGGGAGTGGTAAATCGGTTGTCAGAACTTCCTTTATCTGTTATTGTACCTAATTTTGAACACAGTTCAAAAGCAATTGCATTAAAATTTGCTGTAGAACAAATAAAAGTTAATTTTGACATTGCTGTCGTTTTGGATGCCGATAATATTGTTGATAAATCTTTTTTGCAAGACATAATCGATGCTTTTGATAACGGAATGGACTTTATTCAAACCCACAGAGTTGCAAAGAATACAGACACTCCTGTTGCAATACTAGATGCTTGTAGTGAGGAAATAAATAACGCAATTTTTAGAAAAGGGCAAGTTGCTGTCGGTTTTTCAGCTAATCTTATTGGTTCTGGTATGGCGTTTAAATACAGCTGGTTCAGGGATAATGTAAAGAAACTAGAGACAGCAGGAGAAGATAAAGAGCTTGAGCGGCTTCTTTGTAAAGACAGAAAATTTGTTGACTTTTTGAGTGAGACTTATGTGTATGATCAAAAGGTAAGCAAAAGTTCTTCTTTTTATTCGCAAAGAAGACGCTGGATTGCCTCTCAGGTTGGCATTTTTTGCAAGTCTGTTGGCGAATTTCCTCATGCTCTTGTTAGCAGAAACTATGATTATTGTAACAAGATTTTTCAGTGGAGTCAGCCGCCAAGAGTGGTGTTGATGGGGCTGGTTGGTGCTATAACTATTTTGTCTACAGTCTTTTATGTGAATTTTAGTTTAAAATGGTGGATTCTTTTACTGCTTTTAGGATTGGCCTTTGCTTTTGGTATACCTGATAGGTTGGTAAACGACGCGTTTAAAAAAGCAATTTGCTCCGTACCATTACTTGGAATGATGATGTTTATTAATATATTTCGGATTAGAGGTGTAAATAAAAAGTTTATACATACAGAGCATTAATAACTTACGCTTATAATTTTTAATTTTATGAAAGATTTGGCTATCTATTGTTCCGGAAATTTGGGGCGTGAATTGTACTGCCTAATTAAGAGAATTGATACAGCTTCGTATTGGAATTTTTTGGGCTATTTTGATGATACAAAAGATAAAGGTACTGTTTGTGAATATGGAATTATTCTTGGCGGAATGGAGAGTTTGAATCAGTGGCCAACCCCATTGGACGTAGTTGTTGCTATTGGAGTGCCTGACGGGATGCTACATATTGTATCAAAAATTACAAATCATCTTATTTCTTTTCCAAATATTATTTCTCCGGATGTATACTTAATTGATGAGAATACATTGTCCATGGGGAAAGGGAATATTATTAGTCCTCGTTGTTTAATAAGTTGCGACGTGAAAATTGGGGATTTTAACGTGATAAACTGGTATACATCAATAGGGCATGATGTGGTAATTGGTAATTATAATTCTATTATGCCTGCTGTGAGAATTTCCGGAAATGTCAATATAGGAAATTGCAATTTTTTTGGAGCATCTTCAGTAATATTACAAAAATTGAACGTTGGTTCAAATATGGTTTTAGGTGCAGGCGGTGTGTTGCTGGATAATGCTGAAAATGGGAAAAAATATGTTGGGGTTCCGGCAAAGCCTCTTAATAAGTGATATTTAAATGTATGTGCAATTTAACCAAAATAAAGGGGTTAATAGGTAAGTGCAGATATGTCTTGATAGTTGAGTGGTATAACTTTTTTTGGCATCTCTTTAGCAAAAAGAATATCGTTGTACCTCATATCGCATCTATTGAAGAAACAATAGTTAAGATTGTTAAAGATAGATGCTCTGTATCGCGGTTTGGAGATGGTGAGGTACTTCTTACTTTGCCATACAAAGATATCGGTTTCCAACATGGTAGTGTGGCTCTATCTGATAAATTGACGGAAGTGCTTACAAGTAACCTTCCTAATCATATTGTCTGTTTATCAGATACTTTTAGCGATTTAAAGAGGTATAACAGAAGGACTCGTCGGTTTTGGACTTGCCATTTTTATCTTTATGATTATTTGTGGGCCAGATGTTTGGACCCAAATAAGCAATACTATAATACTTTCGTCTCCAGATTATATAGCGATTTTGCAGATAAAAGTAAATGTGGTTATTGGTTTAAAAATGTCAAGAGAATCTGGGATGGAAGGGATATAATTTTCATAGAGGGGGAGAAAAGCAGATTGGGTGTTGGTAATGACTTATTTGATAATGCCAAGAGCATCAGGAGAATATTGGGCCCGGCATCAGATGGTTTTGAACGTTATAATGATTTAATAGAGCTTGCTAAACAATTTGGAACAAAAGATACTTTGTTCCTTTTGGCTTTAGGGCCAACTGCTACATGCCTTGCGTATGATTTGGCAAAGTTAGGATATCAGGCAATGGACATTGGTCATATTGATATTGAATATGAGTGGTGGAGAATGAAAGCCAAAAGAAAGGTGAAGGTTAGTCATAAGTTTGTAAATGAGGCAGTTGGTGGAAATGTGGTTGCCGATGAAGATGATTTTGATTCAAAGTATAAATCCCAAATTATTGCCAATGTTAAAGATATTCCTTTTAAGCGTCCAAGAACTATTGCATATTGTACTCCTGAAATTTATTTGCCCGGCGGCATAGAGAGGGTGGTGAGTACAAAATGTAATTATTTTGCCGATAATGAGGGATATGATATGTATATTATATTAACCGATAACCCGTCTCAACCTCCATATTATAGGCTGTCTGAAAAGGTGCATGTTGTACAACTTGACATCCGGTATGAAGAGTTGTGGGATGCCAATTTTTTTAAGAAAGTCTTTTTATATCTTAAAAAGCAGATTAAGTATAAGTTATTGCTACGCAGATATTTGTATGTGATAAAACCGGATATTTCAGTCTCTTGTATGAGGAGGGAAATTAATTTTATTACTAGTATTCATGATGGAAGCAAGAAAATTGCGGAATTGCACATCAATAAGAGTAACCTTAGAAGATTTGATACTTCACCTTATGATAGCGGTCCATCGCTGCTGTATAATAAGATTATACCTAGGCTGTGGAATAGAAATTTGATTTATAAACTTAGGAAGTTGTCAAAGTTCATTACATTGTCTGAAGAAGATGCGCAACACTGGAAAGAGCTTGATAATGTGGTTGTTATTCCAGACCCTATACCATTTATGCCAGAGAAGGTTAGCGATTGTTCTGCAAAGAGAGTTATAGCTGTTGGCAGATATGTACCGCAGAAAGGTTTTGATATTCTGTTAAATATCTGGAAAAAGATTGAGGATAAATTTCCTGATTGGGAACTATGCATTTATGGACCTGGCGAAGTAGATTTCTATAAAAAAGTAGCATCAGATTTGAATCTAAAGCATTGTACGCTGACAGGCGCCATTACTCCAGAACAAGTTAATCAGGAGTTTGTAAAGTCCTCTATACAAGTGCTTACATCTAGATATGAAGGGTTTGGAATGGTGATTATAGAGGCTATGGCTTGCGGACTGCCAAGCGTATCCTTTGCTTGTCCGTCCGGACCTTCTGATATAATTACTGACGGTAAAGATGGTTACTTGATTAAGTCCATGAACCAAGATGCCTTTTGCAGTAAGTTATCATCATTAATGTCAAATGAAGACTTGAGGAAAGAGATGGGTGCTAATGCAAGAAAGACGGCTGAAAAATATTCTATTGAGAATATTTCCGGCCGTTGGATTGGGTTATTTGATGAAGTGTTGAGAGATAAAAAATAATATTGAAAACGATATGAAAGAGAAGTGGTATTCAAAGTATGCGACCGTGTATGGCAAGCCATATACTTTTGAGTATAAGCAAATTGCAGAAGAGATAAAATCAAAGATTTTAAAACTGCAGAGTAAAGATCCTGTTGTCTCTGTAGTTATGATTGCACACAATGAGGGGGAAAATTTGCTTTCCAATCTTTGGTCAGTATCTGAAATGCAATGTAAGTATCCCGTGGAAATTATAGGGGTTGACAACGACTCTACGGATAATACTGTGCAGGTGTATAAAGACTGTGGCTTAGAGCCTTTGCTTGTAACGGACCATCATACTGCCGGAGCCTCCAGACAAGCTGCCCTAGAAATATCTAGAGGTAAATATTACGTTTGTATGGATGGAGATACAATGTACCCTCCAAAATATATTGAAACCATGGTGGATGCATTAGTTGCTGACGATAAAGCAGTTGCCGCATGCGCAAGATGGGATTTCCTTCCAAGGGAGGGCGTGTCAAGAATGGGAATGAAGTTTTATGAAATCTTGAGGAATATTCATTTAAATGCTCTTTCTCATAAGAGACCTGAATTGGCAGTTAGGGGTATGACACTTGTCCTGGTTACTGAATACGCAAAAAAATTTGGTTTTAGAAGAGATATTAAAAGCGGTGAAGATGGTTCTTTGGTATTGAATTTAAAGACATTGGGAAGAATAATCTTTATGCATAATAAGAAGGCAATTGTTATGACTGGCTGGAGAACTATGTTAAAAGATGGGACATTAAGCAAAGCACTATGGAATAGGCTTAAACGGCAGTTGCGTAATGTGAGATATTATGTGACTGATTCAAATCATTATGAGGATGACGATTATAATTTGGACAAATAAGTAGATGTATGTGTGAAGTTACAATTGCAATACCACTCTATAATGCTGAGAAATATATTTTTAAAACGATGCAATCTGCTCTTTTGCAATCGTTTGATGATATAGAATTTTTAGTTGTTGATGATCATAGTTCTGACAACAGTATTTGCATTATTGAATCATTTATGAAGACGCATCTGCGAGGTTCGTTTATCAGACTAATTAAGAATGATATAAATCTCGGTGCTGGTGAGTCAAGAAATATTGCGATTAGAGAGGCGAAAGGCAAATACATTTTTTTTCTGGACAGCGATGACTTGATTGCTCAAAATTGCATCGAAATTTTGTATAATTCTATTAAGGACAAAGAGGCACAAATTTCCATTGGCTCTTATCAAAAATGTTATGAAAATGGTAAGATTATTGATGTAGAGTACCTACCCAATGTTTCTGGTCACTTAAAAGGTCAATTTGCCCAGTTGATTTATGGAAATCTTAAACATTTCAGGTTAATAGCTTGTAATGCCTTATATAAAATCGATTTCTTAAAGAAAAATCATATTTTTTTCTTTAAATCTAACTCTAGTGAGGATACTATTTTTGTAACGGATTTGATACCTGTAGTCGAATCTTTCGTCTTGTCGCGTTGCATTACATATACCTATGTAATCCGGCCAAATTCCTTATCGCAGTATAATGTTAGGAATTCGATATCATTGAGTGAAATTAACTTACAGATGGGTGTTAGATTTTACCAAAAAGACAAGATGATGCAGTGTAAGCAATTTTTCTATTTTCCTGAAATGTGCTTATATCTTACTAGGTTCTTTTTTACCTCATCTTTTTTTGTGGTAGCCAATATGAAAAAAATTAGACCTGCATTTGATTATAAACAAATAAAAGAATTGCTTTCTGTCAAACTTTCTTTAAAAGAAGTTCTTTGTTTCCGAAAAGGAAAGTTTATGATGCTGTTTTTTTATGTTCTGGGTATGACACCATCTTGTTTGCAAAAAATTATTCTTTTTTGCAGCTACCGTTTCTATACCTTGTATTTGCCTCATTTGAGGTTACTGGCTGATAATAATAAACTTAACAATTAATAGGTTGAATTTAATGACATACAGTGATATAAAGTTTAGAATTTTGTCTCTTGTAAAAGAGTACTATAAGTCATCTTCTCCAAAGGATAAATTTGTTCCTGGCAAGAGTTATATTCATTATGGCGGGAGGTACTATGATGAGAAAGAGATGGTCAATTTGGTGGACTCATCTTTGGACTTTTGGCTTACACAAGGACCTTGGACTCAGAAGTTTGAGAGCGAGTTTGCCAAATGGCTTGGAGTGAAATTCTGCAGCGTTACCAATTCCGGTTCCTCTGCGAATCTTCTTGCATTCACTGCTTTAACAGCGCCGGAATTAAAAGAGAGACAGATTAAAAAAGGTGATGAAGTTATAACGGTTGCCTGCGCTTTTCCAACAACGGTAACTCCAATAATTCAATATGGAGCTGTCCCTGTTTTTGTTGATGTTACAGTTCCTGAGTATGATATTGATGTTACGCAGTTGGAGAAGGCATACTCGCCTAAAACCAAGGCTGTGATGATTGCGCACTCTCTTGGCAATCCATTTAATTTGCAAGCGGTTAAATCATTTTGTGATAAGCATAATTTATGGCTTGTAGAAGATAATTGTGATGCCCTTGGAAGTACGTACAAGATTAAAGGAACAGAGCGTAAGACCGGAACAATAGGTGACATAGGAACCAGCAGTTTCTATCCTCCGCATCACATGACTATGGGCGAGGGCGGTGCTGTTTATACAAATAATCCTCTGTTGCATAGATTGATAAACTCATATAGGGATTGGGGGCGTGATTGCTGGTGCCCAAGCGGAAAAGACAACACCTGCGGGCAAAGATTTATCAAGCAATATGGTGAACTACCATTGGGATATGACCATAAATATGTCTACTCTCATCTTGGCTATAATCTGAAAATCACAGATATGCAGGCTGCAATAGGGTGTGCGCAGCTTAAGAAGCTAGACAAGATTGTGGCAACTCGCAGAAAGAATTTCCAATACATCATGAATGGCCTGAAAGGGACAAAAGGCTTAATCCTTCCTGTTCCTCAAAAGAATTCCAACCCAAGCTGGTTTGGCTTTTTGATTTCAGTAAAAGAGAATGCAGGTTTTACCCGCAATGAGCTTACAAAGTTTTTGGAAGAGAGAAAAATACAAACGCGCAACTTGTTTGCAGGCAATCTGTTGCGCCATCCTGCATTTATCAATTTGGATAAAGAATCCACAGGGAAAAATAAATATTACAGAGTGATTGGAGCATTGAAGAATACAGATTTTATTATGAATAACACTTTCTGGATTGGAGTTTATCCGGGGATGAAGAAACCAATGCTGGATTGGATGATAAAGTCAATCAAGGAGTTCTGTGATATTAAGCGGAAATAGCGTGAATAGTATTAATAATTAATTATCAGATTATGGGCAGTGATATTTTTAACGGATTCTACAAAGGCAAGAGAGTCCTTGTGACAGGCCACACAGGGTTTAAGGGTTCTTGGCTTTCTATATGGCTGCACTCTCTTGGTGCTGAGGTCATTGGAGTGGCTCAGGAGCCATATTCTGACAAGGATAATTATGTGCTAAGTGGGTTAAAAGATAAGATTGTTGATTTGCGGGGAGATATAAATGACGGAACTCTGATGAAAGAAATTTTCCGCAAGTATGCTCCTGAAATTGTATTCCACCTTGCAGCTCAGCCGCTTGTAAGATTAAGTTATGAAATACCTGTTGAAACTTATATGACTAACGTGATGGGTACCATTAACATAATGGAGGCCATCAGAGCAACTGATAGCGTGCAAGTTGGAGTGATGATTACAACGGACAAATGTTATGAAAACAAGGAGCAGTCAATAGGTTACAAAGAGTCTGACCCTCTTGGAGGTTATGATCCTTATTCATCTAGCAAAGGTGCGGCGGAGATTGCGATCTCCAGCTGGAGGAGAAGTTTTTTTAATCCCAATAGTTATCCATCTCATCATAAGAGCATTGCAAGCGTCAGGGCGGGTAATGTGATTGGAGGAGGAGATTGGGCAAAGGACAGAATAATCCCAGACTGCATTAGAGCAATTGAGAATAACAAGGTAATAGAGATACGTTCACCAAAAGCCGTAAGACCTTGGCAACATGTTCTTGAGCCGCTTTCCGGATATATGCTGCTTGCAAAGAAAATGTTTGAAGAGCCTCAAGCTTATTGCAGCGCATACAATTTTGGTCCTGAAAATCATGGTGTTGCAACTGTGTGGGACGTGGCGTCTAAAGTTGTTGAGTACTATGGCAAAGGGGAGCTTAAAGATGTCTCTGCACCTGGCGCATTACATGAGGCAAACATGCTTATGCTGGATATCACCAAGGCAAAGACACAGCTTGGCTGGGCGCCCAGATGGAACTTAAATGAGTGCGTAAAAGCAACTGTTGATTGGTATAAAAACTATCGTGAGGAAGATGTTTATGGGCTGTGTTTAAAGCAAATATATGATTTCTCTTGTTGCCAATAGTTTTACTTGATCAAATAAAGTGAGAATATGAATATTATAAAGACTCCTTTTGAAGGATTGTTTGTTTTGGAAACGGTTAATTTCCAAGATAATAGAGGCGGATTCCAAAAACTCTTTAATGCAGATTTTTTTAAGCAGAACGGGTTAGATGCAGATTTTAAGGAGATATATTACTCTGTTTCTCAGAAGAATGTAATAAGGGGGATGCATTTTCAGACACCTCCTGCTGACCATGTGAAATTAGTTTGGGTGAGCAAGGGGCATATCAACGATGTATGTGTGGATATCAGGAAAAAATCTGCTACATACGGGAAATGTTTCTCTGTTGAACTGGATAATAAGACGGGCAGATATCTCTATATACCAAGGGGTTTTGCGCATGGCTTTTTGTCTTTGGAGGATGGGAGCATTGTAAATTATGCGCAGACTTCTTGCTATTCTCCCGCTCACGACAGTGGAATATCTCAAAAATCCATCGGTTTTGACTGGGGAATTGAGAACCCGATTGTCTCTGGCAGAGATTTGACATTTGAGGATTTGGAGCGGTTTAATTCTCCGTTTTAACGCAGATTTAAAGTATATTTGCGGGAACACTTTGATAATTAAAATCTAAGCTATATGAAAGCAGTAATTCTGGCAGGCGGTTTTGGAACAAGATTGAGTGAGGTTACTAATGTAATCCCAAAGCCGATGGTTGAAATTGGCGGGAAACCAATTATTTGGCATATTATGAAAATTTACAGCCATTACGGAATAAATGATTTTGTTATTTGCTGTGGCTATAAACAATACGTTATAAAAGAGTATTTTGCCAACTACTTCCGCCATAACTGCGATATGACTGTTAATCTGGCGGATAATAGTGTTGAGATTTTAGATAATCACTCAGAAAATTGGAAAGTTACTATGGTGGATACTGGCGTGAACACAATGACGGGAGGACGTGTTAAGAGGATTCAAAAGTACGTTGGAAATGAGCAGTTCCTTCTTACATACGGAGATGGTGTTGGAAATATAGATATTGAAAAGACAATAGAGGAGCACAATAAGAGCGGCAAGTATCTGTCACTTACAGCATACCAGCCTGCGGGCAGATTGGGCGTTTTGGATATTGAAGGTAACGGAAACGTTCAGAGTTTTATGGAGAAACCTGCTACCTCGGGGACATGGATAAATGCGGGGTTTTTTGTGTGCGAGCCGCAAGTATTTGACTACCTGCACGGAGACAGTGAAATGTTTGAGAGAGAACCCATGCAAAGGATAGTAGCTGAGCGTCAGATGCATGCATACAAGCATAGCGGTTTCTGGAAACCGATGGATACTTTGAGGGATAACAATGAGCTGAATAAAATGTGGGATGAGGGGAAAGCTCCTTGGAAAGTTTGGTAATATGAATAAGAAAATTCTTATAACGGGCGCAACCGGTTTTGTGGGCAAAACTTTGATTCCTTATTTGCATAATAATGGGGTGGAGAATGTTGCGCTGCTTGTTAGAAATGAGGAGAAGGCGCATAGTTTGTTTGGAGATATGGATTTAAGAATCATCTCTTTGCAGAATGAGAGCTGGAAAGGTGAAGTTAAAAAATTCAATGCTGAAATTGTGATTCATTTGGCGGCTTTTTTCTCCACCAAGTATGATGATGCTACTGCTGTAAATTTGGTAAACAGTAATTTACTTTTCACGACAGAGCTTTTGGTTGCTCTACAAGATACCGATTGCAAGTATTTTGTGAATACGGGAACGTTCACTGAATTTCTTTATGGGGATGGCAAATATTTTCCGGCAAATCTTTACTCTGCAACCAAGACTGCTGAGAGGTCTATAATTCAATATTTTACAAATCTGTCGGGAAGACGATGGATAAACATTATTCTTTATTCTCCTTACGGCAGAAAGAATGATTATAAGAAAGTTATTGATTATATGGCAGATGCAATGAGCGCAAAAGAGCAAGTTGCATTCAGCAAGGGGGAGCAGGTGCTAGATTTTATTCATGTGGATGATATTGCAGATTTTTATTTGAATTTATTGCAGAAGATTGATTTGCTGAACAATCCTTTTGAGGAATTCCATCTTGGAACCGGTGAGGGTCATAGTATTAGAGAGGTTGCACGTATTATGGAGGATGTCTTTGGCAAAAAAATTAATGCTAATTGGGGGGGGCTTCCATATAGAAAGTTTGACATTATGCATGCCATTGCCCCGGTTAAGAAGAACAAGGATGTTCTTGGGTGGATAACAAAAATAGATATGCGCAGGGGAATGGAAATTTTTAAGGCTGATATTAATCAGACTTAGAATTGATTATCTGGCTGTAAATATTTAATTTATAAACTTTTACTTTATGGGAAAAGTAAATGATAAAACAGATTTTTTTAAGTACGTAGATTCATTTGCAAAAGATGCAGGTGTGAGCTCCTTGCTAATTAAAGGGGATATTTCATCTGTTGCTCCTGCTGTGACTATTGCTATCCCTACCTACAAGAGGCCAGAGTTTATTAAATGTGCAATTGATTCTGCACTTGCTCAGAAAGATTTTGATAACTATGAAGTTGTAGTGGTAGACAATGACCCGGAAAGAGGTACGGAAACGGAGAAAATTGTTTGTGCAATTGATAATCCTAAATTAAGGTATTACAAGAATGGAGAGAATCTGGGGATGTTTGGGAATATGAACAGATGTATTTTATTGTCAAGAACTAAGTGGATTTCATTCTTACATGATGATGATTTATTATCTGCAAATTTTCTATTTTGTGTATTTGATGTTTTAAAAAAACATTCCAGTATTGATATGTTGTGTGCTAGGCAGGATAGAGTAATATTTGATGGGAATGATTACAAGGATGCTCCTAAAGTTTTCTACCATAAATTTGAGGGAGGCATTTGTAGGATGACTCTTAAAGATTATGCGTATTACTATCCTGTTAGAAGCACTGGATGTGTTTTCTGTAGAGATAATGCACTTAAAATTGGTGGTTTTAATCCAGATTTCTATCCTACATCTGATTATGTTTTTTCTGCTTTATACAGTCATTTTTTTTCTTGTTATGATTATAACAGGTATCTCTATGATTACAGAATTGGGCTGAACGAATCTGCTAATCCAGATACCTATAAGTCTACTTTTTTAAATGATTATTTTTTCCAGATTGCTATTCAAAAGCAATTGGGGCATAATTCACTGTTTTTTAAGAACATCGTTGAAGCCAATACAAATAGGAATATTTTCAGATTAGCTATATATGGCATACACGATCTTTCTTTTGCAAAGGATATAATTAGCGGAAAAAGCAGAACTATACATAAATTGTACGTTTATATAGACATACTTTATAGACGGTGCAGAAAATTTTTGATTTTTTTGATTAATACATTCTTACACAATATTAAATAATGCTTGAAAAAAGACCTGGACTAAAGAGATTTCTTCATTGGTTGCTTACCAATGAGCTTACATGCCGGCCAAGATGGTGGGCAAGAGTATTAGTGAATCCCCTTTTTATAAAGAGAGGACGTGGGTCTGTGATAAGACATAGCGCACGTCTTGACTTAATCCCTTCAAAGAAATTTGTTATAGGGAACCATTCGGTTATTGAGTCTTGGACAACAATTAATAATGGCGTGGGTGATGTAATAATTGGGGATAATTCAATGATTACTACGGGTGTTACAATCGTAGGTCCTGTAAAAATAGGTGATAATGTTATTGTTGGGAATGGGACACTGGTGTTTGGTATGTGGCATAATTATGAAGATATAAATATTCCAATATCCAAGCAAGGCGTTGGAACTAAACTAACTACAATAGAAGATGATGCATGGATAGGTGGAAATGTGGTTATTAATCAGGGTGTAACTATTGGTAAACACTCCCTTGTTGGTACTGGAAGTGTTGTTACTAAAGATGTTCCGCCATTTTGTATTGTTGCTGGTGTACCTGCGAAGATTATCAAGAAATTTGATGCAAGTAGAAATAAATGGATAAATGTTTAATGTTGAATGTTTAATGTTGAATTGATTACTAAATGGGAGAATTAACAAAAAAAACATTTAATGGGGCAAAATGGAGCTTAACGGGGAATATTGTGACTGCCCTTGTTTCTTTCATTGTGGGCATCATATTGGCAAGGATATTAACCGTAGAACAGTACGGCTTTTTGGGTATGATAGCAATTTTTATTGCAATCTCTACCACATTCATAGATAGCGGGTTTTCCAATGCCCTTATTCGTAAAAAAAATGTTTCAAGCAAAGATTATAACACGATATTTTATTTCAATATTATAGTAAGTGTTTTTTTCTTTCTTCTGCTGTTTTGGGTAGCTGTGCCAGTTTCACATTTTTATAATCAACCATTGTTGGTTCCTGTAACCAGAGTTTTTGCAATTACTCTCATAATAAATGCGTTAGGTCTTGTGCAGGTTGTCGTATTTACACGTCAGGTTGATTTCAAAACGCAGGCTTTGGTAAATATTATTTCTACTTTGATTGGGGGAGGAGTTGCAATTTTTTTTGCTCTCAGTGGGTATGGGGTTTGGAGTTTAGTCTGGCAACAAATTGTAAAGCAGTTTACTAATACCTTGCTTATTTGGATTTTCTGCTCTTGGCGTCCAGTCTTACCTTTCTCTCCTTTGGCTTTTAGTAAAGAGAGTTTCAAAGAGTTATTCGGTTTTGGATCTAAACTCTTAGCATCTGGACTTTTGGGGACCTTGTTTGATAATGCAGCGTACATAATTGTCGGGAAAGTGTACAGCCCTACGCAGTTGGGTTTGTATACAAGAGGCGAGCAGTTCCCAAACTTTTTGTCTACGAATTTTACGTATGCTGTTCAACGTGCTACATATCCCACTCTTAGTACAATGCAAGATGATAAACTCCGACTTAAAGGTGCGTTCATTAGAGTTTATAGATCAGTGCTTTTAATATCAGTCTCATTATGTTTGTTTTTGGCTGCCGTGGCAAAACCCTTAATATTATCTCTTTTGGGGACAAAATGGGAGGGTTCAACTATCTACCTTCAGCTCTTATGTTTTATTGCAATTTTTTATCCATTGCACGCAATAAATCTTAACATTTTGCAGGTGAAAGGAAGGAGCGACTGGATACTTGCAATGGAGTTTATTAAAAGAGGTTTTTCTGTAGTATCAATATTAATTGGTGTTTTCATGAGTATCAAGGCGATGCTGATTGCAATGATTGCAGTCTCCGTATTGTCCTTATACGTAAACTGTTGGGGAGAGAACAAATTGCTTGGTTATTCTTTTTGGGAGGAGATGAGAGATTTCCTTCCGGCATTTGGAATAGCTTTAGTCATTTCAATTATTATTTTATGCGTGCAGTTTTTACCTGTAAGTTGCTATATACAACTTGCTATACAAATAATTGGAGGATGCGCATTATTCCACTTTGTGTACACGTGGATTAAGCAACCTCAATACATTGAACTTAAAGAATTGGCGCTGTCATATTTGAAAAAAAATAACAATAATGAAAAAGTTGAACAATAGTAAAATTTTGGTTGCCAGTCCATTATTACCTGACTTGAAATTGTTTGAACAATCTTTAAAAAAGATTTGGGAGAGCAAATGGCTAACTAATAACGGAGACTTCCATAAGAAATTTGAGGTTGAGTTATGTAAATATCTTGGAGTTAAATATCTCTCAATTTATACTAATGGAACTCTGCCAATTCTCGCAGCATTGCAAACTTTGAAAATTACGGGGGAAGTTATTACAACACCATATAGTTTTGTTGCTACAACTCATGCATTGTGGTGGAATGGTATTAAGCCGGTATTTGTTGATATTGACCCTATTACTGGAAATTTGGACCCCAATAAAATTGAGGCCGCTATTACCCCTAAAACTACCGCAATTCTTCCGGTTCATGTGTACGGGAATCCTTGTGACACAAAAAAAATTAAGTCAATTGCTGATAAGTACGGATTGAAAGTTATATATGATGCGGCTCATGCCTTTGGTGTAAAAGTAAATGGAAAATCTATCCTAAATGAAGGTGATTTGTCTACACTTAGTTTTCATGCTACCAAGGTATTTGGCACTTTTGAGGGAGGAGCGTTAATTAGTCATAATCAGGAGACTAAACAAAGAATTGAATTTTTGAAGAACTTTGGTTTTGCTGATGAGGTCACAGTTGTAGGGCCTGGTATAAATGGGAAAATGGATGAGGCAAGAGCTGCATTTGGTTTGCTCAATTTAAAGCAGGTGGATTCAGCAATTGAGAGGAGAAAAAGAGTTGCAAAAATCTATCGCGATGAATTAAAGAAAACTCATGGCATTAGATATATGTCAGATATAAAAGGAGTTAGGCACAATTATTCATACTTTCCAATATTTGTTAATGAACAAGAATGCGGGATTTCAAGGGATGCGCTCTATGAGGGCATGAAGGAGTTTAATGTCTTTGGCAGGAGATATTTTTATCCGTTGATTAGCACATTTTCCACGTATAGAGGGCTACCGTCTGCAACTCCTTCTAATCTGCCTGTTGCAACAAAATTGGCAGACACTGTGATATGCCTTCCAATGCATCATGATTTGTCGGATTCTGATGTTGAGAGGGTTATAGAGTCAATAAAGAAAAATATTAAAAAATAACAGTAATGTCTGCGGATGGTGATATACTGGTTAGTATTTGTTGTATAGTCTACAACCAAGGAAAGTTTGTTGGGCAAACTCTAGAAGGTTTTGTATCTCAAAAAACTAATTTTAGGTACGAGGTCCTGATAAATGATGATTGTTCAACAGATAATTCAGCTGATGTTATAAAAGGGTATGCGGCTAAATATCCTGATATTATAAAACCTATATATCATACAGAAAATCAGTATTCTAAGGGTGTATCTGTTGGATATGCAAATAATTTTAATAGGGTACGGGGTAAGTATATAGCAATGTGCGAAGGTGATGATTATTGGATTGACTCAGGCAAGCTGCAAATGCAGGTTGATTTTCTGGAGAGTCACCCTGAATACTCTTTGACTTATACAGATTATAAATATTATGTGCAAGAAGAAGGACGCTTTTATGCCAATACTTATGACAGGCATAGCTTTGAAAATCCTACTTTTCGCCAGCATTTGATTCATACAATGTATCTTGCGCCTTGTACATGGATGTTCAGAGCAAAGGATTTGCCCATTTTAAAAAAGCATTATGATGACGAGACGTACAGAATGATGTTGTATTTTATGTCTGAGCATAAGATTAAGTATATCGATAAAGTTACCGCAGTTTACAGAATATTGAAACAAAGTGCATCACATACTGTGGGATTGAGTAAAAAATATAATTTTTTGAAAGGACTTATTGATACTCAAAATGAATGTATGGAATTGTACAATGCTAATAAAGATTTAGTTACAGAGGTGCATTATCATATGTATAATAGAATATTTAAATTAGCGTTGGCTGTTGGTGACTATCAGTACATTGAGTTAATGAGAAAATTTTGGGAGTGCAATAGGTGCAGAAATAGCAGCGATAGAATATATTATATCTGCAGTCATTTTCCTCATGTACTGCACTCTGTATTTCACGTACTCTACAGCGTTAAATATTTTTTTAAAAGGATTTTGGGAATTCAGCGATAAGTTATAACTCTGAATATTGATAGCTATGAAAATAATTTTTTGGATACTGGTATTTATTGTTTTTTACACCTATATCGGCTATGGAATTGTGGTGTGGCTGCTTGTGAAGATTAAAGAGCATGGCAAGCCTCACGATAGTTTATCTTCTGATCATAAAGCAGTTCCTGAGGTGACCATTTTAATTGCAGCTTATAATGAGGAGGCGGTTGTTGTGGACAAAATGGACAATTGTATGGCTTTGGATTATCCTGCTGATAAGCTGAATGTGTTGTGGGCAACTGACGGCTGTACTGATAGAACGGTTCCTCTTTTAACGAAATACATTAATGACCATAATTTGCAAAACGTTAAAGTTCAGGCGTTTGAGGAGAGAAAAGGGAAAGGCTCCACTTTATGCAGAGGTATTGAGTTTGTAACAACTCCTATTGTTGTGTTTACAGATGCAAATACAATGATTAACAAAAATGCTATCAGAGAGATAGTTAAGAAGTTTGATAATCCAAAGGTGGGTTGTGTGTCTGGAGAAAAGAGAGTAGGCAATGCAGAAACTGAAAGTAGTGTTGATGATAATAAAGTTAAGGATGCTGCTGAAACTGAGGGGATTTACTGGAAATATGAGTCATTCTTAAAAGACCATGACAGCCGCTTATGTTCTGCTATGGGCGCAGACGGAGGACTTTTTGCATTAAGGAAAGAATTGTTTGAAACGCTGCCGGAAGGTGTGCTTTTGGATGACTTTATAATATCCATGAGAGTATTGCTAAGGGGCTATGTTATAGCTTATTGCCCGGAGGCTTATGTCCACGAAGGGACTTCTGCCAGTATTGAGGAAGAGTCAAAGAGAAAAGTCAGAATAGCTGCTGGCGGAATACAATCTGTCGGGATGCTAAAGCCTTTGCTCAATGTTTTCAAATATGGAACTTTGAGTTTTGAATATATTTCTCACAGGGTACTCAGGTGGACTGTTACACCTTTTGCACTATTGCTGCTGTTTCCGCTGAATATTGTTATCATTGCTGTAAATGGCTGGAATCCTTTGATTTACCCTGTTGTTTTTGTTTTGCAATTATTGTTTTATGACTTAGCTCTGTATGGGGCGATTCTTTCCAAACAGGGCAAGAAAAGCAAAATACCGTACATCTGTTATTATTTTATGTTTATGAATATCTGTGTGTTTAAGGGAATTGCGTACTTAAGAAGGAAGAAGGGTTCAGGTACGTGGGAGCGCGCTAAAAGGGCGTAGCAGATATTTTTTGTAACTTTGCGGCATGGGAGTGTCTGCGCGCGTGGTGCGCGTGATGAATGCTTAAACTTATTCTTTACTAAAATGTTAAAAAAAGTTTTAGTGACCGGTGGAGCCGGTTTTGTTGGTTCACATCTTTGCAAAAGGCTTGTGGAAGAGGGAAATTATGTCTTATGTCTGGACAATTTCTTTACAGGTTCTAGAGACAATGTTGCGGGACTTTTGGATAATCCAAAGTTCAAGATTGTTACACATGATGTCGTAAACCCTTTTCACACAGACGTTGATGAAATTTATAATCTTGCGTGTCCCGCATCTCCAATTCATTATCAGTTTGATCCAATTAAAACAACAAAGACTTCTGTCCTAGGTATTTTGAATATGCTTCAGCTTGCGCAAGATAACCACGCCAAGATTATGCAGGCATCTACCAGCGAGGTATATGGTGACCCTACGCAAAATCCTCAGAAAGAGACATATTGGGGAAATGTAAATCCGATTGGAACCAGAAGCTGCTATGATGAGGGAAAGAGGGTTGCGGAGACTTTTTGCATGGATTATTTTATGCAGTACAAACTTAGAGTAAAGATTATCAGAATTTTCAATACTTACGGACCCAACATGGATATGAATGATGGAAGAGTTATTTCCAATTTCATAGTGCAGGCATTAAAGGGTGAGGATATCACAATCTATGGAGACGGCTCTCAGACAAGAAGTTTTCAATATGTTGATAATCTGATAGAAGGAATGATAAAAGTTATGGCAACTCCCGACAGTTTTATTGGTCCTATAAATCTTGGCAATCCGCATGAATTTACAATTTTGCAGCTTGCGCAGAAGGTTATAGAGATGACGGATTCCAAATCCAAGATTGTAATGAGACCGCTTCCTCAAGATGACCCTAAGCAGAGAAAGCCAGACATTACATTGGCTCAAAAGACTATAGATTATAATCCAAATATACTTTTAGAAGAGGGGTTAAAGAAAACAATTGCATATTTTGAGATGCTGTTGTCAAAAAAAAGTGGTTATTAACAATATAAGAGTTAAATTTGCGGAAGTGACTTATTAAGAGCTCCACTATAAAAATGTTGTGTTATGAATATAAACCCGGCAGAATTTAAAATCTTGGTTGTTGATGATGTTGTTGCAAATGTCATCCTTCTTAAGGCGCTCCTTTCTAGAGAGGGCTATAAGATAGCAACTGCTACGAGCGGTGAAGACGCCCTTAATAAACTTCCCGTTGAGAAACCAGACGTTATTTTGCTGGATGTCATGATGCCAGGCATGAGTGGTTTTGAGGTTGCTGAGAAGATTAAAAAAATGCCTGATTTTGAGGATGTTCAAATAATTTTCCTTACAGCGCTTAATTCACCTGCAGATATTGTTAAAGGATTTAAACTTGGTGCAAGTGACTTTGTTACAAAACCTTTCAATAGGGAGGAGCTGATTATTAGATTGACTCACCAGATTTCATTGGTTGCTGCAAAGAGAATTATTGAGCAGCAGACAGATGAATTAAAGAGTACAATTAGCGGCCGAGACAAACTTTATTCTGTGATTGCTCATGATTTGCGTTCTCCTTTGGGCTCTATAAAGATGGTGCTCAATATGCTGGTTACCACATTAGTACCGGAGAGTATCGGAGAAGAAATGTTCCAGCTTATGAAGGAGGCAAACCATATTGCGGAGGATACGTTTAGCCTTTTGGACAATTTATTAAAGTGGACAAAGAGCCAAACAGGCAAATTGAACATTGTCTACCAGGATATTGACATTGTTGATATTATGGATGACATTGTAGAAATTTTTAAATTGAATGCCCAGTTAAAAGAGATTCAAATTACATATAAAAATGATGTTCACGTTACGGTTAGAACAGATGTTGACATTGTCAAGACCATAATGAGAAATCTTCTTAGCAATGCTATAAAATATAGCAACAGCGGCGGCAGCATAGATGTTACAACAGAAGACAGTGACGGTTTTGCAATTGTTCATGTTGCGGATCACGGACTTGGCATAAGCAAAGAGGGTCAGGAGAAGTTGTTCAAGCAGGATGTGCATTTCACAACATTTGGAACTGCAAATGAGGAGGGTTCCGGACTCGGGCTAATCTTGGTTAAAGATTTTGTAGATAAAATTGGCGGTAAGATTTGGTTTGAATCTGAAGAGGGCAAAGGCTCAACTTTCAGTTTCTCAATTCCTAAAGCAACTGACACTCCGCTATAACTGCGTTGTGATCGCTCCACGGTCCATCGGGAGAAAAATAGTTAGTTCCCTTAAAATCAGCTGAATGGAATATGTAATCTATGCGGAATAGCTTCTTAAAGTGTCTGTAAGAATACGTATATCCGTGCCCGCTTTCTCTGAAAGTATCAATCAAAATTCTGGAGCAATTTACGTAAGCGTACGAGTTTGGCGTATCATTAAAGTCTCCCATCAGCAAAACCGGATAAGGAGATTTTTTAACCATATTGCAGATAATATCAACCTGTTTCCCGCGCAAGCCGGAGCTGAATTGCAGTTTGTCTGTAAGCCGCGTAAACATCTCCGTTCTACTGTATTTCTGATTTGTTTTTTCTGCGTATGCCACATCTTGTTTCACATTAGTGACTCCGGTGGATTCAAAATGTACTGCAATAACTCTAATAACTCTTGTGCTGTCAATTGCAACATCAGCATATATAAATCCGTAATTTGATTCTGGAAATTGTCCAAAGCAATATCTTTTAATTGGATACCTGCTAAAGATGGCCATGTCTACCAGTTTGTTTCCTTTTCCGTCAAAACAACTGTATGGCAGTGTGTTGAACTGTTTCTTAATACTGTCTCTTCCAAACTCCCAGCCCTCTGCATACTCTTCCAAACACAATATGTCAACCGGAGCAGATGCCTTGGCTTCAGGAGCATAATGGATTGCATCCGCCATGGGAATTCCCTTCCTTCCGCAGAAATAATCTGCAGCACTTTTAACATTCTTAATCATAGCATCTCCCCCAAACTCACCCGCATTCAATGTTGCAACTTTAAGATTTACCGGGGTATTGTTTTTAATCCCGACAGGTTTTTTGATAGCTGACGCTTTTCCGGCTTTGCCAATTAACGGCCAACTATTGGCCGGATAGTATATTGCCGCCGTATAACTCAAGCTAAAAACAATGGCAAGAAATGGAACAATTGCTATTACTTTAAGTCTTATTATCCAGTATATGAGAAACAGAATATCTGCCGTAATGAGCACAACAAGAAATGGCCCCAGCATAGATATGAAGGGGTGGTTCTTTGGCACAAAGTGTCCTGTTTTTGCTGATAAAATAGTTGCGGCTGCAAGTAGTATTGTGATTACAATAGAAATGCAGTAAAACAAGTAACTTGTTGCTTTCTTGCCCATTTTTTTCTCTGATTATTGTTGGCAAATTTATCAAAAAACTGCATACAATGGGAAAAAAGACTTAAATTTGTGGGGTAGTGAATTAACTGATTATAAGATGCCAAATTTGTCGGAAAATGCACACTTTGCATTTGTGGATTCAGAGAATGATTTTTTCTCTCTTTTATCTGCTGCATGCAGGAAAATGGAAAATAAAGTTAATGTTATTAACGAGTTTTCTAACGTAATTGCTACTTCTCAAGATGCGGCGGAGAGGGAGACTTGTGCAAAACAGCTAGAGGCTAAAGCTTCCGAGATTAAGATGCTTGTTGCTGATTTAAAGGATGTTATAAGGATTACAACGGGTATGGATGAGAGTGTTTCCGGGCCTGTTGACGTGGATGAATTATTACGTCAGATAGTTCAGGTTAATCAATCTTTGTTGCACGGGAATAATGTTGTTATGAAGTATATGGGTGGATATGGTAAACCATTTGTAATCAATACGGTAGCAGCACATTTGACAAAAATCGTCAGCAATTTTCTAACAAACTCTATCACCTATACAGATGCAGGGTCAATAAATGTTGGCTTTAAAATAAAGGGGTGCGATTCTCTCTATTTTTATGTAGAAGATACAGGCAGGGGTATCCCGACAGATAAGTTAAAAGCTATCTTTGAGCATTTTGTTAGACTTGACAATAATGTCACTGGGACAGGATTAGGACTTACCATTTGCAAGATTTTGGTTAAAGACTTTGGTGGGGAGATTGGAGCGGAATCAGAAGTAGGAAAGGGTTCTAAGTTTTGGTTTACAATGCCTTATGAGGTGTCAGATAAAATAAGCGCGGCTATTATGGAACCTGAACCGGTTGATTCAGCAGTAAAAGAGAAAACAACTGTAGAAAAGCCAAAAATTTTGATTGCAGAAGATGATACGGCAAACTATTTTTTGTTTGAATCTATCCTTAAAAACAACTATTCTCTGGTCCATGCAATGAATGGAGCGGAGGCTGTTGATATGTTTAAGAGAGAGACTCCTGCTCTTGTCATAATGGATGTTAAGATGCCGATAATGGATGGTTTCCAAGCGACTGCAGAGATTAGAAAGATTAACAAGACAACTCCGATTGTGGCCGCTACAGCTTACGCACTGCCGGAAGTTGAGGAGAAATTATATGCTGTGGGAGCAAATGATTATATTGTTAAGCCATTGAGCCCTAGCGATTTAAAAAATAAAATTAAAAAGATTCTAAACAGCGGCAAAGAGAATAACTAGAGAGAAAATATGGATAATAAAGACTATAATACTCAGAGAGAAAAGTTGATAATGCCCGAATACGGAAGGCATGTTCAGGATATGATTAATTACGTTGTAAATATTCCGGACAAGAAAAAAAGAGATGAGCAGATTCAGGCGGTTGTGGCTGTGATGGGTACTTTAAATCCGCAGCTAAGAGACATTGTAGATTTCAGGCATAAGCTTTGGGACCACGTTCAAATTATTTCTGATTTTAAGATTGACATTGACTCGCCGTATCCGATTCCTACAAGAGAAACAATTGCAACCAAGCCGAGTCCTATTCCTTTGCAGAAGAAGCCTATAAGGTCTGCATGTTATGGACGTAACATCCAGAATATGATTGATTTGATTGCTTCTCGTCCTGACGATGACGTTAAGAAATATATGATAAAAGTGATTGCTTCATATATGAAGCAACAATATCTTATTTGGAATAAAGACTCCGTTTCTGAGGAGACAATTTATGAGGATATTCATACGCTGTCGGGAGGAAAAATAACTGTTCCGTCCGATATTCACATAGGTATGGGACAAGTTGATACAAATGCCCGTAATCCTAGAAGCGGGAATAATCAGAATAACAGCACTAGAAATTCCGGCTCCCATAATAAAAAGGGCAAGCAGGGGGGTAAAAAGTGGAAGAAAAATAACCAGCAGTAAATGAGATTAAGTAAGAAAAAGAGAGAGGAAGAGGAGATAAAGCAAGAGCTTGCAGTGCCTCAAAAGAAAGACGGCATTTATCTTATATGCGGGCTAATCTCCTTGGCAATAGCAGTTTATACGCTTATTGCTATAATTTCATATATTTTCACATGGGCGCAGGACCAGAGCACATTCTCAAATGATGATGTGTTTAATTCATTGATTGATGTGGAAAATGGAGGGGGAAGAATCGGCCTTTATTGGGCTAATTTTTTGGTTTCTAAATTGTTTGGACTTGGAGCGTTTATAATTCCCTTCTTCTTCTTTGGGGTTGCGTTATTTTGCCTAAAAATTAAGAAGGTCAAAGTTGTAAGGTTGTTCTTTGTGACAATTTTTGGCTGCATCCTTATTTCAGTAGTATTTTCATTTATTTTCTCTTTCACCGGAATTGACAGATGGTTTGGAACCGGAGCAGGAGGTTCTTATGGATATTATATTAACAATTGGCTTAAGTCAATGGTTGGAATACCTGGAACATCCGTCATATTAATTATTGCTACAATTGGCTGGCTTATAACTATTAACAGAAGTTATATCAAACGCATCGGAGATAAAATTTCTGACGTTGGGACAAAAGTAGTGGATACGGCAAAGGCTCCTTTTGAGAGTAATCCAGATAGTGCAGAACAGTCTGAGGAGGAGAGCGGAGACGGCGGAGATGCTGATACTGATGAAGATACTGGAGAAGCTGAAGAAAGCAAGTCTGAAAGAGAGGAGACTGAAGCGGAGGCTGCAGCTACATCTGGTGTAAAAACAAATGGCGTAAGACCGGAACCGGAAATCAGTCTTGTTGATAATACGGTTAAACCAGCTGCGGTTCCATTGACTACGGCTCCTGTAGATGAGGTTGTTGAAAAACAGGGTGTTCCGGAGATGGAAGTTAATGAACCGGACGATGTTGAGATGGAGGTGACTGGCGGCAATGACGCCGGACTGATTGGACATTATTCAGAAGAAGAACTTAAAACTTTGTTTGATCCTCGGCTGGAACTGCCTAGGTATAAGGCTCCTTCACTTGATTTGCTGGAGAGCTATAAAAACAAGTGGTATGAAGTTTCCAAGGATGAATTGGAGAGAAACAAGAGACAGATTGTAAACACCCTTTCAAATTATAAGATTGGAATTACAAAAATTTCTGTTCGCATAGGGCCAACAGTCACTCTGTATGAGATAGTTCCGGCACCAGGCGTGAGGGTTTCTCAAATTAAGAAACTAGAGGAGGACATTCAGCTTTCACTTGCTGCGCATGGAGTGAGAGTTGTTACTTTGCCGGGTACTAATGCAGTTGGAATAGAGGTGGCAAATGAGAAACCAAGCATTGTTTCCATGCTCTCTTGTTTGGAGTTTTTGCTGGCTCAAAGAAAGATAGAAGAGACAAAAGAGGCAAGATATGAATTGCCTGTCGCGATAGGTAAAACTATTAAAAATGAGGTATATACGTTTGACTTAACCAAGATGCCTCACCTTCTGATTGCAGGCGCAACAGGTCAGGGCAAGTCCGTTGGACTAAATGCGCTGATTGCCTCAATTTTGTACACAAAACATCCATCAGAAGTTAAGTTTGTTCTTGTGGATCCAAAGAGAGTTGAGCTCTCCCTTTATTCCAAGTTGGAGAAGTTTTTCCTGGCCAAGCTTCCGGATTCTGATGATGCTGTCATAACTGATACAAAGAAAGTTGTTTACACATTACGTTCTTTGTGCTCAGAGATGGACAGCCGTTATGAACTTTTACAGAAAGCGGGGGTCAGAAATATTAAAGAGTATAATGAGAAGTTCTTGCAGAGGAGGCTAAATCCTTTAAAGGGACATAGGTATCTTCCTTATATAGTGGTTGTTATAGATGAGTATGGAGATTTGTTGCTGACCGCCGGGAAGGATATAGAAATTCCTCTTACAAGACTTGCACAACTTGCACGTGCAACCGGAATTCATTTGGTCATTGCAACTCAAAGACCTACAACTACTATCATAACCGGCAATATAAAGGCAAACTTCCCTGCTCGTATAGCTTTCATGGTCCGCTCTTCAATTGACTCCAGGACCATATTGGATGAAACAGGTGCAAATCAGCTGATTGGGCGCGGTGATATGTTGTTTGCAACAGGCAGTGACGTGGTCAGAATACAGTGTGCTCTTATAGATACAAAAGAGGTTGAGAAAGTTGTAGACTTTATTTCCGGACAAGTCGGATATGCCAGCGCTCTGTATTTGCCAGAAGTTCAGGAGGATGATGAAGACGGAGGAGGACAGTCTTCAGTCCAGGTAGGTGAGACGGATTTGAGGAAGAGAGATGAACTTTTTGATGATACTGCAAGATTAATGGTAATCAGCGGGCAGGCCTCCGCTTCACTGATTCAAAGAAAAATGAATCTTGGATACAACAGAGCTTCAAGGCTAATTGACCAGCTGGAAAAGGCGGGCATTGTTGGTCCTGCTGACGGTAGCAAGCCAAGGCAAGTTTTGGTACCGGATTTGATATCATTGGATGATAAATTGGAAGAGATAAAAAAAGAGTATAGTTAATAGTTTTCTTAGTATTCAAAATGAAGAGTATATTTAAAATATTAATATTTGCAGCGCTTACAATAGGCGCTGCAATTGTCTATTCTCCTGATGTTTGTGCAAAAGATAAAACCGGTTCTCAGATTGCTGCGGATGCAGCTGCATTTGTAAGAAGTTCTAGAAAAATTGAGTTTAAAATAGGTGGAAAGCTTGGCAAAAACAGTTACTCCCACAAGGGCTGGATTATAGCAAATAACAAGAAATGTTATTTGGATATCAACGGTTTTGCAAAGTATGACTATGAAGGTTCCGTCCTGACAATGTACAATGTCAAATCGGGGGAGTATTATATTCAGAAGTTTAACTCCAATGATGAGGATCCGGCGTCAAATCCTTTTGCAATCTTTATTAGCAAGCATTCCGGTATGTTTTCCAGTCCGGTGCAGGCAAAAACTTCTGACGGGGAACTAGCCGTGATGGTGAGAATGTCCCTGCCAGGGAATAGATTTTGTAAGTATGTAAATATCTATGTGACAGGTAGTGGGAGCAATACAGTTCTAAAAGAGATTGTCATCTTCTCCAAAAAAGGGGAGAAGGTTGTAACTACCATTACCAATTATTCAGCTCCCGACAGTTCTCTTCTAGGAAAGGTATCTGTAACTCCGCACAAGGGCTCTAAAACAATTGATTTGCGCTAATGTCTTCCCTCATACTTAAATAAATTGGTTTTCTATTCTTGTTGCTTAAATCACCCCTGCGGCTTTAAACACCTCCGCTATTGACAGATATGAGTTCCCAAGGCACTCTTTGACTTTGCTTTTCTTAACCCATTTGCACTCCGTAATCTCCTCTCCGGTTTGAGGAACAGGTTCCGATGAGCCATTGTAAGTCATTGCATACCAGTTGGTATGTTTGATAATGAATTTTTTCTCCAGGTGGTATGTATGATGCGTTGTGCAAAGCAATTTTCCAACAGACGGTTTTAACCCTGTCTCCTCCTCAACTTCTCTTGCAGCAGTTGTTTTTATGTTTTCTCCTTTTTCCTGCCACCCTTTTGGCAAGTCCCATACGCCGCGGCGGAATATCATCAGATACTCTCCTTTCTTGTTGGTTATAAGGCCTCCCGCAGCATTTACATGAGTCATTTTTGAGAAAACTTTGTCATAGACTTGCTCTTCCATTTTAGGCTCTGTCGGGATAATAAAATGATTGAATTTTTCACTTTTGTCCATGAGCTCTGGAATAGATGCAAGATTGTAATTGTCTGCCGGATGGAACAATACGGCGTTTATATCTTTTGCAGCCTCTTCACTCGGGGCGCAAATTGTTAAAATTCTATTATTGAAGAAGATATTGTACATGCGCTTTAAGCCTTTAAACTCTTTTTATTATATTTGTGCAAAGATAATTGTAATTAGAATAATATGGAAAACGTAGAAAAGACCATAGCTAAGCAGCTGCTTGGAATTAAGGCTGTGAAATTGGATGTTGAGCACCCTTTTACGTGGGCGTCCGGTTGGAAATCACCTATTTACTGCGATAATAGAAAAATGCTTTCATATCCATCTGAGAGGAAGGTTGTTTGTAATGCATTTGTAAAAGTCATAAAAGATAATTTTAAAGATGTTGATGTTATAGCCGGTGTTGCTACCGGTGCTATAGCTTATGGAATGATGGTGGCTGAGGCTTTGGATAAGCCGTTTATTTACGTGCGTCCCAAACCAAAAGATCATGGAACAAAATCTCAGATTGAAGGAGAAATTGCAAAAAATCAAAGAGTTGTAGTTGTTGAAGATTTGATTTCTACTGGCCAGAGCAGTCTTTCCGCTACAACTGCGCTTCATCAGGCAGGTGCTATTGTTCTTGGCATGGTTGCAATTTTCTCATATAATTTTGATACTGCGCGCCGCTCTTTTGAATATGCGGACGTTGAACTTCATACGCTTTGCCAATATGACTCATTGTTGGAAGAGGCTGTAGTTGAGAAGTATATAAAGAAATCAGATTTGGACGTTCTTAAGCAATGGAGAATCAGTCCTTCTACATGGGGAACTCAGAAGTAATTTTTTTATCCCGATAGATTTATGGAAAAAATTGAAGGTAAGGAGGTTATGCTTCCTCTTGCAGCGGATAAACTGTTTTCTGTCTTCTCTGATTTGAGAGGAATTACCTCTAAGTTGCCGTCTGAATATCAAGATAAAGTTGTTGCAACCCAGGATACAATAGAGGGAGATTACAAAGGAATGAAACTGGGACTTAGAGTTGTTGAAAGGGTTGAAAATAAGCTTGTTTCACTTAAGCCGTCCGGCTCTTTTCCTTTTGATTTTACTCTTAACTTTCTAATGAATCCGGAGGAGCAGAACAAGACAAAGTTTAAGATAGAGGTGGATGCTGAGATGAACTTTATTATCAAATCTATGTTTGGCGGTAAAATTAAAGAGATGGTTGACAAAATTACTGATGCAATTTCTCAATTTTCTCCCAAAGAGTAGTCTTTTTTAAATCTATTGTTCTGTATTTTTCTCCCTTTTGTCCACTTTTTTTCATTTATAATGGACAAGTTGCTATTATTGTGGTCTAAAACAGAATTAGTATGGCTGACAAGGATATTTCACAATTTTTCATGGCAAAAGTGGCAAATATGCCCGGCATTGAGTTCATGGAGAGCGATTTTGCAATTTGCAATTCTTTAGATGAAATCCCGTTGCCAAAAGACCCTGGCAGAATAGATGCTGCCATAGTTGGTTTGTGCCTTTGCGGCAGTATCAAGCTGCGCATAAATCTAGATGACTATGTAATAACAAAGAATCAGATAGTTCTGATTATGCCGGACCAGATTATCCAGCTTGGCAAAAAGAGCAAGGATTACAAAGGCATCTATATTTTGGCATCTAAAAATTTTATTGATGAGATGCTTCCGTACTTTAATCAGCTCTCAATTTTTCTTTATGTTAAAGAACATCCGGTCACAGATTTAGGGACTGAAGAAGTAAATATTTTTAAGGAATACCATTCATTTTTGTGGAAGAAGGTGAAGATGAAAGATAATGCGTACAGAAAAGAAATATCTAGAAATCTGTTGCTTGCGTTATTATATGAGGCGTACGGAATGTTCTCAAAGCATCGTCTCCCGGAATCCCATAAAACCAGACAAGAGGAATTGTTTTCTGACTTTGTCAAGTTGGTGCAATTAAATTTTAGAAGAGAGCATTCTGTCTCTTTTTATGCAGATAAACTTTGTATAACGTCTAAGTATCTTTCATTGCTTGTTAAGAGCGTAAGCGGGCGCTCTGCCAGTGTTTGGATAGATGAGTATGTTATTTTGGAGGCTAAGGCTTTGCTCACTTCATCTAAATTGACAATTAAGCAAATATCTGATACATTGGGATTTGTAAATCAATCTTTCTTTGGCAAATTTTTCCGCAGGCATGCCGGTGCTTCACCAAGAAAATTCAGGGGCGGGGCTTGCTAGAAAAATTATTTTGTACATTGCGCCTCTGAATGAAGTGCGGTGATAAAATAATATCAGAAGATTTTGTCTCTTTAATGAAAGAGTCTCTGAATGAGAAAGATGCGTCATTGCTTTTTTCCTGGCTAGAGAGCGGAGAAGATGTAGTGAGCGTGAGGCTTAATCCTTTTAAATCATTTTTTTCTCCCGACGGTTCCTTAAATGAATTTGCATCCAAACTCTTTGGAGATAATTTGGACTCTCCTGTAGAGTGGTGCAAATCTGGATTTTATTTAAAGAAAAGAATCTCTTTTACTGCAGACCCGTTTTTCCATTGCGGTGCTTATTATGTTCAGGATGCCAGCAGCATGTTTCCAGAAATCATCAGGAAATTTTTCACTGTAAATTCATCTGAATGTGCTTCTGCAGATGGAAAGTTGTCTGGTATTAAAATTCTGGATTTGTGTGCCGCGCCGGGAGGCAAATCAACTCATTTAGCCTCTATGTTAGATGACTCTTCTCTCCTTGTATCCAATGAAGCAATTAAGAAAAGGGTGCTTCCTTTGATGGATAATGTGGCAAAATGGGGATGCTCTAACGTATTGGTTACCAATAATTATCCGGATGCTTTAGGAAAACTGCAAGGATTTTTTGATGTAATTTTGGCTGACGTGCCATGTTCCGGAGAAGGCATGTTTAGGAAGAGCGGAGATGCCATTGACGGCTGGAGTCTTAAGGCCGTAAATGATTGTGCGGAAAGACAACGCAAAATTGTTTCTGATGTCTGGCCTGCATTAATTGAGGGTGGTATTTTTATTTACTCAACGTGTACCTACAATCATTATGAAGACTCAGACAATGTGAATTTTATTTGCAATAGCCTTGGTGCGGAACTGCTTGATACCCGCAAATTTGTTCCCGGTTCAGTTAGGGGAGACGGTCAGTTTTACGCAGTATTAAGAAAAATTGGAGGAGGTTCTGCAAAAAGAAGAAAACAATCTGTAGAGAAAAAAACATGCTCATGCAATTATTTAGGAGACAGATATTTATATGTGCAAAAAGAGAACGGATTTATAAAGGCTTATCCCAAAAATCTTGCGGATGATATTTTATATCTAGAGGGAAATTTGAATGTTGCGGCAAGCGGAATTGTTGTGGCAACGGCAAAAGGAAAGGATTTGATTCCTTATTCTGATTTGGCGTTATGTAATGATTTTGAGAATGCTAAATATTCTGGCGGAGCTAAAACAGGAGAGCCTCTTTTCCCTGTTAAGGAGGTGTCAAAAGAAGAGGCCCTTCAGTTTCTAACCAAAAGGCCTCTAGTTTTACCTCAAATGCCGCTAGGATATATCTTTTTGACTTATAATGGATTGGGTCTTGGGTTTGTTAAGAATCTCGGTAATCGCACCAATAATCTTTTGCTCTCCGGACGTGCAATCCACAATACAAATCTTGTAGATTTCTAGTGGTTTTTCCGGTCTGTTTTTAGTTCATATAGTCCCAAGGAGGAAGCATTATATGTTTCTGGCCAAGGCATCCAATTGATTTGCTATCCAAGTATTTCTTGTTTATTACAAAGCGGAACATGTACTCGTTAAACCAATTATCCGTGAATGTCAGATAACCTTTGTTGCCTGCGTCAGCGCCCCAGCTGTTCTCAAATTCCCACTTTGTTGGTACATCGTTGTCATCTGTGTCACAAGCAACTATGAGCATTGCGTGAGATGAGCCGCTCTGACGTGTAACAATTCTTGCCTTCTTGTCCATTGACAGATTTATGCCAAGCAATGAGGCATAGTCATAAATTCCCGGATCCAAAAGTCCGTTTTTAGTGTTTGATTGTTTTCCAACGTCGCATGAGGCAACAACGGATTCATTCCCTTTGATTGAGGCAAGAACGGCCTTTTTTATATCCTCATTTGGAAGATTTAGATATGTCCAGTTAACGCCATCCATTGTATTGCGGGCTCCGTCTATTTCATACATTTTGTAATAATCTCTTGTGGGATCATTCATTATCATCACATAATTATCTGTGTTATAGTCTGCTCCAGCTATTCCGTTAAAGAAATCAACAGGAGTGCTTTTAACGGTCTGGATTTTTTTATCCTTATCCTGAAATCTCCATGTGAATTCAGCGGGAGGTTCCCCAAGACAAACGGCAAGTACTCTGTAAACATCTTTAAGAACGCTCATCTTTTCTCTCTCCATATCTGCGGCTTTTCCTTTATTTGCAGCAATTGCCCTGATGTCATATCCGCCCTTGCGCAATCTCTCATTAAGAATGCTCATCATTTGAGATGTGTTGTCAGAGTGCTCAGTCTCAGGCATAACTGACGCGGGAACAACACCGTATTTTTTTGCAAGATTGTAGAATGAACTCCATACTCCGCCGTCGCTGACCGGTGATGAGAAGTAGTATGTAACTTCTCTGTCATCCATTGGCGACTTTGAAGTTTTTATAATATTCTCCAAAAACAGATTGGACTTCTCCAGTATATCCCAGAAATAGTTGTAGTTGTGAGAGAAATCAAATTCATCCAAATTGTACTTCTTCATTGCAGCGGGTCTTAAATCGTTCATGGATGAAAACATCCAGCAGCGGCCTGAGCTTTGCTGGTCAGTAATCCCTTTTACATCAACCTTATATTTAAAGAAATTGTCTGTTGCTCCGTTAACCTTGTGGTTAAGGGCAAGGCTCTTAATGTTTTTGTTGGAAGTCAGAATGTTTTGAATAGCAGCAGTATAGCTGTCATTTTTTATGCTGCCTTGCAGCTCTTCAATTTCTTTGCTCCCGATAGTTTGTGCAAACGCGCTCCCGCATATTAGCGCGGCGCATGTAAGTAGTGCTATCTTCTTCATGTTTATTTTGTGTTAAATTTATTTTAAAACATCATGTAATCCCAGACAGGCACAAGTTCCGGCTTTTGTCCAAGCGCGGCTTGAGCCTTAGAGCTGAGATACTGTTTATTTATTACCATTCTAAAAGTGTATGTATCAAACCATTTGTTGCTCATAATATGATAGCCGTTCCTTCCGCGGTTTAATCCAAAGCTATCTTCTATCAGCCACTTTGTTGGCTTATCATTTTCATCTGTATCACAACCCATTAGGAGTATGGCGTGAGTGGAACTTATTTGTTTTGTGAGTATCATTGATTTGCGGTCCATATCCAGATTTACGCCAAAGAGGGCGTTGTAATCAAAGACTCCTGTATCCAAGAGACCGGCACCGCTTTTTTTATCCGCCTCAGCGCCTGAATCTATCGTGAGATAGATGCTTTCATTGTTTTTTATTGATGCTAATGCGGCCGGCTCAATTTCTGTATAGGGCAGGTTAAGGTATGTCCAGTTGAAGCCCTCTATTACACTCTTGTAATTTTTTACTTCATAAAGTTTATAGTATTCTTTCCCCGGATCATTTGTTATCATAATGTAATTTTCTGGTCCATAGCCATTTATGGCTATGGAGGCGTAAAATTCTTTTGGGGTTGTCTTAAGAGTTTTTGTATTGCCGTTGTTGTCTGCGTATCTCCATGTGAACTCTTTTGGAGGGACGCCAATTGTCAATGCAAGTATTTTGTAGACATCTTTAAGCACAGATATCTTTTCTGTTTCCATTTTATTGAGGATGTCCGCAGATACATTGTTATTTGATTTTTTAACGTTGCCGTTTTTTGATGCAATTTCTCTGATTGCCCATCCTCCCTTGCGTAATCTTTTTCTCAAAATTTGCAGCAGCTGCTCATCATTTTCAGATGCTCCTGTTTCTGGCATAACTTCCTTTGGTACAACGCCGTATTTGATTGTCTCCGCATAGAAAATACTCCACACTCCGCCGTCTGTAATTGGACGGTTAAAATATTTTGAAACTTCTCTGTCATCCATTGGTTTACTGGAGGTTTCAATGATTTCTTCCAGAAATAAATTGCTCTTCTCCAGCAGATCATAGAAAAAATTATAAGTGTGAGAGAAATCAAAATCTTTTAGATTATACTTTTGCATAACCCCCGCGCGGAGAGAGTTCATGCAAGAAAACATCCAGCATCGTCCTGAATTTTTCTGGTCATTGATGCTTCCTATGTCTGCCTTGTATTTAAAGTCGTTGTCATAACTCTTTAGTTTGCTGTGATTTTCTGCAAGACTTTCAAAGTCCCCGCTAGATTGCAGCATGCTCTGCAATGTCGCCGGCACTGAACTGACGGCATAACTTTGTTCCAGCTCTTGCATCTCCCTGCTCCCGATAGATTGAGCGTGAGCTACTGAGCCTGTGAGTGTTGCGCAAAGGGCGATTATGACTATATGACTAATATTTATTTTCATGGTTCTTTTTTAAATCTGTTTTATAGCAGATTTTGTATTTGTTTTTTTATTGCCGCTATTTCTGAAGATTCCATGTTCCGTTCATAGATTGGCTCAGTAATTTGTTGATGCATTGTGATTTGTACTGGAGCTTTGCTTAAAAGATAAATATCGCTTCCAAGTATCAATGCATCATCAATATCGTGAGTTACAAATATTACCGTGCGTCTATCTTGTTGCCAAAGTTGTGAAAACCATTTTAGCATTCCGTGCTTTAGGTTGATGTCAAGCCCGTTAAGAGGCTCATCCATTAGTATGATGTTGGAGGTTGCGGCAAATGCCCGAGCTATGGAAACTCTTTGCTTCATGCCTCCGCTAAGCTGTGATGGATAATAATTTGCAAATTCTTCAAGTTCAACTCTTTTAATCAATTCATCAGCTTCCTTTTCTCTTTGCCTGGCAGACACTTTTTCTCCGTTATTTATGCTGTCAAGTACAAACTCAATATTACCTCTTACGCTTTTCCATGGGAGCAGTCTGGGCTCTTGAAAAATATATGAGAATTTTTTACCGGAAAAGCCTTCAAGCGTCCCGCTGTCGGGAGCAAGAATACCGCCGATAATATTTAGAAGTGTTGTTTTTCCACATCCGGAAGGACCTAGTATACAAGAAATTGTGCCTTCTGTAATTTCCATGCAGAAATTATCATATATCTGTTTTCCGTTAAAGCTCTTGCTAATATTTTTAAGATTAAGACTCATGCTTGTTTAATTTTTTAGTGTGCGGGTCTATTTCCAAGTAACAATTCTTTTCTCCCCCCACCTTATGATAGCTTCAAATCCGGAGCTTAACACTACTGCTATCAGAGTCCATGCAATTAGTATGTCTACATTTAAAAAAGTTTGTGCGCTCTGCATTACTGTACCTATGCCGTATGTCGGCTGGGCAAGTACTTCTCCAACTATGATGGCTCTCCATCCTATCCCGACCGCACTGGATATTCCACTGATAATGAATGGAATAATTGATGGAATGTAAACTTCTGTCACAATCTTTTTACCGCTTGCGCCGTAGAATTTTGCCATTTCCACCAAACTTGCATCCATGCTTTTGAAGCCGTCCGTGACATTAATATATATTAGGGGAAACATGGTTAAAAATGCAATAAATATTGGGACCGCATTTGGTGTGAACCATATTAGCGCCAACAGTATTATTGCTACCACCGGGGTTGCCCTAAATGTTACAACTATAGGTTTCATCCATGCCGCAAGGGAGTCATATATTCCCGCAAGAATGCCAAGTCCTACTCCAAGAATTGCTGCAATAACAAATCCTATCAGGCCACGTAAAATGGTGGCGCCTATGATTTTAAGAAATTCTGCGGTGCAGATGATATTTACAGTGGAAATTAGCGTATCCTCCGGACCCGGAAGTATGAAGTTGGATTTAAAATGCAGTGACAAAACCTTCCATACCGCAAGCATTACCAGCACGGAAATGGTGCCAATCAGGGTATTTTTCTTGGAGGAATTTTTCATCACTTATTATTTTTCAATTTATTTGCCGTAAAATTTTTTATCCGGAATTTTACCACCTGTAATATCGCGGTTCATATTGTAAAATACTTTCAAATAGTCGCTTACCTCTTTTTGGACCTCTGATGCTCTTACTACTTTTAGGTTGCATCTTGGTATTGCAGTTCTTGCAACCGCGCTGTCTGCAAGTATATTGTATTTTGCAGTAAGAGAGGCTGCGCTGTCGGGATTATCATTTACCCAATTGGTTGAATTTGAGTATATTTTTAATACTCTTTCTGTGAGATCGGGATGTTTTTTCATGAATTTTGAGCTCCCGACAAATGCTGTCTCTGTAATTGGGGTTCCGCATGCTTTCTTCCATTCTGCATTAAGGTCCATAAGAGCATGCAAAGATTTGTTCTTTGATAATACCATGCTTACGAATGGCTCCGTAAGTACCCCAATATCAACTCGTCCCGCAGCCATAGCACTTGTAAGGGCGGTATGCGTAGGAAAGCTGTAATCTAATATCACGTCTTTATTTGGATCTAGTCCGTTGATTTTAAGCAGGTATCTGAATAGAATATCCGGAGTCATACCCTTGGCCATCAGGTGGATTCTGCGCCCTTTGAGACTGCTCCAATTTTTAATGGCAGTATCTTTGCCGCACAAGTAAAAAGTGCCCCAGATAGGTACTGCTATGAGCTTGTAATTCAATCCTTTATTGTATAGAACTGCGGCGGTTGTCATTGGCAGAATGGCAAAATCTGCGGTGCCGTCCAGCATCATCTTGCGCACTTGCAGCGGTTCATTAAGAATTTTAAAATTTATGCCCTGCTGAATTCCATTATTTGAAAATAATTTCCCGTGAACTTCTACGCTGTCAATCATTTTTATCATGCCAAGGGCGGAAGGCCCTTTAAGTGTGGCAATTGTGCAGCTTGAACTGTCAGTATTTCCGGCAGTTTTGTTTCCGCAGCAGACACAGAGTGGAAAGCATGCAATAAAAAATAAGGCGTACAAGTACTTTTTCATATTCCCGACAGATTCTGATTTGTAAAATTATAAATTTTAAATGACTTGCTTTGTATAATGTTAAAACATTAATAAATTTGCGCAACATTATAGACCGTTTTGTACTGAGGTCCCGGATAATCCGGACCAAGGCCTGCGGAAATCAAAAAATCTAACCCGGAGGAAATTCTGATGGAAAAGAGAATTGGCACAGTAATAATACAAGTTGAAAGCAAGGATAACGTTCAGAAAATGAATGATATCATCTCTTTGCACTCTGACATTATAATTGGTCGTCAGGGGCTGCCTCGCAGCAATAGTTTTAATATTATCTCTTTGATTTTAGAAGGTTCGACGGATCAGATCGGTTCCTTAACCGGTCAGCTTGGACGTTTGGATGGAATTCAGGTAAAATCGGCCCTTTTAAAAAACAAAGATGATGAGTAATAAAATTTTTATTTTGACTGCTGCACTTTCTGTCATTTCTTATAGTGCGGCGTTAGGGACGCCAAGATATATTGGCAAAGACAAGGATACAACTGTAGCTGTTAAGACGGAAAATCTTGGTTCTGTAACTGTTAGCAGTATGCGTGTGAACAGAAAACTGATGGAGGTGCCAGCCTCTATGAGTATTGCGGGAGCTTTTGATTATAGGAAGAACTCCTCTTTTTCTGTTGCAAACATTTTGAATTCTGAGCCTGGAATTTCATTTGGAGGGGATGGCATCTGGTCTACAAATGTTGTGGTTCGCGGACTTGGCGAGAGCCGTTTGGTGACTTTAATTGATGGCGACAGAGTGGAGACTGCAAGTGATTTAACTGCATCCTTAAGTATGATAGACATTAATAATATAGAGAGGGTGGAGGTTATAAAAGGGGCTCAATCATCTCTTTATGGCAGCGGCGCTTTGGGAGGAATTGTAAATGTAATTACAAAGGATGGACAGTTTACACCTCGCTTTAATGTAGGCGGCGGAGTTACTCCATCATACTCTACAGTTAACAGGTACTTCTCAAATAATGTTTTTCTGAATTTTGGCAACAAAAAATGGTATTTAAGGGTTAGTGATAGTTACGGCAAGGCGCACGATATTCACACACCGGAGGGGAAAATTAATAACAGCGGATTTAAGACAAATGATTTCTCTGTAAGAGCTGCATTTAAACCATTTGAAAATCAGATATTTAAAGTTCAATACCAGCGCAACTGGTCTAAAGATGTAGGCATACCCGGCGGCGCTGCATTTCCCGGACCTGCCACGGCTTCTTATAAGAAAATAGGCAGGGCTTTGTTTGACGCAAGCTATGAAATCACAAATATTTCAAGTGTCTTTACCTCTTTGAAATTCAGGTACTATAACCAGTACATAATCCGCAATGTGGAGATGACTCCAAATACAACAACAATTGTTAAAATGCCAAACGGCATGACACAGGCAACCACTCCGGATTTGCTGACTCCTCATGCAACCCATAAAACTAATGGGGGAGAAATCCAGGGAACATGGAAATTGTCAGATAATCAGACTCTTGTTGGCGGAGTTGATTTATGGAGAAGAGACATCAAGAGCAGCAGGGTAAAATACGTTACAGTAAATGTAATTAAGCCAAACGGGGATACTCTTAAGACTAATCATGTGGAGAGGGGAGAAACTCCGCTTCCAGACGCCTCATTTACCAGCGCCGGTGTTTTTGCTCAGGATGAACTTCATTTGCTTAGCAATAGATTAACCTTAACTGCGGGAGCAAGAGCAGACAGAGTGTGGATAAAGAATGAAAAGTGTTTTGACGTAGATTATATAGTTCTAAATGGTGTGAGAGATGACGCTCCTGCAACTCAAAGAGTTACGTTTGATAAGAGCAGTACGCACAATACGTCTTGGAGCGCAAATTTAGGTGCTATTTATAAATTGACTGATAATGTAGACGCTGTGTTTAATGCGGCCCGTTCATTTAGAGTTGCCTCACTAGAAGAGCGTTATAAATATATTGATCTTGGTAATTATGTAAGACTGGGCAACCCAAATCTAAAATCAGAAAACGGATATTCTTTTGATCTTGGTTTAAGAGTTTGGGGTTCAAAGATAAACGTTCAGGCTTCTGTTTTTATAAACAGAATCAATAATCTTATTGTTGAGAAAAAAGGAGAATTTATTTATACCCTTGCAACATCTGGAGTAAAAGATACATTACCGGCACTTGTTAACGCCAATGTTGATAGGGCGCTGTTGTATGGATTTGATTTTAAGGCAGATTATAATGTAATTGATGATCTTGTATTATCTGCTGCGGTATCTTATGTCAGAGGCAAAGATACAAAGGCAAAAACCAGCCTTCCGCAGATACCTCCTTTTAATGCAAGGCTTGGAGCGCGCTATTCATTCCCAAAAATTTGTTCTGCAGAACTGGATTGGACCCTTGCCGCAAAACAGAGCAAAGTTGCTGAAGGAGAGATGGAAACTGCAGGATACGGCAAATTGGATTTTGCAGTTAACTCTGTAAATTTTAGAGTGATACGCGGTCTATGGCTGCAAATTTTTGCGGGGATAGATAATATTACAAACAATACGTATACTAATCATTTATCAACTAATAGAGGAAGCATTAGCGTAGAACCGGGCAGAAATTTCTTTGCCAGAGCATGTTTTACGTTCTAGGTTTTTATTTGCTGTTTATAGATAGAAAAAGGGTGGCTAAAATTCTTTAGCCACCCTTACCCTTTTATCCAAGTTTGCTGTGTGCTCTATGATTTTTTTCTAAAGCAGGGTTAAACAATTTATCAAGCCAAACAACATGAGGGCTGAAAAATCTAACCATATAGCCAACATAAAACATGGAGAACAGGGTCCCGAAACCAATCATTTCCCAATGCCAGGTTCCGAAAAATACAAAACAAAAAACAATTCCTACAAGAACTAATCCTGTATCACTGAACATTTTAACTTTACCAAATTCTGCGTGAAGCGCCTTTGAAATTGCAAGAGGAAAACCCTCTCCTGCCATCATAAGTACATCACATTTTACCTCTATAGATATGCCGTATGCCAGTAATCCCCCTCCAATGCAGAGTTGCACAAATCTGAAAAAATATCCGGATGTTGAACTGTCAAATTGAAAAGGTGACGTGAGCCACATTGTCAAGTCAGTGTAGAATCCAAAAAGAAAACTAATTACAATTTGCAGCAACTGTACCGGCGGAAAATTTTTTCTCAGCAATGCAATTTGTGCTAAAATAAATAGAATGTGCATGCAAATTACATACTGTCCCATTGTTAACCCGGCATTTGGTGACAGGCTTAGTACATATGGCGGACATGATATAGGCGAGGAGCCAAGATTTGCTCTTATGGCCAGTGATGTGCCAAATGCAATTATAAAAAGAGAAAAAGTAAAAACTATATATCTCCTTATAATTTCTTGCGTGTTTCTTTCTTGTTCCATCGCACTCTATCACCATTTATTTATCAAATGTAACAACTTTGGTACTTTTTTTATACATTTGAATTATTAATTGTTTTAATTGATACTATTGATATTTTTTATCATTGTACTATTGTCTGTTTTATTGTGCGTAAAAACATTTCTCAATATGGAACTTACACAACTCAAATATTTTGTAAAGCTGGCTGATGAATTGAATTTCACAGAGGCGGCCAAGCAGTTGTTTATCACTCAAAGTACGCTGTCGCTGAGTATTAAAAAACTTGAAGATGAGTGTGGAACTCCGTTTTTTGACAGGGTTGGCAAGAGTACTTACATCACAGATGCGGGGAGGGTGTTTGCCGATTTTGCAAGAAGGGCAATCAAGGAGACGGATTCCGGAATAAGATATGTGAGAGAAATGAAGGGTATTTTCAATGGAAGGTTAATTATTGGAGTGACCTTTAGTCTTCATGATATACTTAATGATTGTATAATGCAATTCACTGATAAATACCCTGATGCAAGCTTAAGTATAATTGAGTCCAATTCTGTGAAAAAATTGGAGGAGATGGTTCTTAGGGGCAAAATTGATTTTGCTCTTACTTATGCAACAAGCAAAATGTCTAATTACCTGGAAAGTATCCCGTTGTTTGAAACGCCGCTGTGTGTTATAGCTAAAAAAGGTCATCCGGTTACCACCCATAAAAAAGTCCTTTTATCGGATTTAAGAAAGTATCCTTTTGTCTTTTTCCCTTATGGTATTAACACAAGAATGGAGACGGAAAAAATGTTCATACATAATAATACTCCAATAATAACTCCAAAGATAGAGGTGAATGATACTGGCTTGATTCTACAGATGGTTGGGACCGGCAAGTGGCTGACAATCTTATCTGAAGGAGTTACGGCTCGCCGTGACAATCTTGTTGCCGTGCATATTTCTTCACGTACGGGCAATAAACTCAAAGGCTGCATTATACGGCCAAAAGAAAAATATGTTTCTGTACTTGAGAAAGAGTTTGTAGGCATAGTTAAGAACTATTGGAATAAAAAAGCCGTCCTATAAGGGCGGCTTTTTTAATGAAATGTTTTTGGTTTGTTATGCGCCAAAATTATCATACATAATGTTTTCCGGCTGTACTCCTAGATTGTCCAGCATCTTAATTGCGGATGATGTCATCATAGGAGGACCGCATAGATAATATTCAACATCCTCCGGAGCAGGGTGATTCTTTAGATACTCATCAAATAATACTTGATGGATGAACCCCTTAGAACCGGTCCATTTGTCTTCCGGAAGAGCATCTGAAAGTGCAATGTGGAAAGAGAAGTTTGGATTCTCTTTTGCAATTTCTTCAAAATCACTTTCATAGAATATTTCTCTCTTTGAACGTGCGCCATACCAGAAACTGACTTTTCTTTTTGTATGCAGAGTTTTGAACAGATGGAAAATGTGTGAACGCATTGGAGCCATTCCGGCGCCTCCGCCTATGAATACAATTTCATTCTCCGTGTCTTTAATAAAGAACTCCCCGTAAGGGCCTGATACAGTGACCTTATCTCCAGGCTTTAATGAGTAAATGTAAGATGAGCATATACCAGGATTGACCGGCATCATGCCGCCTTTTGCTCTGTCAAACGGAGGGGTTGCTATTCTTACGTTTAGCATAATGATGTTGCCCTCTGCAGGATGATTGGCCATTGAGTATGCGCGGAATGTAGGCTCTGGATTAACCATCTTAAGACCAAATAGATGCATCTTATCCCAATCTGGCTTGAACTCAGGTTCAACTGAAATATTCTTGTAATCCACGCTGCATTTTGGAACATCTATCTGAATATAGCCGCCGCTTCTGAAGTTTAATTTTTCACCTTCTGGCAACTTTACTACAAATTCTTTAATAAACGTTGCAACATTTCTGTTGCTTACTACAGTGCATTCCCATTTCTTAACACCTAGAACTTCCGGAGGAAGAAGGATGCCAAGGTTCTCTTTTACTTTAACTTGGCAGCCAAGTCTCCAATTGTTCATCTGCTGTTTGCGTGAGAAGAATCCAACCTCTGTTGGGAGTATGGTGCCTCCTCCGCTGATTACCTGGCATTTGCACATTCCGCAACTTCCTTTGCCGCCGCATGCGGAAGGGAGATAAACTTTCTGTTCAGCCAATGTGGAAAGAAGTGAATTGCCGGCATTTACCTCTAGCTTTTTCTCTCCGTTATTAATATCTATTGTTACAGTTCCGGAAGGCGTCAGCTTTGTTTTAGCATAAAGCAGCAAACCAACCAGCAACAAAGTAATTATCAGGAAAATTACTATGGAGGCAATTACAACTAATGTCATACTATTCATTCTCTATCCTCCTATAATTTAATACCCATGAAACTCATAAATGCGAGTCCCATCAATCCTGCAATAATAAATGTAATACCCAGACCTCTAAGCGGTTTAGGAACATTGGAGTAGGCTAGTTTCTCTCTGATGGCTGCAATGGAAACAATGGCAAGGAACCAGCCAAAGCCACTTCCTAGTCCGTAAACCGTTGCTTGTCCAAGAGTTGCAAACCCTTTTTCTTGCATAAATAATGAAGCTCCAAGTATTGCGCAGTTAACTGCAATCAACGGCAGGAATATTCCAAGTGATGAATAAAGTGAAGGGGAATATTTCTCTACAACCATCTCAACAAGTTGAGTGATTGATGCAATAACGGCAATGAAGATGATGAAGCTTAAAAAGCTTAAATCTACGTCCGCTAGGGAAGGAGATATCCATGTAAGGCATCCGTCTGTAAGCAGGTATCTGTTTAAAAGATAGTCAATTGGAAGAGTGACTCCGAGTACGAATATAACCGCAACTCCAAGTCCGGCAGCTGTCTTTACATTTTTTGATACCGCCAAAAATGAGCACATTCCAAGGAAGTAGGCAAATATCATATTGTCTACAAAGATGGACTTTACAAATAAACTAAGTAAATCTTGCATAGCTAATATTCTATTTGTCATTTAAATCTTTCTGGAAACTTCTCTGAATCCATATAAGGCATCCGATTAAAATCAGCGCCATAGGAGGCATGATAAAGAGACCGTTATTCAAATAGTGCCCTCCCTCTTTCACATACCATGAAAGCGGAATAATTTGAATCCCAAACAGCGTTCCGCTGCCAATCAATTCTCTTATAACTGCCAGAACTACAAGGATTAAGCCGTAACCCAATCCATTGGCAAGACCATCAACCAATGAAGGAAGAGGTTTCTCTGAAAGTCCAAAGGCCTCAATTCTTCCCATGATTATACAGTTGGTAATAATAAGTCCAACATATACGGAAAGTTGTTTGCTTACATCATAAGCATAAGCCTTCAAAAATTGCTCAATGACAATTACAAACATTGCCACAACAACCAGCTGGACTATAATTCTAATTCTATTTGGAATGCTCTTTCTAATCAGCGAAATCAAGAAGCTGGAGAATCCCGTGACAATTGTAACTGACAAAGCCATAACAATTGCAGGCTCCAGTTTTACAGTTACCGCAAGAGATGAGCAAATACCCAGGACCAAAACCGTAACGGGATTGGCCTTTAAAATAGGGGTTGTAAATATCTTTTTATCCATTGCTATAACTATTTAATAGTGAGTGAATCAGCTGCTGCGCCGTTTGCCTCTGTCTGTATGAATTCAGCATTGTCTGCAGCATCTTTGCTCTCTTTGTTCTTCTGAATGTAAGGCAAGTAATATTGCAGCCAGTTCATAATCATTGACTGTACCGCGGTGCTTGTTATTGTAGCTCCCGACAGCGCATCAACTTCATGCTGCTTATCTTTTGCCCCTCCCTTAACAACCTTTACAGAGACAAGGGTCTCATCTTTAAAAATCTCCTTACCCTTGAACTGATCTCTGAATTTGTTTGTTACAATCTCTGCACCTAGTCCCGGAGTTTCGCTCTTGTGATCAAACAATGCCCCGTAAACCGTGCGGAAATCATCCTCTAATGAGATATATCCCCAGATAGGACCCCAAAGTCCCGGACCATAGCAGGATAAAATGCTAACTTCTTTTCCGTCTGCCGTACGACATACAAAAACCGGAAGTTTAAGCTCTGCCATCAGTTTCTCTTTTTCTGAATCACTGGTTGCAGCGGCTATTTTTTTCATTGTCTCATATTGCTCTTCAGGAGAAATCTGAAATGCCTCGCTCTTTACAAGATTGGTTGAATCAGTTTTGATTATTTCTCCTTTAGCATTTATAACCAAGCCTTTAACTACATACTTGTTAAATTCTCCCTCTACGTAGCTGTTCTTGTCAGGAGCATTTTTTACATCCTGTGCAAGTCCCGCAGAACCAAGCATGCTAAGCTGTTTTTCCACGTCAATATTAGTTTGCTGTTTAGCTTTCAGTCCCATGGCAACAACAGCTAAGACGGCGGCTACTATTACAACCAATACGGTTGAATATATAATAGTGTATGAATTTTTATTTGTATCCATCTTATTCTGTTTTAGCATTTTCTTTAACCGCAGCAACCGCTCTCTTCATTCTTCTGTTAATGTTAGGACGCATTACCAAGTAATCAATAAGCGGTGCCATTGTGTTGAACATCAGAATAGAAAGCATCATGCCCTCTCTGTATCCCGGATTGAATAATCTCAACGTGATGCAGAAAGCTCCAATCAGGAATCCGTAAATCCATTTGCCGACTTCTGTCTGACAGGAACTTACAGGATCAGTTGCCATATATACAATTCCAAATGCAAAACCTCCCATAACCAAATGGTAAATGGCAGGAACTGCCGCATAGGTTCCGGGAGCAGCAAATGCATTTGCAAGCAAGCCAATTCCCAAAGCGCCGGCAACGCCGGAAACCATTATCTTCCAGCTTGCTACTCCTGCGCATATAAGAATTATCGCACCAATTAAAATTGCTATTGTAGAAGTTTCTCCAAATGAACCTGGAATATTTCCTATAAACATTTGCAAGAAACTTGGGGTTGAAAGTCCGGATGATGCCTGTGCAAGAGGAGTTGCTCCGGAAAATCCGTCAACAATGCTCAAGCCTGCCTCAGGTTTTGTTAGTCCTTCAATCCAAATTGTATCTCCTGTAATTTCAGAAGGATATGCAAAGAACACAAATGCTCTGGCCAGCAATGCCGGGTTCCAGATGTTCATTCCAGTTCCTCCAAATACCTCTTTTCCAAATATTACCGCAAATATTACCGCAAGCGCAAGAATCCAAAGAGGAACATCAATTGGCATTATCATAGGTATCAGTAATCCGGTAACCAGATAGCCTTCATTGACTTCATGACCTCTGATTTGCGCTGAGGCAAATTCAATTCCAAGTCCTACAATGTAGGAGACTAATATCAAAGGAAGGATTTTGTAAAATCCAAACCAAACTTTCATCCAGAATCCCCAGTCAAGACCAAATGCTAGTGAGTGCTGGTCTCCGGTATTCCACATTCCAAAGAACAAAGGAGGAAGCAAAGCTACAACAACGGTAATCATAACCCTCTTCAAATCAACGCAATCCCTGATTTGAGTGCGGCTCTTTGTTACTGTTGCGGGAACAGATGCAAATGACTCAAACGCCTCAAAAGTTGAGTGAAGCCATCCAAACTTTCCGCCCTTGCTATACTTTGGCTTAATCTTATCTATGTATTTTAAAATCCAATTCATATCCTTAAGCCATTTCTTTAATCATTAAATTAATACCCTTCTCAACAATTTCCTGAACGTTAATCTTAGAAGGGCACACGTACTCGCAAAGCGCAAGGTCTTCACCTATAACTTCATAGATGCCAAGCTGTTCCATCTTGTCAATATCTTCTGCAAGTATTGCTTTCAGAAGATATACAGGATAAATATCCATAGGAACAACTTTTTCATAAAGGCCTGTAACAACAAATGGTCTTACGCCTCCGTTAAGATTTGTATCCGCATTATATTTTTTGCGCGGAGCCAAGAAAGAAAGATAAGTGTGTGAGAAGCTAAACTTCTTAGGTCTAAGGACTTTAGCCCAGCCAAACATCTCTCTGTAATTACCCTCGGAAATCAAAGTTATCTGGTCATCATAAAAACCAAGGTAACCGTCGGGACCTACATTTTCTCCATTCAACACATTGCCGCTAATGTATCTGATGCCAACCTCTTCTCCGCAAATTTTCTCCTCTTTTTTATTCCCGACAGCTTCCTGAATTGTGTGCATGGAAATGCCCGGAATGCATTTTACGTAAGAGCGGTTTTCTGCGCGAGAACCTGTAATTGCAACAAGACGTGAAAGGTCATAAACACCTGTTTTAAAGAGTTTTCCCATTGCGGCCAACATCATAGGTTTGATTGTCCAAACAATCTCGCCTTTTCCGATAGGGCAAAGATGATGGATTTGAACGCCAACATTTCCCGCAGGATGCGGTCCCTCAAAACATGTCTTTTCTACGCCTTTCAATTTGTAAAGCGGTGATGCCGCATAATCCTTAGCGTCAAGGTTTACGTAAATTCTGCCCTTGGTAAATTTTGCAAGAGCGTTAACGCCAATTTGCATGTTCTCAATCTCATCTTTCATTGTGAAATTGATGTTAGCTGCAAGTGGCGCAGAGTTAAAGGCAGAGATAACAATTGCCTTTGGGGTATCATTGGGATTGGCAATAATGCCATAGGGACGTTGAATGATGGATGCCCATAATCCGCTGTCCATTAATTTTTTAACAAGATCTTCCTTGCTTGCTTTCTCAATGTCTTTGACTGCATCAAAATTAACGTAGTCAATAGTACTGTCGGGAGTAATCTCTACTGCCAGAAGCTTTCTCTTTTCTCCTCTGACTATAGATTTTACCTTTCCGCTGCAAGGGGTCGAGAATCCTATTTCCGGACGATACTTATCCGTAAAAACAAATTGACCGGCTTTAACAACGTCTCCCTCGTTAACAAGAAGTTTGGGCATTACGTTTTTAAAGTCTGTTGGTTTTACTGCAATCACGTCCGGCATAATAGTCTTCCAGATCTTCTGCTGCGCATCCCCGTTTAGCGGGATGTCCAGTCCTCTGTGAAGTCTTATATTATTTATCATATAGTGATAGTTTTTGCTTATTTTTTAAAGCGGCGCAAATATACATAACAAACACAAGAAAAACTAAATTATCACTACATTTGCAAAACTATGGAAAGTGAAGGGAATTTAATTTTTGAAGGGCTTAACGAGTCTCAGAATGAGGCAGTTAACGATATTGAGGGGCCGTCCCTGATAATTGCCGGGGCGGGCAGCGGAAAAACAAGGGTTCTTACTTGCAAGGTTGCCAATATTTTGGCCAAAGGATATTCGCCGTCATGTGTGCTTGCTCTTACGTTCACCAATAAGGCGGCAAAAGAGATGAAGGAGAGAATAGGTGAGCTGGTTGGACGTCGTGCCGCGTACAGGGTGTGGATGGGAACATTCCACTCAATTTTTTTAAGATTTTTAAGGCAATATGCTGAATTGCTGGGATTTCCCCCTGGCTTTACAATTTATGACAAAGATGACAGCAAGGCTTTGATTAAACGCTGCATTAAAGAGCTGGAACTTGATGATTCTACCTACAAGCCGGCAGAGATAAGCAGCAGAATATCAAAGGCTAAGAATGATTTTATTACTCCAGACAGTTATGTTTCAAATGTGCAGCTGATGGAGGCGGACCGCCGTGCGCATAAGGCAAGAACTTGCGAGGTTTACCAGCTTTACCAAAAGAGGTGTGTTGAGCAGGGGGCGATGGATTTTGATGATATTTTGCTGAATACGTATCGTCTCCTGAGCAATTTTCCCGAGGCATTCAGCCAAATTAAAGCAATGTTCAAGTTTATCTTAGTGGATGAGTATCAGGATACTAATTTTATTCAATATCAAATACTTAAGGGGCTTGCTCAGGATCACCACAATATAACTGTTGTTGGCGATGATGCGCAAAGCATCTACGCTTTCCGCGGTGCCAGAATAGAGAATATTTTAAACTTTAAGAAGGATTATCCCGAGTCAAAAGTATATAGGCTGGAACAGAATTACCGCTCTTCACAGACCATTGTAAATGCTGCTAATTCATTGATTAGCAAGAATAAATATCAAATCACCAAAAAGTGTTTTTCTCAGAAAGACATGGGTGAGAAGATAGAATTGATACCTGCATTTACAGAGCAAGAAGAGGCTTTGCTGGTTGCGTCATCCATAGCCAGCCAGATGTACAAGTCAAAAGCACGGTATGAGTCCTTTGCAGTTTTGTATAGGACTAATGCTCAGAGCCGTGCAATAGAGGAGGCGCTCAGGAAGAAAAATATGCCTTATAAAATTTATGCAGGTCACTCTTTTTATGAGAGGACTGAGATAAAAAACATGATTGCATATTTGAGACTGATAGAGAATCCGCTTGATGATGAGGCATTTAAAAGAGTTATTAACTTTCCTTTAAGGGCTATAGGGACAACAACGGTAGAAAAATTGATTGGCGCTGCTGCTTTAAAACATACATCTATCTGCAACGTGGTAAAGGAACTGACACCGGAGGAGATAAATATACGTCCCGCAGTTCTGGGAAAAATAAAGAATTTTGTTGCAGGAGTAGAAAAAATAAGGGAGGGGCTTACAACTCTTGATGCTTATGAAATTGCAACTCAAATGAATACTGTATTCAGCATTACATCTGAGATGAGAAAGGACCTCTCTTTGGATGGGCAGAGCAAGCTGGAAAATGTGGAGGAGTTTTTTAACAGTATAAAAGAGTTTGTGGATGAGGGAGCTGTTGAGTACAAAGAACTTGCAAGCGACGGAGATGGAGATGGAGATGGAAGAGAAAATGGAGAGGATGCTCCGCTTATTACTTTGGATTTATATCTGCAGAACATAGCATTGATAAGTGATTCTGATTCTGCCGTTTCAAGTACGGGTGAGATTAAACCTGTTGATAATAAGGAGCAGCAGAATAATAAAATATCTTTAATGACAGTGCATGCGGCAAAGGGTTTGGAGTTCCCTTATGTTTATGTAGTAGGCATGGAGGAAAATTTATTTCCAAGCGGAGGTTTGTACGGAGCATCTGAGAAAGACATAGAGGAGGAGAGAAGACTATTTTATGTGGCTATTACCAGAGCAAAAGAGGGAGTTAAACTCTCTTTTGCGCGTTCCAGAATGAAGTACGGAGAGTATGTTAACAACCTGCCCAGCAGATTTTTAAAAGAAATTGACAAACAATATCTTAAGAACCCAATTGAAGGCGGAGGCATACAATCTTTAAGTTCCACCCCTGACATTTCATCCCATTTCAGTACGGGCTTAGGCCAGCCTAACCATACCCAAAGCAGCGGTGTTAAAAAGGCGTGGACGGAGCAAAAAAGAGATAGCATAGCTCCATCTGAGAGGTCATATAGCCGGACATTTACTCCCGCATCTGAAATGCGCCCAAAGGACCCCAATTTTATCCCGGACTCTCCGCTTAAGATGAAAGTTGGACAACGTATTGAGCATGAGCGTTTTGGATTGGGAACCATAATTTCTTTGACCGGGGAGTCTATTGACAAAAAAGCAATTGTTGATTTTGACCAAGGCGGAAGGAAGACATTACTGCTTAAATTTGCTAAAATGAAAATTGTTTAAATTTTTACAAACTGTGGCACGGACTTTGTAATATGAAAAGCAGTTTTTCATAGTTTAAGTTTAGGTTAAGTAACGAGACCGTCTAGGGTCTCGCGAAAATTAAAAGGTCGGAAACCGCCAGGTTCTCCGGCCTTTTTTTCAATTATACAATTTTTATCAATTTTACCTGTCGTGATAAAATAAATATATTATTTGGCAACCAATTTTTTAATTCCCGTTTTATATTTGTCACCCGCCGCAATAGAAAGGAATTCTTTAAAAATTATTGTATATGAGAGATTTGTGTAAAAGAGGCGGATGCGTAACAAGGTTATGCTGCGCTATGATTCTAATTAGCGCTTTTGCTGCGGGATGTACGCCGTATGCAACTAGCGATGAGGAAAAACAAAAGCAGAGTGAGAGCGACAGTTCAAAAATTGTTTTCAAAATAGATGGCGCTTCCTTTAAGAAGGCTCTGCAAATCACTGAGCAATCTTATGGAAATTATGTGGCAGGCCTCCGCGGTGCGGATAGTAAATCTGCCGTTTCAGCAGTTTTGGATACAAACAAGTATATATTAAAGGTCATAAGCAGTTCAGGCGCTGAAATTTATAACGGCGCTTATTCTGCGCGTCCCGCCGTTTTAAATGTGACTGCAGGAACCTATACGGTTAAAGTATTTTCCAAAGAGTTTAAGGAACCTGAATTAGATATTCCTCTTTTTGGAGATGAGCAGGTTATTAAGATAAAAAAAGACAGCACTGCTCATATCTCATTGATATCATCACAGTTAACGGGGGGAATAAAGCTGGAGTATACGTCCAATTTTACCAATTATTTTAAAGGGACAGGTGTGTATATGAAAAAAGATTCAGCACAAATAAAATGCTTTTATTACTCCCCTCACTATGTGTTCTTTCTTCCCGGTGATGTTTCCGTTGTGTATAAAAACAAAGACGGAGATCCTGCATATACTCCGGACGACCATAAAACTTATGAGGACACTGTGCTGCTAACCAGAAAGTTAAAGGCAGGAGAAATGGTAACCATTAAATTGGATTACATCCTATCCAAGATAACAGGAACTGGGCTAAGCATTAGCATTGATACTTCCAGAACATGGATAAGTGAGTATTTTAATCTGGGAAGTATTGCTCCATACGGAAGTCACTCCATTTATGAAGCTACCAAAGCAATAGGGGACACCATGACGGTTTTTGGATACATAGTTGGCGGGGACATGACCTCATCTGCCTTTAAAAGAAAACCTCCTTTCTCATCTAAGACGCATTTTGCCATAGCAACAAATTCATGGCAGTCTTTAAGAGATAAGTGTATGGCTGTAGAGCTCTCTGCCACAGGCAAATTGAGAGGCGAACTCAATCTTGTGGACCATCCGGAATATTTAAAAAGACCAATCATTATAAGGGGCACAATTGTAGATTCATATATGGATTATCCCGGAATTAAAAGCGTCAAGTTTTACAAATTTTTATAATCACGACAGATTTATTCTAATTTTCTACCTTTGTAGAAGATAAACACATTTTATATGGAACAGAATTATTTTGTACATCCTTCTGCAATTGTAGATGAGAATTGTACAATAGGAGAGGGAACTAAAATATGGCACTTCTCTCACATTATGGAGGGAGCTGTTATTGGAAGACATTGTAACATAGGACAAAATGTTGTGATATCTCCTGGCGTTGTACTTGGGAACAATTGCAAGGTTCAGAACAACGTATCTGTTTATACAGGAGTCGTTTGCGGGGATGATGTCTTTCTTGGCCCATCATGTGTTTTTACAAATGTAATTAATCCGCGCAGTGCCGTTAACCGCAAGAGCGAGTATGCTCAGACCCAAATTGGCACTGGTGTTACAATAGGTGCAAACGCAACAATTGTATGCGGTCATAATATTGGCAACTATGCATTTATAGGAGCCGGGGCTGTTGTTACAAAGGAGGTTCCGCCTTATGCGCTTGTAGTAGGAAACCCTGCAAGACAAATGGGATGGATGAGCGAATACGGATGCAAGCTCAACTTTAAAAAAGATGAAAAAGGCTCATTGACTGCTGTTTGCAAGGGCAGCGGAGTAAAGTATAAATTGTATAATAATACAGTTTATAAGTTATAATATTGCTGCCTCGTCCTCTTCCTGTTCCTCTTTTTCTTTGTCTACGGCAACGGTAATATCGTTGGCGTGTTCTGCAATAAGTTTTGGAAGTCTCTCGCTTTTAGCATAGTACAAGAATAATATGGTTATTGCAATGGTGACAATTGCTGCAATTAAGTAACCGTCTTTTGCAATAATGTGCAGGCCTCCCTTACTTAAAGGTGCAATCATTATATATGCTGTACAAATGAACGTAAGAAATATTGCCGGTATTGACATTACCCAATGGCATTTCTTTTCTGATGCAAAATATGCCGCGCACGTCCACAAAGTGATAACTGCAAGAATCTGATTGCTGATACCAACAAGATTCCATATTGTAGAAAATTCCATTTGGCTGATAATGAACGCAAGAACAAAGATGGGAAGGGCTACGTAGATTCTGTTCATCATCTTTTTTTGCGGAATTTTAAACGCATCCGCTATAACTATTCTCATGCTTCTGAACGCCGTGTCTCCGCTAGTAATAGGGCATACTACAACTCCAATTATTGCAATGATGGCACCAAATTTCCCAAGCCATGTATTGCATATAATATGAACAATTTTTGCCGGAGTCATTCCTCCTGCCGCTGCTGCGTTAAGACCTTCCGGGCCATTGTAAAATGCCATTGCCGCTGTAGCCCAGATACATGCAACAATCCCCTCTGTAATCATGGCACCGTAAAAAATCTTGTGCCCGTATTTTTCATTTCCAAGGCAGCGCGCCATAAGAGGAGATTGAGTTGCGTGAAATCCGGAAATGGCACCACAAGAAATTGTTATGAAAAGGAATGGAATCAAATAAGAGGGAGCTGGCATTTTAAAACTGTGGAATGCGGCGGGTGTTAGTTCTATCATGCTGCGGTGTACCGTTGGGTTTGGAGAAAAACCATGATATATAATAGCGATAAAAAGCATGATTGCCATTAACAATAATATGCCCCCCATGTATGGATAAATCTTGCCGATGATTTTACTTATTGGAAGCAAGGTTGCACAAATGTAATAGGCAAAAATAATAAAGAGCCAGATTTGAATATTGTGTGTATTTGCCAGATTATCAAGAAGGTCTGCGGGCCCATTTACAAAAGAAGATCCAACGGCAATTAGCAGAAAGCAATTGAAAATAACCATGGCTTTGCTAATGTACTTTCCAAGATATCTTTTTGTCAGTCCGGGAAGCTGGCTGCCGTTGCTTCTTAATGACAACATTCCTGATACGTAATCATGAGCCGCTCCCATAAACACACATCCTACTACAATCCAAAGATATGCAAGCGGTCCGTATGCCGCTCCAAGTATTGCACCAAAAATCGGCCCGAGTCCGGCAATATTCAAAAACTGGATTACGTAAATTCTCCATGGGTGAAGGACTTCATAATCAACACCGTCAGCCATTCTATGCGCCGGCGTAATTATATTAGGGTCGGCTCCAAAAAATCTGTCAAGAAATTTCCCGTAGGTAAAATATCCAACTACAAGAAGTGCAATTGAAAGCAAAAAAGTTATCATTGTTAATCAAGTTTAGTCAGGTATGGCACAAAAAACCGCCAGTCAATGCATCGGCATTTCTTTTGGCGGTTTAAAGTTACAGAAAAAATGTTTCTGTTGAATTTCTTAATCCCGATAGATTTTATTCAACCTCAACACCTTGCTCTTTAAGCATTTGCAGTCCCACATCTTTTAGCTTGAATTTTTGAATTTTTCCGCTGCCTGTAAGAGGAAACTCCTTTACAAAAAGAACGTATTTAGGAATCTTAAATCTTGCAATCTTGTTTTTGCAAAATTCTTTTACGTCAGATTCATGGATATCCGTACCCGGCTGAAGAATGATAAATGCTCCGACCGCTTCTCCGTATTTCTTGGAAGGAATTCCTGCAACTTGCACATCTTTAATACCTTCCATGTGGTACAAGAATTCTTCAATTTCACGCGGATATATGTTTTCCCCTCCGCGGATAATCATGTCTTTTATTCTACCTGTAATTTTATAATTGCCATGCTCATCCTGAATGCCAAGGTCTCCGGAGTGAAGGTATCCATTTTTATCGATGGTTTCCGCTGTTGCTTCCGGATTGTTATAATAACCTTTCATATTATTGTAACCCTTGTTGCAAAGTTCTCCCTGTTCTCCCGGCTTGCAGAATTCTCCAGTCTCAGGATTGATGACTTTTACTTCTGTGTGTTCAAATTCGTATCCAACTGTAGTGCAGCGTTCTATGAAACTTTGCTCTACTCTTGTATGGGTCATTCCGGGGGATGCCTCCGTCAAACCGTAAACGCTGGTCACCTTCATGTACATCTTGTCCTCAACTTCTTTCATCAGCTCTATTGGACAAAGGGACCCTGCCATAATACCGGTTCTTAGAGATTTCATGTTAAACATCTTAAACATTGGATGGTTAAGCTCCGCAATAAACATGGTTGGAACTCCATATACGGCGGTGCATCTCTCCTTATGAATTGAAGCCAGAACTACAAGAGGATCAAAACGTTCTACCATAACTTGAGTGCAGCCGTGAGTAATGACATTCATTGTTGCCAGCACAATTCCAAAGCAGTGGAACAGCGGAACGCAGCAGCAAAGTTTATCATCTGCCGTGAATTTCATGTGTTCTCCTGTAAGGAATCCGTTATTTGCAATGTTGTAATGTGTTAACATAACGCCTTTTGGAAAGCCTGTAGTGCCGGAGGTATACTGCATGTTAACAACATCGTGGCAATTTGTCTGAGCTCTGAGTTCATTAAGCTTTTTGTCATCCGTATGGTCGCCCAGCAAGAAAAGTTCCTGAGTATTATACATTCCCCTGTATTTTTCTTGTCCAATGAAAACTACGTTTTTCATTTTAGGGTACTTTTCACTTTTCAAGGCGCCTCTCTGACATGTTCTTAGCTCTGGCAACATCTTGTATACCATCTCTATATAATCAGTGTCCCTGTCGCGATCTATAAGACAAAGAGTCTGCATATCAGAGTCTTTGCACAAATACTCAAGTTCACTTTGCTGATAGTTTGTGTTAACGGTGATGCAGATTGCGCCAATCTTTGTGCAGGCGTACATTATTGTAAGCCAGTCAGGTACATTGGTTGCCCAAATACCTACGTGAGATCCTCTGGTTACTCCAATTTCAATGAATCCTTTTGCCAGCCTGTTAACTCTCTGATTTAGTTCTGCGTATGTGAATCTTAAATCTCTGTCTGAATAAACTATCGCCTCTTTATTAGGTGTTTCAGCAGCCCACTTCTCCAGCCACTGTCCTATTGTAAGATCAAAAAGAGGAAGCTCCTTATTTTTTCTTTGAAGAAGTTTTTGAATATCCGCAATGAATCTTGCTCTTTTAATTTTATTATCCTCTTTTTTTATTTTTCTATCTTCTTTAATGTGCTTTGCTTTTTTTATCTTTTCCATCTTTTGTTTTCTCCTTAGGCAGGTACATAAATGATTCCCAGTACTTTAGCCTTTTTTGTAGCTGATGCGGACCCAACAAAATGTGGTACTATAGAATCATAGTAAATGCTGCCTCCTGCCTCAAGCGTATGTGTTTCTTTTCCGTAAATAACTTTAATAGAGCCTTCCAGCACAAACAGAAACTCTTCTCCCTCATGGGAAGAAAAAGTTTTCTTTCCTTTAGATGGCTCAATTTCAACTAGATATGTTTCCATCTGTCTATTTCTCTTGTTCTCTGCAAAAGAATAGAAATGTATATATCCTCTCTCGCTATTGCGGCTTCTCATAACAGGGGAGTTAAGGGCCTCCTTTACTGATGAAACTGCTGCACCCAAATCTTCCTCACCGTCCAGGAGCGTACCGAGTCGTATTCCGAGGATTCTCGTAATCTTTTGAAGATCACCAATTGTAGGAGTACCAGTGTTGCCCTCCATTTGTTTTAGGAATTTGACATCAAGTCCTGTTTCTTTAGAAAGATCGCTTAGAGACATCTTTCTGGCTTCTCTGGCGGCAGTCAGTCTGCGGCCAATTTGAGTTTTTTCTTGTTTCATCTTTTAAAAAGAATTTGGCGGCAAATTTAAGAATAAATGATTAAATTGCATCTGAAAATGGCGTTTGTGACGTGCCAAATATAGATTTTATGAGACCTGAAAATATATAAATAACTGATATATTGTTAATTAAATCTATGGTGCTGTGCCATTACAAATTGTAACATAATTTTGACAACTTTCACTTTTCAAAATTATTGACTAGCGAAAGGGAGAATTAGAGAGTGATTTTGGACAATTACAGTTTATAAGTTTGGATTATGGATTTCAGATTGGAAGTTTTTGCGGTAACGACGTCAACGCTAAATTTTACCAAAGCGGCGGAGTTGTTAAAAATATCTCAGCCAGCCGTTACAAAACATATACAAGAATTGGAGAAAGAGTATGGTATTCAGCTTTTTGCAAGGAGAGGAGCAAAGCTGGAACTTACATATCAGGGGGAATGCTTTTTGGTATCCGCAAAAGATATTTTAAAGAAATATAAAAATTTGCGCTCGGATACAGAAATGTTAAAGACGGTATTTTCCGGCAATATAAACATAGGCGCTCCCGCTCCGTTATACTATGGCGTAATTCCAAGATTAGCAGCCGATTTCTGTGTACTCTCTCCCGGGGTAAATGTTGATTTGAAAATAGTGAAGTCTTCTGATATGCACAATGCCATAAGGGACGGCAGCATAGATGTTGGTTTTTCTTTTAATTCTAAGAGTGCAAAACATTCTTTTATTCGCGACAGGATTGTCTTAGTGTCTGCGGGACAGATAGATAATTTAGGTGATGAGGCAAATTCCGATGCGCTGGAAAAACTTAGATTTGTTCTGTACGGTGGAGATGCCGCTACTGATTTGCAAATAAAAAACATGTTTTCTGAGAAAGATCTCAACTATAATAAAATTAAGAGCATTGCCACTTTAGAAAATTCAGGGGCTGCCATAGATTTTATGATTCATTGCTGCAAGGGGGGGCAAAACAAAATTTCCAATGTGTGTTCTCTGTTGTGGTTCAGTCAGATAGCTGAGTATTTAAAACATGGATTATTGCAAGTGTCTGAATGTCCGTGGCTTAACGGAGGGAATACATTTGCGGAGAGAATATATGGGATGGAAGGTTCCGTTTCTCAAAAGAATTCCCGTTTTATTGAGTATGCGTCCAAGTGGGGGCAGGATTTCTTTGCCGGCAAATACGAGTAGAATAATTTGTCATAAAACAAAAGAAGCGTCACATTAAATGCTATAAACATTTGAAATGTAACGCTTTATTTTGGCGGTGCGGACGGGGCTCGGACCCGTGACCCCATGCGTGACAGGCATGTATTCTAACCAAACTGAACTACCGCACCTCTGTTTGGGGTTGCAAATATAGGTATTTTTTTTCTTTTACAAAATTGTAAAGAAAGAGAAATGTACGTTTCCGTATTTTTTTTCTTTCACAAAGTTTTTATGCCCGTAAAAACTATACTCTGCCGGATGCTCTAAAATTAAGTAACCGCCCTTTTTAAGTATGGTATAATCAACGCCATTCTCATTATATGTTTTTGATAGTACTCTATCGGGAATAGTATCAAGACCAGGCAGTTTATATGGCGGGTCTGCAAAGATTAAATCAAATCCTCTGCTGCATATTTCCAGAAAATCAAAAACATTGCAATGCACTGTTTTAACGGTTTTTATGCCAAGGGATGAGAGAGATTTTTTTATGAATAATGCATTTGTGCGGTTCATTTCCACACATACGCTCTCCGCCCCTCCTCTGGAAATAAATTCTGCACTTATGCTTCCGGTTCCTGCAAAAAGGTCCAGCATGGATAATGATGATAAATCATACTCGTTGCCTAAAATATTGAACAGTCCTTCCTTTGCAAAATCAGTGGTTGGACGCGCTTCAAAATTTGCCGGAGGAGTTATTGCTCTGCCTCTTAGAGTTCCGCCAATTATTCTCATGACTATAATCCGGCGTCCGCCTTTTTTAAATATGATCTAAAAAGAGCAAGTTCAGATTTAGACAGGATACTGTAAATTTCTAACGCTGTTTGTCTAGGATTGATTTGTTTTTGACGCAAAGCTTCTAATAAAAAGTAGAGTGCGGATGCAGAGTCAGATGTGTGAAACGAGTTTGCAATTATTAACTTATCACCTTGGTTGATAGCTATATATGACGTCTTGCTTGTTCTGTCAAAATCCAGTATTGCTTTATTGTACTCTGATATTTCTTCCAGCCTTTTTATATGCTTGTAAATAATTGGGAGCACATCTTCACCGGCAATGGCAGGTTTGCCGTTTTCGTCTGCGTAATTTGCAGAAAACAATAGTAATGCATGATGCTCAGGCAATTCTGCGTGACGTATAATTTCATCAGGCGCTATTGCAAATAGCTCCAGCATTATTTTTTTCTGCTGTTCCGGTGAATTAATTTCTTCCGGGACTATTGTGAATTTTGTAGAACGGAAATAGTAATTAGCCATGGCAAATTCAAAAAAAGGCATCCGGAAAGAATCCGGACGCCTTTGTTATAGAGTGTTTTAACAATTATTCCCAGTTGCCGGCATTATTGTTTGGAGCATCAACGCTTCCAACCTGAAGTCCCGGAAATCTGTCTGTCTCCTTTCTCTCTGCATTCAGGTTAACAATCAGCTGATGGTTCATGCCTTTAAGCAAAGAGTTAAACGGAGCTGTTGCTTCAAACAATGGAACATCAACACCTGAAACTTTCTTTACAACCGCTTTCATCTCAATTTTGTCTCCGTTTGAGAATGGTATATATCTCAAAGAATCAGCAACAAAATGATGATCCTTAAGAAGGGTGTCTTTTACAGCTACAACAACGTTCTCTCTTTTTACAAGGTGACGTGCAACAGCAAGAGAGTCATCCATAGAACCGATCTGCTTAACGATAGTGATTTGTCCATTGTTGTAAAAATCAATAAGAGAATCTATGCTGGCAGTGAATTTTCCATGCTTGGATTTGTATGCAACTTGAAGCGTACGAATATCCTTAAGTCTTTGTTCAGCAACAACTTCTCTGTGGGCTCTTTCTTTTTTAAAGTTGATAGGGCCTTGAATACTTCTAACGATTAGAACCGCCAGAACGATGATTACGATTGGGAATACAACCCATGTTAAAACTTTTTTCATATTTTAAATATATATATTCGTTTAAAGAATCAATTTACTCCTTTTCAGAATCAAATTCGGGGGACAAATTTAAGAAAATTCTTCTTCTCTCACAATATATTTTTAATTTTGCGGCAACAATATTTCAAAATGACAATAACCACTGCAAAAGTTGAAAAATTCATGCATCTCGTTTCCGGAGCGGGGCGTGTTTTGCTTGTAGGACATACTAATCCGGACGGGGATTCAATAGGCTCTCTTACAGGTGCTAAGGCGTTTCTCAGGAGTGCTTTTCCAAAAGTCATAATCACTGCTGTTGTGCCAACTGATTATCCTGATTTTCTGAAGTTTGTGGACGCCAGAGGAGAAATCCTAAATTTCCTCTCGGCTCCATCCAAGGTTAAGGCTGAAGTTAAAAAGGCAGATGTGATTGTTTGTCTGGATTTCAATGCATTGAGCAGGATTGATTCCTTGGGGGAGTTGATTGAAAAATCTCCTGCCAAGAAAATATTAATAGACCATCACCCGCAGCCTGACACATGTTTTGACCTTACAATATCTACTACAGAGGTGTCATCTACATGTGAACTTACATATTGGCTTCTCAAAAGGGTTGCTATAAAGATGGGGAAGAAAATGAATGAAGAGTGCCGCAATTCATTGTATGTTGGACTCATGACAGATACAAACAATTACTCAAATTCTGTTTTTCCTTCAACTTTTAAGATGGCGGCAGAACTTATGGATGCAGGTATTGATAAGGAGGGCATTCAGTATAAGGTGCTTAGCTGTTTCTCAGAAGACAGAATGCGGCTTATGGGTTTCATGCTCCTTAGTAAGATGAAGATTTTTCCAAAGTATAAGGCTGCATGCATGATATTGGATAAAAAAACAAAGGATAAATTTAATTTTAAAGATGGAGATGCGGAGGGGTTTGTGAACCTTCCTTTGAACATTGCTGGAATAGAGATATCTGCTTTATTCACTGAATCAGAGCATTTTATTAGAGTGTCGCTTAGATCAAAAGGGGATTTCTCAGTTAATATGCTAGGCAGAAAATATTATAACGGCGGCGGACATGAAAGGGCGGCCGGAGGCAGGCTTTACATCCCTGTCGGGAGCTTAGAAAAATACTTTGTAGATTCCTTGCGGCACACCTTTTGATATAGTTTACTCCCGACAGATGAAAAAAATAATCTTTACGATTCTGGCTATAGCTATTGTGATGGTATCCTGTGAAAAGCAGGATAATGAGAATACGTATGTCTCTCAGGAGCAAAGCATTGATACTTATATAACCAGTCTTGTAAGTACTTATAGTTATAAAGTGGTGAGACTCAATGGCTCCAATAGAGTTGTGATTTCAGCCGGAACCTCCGCGGATTCTTTGGAGGTGGGTGATTCTCTCTATTTTCACTATTCCGGTTATGTTTTTTCTAGCGGCAAAGGCAGTCTGTTTGTTACTAACGATACAACGGTTGCAAAGGCAAATAGTTTTGTTACGGACGGGGCGGCTAAGAAAATTGTGCTTGGAAGTGATGGATTTATAAGCGGTTTGCATAACGGACTTCATGGAGTCAGGACAGGGGAGAACTGCTACATTATTTTTTCAGGCAAATACGGCTATGGGAATAGCGTGATGTTTAATTTGTCAAAATTGTCTCCATTGCTGTTTGACATTACGGTAGATAAAATAGTGAAAAATTAAAAAAAGAATAACTTTGCACTAATGATAAATAGATTCAAAACGGTTTTAATGCTTGCGCTGGGCCTTCTTGCTTTTTGTTCATGCGCAAAAGATGAAGACGAGAGCAGCCGCTCAATTCAGGAGAGGATTCTGAATTCCTACATCAAGGTTAATTATCCAAATGCTACAAAGCTTCCGTCAGGATTGACAATCTTGGAGGAGAAGGAGGGTACGGGTACAACAGCCCTTAAAGATGATATGGTTTGTTATGTTCATTATAACACATATTCTCTGGAGGGAACATGCCTTAGCACAAATGATTCCGCACTTGCGAGGCATCTTGGAACGTATGACGCTAGCGTTTATTATGGACCTACATTTTTCATTATAGGTACCGGTCAGACTGCCATGGGTTTGGAGGAGATGTATAAGAGAATGAAGAAAGGCGGCTATTTGAAAGCAATTGTACCGCCTTGGCTAACATCTTATAGCACTTCATATTCCGGAAGCACATCTTCTACCCAGGAGAGTTCTGTAAATGTAATTTATGAGGTCACGATGGGTGATGTTATTTCTGATTTGGAAAAATTTCAGAAGGATTCCCTTGAGTCATATTCAAATAAATATTTTGGAGGTTTAGACTCTACTGCGTATGGTTTCTACTTTAAGAACTATACTCATCCAAAAGGTTTGGCTGATGCCGATACTATTGCGGCCAGTACAAACGTAAATGTTTGGTATATAGGTAGATTGCTAGACGGATATGTTTTTGACACAAACATAGAAGATACGGCCAAGAAGTATGGAATATACAGTGCTGATGATACTTACACAGCTTTAAGCGTGGAGATACAGGCAAAATATACAGATATGTCAACATCTACATCATCCACTAGCAGCAGCGATGGCTCCGTTGTATCTGGCTTTGCAAGAGCTCTTAAGTCTATGACAATTTTGGACCATGCCACTGCATTCTTCTCATCTTCTTATGGTTACGGCTCTACCAGCAGCATGAGCAGCGGCAAGGGCGTTCCGGAGTATTCAATGTTGAGATTTGATATATGGATGGCTGATACTGATGATGATGATTATCCTCCGACGGTTGCAAAAAGTTCATCTTCTTCAGCTTCCGGGGTCTCTTCCAAAGCTAAAACTTATCAAGTTCCGTTTTTCTTAAAGAAGCGTTAGGGCTTGCCGGATACCATTCTTTTTTGAAGAGGCGGTAGGGTTTGCAGGATTCCATTCTTTTTGAAGAGGCGTTAAGCGATATCTGATGCGTCTAATATAGAACGCTGGGGAGTACCCGTATGAGATACTGTGTATCAGTACGTTACAAAAGATCTCAAATTTAAATCATGGGATGATTTGTAACTGCTTGATTGCCTGCACTACCCCAGACTACCTAAATCAGAGAGTTACGTAATCTTGGCATCTTTTGCAGCGTGCTGATTCACAGCGCTGCTTACAACTCTTTTTTTATTAGTAAATTTGCGCAATTAAAATTGGGCAATTAAAATTGGGCAGTTAAAATTGGGCAGTTAAAATTGGGCAGTTAAAATTGGGCAATAAAAGTTTTTATCATGGGAAAATCAGACAATGAAAAGATAGCGCAAACAATTAATGAGCAGGTAGCATCAGCAAATAGTTCTGATAATGCAAAAAAATGTGCGGCAGTTGACAGAACAAAAGAAAATGCGGCAGTTGACAGAACAAAAGAAAATGCAGCGTTTGACCACTTGCTGGAAATCATGGATACGCTGCGTGTAAAGTGTCCGTGGGACAGGGTGCAAACCATTGAGTCTCTTAGACCTCAGACTATTGAAGAAACATATGAATTGAGTGACTCTATCCTTAAGGGAGATTTGCATGATATGTCTAAGGAGCTGGGAGACTTGCTGTTGCATATTGTCTTCTATTCAAAGATTGGGAAGGAGAAGGGAGTTTTTGATATTTCAGATGTGATTAATCAGCTTTGTAATAAATTGATATACAGGCATCCGCATGTTTATTCTTCTACTAAGGTTAAGAATGCAGGTGAGGTTGTACAGAATTGGGAGCAACTTAAGACTAAGGAGAAAGATGGAAATAAAACTGTGTTAAGTGGTGTGCCTGAGGGACTTCCTAGTATGATTAAGGCGTATAGGATGCAGGATAAGGCTAGAGCGGTTGGGTTTGATTGGAAGAAGAAGGAGGACGTATGGGATAAAGTTGCAGAGGAGTTGGGCGAGCTCAAGGAGGCGCTGACTGATTACTCTAACGCTCAGATACAGGAGAATTCTAATGCACAGGCGCAGAGCGGTTCTGGCGCTCAGGCTAAGGGCGTATTTAAAGAGCAGGCAGAGAATGAGTTAGGTGATGTTTTGTTCTCTGTTATTAATGCTGCAAGATTGTATGATTTAAATCCCGACAGTGCTTTGGAGAAGACGTGCGCTAAGTTCCGCAGGAGGTTTGGGTATTTGGAGGAGCATACTATTAAGCAGGGTAAGAATTTGAAAGATATGACGTTAGAGGAGATGGACAAGTATTGGGATGAGGCAAAGGACCTTGAGAAAAGTCAGATAAATAAGTCAGATAGATAGATAGATGGATAGATGGATAGATGGTTAGTTAGTCTGAAGGTTTAAAATCAGTGAGTTTATGGAAGACTGGAGAGAAAGGACAGAGTTGCAGGTTGGCAAGGCTGGAGTGCAAAAGCTTGAGAATGCATGCGTTGCAATTATAGGGCTAGGCGGTGTTGGCGCTTTTGCGGCGGAGATGCTGTGCCGGGCCGGCGTTGGTTCTTTTATTCTTGCAGATTCTGATGTTATAGATGTGACTAACAAGAACAGGCAGCTGCCGGCGCTTGACAGTACAATTGGAAAGGTTAAGACTGAGGTAATTGCGGAACGGATGAGGGATATCAATAAAGCTGTGAAGGTAAAAATCATCTCTACATATATTGAGGAGGATAATTTAAGTGCAAAACTTAAGTTGCGCCGTAAGGAGTGTGCGACAGAAGGGGACAAAATTGCGTTGCGCGCGGAAGTGTTGGGGAGGGGGATTGGAATGAGGTTGATTTTGTGGTGGATGCAATTGATACGCTCTCTCCAAAGATTGCCCTGATTCAATACTGTTTGCAGAATAAAATCCCGATGGTTTCTTCTATGGGGGCGGGCGCTAAGTATGATGCTACAAAGGTGAGGATTGCTGAGATTGAGAAGTCTTTTAATTGTCCGCTGGCTTATATGCTACGCAAAAGATTGCATAAAGTTGGCATTCGCAAGGGCTTCAAAGTTGTTTTTTCTGAAGAAATTCCTGTTAAAGAGGCAATTGTTCCATGTGAAGGAAGAAATAAAAAGAGCAGAACGGGCACAATTTCTTATATGCCGGCTGTGTTTGGATGTGTGTGTGCGCAAGCGGCAGTTGAACATATTTTGAGCGTTGACGTTTAATTATTAAATTTGCCCGCTTTTATTATTAGCGATGCACGTAACAGTCAAAGAGGTTAACGGTCCGGAAGAGTTAAAAATCTTTTATCAATTCCAGAACAAGCTTTATAGAAAATGTAAGGTTTACGTTCCTACGTTGGATAAAGATCAGGAGAATGCTTTGTTGCATGACCCTGCGCTAAAGTATTGTACAAGAAAGCTTTGGCTTGCCTATTCAGATGAGGGAAAAGTTGTGGGAAGAATTCAGGGGATTATCAATCCGCGCTATAATGATTTGTACTCTTTAAGGAGAGTGAGGTTTGGCTGGTTTGATTTTGAGCGCGATATGGAGATTGCCAGGGCCTTGCTGAATGTGGTGGAGAAATGGGGCAAAGAACAGGGAATGAGAGAAATGCACGGTCCTCTTGCGTATAATACTTTGGGCAGACAGGGGATGTTGGTAGAGGGATTTGAAAATATTCCTCCGGTTAATTGTCTTTATAATTTCCCTTATTACCCAGATTATATGGAGAAGTTGGGATTTGCAAAGGAGTGTGACTGGGTGCAATATTTGATGAATGCTCAACAGGGCGCGCCTGTAAAATTGAGACGGCTCTCCAAAATATTATTGGAAAGATATAATCTTAAAGTGCTTAATATCAGAAAGGTGAAGAGGGATTCAAAGTTGAAGGAAGATTTGATAAAGAAGTTTTTTGTAATCTACAATGAGTGCTTTAAGAGTGTGCATAATTTTATTCCGCTTACTCCAGAAGAGGAGCATGAGACGGGTGAGTTATATTTCACTCTGATTAGAGAGCATATGACTTGCATTGTGGTGGATAAGAATGATGACATTGCGGCGTTTGGCATTTGTACTCCTTCATTCTCAAGGGCTTTCATAAGGGCGAAGGGAAAAATTTTCCCTATTGGATGGTTCTTTATTTTGATGGCTTATATCAGGTGCACATCAATTGATTTGATGATGGTTGGTTCCAGTCCGGCATGGAAATCAAAAGGTTTGTCGGCTATTTTCCATGCAAAGCTGGCTGCTTATTTTAAGCACTCTTCCGTTAAATACGCCGTTACAAATCCGCAGCTGGAGGATAACAATGCTATAAAGGTCTGGGAGAGTTATAAATATGAACCTTATATGAGAAGGCGCTGCTGGATCAAAGAGATAAAGTAGCTGTGGTAAAGCAACATAAAAAAAGAGCATTAGAGCAAGACAGTAATCTGTCGGGATAAAAAGAGCATTAAAACAAGACAGAAAACTGTCGGGATTAAGGAGATAAATAGAAGAAATTTGGAGATTAATATATGACTGACACAGAGAACACATTAGTGCAGAAGATTGATGATCTTAAGGTTAAGCTGGATAGCATTCAGGAGCAACTTTCAGATCCTGATGTTATGAAGGACATGAAAAAGTATGTACAGCTTAATAAAGATTATAAGGAACTGCAGCCGATTATTGCGGCGGGAGAAAAGTACAAGAAAATGGTTGCGGATTATGCTGCGGCTAAGGATATTATTGTAAATGAGAAAGATGAAGAGCTTAAGGAGATGGCAAAGGAAGAAGTTGCCTCTTTGGATGTTGCTCTTCCAAATATGGAACAGGAGATTAGATTGCTGCTTGTTCCGGCTGACCCCGAGGATGGTAAGAATGCTATCATGGAAATTCGCGGAGGTACTGGAGGTGACGAGGCTGCAATTTTTGCAGGAGACTTGTTCCGCATGTATTCAAAATACATTGAGAAGAAGGGTTGGAAGTTGGAAGTGACTAGTTCAAGTCCCGGAGCGGCAGGCGGTTATAAGGAGATTATTTTTACTGTAAGCGGTGACGGAGTGTACGGATTGCTTAAGTATGAAAGCGGAGTGCACAGAGTTCAGAGAGTTCCGCAGACTGAAACGCAAGGACGTCTGCATACTTCAGCCTCATCAGTAGCAGTGCTTCCAGAGGCTGGAGAATTTGATATTGAGCTAAATGAGAAAGATATAAGAAAAGATATTTTCTGCGCTTCCGGTCCCGGAGGACAAGGTGTCAATACCACATATTCCGCAATCAGACTTACTCATATCCCGACAGGTATTGTAGTACAGTGTCAGGATGAGAGAAATCAGATGAAGAATTATGAGAAGGCTCTTAATGAGTTGAGAACCAGGTTGTACAACATGGAGTATCAGAAATATCTGGATGGTATTTCCGCCAAGAGAAAGACTATGGTTTCTACCGGAGACCGCAGTGCAAAAATCAGAACTTACAACTACCCGCAGAGCCGTGTTACGGATCACAGAATTAACTGGTCTACTCATAATTTGCCGGTCTTTATGGATGGTGAAATTCAGGAAGTTATAGATCAGCTTCAGATTGCCGAGAACGCGGAGCGTTTAAAGGAGGCTGAGTAATCTTACGGCTGCACAAGAATACATAACAATTAAGGGAGCAAGGGTTAACAACCTTAAAAACATCTCCTTAAAGATTCCGCGCGGAAAGCTTACGGTAATTACCGGAGTTTCCGGGAGCGGCAAATCTTCTCTTGCTTTTGATACTTTGTATGCAGAGGGGCAGCGCCGTTTTGCAGAGAGTCTTTCTGCTTTTGCCCGGCAGTTTCTTGGCAGAATGACAAAACCGGACGTGGATAAAATTGAGGGAATTCCTCCTGCGGTAGCAATTGAGCAGAGGGTAAATACCCGCAATCCTCGCTCTACAGTTGGCACAACTACAGAGATTTACGATTATTTAAGAACATTATATGCAAAGATTGGGAAGACGTTTTCTCCAATCAGCGGAGCTGAGGTTAAGAGGGAAAGCGTTGAAGATGTAACAGCTTATATCTCTAAGGTTGCAGAGGGGAGCGCCGTCTATATTCTTACTCAGCTGAAGTGGGATGTAAAGAAAGAGAGAATGGAGAATTTGCTCTCTTTGAAGCAGGCGGGTTATTCAAGATTATTTGTTGATGGTGAGGTTGTTAGAATAGATGAGGTTATAAAAGAGATAGAAAAATTTAGCTCAGCGACAGTTTATATTTTAATCTCCCGTTTGATTCATTTTGTTAAAGAGGATGATGTTTCTGAAATCAGAAGTTCTCTGGAGACTGCCTTTGCAGAGGGAAAGGGGCATCTGGTTATTGCGGTGCAAATGCCTGAGCAGGAGGATAATGCAAAAAGCAAGAAAGAGGTAAAATCTGTCGGGATTAAAAAAATTAAATATAGAGAGTTTTCAAATATTTTTGAGGCGGACGGGATGAAGTTTGAGGAACCCACTGAATTGATGTTCAGTTTTAATAATCCTATTGGCGCTTGCCCGGTGTGCGGAGGGTATGGCAATATGGTTGGAATTGACGAACATCTTGTTATTCCAAATGCTTCATTATCAGTATATGAAGGCGCTATTGCTCCTTGGAGGGGAAAGATTATGGGATGGTATTTGGAGCAGCTTGTGGAGAATGCGGAGAAGTTTAATTTTCCTATTCACCGTCCTTATGCGCAGCTTACTAAGGAGCAGAAAGATTTGCTGTGGGATGGCAATGAATACTTTAAAGGCATCAATGATTTTTTTAAGTGGGTTGAGAGCAAAAAATACAAGATACAGTTTAGATATATGCTCTCCAGATATTCCGGTAAAACTACTTGCAGAGCGTGCGGAGGAAGCCGTCTGAAAAAAGAGGTGACGTATGTGAAGGTGGGGGGCAAAACCATTGTAGATCTGCTGGATATGAGCGTCATTGAGCTGAAGAAATTCTTTGAGAATTTAACGCTTACTCCTTATGAGGAGAAAATTTGCAAGAGGGCAATTGCGGAGATAAATCAGAGGCTGGATTATATAATAAACGTAGGACTTGGGTATCTCTCTTTGAGCAGACGTTCAAATACTTTGAGCGGCGGTGAGAGCCAGAGAATCAATCTTGTGAGTTCTCTGGGGAGCAGTCTGGTTGGGTCTTTGTATATTTTAGATGAGCCGAGCATAGGCTTGCATCCGCGTGATACGCAGAGGCTTATAAGTGTGATAAAAAAGCTCAGGGATATTGGCAATACAATAGTGATTGTTGAGCATGATGCGGATATTATCCGCGCGGCTGATGAATTGATTGATATTGGGCCGCTTGCGGGTGTTAATGGCGGTGAGGTTGTTTATCAGGGTCCGCCGTTGGGGAAGTCAGACCGTTCGCTGACGCTGCAATACCTGTCGGGAACCAAACAAATCCCCATCCGCCAGCATAAACGCAAATGGGTGTATTCCATTAATATAGAGGGTGCTATGGAACACAACCTAAAAAACATTAATGTAAAATTTCCGCTAAAGGCCTTTACCGTTGTGACCGGAGTGAGCGGCAGCGGCAAGTCTTCTCTTGTTGGAGATGTTTTGTATCCTGCGCTTTGCAGACATTTTGAGCTTGTAGGCCCGCTCCCGGGTGCATACAGAGATTTAAACGGAGATTTGAAAAAGCTGGAGGGCGTTGAGTATATAGACCAGAATCCGCTTGGAAAATCTGCTCGCTCTAATCCGGTGACTTACTTAAAGATATATGATGATATCAGAAAAATATTCTCCGAACAGCCGTATGCAAAGATGAACGGATACGGTCATTCTCATTTTTCATTTAACATAGACGGCGGAAGGTGTCCTGTTTGTCTCGGCGACGGATTTATCACAATTCCAATGCAGTTTATGGCTGATGTTAGAATGGTGTGCGAGGAGTGTGGAGGAAAGAGATTTAAACCTGATATTCTTGAGGTTAAGTATCATGATAAAAACATAAATGATGTTCTTAACCTTTCAGTTGACCAGGCAATAGAATTTTTTGGAGCGCAGAAGGAATCTGTAGCTCAGAGAGTTGCGGAGAAGCTGAAGGTGCTTCAGGATGTGGGCCTTGGATATATACAGCTGGGGCAGAGCAGCAGTACTTTGAGCGGTGGTGAGAGCCAAAGAGTTATGCTTGCCAAGTTTTTGAGCAAAGATACTGCATCCGGTCTTCCAGGGGCGGGAGGAAAATTATTTATCTTTGATGAACCAACTACGGGATTGCATTTTAATGACATAGGCAGATTGCTTCAGGCATTTGATGCACTTGTAGATGCGGGCAATACAATTATTGTTGTTGAGCACAATACGGATGTTATTAAGGCGGCTGACTGGATTATAGATTTAGGTCCCGACAGCGGAGACAAAGGTGGTGAGGTAGTGTTTACCGGAACTCCGGAACAGCTTAAGAATGAGCCGCGTTGGAAGGAATACCTAAAATAAGCAATATGAAAAAATACATCTTCACAACACCGTTGCTAGTGGCAGTTTGCGCATTCTTATCTTGCAATGCAGCAAATGCTCAGAAAAAAATATGCATGAAGGCGGAAAACCCTTCTGATGCAGTTGTCTCTGTTATGAGTTACAATATTCACAATGGGACAGGGAGAGACGGCATTAGAGATTATGGGAGAATTGCGCAGGTTATCAATGAGATAGCCCCTGACGTTGTGGCGTTGCAAGAAGTTGACAGTGTTAATACCAGAAACGGAAATATTAACGGAGCTGCGGAGATTGCAAATGCTGCCGGCATGTATTGGACCTTTGGAGCATCTCTTAAAAATTTCAGAGGTGGTGCGTATGGCAATGCAATTCTTTCCAGGGAAAAGCCTTTGTCATATAAAAATATTCCGTTGGAATCTCCTAATGATGAGGACCGTGCGCTTCTGATTGCTGAGTTTAAAGATTATTATTTTTGCTGCGCGCATTTAAGCCTTAATGATATGGATAGAGAGGAGAGCTGCGTGACTATCCTTAATGAGATGAGAAAACTTCCGGCCAATAAATTGATATTTCTTTGTGGAGACTTCAACTCTTTGCCTAACTCGCGTGCCATTGCTTTGCTAATTCAATCGTTTGATTTTCTGTCAAATACAGAGGCAATGACGTTTCCCGCAGATAAGCCGGACCGTACTATTGACTACATCTGTCTTTATAAAAACAGGGCTGGCAGAAATTTGATAAAGAACTTTAAAGAGGGGAAGAACGGTCTTGCCACTTGGGTTCAGCCGGAAACCAGCGCCTCTGATCACAGACCAGAAGCAGCCGTCATAATAAAAGGAACCAGCTTTATCCAAAAGTAAATTATTTTTTTGAAGTCCTTAAGACAGTTTTAACTTCCCGCATCTTCTTAAGTGCAGAAATAACTCTGTCCAGATGAGCATTGTTGGAGATGGAAATTTCCAGTTCAGCCACAAATTCAATTTTGCCTTTGCGTCTTTCTGAAATTCTGTAAGCGCGTATGCTTGCTCCCTGCGTTGCAACGCATTCCATTATTCTATTCCCGACAGTTGCGTCTCCGTCTCCAATGACTTTAAGGCCGGTCTGGAATTGCGTTGTGGTTGAAAGCTGTCTCCATCTAACCTTCTGAATCCTATAAGGATACGTAGTGAGAAGGCGCTTTGCATTTGGACAGGACATTCTGTGAATGCTGATTCCGCCAGATGCGGTTACAAATCCAAAAACATCATCTCCAAAAATAGGGTTGCAGCACTTTGCCATCTTATAGCTTATGTTGCTTAAGTTATCGCTTATAACAAGATAATCAGATGAGCCCTCATGCTGGCGGACTTTTGTTGCATGAGTTTCTTTCTCATTTTCAATCTCCTTGCCGCTCTCTCCGTTCTCCAGAAAAGCCTTGATATTCTGTGGATCTATGGTGTTGTCATTAATTGCAATCAGCAATTCTCCTGCAGATTTTTTCTTAAAATGTTTTGCAAGGTCGGCCAAAATATCATCATTCAGCTCAATCTTCCAGTTCTTCATCCTCCTCTCCAGAATCTCCCTCCCGGCGCGGCTCATTTTTCCCTCTTCCTCTTTCAGCCTGGTTTTTATGTGGCTGCGCGCTTTTGCAGAGACAACAATATTCAGCCAATCTTGCGACGGCTTCTGATTTTTGTTGCTCATAATCTCCACAATATCACCTGTGTGCAACTGCTCGCGTATAGATTTTATTTTCCCGTTCACCTTTGCGCCGGAGCAGCTCATTCCAAGATTAGAGTGAATGTTAAAGGCAAAATCCAGTACGGATGCTCCCTTTGGAAGCTGTCTTAAATCTCCCGCCGGAGTAAATACAAAAATCTCATCCAGCTCTTTTCCGTTCAGCAGGGGGTTCTCCATAACTCCCGGAGTATTAAGCATTTCTTTCACTCCCGATAGCCATTCATCCAATCCGCGCACGCTCTTTATACCCTTATAGCTCCAGTGAGATGCGTGCCCGTTCTCTGCAATTTCATCCATCCTTGCAGTCCTTATTTGCACCTCAATATGAGCTCCGTCTTTATTCTCTACCGTTGTATGCAGAGACTCATATCCGTTTGGTTTTGGAGTAGTAATCCAATCCCTTAATCTGTTTATATCTGGTTTATATTCTTGAGTGACAAGTGAATATACTTGCCAGCAATAATCTTTCTCTTTCTCTGGAGAAACGTCCAAGATAAATCTTATGGCAAAAACGTCATACACTTTTTCAAACGGAACTTCCTGCCTTTTCATCTTCTGCCATATAGACCACGCAGTCTTTGTCCTAACTTTAAGAGTATATTTTATCCCCGCCTCGTTCAATTTTTTCTCCAATGGTTTTACAAACTGCTGAACAAGCCTTTTCCTATCCTCTTCTGTTGCAATCAGTTTGTTTGTGATTGCGCGATAATTCTCCGGGTCTGAATATCTGAAGTATAAATTTTCAAGCTCGCTGTTTATGTTATATAGTCCAAGTTGGTGAGCCATAGGAATATACAGCATCTGCGTCTCTGTCAGCTTGCGCATTGCACTGCCTTTTGGAAAAATGTAAAGGTTGCGCATTATTTCCAATCTATCGGCGAGCTTAATTAATGTTACCCTTGGATCTTTTGAATATGAGACAATTAATTTGCGGTAGATTTCCGCCTGCAGTTTTGTCTCCTTGGGAGTAATCTTGGAAATGTTATTAAGGCCCTCAACTATTGTAATTATTTCTTTGGGGTAATTTTTCTTAAACTCCTCAACCATAGAATCTTTGCCGCGGCTGGCTTCATGCAGAAAAACAGACGCAACCGCATCTGCGCGCAATCCAATTTCAGAGGCAACAATCATTGCAACATTAAGCGGATGCTCAATAAACGGGTGATGATTTTCCCTCTCAAGTCCTGCAAGAGAGAGATGCGCAATTTCATAAGCTCCCTCTATAAGCTGTTTGTTTTCAGGCTCAAACATGCTTATGAGTTCATTCAGCTTATCATCCATTGCTTTATTTGTGCTCTCTCCCATTGTGTACCCTTTTATATCTATGATTTAATATTATACTTTTTTTAAAACCTTATTCTTTCTTTTTGATGTGAGGTTATATTCTTTTCCTCTGTTAACTTTTTTTGTTCTTTAGCACCTCTTTAAGTGCGTTCATCTCATCTCTGAATTTTGCAGCAGCGGTGAAATCCAGCTCTTTAGCGGCACGTTCCATTTGTATTCTGGAGCTCTCGATAGATTTTTCCAGCTGAGCTCTTGTCATGTTTGCTATGACAGGATCATTTGCAATATCCTTTGCAGAAGGCTTGCCATAATTAGCGGAAGCCTCCTCCAAAGTTGCATTGCGGCCAAGAATATTTCTATCTTCCTTCACAATCTGTCGCGGAGTAATGTGATGTATCTTATTGTACTCCATTTGTTTAGCTCTGCGGCGGCTGGTCTCGTCAATGGTCTCTTTCATACTCTTTGTGATAGTATCTGCGTACATTATGACGGTGCCGTTTATGTTTCTTGCCGCTCGGCCGGATGTCTGTGTCAGGGCAGTAGTGCTTCTCAAGAATCCCTCCTTGTCCGCATCCAAAATTGCAACCAGTGAAACTTGCGGTAAATCAAGGCCTTCCCTTAACAGATTGACTCCCACAAGTACGTCAAATCTTCCCGCCTGAAAGTCCTCCAAGATTTCAATTCTCTCCATAGTGTCCACGTCAGAATGAATATAGCGTACTCGTATCCCCATCTTTTCCAGATATTTATCCAGCTCCTCAGCCATTCTTTTAGTAAGGGTTGTAACAAGAACGCGCTCATCTTTTTCCGCCCGTTTCTGTACTTCCTCCAATAAATCATCTATCTGATTCTTTGTAGGACGGACATCAATCGGAGGCTCCAGCAGACCGGTAGGGCGGACAACCTGCTCCACTATAAGTCCTTGAGATTCTTCTAGTTCAAAGTCGGAAGGGGTTGCGCTCACATAAACCGTCTGATTTGTCAGCGTCTGAAATTCATCAAACTTCAGCGGCCTGTTATCTGCGGCTGCGGGCAGACGAAAACCGTACTCAATCAAAGTCTGTTTTCTGGAACGGTCTCCTCCGCTCATTGCACGGATTTGAGGGACAGTCACATGACTCTCATCTATGAAAGTAAGGAAGTCATTTTGAAAATAATCCAACAGGCAGAATGGTCTTGTGCCGGCGTTTCTCCCGTCAAAATATCTGGAATAATTCTCTATGCCGGGGCAGTAGCCAAGTTCTTTAATCATCTCAAGGTCATACTCTACGCGTTGCTTTAACCTATTGGCTTCATGCGCTTTGCCAATCTCCATGAAATAATCGTACTGCTTTTTTAAATCATCCTGGATTTGCTTTATTGCGCTTATTGTTCTCTCTCTTGTTGTGGAGAAAATGTTTGCAGGATAGATTGGAATTTCCTCTTTGAATTCAATTGTTCCGCCGCTGATTGGGTCAAAAATTTCTATCTCGTCAACTTCATTTCCAAAGAAAGTTATCCTTGCCGCCTCCTCTCCGTAGGCCAAAAATATATCCACGGAATCTCCTTTAACTCTGAATGTTCCGCGCTTGAACTCAACATCATTGCGGGAGTACATGCTGTCCACAAGCTTATACAAAAATTTGTTGCGGCTAATTAGGTCTCCCTTGTGAATGATGATTGTATTTGCGTGGAAATCTGCAGGGTTGCCAATGCCGTATAGACAGGAGACAGATGAGACCACTATAACATCTCTTCTTCCCGACAGTAGTGCGCTTGAGCATTGCAGGCGCAGCTTGTCAATCTCATCGTTGATGCTCAGGTCTTTCTCTATATATGTGTCAGTAACAGGCATATACGCCTCCGGCTGATAGTAGTCATAGTAGGAGACAAAATACTCCACGGCATTCTCCGGAAAGAACGCTTTAAACTCACCGTACAGCTGCGCCGCCAAAGTCTTATTGTGGCTCAGCACCAGCGCCGGTCTGTTCAATCTTTGGATAACGTTAGCCATGGTAAAAGTCTTCCCGGAGCCGGTAACGCCAAGCAGCGTCACCGCCTTATTTCCCTCCTTAATGGCATTTACCAGAGAATCAATTGCTTCCGGCTGGTCACCGGTAGGCTTATATGAAGATTCCAGCTTAAAATCCATGATTTGTTTTTAACGCCCGCAAGTTACAAAATCCATTGTTGTGCCACAACTTTGCAAAACGTGCAGATTTACAATGTGTTGCAAAATGTCGCTCAGAGGTGCCTAGATTTGGGTTTTTATTAAAGTGTTGTGATTGTGCTAGTTATGTGATTTCCAAAATGCAGTTTTTGATTTTTCCAAACGTTTAAATTGTTGAGTTTTAGTATTTTAATAAAAACCCAAATATGCGCTCTCTGTGGCCGCTTTTTTGAAGCTATTTCAACCCCCGTCAGAATGCGCAGAAAGGCAAAAAGTTAATTGCTTAACAATATGAGTATTGCAAGGGCGTAAATTTTTGAGAAATTTTAAAACGCTGTAACATGCTGATAGTCAAATAGGATGATTTTTGCCTTTTCTGAGCGTACAATGAAAACATTTATTTTACAAGTGAAAAGACCAGCAAATAGATGAGCCGGGTGCGGGCAATGAGGGTGGAGTAGGTGATAGTGTCCTCTGTATCAGTTGTTTTGTAAGTGTTCTCCGTGATGCCGCTGGTGAAAAGGAGTGCGGGAGCGTTGTAATCTGTGAATGAGCGCTGGTCAGACAGGCCGGAGAAAATTTTGTAGAAAGATTTGCTGCCATAAAATGTGTAGTCCAAATCCAGGTTCAGGCCGTATGCCTTGTTGAGGTAATTTATTTTCCTCACGATGGTTGCATCCACTTTTTCCCTGCCTAGTATGAGCATGTAATCTTTTGATTTCCCGGGAGGTGCAAGAGTGCTTCCAATTTGGTCCAGGTTAATCATCAAAGAAATATCTGAGGGGTGAATGCCACCGTTTCTTATAAACTCAAGGCTCCCCGCGCGGTTAAATTCCTTGCCGTCAAATGCAATAAACAGAATATTTTTTTCCGGCAGCATATTTCTTTTATATGCTGAGCCAAAGGCATTTGCAAGCTCCAGCAATACTGCAACGCCGGAGGCGTTATCATCTGCGCCGTAATAAATTTTCTCCCCGATAGTTCCCAGATGGTCATAGTGTGCTCCTATTACAATCCACTCCTTGCTGCCGGAACGTGATGGTATATAGCCAATTACGTTTGCCCCAAGCAGTTTCATCCCGCCTTTTGTGTAGAAGTAAAATCCGTGTGCATAAGCGCCGTCCCATGACTTATCATTGTTGTTCCATGGTTTAATGCCTGCCTGCAAATAGCTGTCAATTATATAGTTGCGGGCGTACGCAATGCCGTCCGTGCCTGTGGCCCTCCCTGCAGCCTCTTTGCTTGCAAGTGCCGTAACGCAGCGGCGTGCGCCAAACTGTGATATGGAAGAGAGAGGCGTATCAGGATAACAAGCAGAGTATAAGCGGAATGATGATGCTGTGTCAGGTGCTGCCGCGTCAAAGGCTGCAGGCATTGCTGCTGAAAGCTCTGCAATTGAAGAATAACTGTCGGGAGATAAAAAGGGATGATGAAAAGTTTGGCCGTGTGCTTGCCTGCCGCATAAAAGAGCTGCCATGAGTGCAATTGCCAAAACGTGTTTCATCATTCTCTGCGGTTTAAGTTGTATATTTGCGAGCTGTATACTTGTATATTTGCCATTGCGAAAATACTCTATTTTCATGAAAGTAAGAAAAAGAAGCGGTTGCCTTAAAACATTATTCATCACTATTCCATTGTGGTTCATTGGAATTACAATTGGGCTGGTGATTGTTTTGAAGTGGGTGCCGGTGTGGGTGACTCCTGTGATGGTTCAGAAAAGCATTGTAAATGTGGGTGATAGCACGTATCACACCTATAAAACATGGAAGTCTTTGAAGCATATTTCAAACAGCATGGGGATGGCTGTTATGGCCGGTGAGGACAGCAGGTTCCTGAGCCACTGGGGTTTTGACTTTGTGGAGATTAACAATGCTATTACTACAAATGCAGAGGGCAATTCATTAAGAGGCGCAAGTACAATTTCTCAGCAGACCGCAAAGAATGTTTTTCTTCTTCCCGGAAGGACCTGGTTAAGAAAGGGTTTGGAGGCCTACTTTACTTTGCTGATAGAGGGCATTTGGGGGAAGCGGAGAATTATGGAGGTCTATTTGAATGTTGCGGAAATGGGGAAAGGTATCTTTGGAGCTGAGGCTGCGGCACAGCATTTGTTTAATACCAGCGCAGAAAATCTGATCAGAAGACAGTGCGCTCTTATTGCAGCCACTCTGCCAAACCCTCTGATAATGCATTCGGACCGGCCGTCCAGATATGTGCGTTATAGAGCAACTGTTATTCAGTCTCTTATGAGGAAAATTCCACGCCCTAAATGGCTTGGCGGAACTGAGACAAGGTGGACGCAAAGGATGGACCGCAACATTAAAAAAAGGAACAGTAAGGCGCTGATGAGGACGGTTAAGAAGGTGAATAAAAATGTTAGCAAGAAGGTTGTGAAGAAACTTTCCGGCAGCGGCAAAGAAAGGTAAAATTGACGCGGCTGTCATGGCGTCATTAAGAAAAATAAAGAGATAAAATCCTGCAATAAGAAGAGATTATATGAGACATTTTACCGGCGCAAAAAGTTTGAGGAAGATTGCAATAGTTTTTGCACTTGTTTGTATCCCTCTGGTATCCAAGGCACAGTATGATATTGACCAGTTCTTTAATAAGGGGCGTGAGCTTTTGATTGACGGTAAATATTCCTCTGCGATAGATAATTTTAATGTCCTTGTCCGTTTGGACAGTACGCTTTATGATGCCTATTTCTTCCGCGGAATTGCAAAGTATAATCTTGGAGATTTTGCAGGCGCGGAGAGAGATTTTGACAAGTCCTTAAAGTTAAATCCAATCTATACGCCCGCATATCATTACAGAGCCATAACATTAAGCAGGACAGGAAAATATGAGCTGGCGTTAAAAGATTTGGCGGAGGCGGTAGATTTGCGTCCAAGTTATACAGGACTCTACTTTAGCAGAGGTGTTACATATTTTCTTTCTCAGCAATTTGAGAAGGCAATTTCTGATTTTAACAGATTCATAAAGGCAGAGCCAAAGGAGGCGGATGCATATCTTAACAGAGGGGCTTCATATCTTTTTTTGGGAGATACTACAAAGGCTCTAAATGATTACAACACAGCTATTAATCTAAACATGTTTGATCCTGAGGGTTATGTGCGGCGTTCCAGGATTTATTCAATGACCGGCAAACAGGATGATGCAATTAAAGATTTGAACAAGGCAATTTCTCTTGACTCCACAAATACATTTGCATATTTTAACAGGGCGCTGATTAAGTTTGAAAGGAAGGATATCAAGGGTGCGCTTGGTGATTTAAATAAAGTTTTGCTGGAGGAGCCGGGCAACGCGCTGACACTTTACAATAGAGCTATAATCAGATCGCAGATAGGAGATTATAACAATGCCGTAGACGATTATGACAGGGTAATTGCTGTGAATCCAAATAACGTGCTTGCATATTTTAACCGGGCCGGAGTATACCTTGCATTGCACAGATACAGAGATGCCATGAATGATTATTCGCAGGCTATTAATCTCTACCCTGATTTTGCCAAGGCTTACATGAACCGCGCATATGCCAAGGCTCAGCTGGGCCAGTATAACTCTGCAAGACAGGATGAAAGGATTGCCAATGCAAAAGTTATGGAGTACCGTTTTAAGACTCGCGACAGTACCGGCTATAGAAATTTTGCAGATACCACAAAGAAGTTTGACCAGCTGATTGCGCTTGATACAGATTTTGCAAAGAAGGATTTTTCCAACAACGAACTGTTGCAATACAGAGATGTGGACATCAGGCTTAAACCTCTTTATAAGTTTAATATAGTTGAGAAGCAGAAGGTTGCAATGGCGCTGGAACGCAGATATGAGAACGCTAAGATGACTGCGTTTGAATCTTCTGCCGCAATTCCGGTTGAGATGACTCCAATCAAACAGACCAGCAATGATGGCAAATCTATCAGCACAAATAATTTTGAGAAAGATATTAGAGAGAAAATATCTGCGCTGTCAGAGGGGAGCGGAAAGAAAAATGATGTATCTGTCGGGAGGCTAATGTTTAGTCAGGCTTTGATTGCAGGTTACAATAACCACTTTAATGAGGCTTTGGCAGATTACGATAAAGCTATTGAAAATGAGCCTGATCAGACTTTCTATTATATTAACCGCGGTGCGCTGCAGGCGGAGATGATAGACTTTATTTCCTCTATGGAAACAAATGTTCAGGTGCTGACGCTGGATAATTCCAGGACTGCAAGATCCAGAGTACAAGACAGATATGCAAATTATGATTATACCCCGGCAATTCATGATATGGTTAAGGCAGCGCAGCTGATGCCGGAGTTTCCGTACACTTATTACAATTTGGGAAATCTTTACTGTCTGTCAAATGACTTGCCTGAATCTATACAGCAATATACCAAGGCAATTCAACTTTATCCTATGATGGGGGAGGCTTATTATAACCGCGGACTTGTCCTTATATTCTTAAAAGACAGAGAGAAAGGATGTCTGGATTTATCAAAGGCAGGAGAGCTTGGAATTCAAGATGCGTATAGCGTAATAGGCAAGTATTGCACAAAAAAATAAGATTATTTTTTTCTGTTCTTCTTAATTTTTTTGATGGCGTCAACGGTTCTGACCGTAGCCTCATCTGTTGCAATATCGTGTATTGCAAGAAAAGTAAGAATTGCGCAAACAATTGGGAATACGGCAGTTATAGGGAACCTTGCTCCTGCCGGCCGGGTGAAGAAAGCATAGGCAAGCCAGCACTGGAAAGCTAGCAGTATTACAGCATTAAAGATTGAAAATCTTATCTGAAGCATTCTGTGGTGAACAAGAAACAATGAGATAAAAGAGATTGCAGTTGCTGCAATCAGCAAAATTAAAAATGGGGCATAGCCTGTAATTACAGAACTGAAGTACATTATGCATAGCAAAATGACCACCGCAAGTATAAGTCCGAATTGATTCCCGTGTTTCATATCGCCGCAAAAGTAGGCAAAAAATGTTATCTTTGAGACTGTTTATAGTGAATAAAAGAACATATTAACATAGAATATAAAACAATAATTATTAGAATATAAAATAAAAAATTATGGATAGTATAGCAGCATCAGAACTAATGCTTAATGCAGACGGTTCTATTTATCACATTCATCTTAGGCCTTATGATTTGGCGGACACTGTCCTTCTTGTGGGTGACCCCGGAAGAGTAAATATGATTTCAAAGTATATGTCAAATATTGAATTCACGCATCAGAATCGTGAATTTATTTCAACTACAGGTACTTATAAAGGGAAAAGAATCACCGTGCTTTCAACCGGAATAGGTACAAACAATATTGACATTGTAATGAACGAGCTTGACGCAGTTGCCAATATAGATTTTAACACCAGGCAGATTAAAGAGAATAAACGCAAGCTTACAATTTTAAGAATTGGAACATGCGGCGCTTTGCAGCCAGACATTCCTCTTGGCTCTTTTGTATTCTCCCATATTTCAATTGGTACGGACGGCGTAATTAACTGGTATGCAGACCGTGAGAAAGTCACAGAGGGTGACATAGAAGAGGCTTTAATCAAGCACATGGATTGGAACAAACATCTTGGACGCCCGTATATTGTTAAGGACTCCCAGATGCTGATAGACATGTTTAAAGAGCGTACTATCAAGGGAATGACCATATCTGCCCCGGGATTTTTTGGACCTCAGGGGAGAGTATTAAGACTCCCGATAGTTGTTGCTGACATGAACACAAAGTTTGAGTCATTCAATTTTGACGGATACAGGGTAACTAATTATGAGATGGAAGGGTCTGCTATTGCAGGGTTTGCAAAGATGATGGGGCATGAGGCCGCCACAGTATGTTGTGTAATTGCAAACCGTTACAGAAAAGAGGCAATCACAGATTACGAGCCTTATATAGACAAGCTGATTCAATTGGTTCTGGAGACGCTTGTAAAATAAAAATCCGGGCAATCATCTGATTGTCCGGATTTTGAGCGGGACACGGGATTCGAACTCGCGACCCTCAGCTTGGGAAGCTGATGCTCTACCGACTGAGCTAGCCCCGCATGCGGGGACAAAATTATAAACTATTTTTTGATTTGCAATACAGATGGGTTTAAGCTGGTATATTGCCGGAAAACTGGGTAAAAAGGAGAACAAACGCAAGAGGCTTAGCGGCATTAGCAATGTAATTGCCTCAGTGTCTGTTGCCATCAGCGTGATAACTATTATTATTGCAGTCTCAGTATCCGGAGGATTCCGTAAAGAGCTTATAAATAATGCAATAGGCTTTACCGGAGATTTGGTTGTAACTCCCCCGGGACAGGAAAGCAGCTCTGATAATAATGCAGAACTTTATTCAATACAGCCGTTGCCTTGCATAAATAAAATTGCTGCGCTGCCGTTTGTTAAGGCCGTGCAGGGTACTGCCTATCGTCCCGGTCTTATTAAAACAGATGATCAAATTCAAGGAGTTGTTTTAAAAGGTGTTGATTCCACTTATGACTGGACATTTTTTAGAAGTACCATGCTGCAGGGGAAACTGCCGGCCAGGGATAGTGATGAAGTGATGATTTCCAAGCGGTTGGCGGATATGTTGTTTTTAAAGGCGGGGGAGAAGATGACAATGTATTTTATTGGAGATGCAATACAAGTCAGAAGATTTAAAATATCCGGAATTTACTCTGCGCAGCTGGAAGATTATGACAAGTTGTATGTTCTTGCAAATGCTAAAACCGTGAGGGAGCTTAACGGATGGACAAAGGGAGAGGTGAGCACGTATGAGATTCTTTTTAAAGAGCATAATGAAAATTTCCTGCAGCAGAGGAAAGATATTGTCATTAAAACAATCTATGACAATTTGAAAAACGGAGATAATGCTGTATCTGTCACTAGTGTAAAAGACAATATGTTTACGCTTTTTGACTGGCTGCATCTTCTTGATTTAAACGTGCTTATAATTTTAGTTCTGATGATTGCCGTGGCCGGATTCAATATGGTTTCCGGTATTCTTATAATCTTGTTTGAAAATATTTCTCACATAGGATTGTTCAAAGCAATGGGAATGAAGGATAGAAATATTGCCAAGATTTTTCTGGCAAAGACATCTCTTATTGTTCTTAAAGGGTTGATGTGGGGTACTTTAGTGGGGGCTGGTTTGTGCTGGGCCCAGTGGAAATATAAGATTGTTTCTCTTAACCCGGATAATTATTTTGTGAAATTTGTTCCTATTCATCTGACGGTCAGCACAGTTATAGTCATTGACGTTATTTGCTTTGCGGCCATCATGTTAATACTTATGATTCCTTGCAGATTTATTTCCAAGATTTCTCCCGCCAAGACTTTGACGGTTAAATAATTCAGCTGAACTCTTCTTTGACGGTCAAATAATGCAGCTAAACTTTACTTTGACTGAAAATAACTACTCTACAACTGTACGCTTGTAATAATCATACTGTTGCATTACTATGTTCACGTGCCTTACCATTGTGCGTCCGCTAAAAGAGCCAACGCTCACCCCTTCATTGCTGTAACCGCCTCTCATCAAAGGCAGGATTTCTGAAATGTCTGACCAGCTGTGCGGATTTTTTCCCTCACTCTTTGCAACCGTCATACACTGAGACATGCGGCCGTCTCCGGCATTGTATGCTGCTAGTGTAATTTGTACTAAATCAGCTCCTTTGATGCCCTTTGCAGCATACATCCTGGAGAGTTTTCCAAGCACGCGGGTGCCGGCTTTGATATTCATCTCCGGATTATATACGTTGCTCACTCCGTGCTTTCTTGCAGTGCTCTCTTTTACTTGCATCAGACCAACGGCGCCGCCGGAAGAAATAACGTGAGAATTAAATTTTGACTCCTGATAAATTAGCGCAGATACAAGTCTCCAATCCCATCCAATCTCCTTGCTATATTTTTTTACCATGTTGTCATAAGGGGAAATTTGATATCTGGTCATGGGGGCCATCATGTTGCTGTATTTTCTGATGCGTCTGAATACGGAACGTTTCTGATGATATTTTTCATACAGACGTTTATATTCATAAGTCTGTTTAAAGTGTGAGAACCAGAAGTTTACGGCATTTATTATTTTTTCATTTTCATATCTGGATGCACACATAACTTCAAAATCGTCACGGTCAGTATTGTTAACCGGAAGGCTTGTAATCATATCATCTGAATATACATCCGGTATAGAGTCACTGTCGTTGAACACAATTACATCAATTGCTCCGTCGCTCAAATCTCTCCAAAGAGAATCAGAGTTTGTGCTAACGCTCATATTTACAGTGCACTGTTGTTGTCTGTTAAATGCGGAAACCATCTCATAAGCATATCTTATGGATGGTTTTCCGGTATTTATTTTGCTGTCAATCACAATGGTACAGTTGATGGTGTCTCCCATCAGCATTTTTGGGGAAATGGAAATGTCATGGTTCTGAATCAGCTTCCATTTTGGCAAAAAGATTATCAGCAGGACAATAAGAAATGCTACGCTCACACGTACCAGATTTTTACGCCTGACGCTCAGCTTCTCAAACCTTTTGACAAGCTCGTTATCTTCATATATGTCTTTAATCTGCCTCACGACAGTTGTTTAATCCGCTTAATGAGACGGACGTTATTTTATATAAAACGGCCAGAACAACCCAAATTTAAGGGCGTGCTGAGGTCGCAAATATCTGTACGCAGAGAAGTAATCGCTGTTAGGCCAGCCCATTGCGGCATTTTCATATTTTACAAAGAAACATGCGCGTTTCCATTGCAGGTTTATGAAAGGATCAATGTACGGGCATGCGCCGGTCTTGTAATCTGTTTGATTATAGAACATTCCAAGTGCCGGTGAATAGGCCTGGGCGTAATACTTTGTATAATAAGTTACGTTGGCTCCTATCTGAACGTTAAGAACGTTTTTTACAGCATAGAACTGAACGTAATATCTAACATTCAGAGCCAATTTTGGAAGAGGCAAAACGTCATCATTAGAAGATATCTGGAATAAAACCTTATTATCAAAGTGGAATATTCCAACTTTGAAATTCTTTGATATATAACCGTTTATGACGCTCATTGCAGAACCGTTCTGTTGCGGCACGCCAAGAGTGTCCAGATAGATGTTCTTGTTAAGAAGAGCATATCCAAATGATGCTTCCAAATTCCAGTGAGGAATTTGAAGCAGAGCCTCTAGTTTGGTCTCTGAAATTTTATCAAAATTGTTGCTCCACTTATAGTGGTTGGAGTAGTAGTTATCGTAATAATAACTTGGAGTCTTTAATGAACTGTGGAATTTTGCCGTAAAGTGAATGCCTTCTTTCACTGCCCATGATGAAAATCTCATCATGGCGTCAATGTTGTAATTGCCTTTGTAGTAGCCGGCAAAGTCAACTTTGCCTAACGCATTCCAGAAGAAGTATTTTCTAAATTTACCCTCCGCGCCAAAATATGCATATAGGTCACTCTCATTTGTGCTCTTATGGCCGGTCAGGAAATAATCTTGTTTAAATCCGTATATCTTAAGCAGCTGATGGCCAATACCTCCATTTATATCTGAAACTATTGCATCTTTGCTCCAAGGCTGCATTTTAATAAAGAAGCGGTTCTCTAATTTTCTTACCCTCACGGAGTCAAAAGTAGCGGTAGGGTTTACATAGAATCTGTTATTATAAAGCGAACGGCCTGTTGTATCCGTTGTTGCAATAGCATCTGTGTAACTTCTTGAATATGTGGAAAATTCACCGTAATGTCCAAAATAGGTAATGGTCCCTTCACCTGTTTTAAGGGTATCAGTCTTATGTCCAAGGGAATCTCTTTTTGCAAAAAGATTGATTGGCACTCCGTATGTGTGAGTGATGAAAAATGTGTTTCTTCTCAGTACGGATGATGCGTCTGAAAGATAGACTGGAATTGTCTTTGCATCAATAGTTGTATCTGTAACCATCGTGATGTCAGAGACTCCTCCGTTCTCATTTCTCTTTAGCCTGCTGAATATATAGCCGCCTTGCGCAACGTATCTTTTTCCAAGATAATTGCCTGTAAGCGTGAATGTTCTAAAATCGGTTTTTTCATTAGTTAGTATGCCGTTTGTTCCAAATCTCTGATACATGACCTGGAAATTGAATGATGGCGTAAAGTTTTGCGTATGCAGAAATTTTACGTTGTCCTCCTCTTTCTCTCTTGTAGCAAACTGAGTTCCCCAGTATGCAAGTTCTGTATAAGGTGTTTTTACATTGTAGAACGGCATTGTCTCCGGAACATAAGTGTAAGGCATCTGCACGTCAAAAAATGGAAATACATCTACGTGTTCCCTCTTAAAATAATTGAACGGTAATGCGGCGCTTCCGGATGTTCCTAAATATTGGGCATTTACATCGTTTTTGTAAAATGGCAAGTCATAGAAATGGTAGTTGAATGAAGTATCAAACTTCATAATCTCCTGACTGTTTATATACGTGTTGTGTTTCCACATAAACAACCTGTGGTTGATTACACTATCCGGAAATACATAAGTATTTAATACACGCGGAGTTGCACCAAGAACGCTATCTTTATATGCTCTTATGCTGTCTCTGTGCATTTTCCTTTTTTCACGCGGCGTATAGATGATAATAGAGGCTATGGAGTCTGCTTTGTAAATTGAGTCAATGGAATATAATACTCTGGGTGACAGTCCCATGCGACGCAATGAATCCATGCTGAGGTTCAGGCCTGCAAGAGAATCAACCATCTCATTGTAGGGAGTTATTATGGTGGAATCGTTCCCTTTTTTAACTGTATCTTGTTGCATTGCAGCCGCAATCCTTCCGTGGCGCAGTGCGTCCGGTCTGCTCCAGCTCTGCAATGCCGCAAAGGCAAAAAGGGCAAGCGCCGCAAGCCAAATGCTGCGGCATTTCTTTAAACTGTCGTGAATATTAATGCGATATTTTCTCTTGGCGCCCTTACGCATTTATCATTGTAACTTTCTTATCCTTAAGTTCTTTAAGAGTCTCATCATGTGCCTTTTTTGTGACCCATGCAAGCGCATCTTTCTGCAGCTCAACTTCATAACCATTTTTAAGCAAATCCGTGACGGTTGCCTTTACGCAAAATTCCGTTGCGATGCCGCTGACAGCAACAAAAATTGTTCCATTGCAGCCTGCCTCTCTTGCAACAGATTTAATTGCTTTTCCAAGAGAGATGCCCGCGGATGAAATAGCCTCATAACCAGAGTATTGTTCCTTTTTAGGATTGCAGCCTTTGTAGTACTTGTTATTATTGCCCGGTCTGTTGGAGGGGACTTTAATATCCTCTGTAAAGGCTTTGTGAATGGCACCTCCGTGAGTATTTCTGACGCAGTGCGGCGGCCAAATCCCTCCGTTTCTCTTAAAAGAACAATGAGTTGCGGGATGATGGTCACATATGTAAAGAACTTTCTGTTCAGGATGTTTGTTTATGTATTCAACAGCTTTATGTACGGCGTTCTCTCCGTTTTCACAGGCAAGCGAGCCGTCTATAAAATCATACAGCATATCTACAATAACGTGGACGCAAATCTTTTTCTCCATTGTGCAGATTGTTTTATACTCTTAAAAATTTCTTTTAGTTTTTAGACTTTCTGTTTTTTAAAGTCATTAATTTCTTTAATCAAATGATTCACAAGCCCCATCTTCAAATCATACAATTCATTGGAAATGTCCACCTTGTAGAAGTGAGGGTTAATCAGTCGGCGTTCAGTTTGGTTGAAGCTGGATAGATTTGCCAGATAGTAATCCTTTTTCTCTTTAACGGATATATCTTTATAACAGATGCTGCCATCCTTAATCATTTGGGTCTGAAGCGTTTTCCAAGTATAACTCCCCTTTGTGAATTTTTTCTGCTGGGTCTCATCAAATTCCGCTTGTATGGGAACTTCACCTCCAGCTTCAATCAATTTGCAGGTGTTGTCACCGCGCAAACAGGTAATATCTGCCTTGAACAGCCCTTTCTGCATTAACCTGTAAGTAATTTGGAATCCCGGATTGATAAGTTTTACCTTATCTTCCGATCTTTTTAAAACAGGCTGATTATCAACCTGGACCAGCTTATAGACATTTCCAAAACATGGATTGTGCTTGCTGGTTGCTATAGCGTCTCCTACTCCGTATGAGTCAATGCACGCCCCCTGCTGTTCCAGCTCCGCAATCAAGTATTCATCCAAAGCATTGGTAGCAAAGATTTTGCATTTCTTCATTCCGGCTTTGTCCAGAATATCCCTGCATTTGCGGCTAAGGTAGGCCAAGTCTCCGCTATCCAGACGGATGCCGTAACCATGTGCAAATGAATCATCTATGCCGCAATCTTTATATGCTCGAATTGCATTTTTAAGACCGCAGTTAATTGTATCGTAGGTGTCAATAAGAAGAATCAGCGGCTCAGTCATGTGCGTTTTGATGTATGATGTGAACGCCTTGTATTCTCCCGCTATTGTACATCCAAAAGAGGTAACAAAGCTGTGCGCCATTGTTCCTGATGCCGGAGTGTCAAAAATTTCTGAGGTAAGAACGTTGGAAGAGTTTGCACATCCGCCTATGTAGGCAGCTTTTGCCCCGTAAGTTGCAGCCCAAGGACCATGCGCCCTGCGGCTTCCAAACTCGCTTACAGCCTTGTTTGTGCTTCTGCATACCCGGCTGGCCTTTGTGGCAATTGCCATTTGGTGATTCATAATGCATAAAAGCGGCGTTTCCAGGACCTGAGCCTCAATAATAGGGGCCTGTACTGTGATTATCGGCTCACGAGGAAATGCTATTTCCCCCTCTCTCATTGCATAGACATTGCCCGTAAATCTCATTTTTGCAGCATACTCTCTGAACTCTTTATATTCAGGCCCTGGGAGAAATTTTTCAAAGAATTCCGGAGTTTTGTGTCCAAGGCTTTCAATCATTTCCATAGCCTCTTTTGTACCTGAAACAACAGCCCAGTTATTATTATCCGGAGCTTTGCGGAAGAATACATTAAAGTATGCGATTTTGTCCTTCATCCCGCAATCCAGGAAGGACTTGCCCATTGTGTACTGGTATTTATCTGAACAATAACAGATGTCCTCCATTATTGCGTTACTATTTTTTTTGTTTAAACTCATGTCAAAAAGATTAATTCTGCCCAAAGGTACAATTTATTCAGATTGAAAAGGTATTTTTCTGTTTTAATGGCTTTTTCACTAAATTTGCGCAATACGTGCGCATGCTTAAAAACCTATAAAAACAGCATATGAAACAGCTAGAGGATTTATTTGAACAATATACACATAAACAAGCAGTTGAAGATGTGGAACTGCCATCTTCCGGAAGCAACAGGAGGTATTTTCGGCTTACTTCAGGTGATACAACGGCTATTGGCGCCAAGGGAACTTCAGTGGAGGAAAATATTGCTTTTATGAAGCTTGCGGAGCACTTCAAAAAGGCTGGCCTTAATGTTCCTAAAGTGTATTGTGCAAGCAAGGACAATACATATTACCTGCAAGAAGACCTTGGAGATGAGACGTTATTTAACGCAATTTCAGGAGGTCGGGACAGAGGACACTATAACGATAAAGAGAAAGCCCTGATAAAGAAGACAATATCTCTTTTGCCAAGATTTCAGTTTGAAGGGGGGAAAGGACTGGACTGGAATGTATGCTATCCGCAGCCTGCCTTTGATGAGCGCAATGTTTGGTTTGATCTTAATTACTTTAAGTATAGTTTTCTTAAGACTACCGGCATGGACTTTAGTGAGATTAAACTCTATGACGATATGCAGAAGATGTCAGATGACCTCATAAAGAAAGGGGGCAACATGGACACTTTCATGTATAGAGATTTCCAGGCCAGGAATATCATGCTAAGGGATGGCAAGCCATATTTTATAGATTTTCAGGGTGGGAGAAAAGGCCCTTTCTATTATGATTTGGCCTCTTTTGTATGGCAGGCAAGGGCAAACTATTCTGATGAACTTAAGGAGGAGCTTATTGAAGAGTACAGGAAGGGACTTAAGCAATATGTGGATATTCCTAAGGATGAGTTTGATAAGAACCTCAGATTGTTTGTGCTGTTCCGTACTTTGCAAGTTCTTGGAGCTTACGGATTTAGAGGATACTTTGAAAAGAAGCCACATTTTCTTAAGAGTGTGCCTTTTGCAATTGATAATCTTAAAAAGTTGATTGTTAAACCTTTTAAAGAGTATCCTTACATGCAGGACGTTTTGGAGAAACTTACAAAAATGAGACAGCTGCAAGATTTAAGGAGCGATACAAGATTGGTCGTACATATCTTTAGTTTTGCCTACAAGAAAGGAATCCCTCAGGATGACAGCGGCAACGGAGGCGGTTATGTGTTTGATTGCAGGGCTGTTGAGAATCCGGGAAAGTTTGAGCACTTTAGACAATTTAACGGACTTGACAAGGAAGTTGAGAAATTCTTGGAGGATGAGGGGAGTGTTACAAAATTCCTTGGGAATGTTTATGATTTGGTGGACTCTCACGTAAAAAAATTCATGGAGAGAAAATTTACTCACATGATGGTTAGTTTTGGATGTACCGGCGGACAGCACAGGTCTGTTTATTGTGCTCAGCATCTTGCTGCTCATGTGTCTAAGAAGTTTAATGTCAAGGTGATAGTGACCCACAGAGAAATTGATGTTGAACAGGAGCTATAAAAAGTAAAATTGCAGATTAAACTGTCGGGAGCTAAAAGATTGTAAATGAAGGTATTGATTTTTGCAGCGGGACTGGGAACAAGATTGAGACCTTTGACCGATACAAAGCCAAAGGCTATGATTGAGGTTGGAGGGAAACCGCTTTTGGAGTGGCTGCTGATAAAACTTAAGAGCGAGGGTTTTGAAGATATAGTTATTAATGTCCATTATCTTGGACGGCAAATTGTTGATTTTGTTAAAGAGAACAAATCATTTGGGATGAATGTTTCTTTTTCAGATGAATTTGATTTATTGAGAGATACGGGAGGTGGAATAAGATACGCAGAGAGGCTTCTTAATGACGGGGAGCCTTTTCTTGTACATAATGTGGACATTGTTTCCAATTTGAATTTGAGAAACTTGTATGATGATTGTGCTGCGCGCATATCCGGAGAAGAGTGTTGTCATTGCGGAGGGGATGCCGTAGCATCGTCCGAAATTTTAGCCTCTTTGATTGTAAGCAAAAGAGATAGTGACAGAAGGCTTCTTTTTGACGGCGGGGATAATCTTAGGGCGTGGGAAAATCTTAAGACGGGAGAAGTAAAATCTCCTTTTGCAGAGCTTGCGACTGAAAAAGCGGGCTCTTTGAAAACAAGAGAGTTAACTCCATATTCCTTTGCGGGAATACATGTCATATCTCCAAAAATTTTTGAACTTATGAGGAACATGCCGGAGAAGTTCCCGATAGTTGAATTCTATCTTTCTCAGGCGGATAAGTTTAGTATTAAGGCGGCATATAGAGAAGATTTGCAGCTGGTGGATGTAGGCAGGATTGAACACATTCAGGCGGCGGCAGATTTATTGAGGAAGACCTTAGGCAATTATATAATTAGATAACGGGCAATGTTATGGAAAAGATACCAAGTTTTACAATTAATCATCTGAAGCTCTTGCGCGGCATATATGTATCGCGTAAGGATAATATTGGAAAAGAGCGTGTTACAACATTTGATATCCGCATGACGGAACCAAATAGAATGCCGGCAATGGGGATGGGCGCAATGCATACAATTGAACATCTTGCGGCAACGTACATGCGCAATGACAAAGAGTGGAAAGATAAAATTTTGTACTGGGGGCCTATGGGTTGCTGCACTGGTTTTTATTTTTTGGCTAAAGGAGACTGGGAGTCAAAGGATATTGTGGAACTGATGAAGCGGACTTTTAAGTTTGTAAGAGACTTCAAAGGGGAAGTGCCGGGCGCGGCTCCAAGAGATTGCGGCAATTATTTGTTGCATGATCTTCCTATGGCCAAGTATGAGGCAAAGAGATATCTCTCTGAGGTTCTTGATGTTATAGAAAACAAGAATATGGTTTATCCTAAATGACGGGATGTGAATTATAAAGAATACGTACTTAATAATGAACAGTTTAACAGACACAATTACTTTAAAGCAGGTTGAGGATATTGTCTTCCGCAAAGGTCAGGTTAAGATTGACGCTTTGACAATGAAGAAGATAGACGCCTGCTATGAATTCCTTAAAAAGTTTGAAAAGAACAAAATCATCTATGGTATCAATACCGGGTTTGGTCCCATGGCTCAATGGAGAATAGATGATAGCCAGCTTAAACAGCTGCAATACAATATTATACGCAGCCACTCCACAGGAGCGGGGAAACCGCTTGATCCTCTTTACGTCAGAGCCGCTCTGCTTGCAAGACTTGGTACTTTTTTACAGGCGCAGTCCGGAGTGCATACAGATTTGGTAAAATTGTTAACGGCTTTTATTAATCTTGATATATGCCCAATGATTCCTGAGCACGGAAGCGTTGGAGCAAGCGGAGATTTGGTTCAGCTTGCTCACATTGCGCTGTGTCTGATTGGAGAGGGTAATGTTTTCTACAAGGGCAAATTGCAGCCTACTGCAAAAGTCCTGAAAGAAAATAAGTTGAAGCCATTTGAAGTTCATATAAGGGAGGGTCTTTCCGTAACTAACGGCACATCTATGATGACCGGAATTGGCCTGGTAAATTTGCTGCTTGCAAAAAGGCTTCTTAACTGGGGTGTATTTACATCTGTTATGGTGAATGAAATCACCAGTTCTTATGATGATTTTATGTCTGATGTTTTGAACAGGACAAAGAGGCATGACGGACAGATAAAAGTTGCTGCTCAAATGAGAAAAATTGCGCAGGGCAGCAAGTGCCTGCAAAAGAGAGAGACGGAATTATTCCACGCGCATACTGAGGAAATATTCCAAAAGAAAGTGCAGTCTTATTACTCTTTGCGCTGCGTGCCTCAGGTGTTGGGACCTGTGTATGAGGAGGTTGAGAATGCAGAGCATGTGTTGATGGAGGAGCTTAATTCTGCATGCGACAATCCTATTGTAGATCCAAAGACAAATAATGTCTATCACGGCGGTAACTTCCACGGTGATTACATCTCTTTTGAAATGGATAAACTTAAGATTGCAATGACCAAGCAGATAATGCTTTGTGAGAGGCAGATGAACTATTTATTTCACGACAGAATCAATGGCATCCTTCCTCCATTTGTAAATTTAGGAAAGCTTGGACTTAATTACGGTTTGCAGGCTTCTCAATTTACCGCTACTTCTACTACTGCGGAGTGCCAGACATTATCAATGCCTATGTGCGTGCATAGTATTCCTAATAATAATGATAATCAGGATGTTGTGAGCATGGGCACAAACTCTGCTGAGATTGCAGCCAGGGTTATTGAGAACGGTTATCAAGTGATGGCAATCCATGTGATGGCAATAATTCAGGCAATTGAATATTTGAAAATTCAGAAAAAACTTGCTCCAAAGACATTGGCAGTTTACAAAGAGGCAAGAAAGATATGTCCCGTATTTATAGAGGATACTCCCAAGTACGATGATATAAATAATATTGAGAATTATTTGAAGAACAAACAATTATAGGCCATGTTTGCTGAATTTTGCCGTGAATGCAGCGGCAAATAATGCTAGGCTGAGATGGAGGATTAAATATGAAATATGCTTTGGTTACCGGCGGCTCCCGCGGAATAGGCAGCGCAATTTGCAAAGCTCTTGCAAAAGAGGGTTATCCTGTAATTATAAATTACATGAGCAGAGAGGATGCGGCGCTGGAGACAAAAAAGGCAATTGAAGAGGCTGGTGGAAAAGCTGAGCTGCTGCAATTTGACGTGGCGGATTTGAAGAGCGTGGATGCAGCAATAACGTCTTGGTCATCAGCTCATCCGGAGGATTATATTGCAGTACTTGTGAACAATGCGGGGATAAGAAAAGATACTCTTATGATGTGGATGGAGGATGAAGATTGGAGCAGCGTCATCAATACTCATCTTAACGGATTCTTTTATGTCACAAGGAAAGTGCAGGGGGACATGTTAAAAAAGAGGTGGGGAAGAATTGTGAGTGTTGCATCACTGTCGGGAATAAAAGGCATGCCGGGTCAGACAAATTATTCGGCTGCCAAAGGTGGCATTATTGCCGCAACAAAAGCTCTGGCTCTTGAAGTTGCAAAGAGAGGCGTTACCGTTAATGCCGTTGCGCCCGGTTTTGTGGAAACCGATATGACTAAGGAGCTGGATGAGAATACTTTAAAAAATACTATTCCTGCGGGACGCTTTGGCAGGGCGGAAGAGGTTGCTGATTTGGTGGCATTTCTGGTGTCCGATAAGGCGGCTTATATTACAGGGCAGGTTATTGAAATTAACGGAGGCCTTAACACTTAGCGCATAGACAAGATGGAAGAGAAAATTAAGTGGTCCGGCAAAACGGATGGCGGCGATAAAAGACAGAATCAGCTGGAGCGTTTGCTCAGGCATGTGCCTCTGCGCGCCGTTTATTGCGTGCTACCGTTTGTTGTTATGTATTATCTGATTTTCAAACACAAGCGCGCACACTCCATTTATGATTATTTGAGACATCGCCAGAAATTCAGCTGGTTGAAATCTGAAATAGGAACGTACCGCAATCACATAATTTTTGGTAAAAATTTGCTGGACAGATTTTTTGTCTTTAGCGGAGGTGCCGGTAAGTTTAAGGTCAATATGAATGGAGGAGAGTATTTTTACGGCTATGCAGAAGGACCTGATCCAGTGATAATTGTAAGTGCTCACGTTGGCAATTATGAAATTTCCGCCTATGTCTGCGGGCGTATTAAGAAGCCTTTGAAAGTTGTTGCTTACGCAAATGAAACGGCGCAGATGCAAAAGTTCCGTTCAGATGCCATGGCAAAAAATAACATCTCTATGATTCCCGTTATGGAGGATATGTCTCACATATTTAACATTACGGATGAATTGGAGGCTCACAACATGATTACTCTTCCGGCTGACAGAGTGTTCACCGGACGCCGCATTCATACTTGTGATTTTTTTGGTAAGCCCGCACAATTTCCTATTGGGGCGTATTATCTTGCGGATCGTTATAAGGCAAAAATTGTAACCATGTTTGTAATGCGCGGTAAAGGTATGACGTATAATATTTATGTTGAGCCACTTACAATTGACGATTCTATTAAGGGGAGAGATGCAAGGGCTGCTGCCTACGGCGAGGCTTATGTAAAGAAACTAGAAGATGTGCTAAAGAGGTATCCTTTGCAGTGGTTCAATTTTTATGATTTTTGGAATGAAGAGGAGAGCAGCAAGATTAAGTAGTTAGATAGTTAGAATTAAATACATATATGGAAAAAATTAAGAAAACAGCAGAAGAACTGGAGCAGGTAAAAGTTGAGGAGCTCCTTCCGCAACGTCCTCCTTTCATAATGATAGAGAAGATGTTAGAGTATGATGAAGAAAAAAATCTTACTTCTACTTTATATCATATTGCTTCAGATAATCCGTTTGTAAGGGATGGAATTTTTCAGCCGTCGGGAGTAGTAGAAAATATGGCTCAGACTTGCGCTGCTAGAATAGGATATTATGATAAGCTGCGCAATTTGCCAGTAAGAATGGGACTTATAGGCGGCATTAAAAATCTTAATGTGTATCAGCTGCCAAAGTCAGGAGATGAAATCACAACTCATATTGTGGTTAAAGAGGATATGCTTGGTGTTATACTTGCATCGGCAAAAGTGCTTGACCACATGATGAACCTGATTGCAGACTGCGAGTTGAAAATTGCCTTAAAATAATTTGCCTTCAGTTAAAAAGAATAGTTCCGCAAAAATCAGATGCGGCATTCAGGGTGTAAAAAAAATAAGCGCTATAACGCGTATCTGTATAAGGTTCAATGAAGTAGATTCAATGAGCATTGTATGGCACGGTAACTATGCAATGTATTTTGAGCAGGCTCGTGAAGCATTTGGCAAGAAGTACGGGCTTGGGTATTTAAAAATATACGACAACGGCTATTACGCTCCAATAGTTAAACTTAGTTTTGACTATAAAAAGATTCTTAAATATGGAGATGACGTTGAAGTCAAGATAACTTATGTTCCCACAGCTTCTGCTAAGATATGTTATGAATATCAGGTGTTTGTAAAGAGCAAAACAGGAAAGCAGGTTTTAGCTGCTCAAGGGGAAAGCATGCAGGTGTTTACGGATTTGAAGCATAATTTGGTGTTGGAGAATCCGGCTTTTTATGAGTCATGGAAAAAGAAATGGCTCAAGTAATTTTTTAAAATTTTTGTGATGAGCGTAGTTGTTGCAGGGGACAATATAATTTCTGCATTGGGAGGAACAACGCAGGAGAATGTGTCGGCCGTATTGGCCGGCAAAAGCGGATTAAAAAAATACGAAGGTTTCTATCCTTCTCAAGAAGAGAATATTATAGTATCGCAAATAGCTGAAGAACAAGATAACGATGCAATAGTTAAAAATCTTTCGCGGCTGGAAAAGTATATTGTTACTTCTGTCTTCCGGGCGGCAAAGGATCCTGCTGCTGTTTCTCATCCAAATACAGTTTTTATTCTCTCTACAACCAAAGGGAACGTTGGGTTGCTGGATGAAAATGATCCTTCTCATGACGGAAATCCGCAGTTAGACCTGTGGCATACTGCAAAGGCTGTTGCAAGGTTTTTTAATAATCCTAATGTCCCGATAGTTATTTCTAATGCCTGCATTTCCGGCATTGTAGCATCTATTGTTGCAAAGAGAGTTATTGAGAGCGGAATGTATGACCGTGCGGTAGTTATTGGAGCTGATGAAGTTACGCGTTTTGTGATTTCCGGATTTTCTTCTTTTAAAGCGCTATCCTCCAAGACGTGCAAGCCGTTTGATGCAGAGAGGTGCGGATTAAATTTGGGTGAGGCTGTTGGGACAATTATTTATGAGAGAGCAGATGCGGCGGGAGGCAAACAAGTTGTGCTTGAGAGCGGCGCAATTACTGATGATGCAAATCATATTTCAGGTCCTTCCAGAACGGGAGAGGGATTGTACCGTGCGTTAACTGAGTGTATTGCGGCATCAAAAGATGCGGCTGAAAATAGAAATAAGGATTTGGCAGGGCAGTTTGCTTTTGTTAATCCTCATGGAACTGCAACTATTTATAATGACCAGATGGAGAGCGTTGCTCTTTCACGCGCCGGACTCAGCGCTATTCCGGCATTTTCATTAAAAGGTTATTATGGCCATACGCTGGGAGCTTGCGGGGTTGTTGAAACAGTTCTTTGCGCTCATTTTCTGAAGGATGGGGAGATTCCGGCTTCTTATGGTTACACAGGGCCGGGTACTGAACCGGTTCCAAATATTATTTCTGAGAGAATGAAAATTAAAGGCTCGTCATGCCTAAAATTTGCCTCAGGTTTTGGCGGATGCAACGCGGCAATAAAGCTATCATATAGAACGCTAAGTGTCAATGATATGTCTGCATCAGAGGATACTAAGTCTGTTGAAAAAGTGAGGGAGATTATAGATGGCGCAAAGTATGTAAAGGTTATTGGCGGAGTGGACAAATCTGCCGATTATGGTTTGTATATTAATAAATATGAGCATATTAGACTTAAGGGAGCTGAAGGTGGAGATGATGCCGCAAGTAATGTTGTGAAGGATGGACTGGATGTTTTTTACAGGAACAGCGGTATGGATTATCCTAAGTTCTTTAAGATGGATTTAATGTGTAAGGCTGGCATATTGCTGGTTGACAGACTTATAGGAAGTCCGGATGATGATGAAAAAACTGTCGGGAAAAATATTCAGGAGCATACCGCATTGATTTTTATGAATCGCTCTTCCTCATTGGACACGGATGTGAATTTTCAAGAGACTATAAAAAGAGATAATTTCTTCCCTTCGCCGTCATTGTTTGTCTATACCTTGCCAAATATTGCGGCTGGTGAAATTTGCATCAGATATAAGTTTTACGGGGAAAATACCACGTTTGTTAAGGAGAAATTTTCTGCAGGGAGACTGGTTACTTATATAGCGAGATTGTTCAAAGAAAATGTTACTCAGAGGGTTATTCTTGTATGGGATGAATGTACCAGAAACTATGCCGATGTTTTTGGGGCAGTTATTACGCCAAAAGAGGTGCCGGGCGGGGTTAAATTTAATCTCCAAAACCTTACTGATTTCTACATTAAATGAGTAAATTGCGCCCCTAAAACTATCAAGAAAGAGATGGAAGATTTGATTAATCAGTTGAAGGGGCAAATCATTGAGTCCCTAAATCTTGACGGAGTAAAGCCTGAGAGCATTAAGAGTGATGCTCCATTGTTTGGCGACCAGGGCTTGGGTCTTGATTCTATTGATGCTCTGGAGCTTATTGTTCTAATGGAGAAAAATTATGGGATTAAGCTAAAGGACCCTAAGATGGGCAAGCAGATTTTTTCCTCCGTTCAAACCATGGCTGAGTACGTAGAAAAAAATAGAAAATACTAATGTCCCTAAGGGTTGTCATAACGGGAGCCGGAGTTATTTCTGCTGCCGGAGCCGGGGTGGGGCGGACTAAAGACTCCCTGCTGCGAGGCTACTCTAATATGCAACCTCTCAAGTATTTAAATACTATCCATACGGATGTGCCGTGTGCTGAGGTCCCGTACAGCAATGATGAATTAAAAGATTTTTTGGGCTTGCGCGGGGATGTTTTGATTACAAGGTCTGCATTGCTGGGCATTAGCGCTGCGCGTGAGGCTTTGGAGATGGCGGGCTTAAGCAATTCTGCTATTGCCGCCTCATTCCCGGATAAAAATATAAAGGTTGCATTTCTTAACGGCACTACCGTTGGCGGCATGGATTTTAGCGAGTTATACTATCGGGATTTTCTTAATAATGACTCTAAAAATCAATTTATTCAGTTACACGGAAGCGGGACTACAACTCTATCTATTGCTGAACGTACAGATGTAGATTACTGTTACGTTGATACTTTGTCTACTGCATGCAGCGCTGCTGCAAATGCCATAACCATGGGGGCTGATTTGATTAAGTGCGGGAGAGCTGATATTGTGGTAGCAGGTGGTTGTGAGTGCATTACAAAGTATCATCTTAACGGGTTTTACTCATTGATGATACTGGATACTAAGCCGTGCCGGCCATTTAATGCTGACCGTTCCGGACTTAATCTTGGTGAGGGCGCAGGTTTTATAGTGCTTGAGAGTGAGGAGATTGCCAAGGCAAGAGGGGTAAAGCCCATTGCAGAACTAACTGGTTATTCTAATGTTTGCGATGCTTTTCATCAGACGGCAATTTCTCCGGGAGGTGACGGTGCTGTGATTGCAATGAGAAATGCTTTAAAAATGAGCGGATTGCAATCTGATCAAATAGATTATATTAATGCTCACGGTACCGGAACCGCTAATAATGATTTATCAGAGGGTACTGCAATTGATACTGTGTTTTGCGGTCATGTTCCTCCCGTTAGTTCCACAAAGGGAATGACGGGACATCCCACAAGTGCGGCTGGCGCCGTGGAGGCGGTCATTTGCCTGATTGCAATGCGGGAACACTTTATTCCTGCTAATCTGAGATTTACAGAGCAAATACCTGGTCTGAGTTTTGCTCCGGTTGCAAAAAGAATTGACAATGTTCAACTGAATAACGTGTTGTCAAATTCTTTTGGATTTGGCGGCAATGATACGTCCTTGATATTCTCAAAATATGAGGATGATTGTAAAGTTGGAGGAGCAATGTAATGGAGAGAAAAATGTACATAAACGGAGCCTCCGCAATCTCTATTCAGAAGCCTTTGACTGATGAGGGCATTTTTAATCCGATAAAATCAGACGGTAAATTTGTTAAATGTCTGGAACCTGATTATAAGGAGTTTATTGCACCTCTTGCGGCACGCAGAATGAGTCCGATAGTTAAGCGCGCAATAGCTACATCTATGCGTGCATTAAAAGAGGCAAAAGTAGATGTTCCGGATGCAATAATTAATGGAACCGGCATTGGCTGTTTTGAGGATACTGACGGATTTATTACTGGTATGCTTGATAACCATGAGACTTTGCTTAAGCCAACGATGTTTATAAATTCGACTCCAAATACTGTAAGCTCGCAGGTTGCAATTAAGCTGCGGTGTCACGGATATAACAATACCCATGTGCACAACGGAGCTGCTTTTGAGGGGGCCTTGCTGGATGGATGGATGCAGCTGCAAAATGGTGATATTAAAACTGTTTTGCTTGGAGCGGGAGATGAAAGCAATGATGATTTGTTTAAGATTTTAGGACGCCTGGGCTGTTGGAATTTTGCTTTTTGTTCAGAGGGTTCTACAAGTTTTGTGATGTCTGTTAATAAAAGCGACAGTTCTTACTGCAGCGTAGATTCTGTTGAGAGTTATTACGTTTCTGATAAATATTCAAAAGAAACAAAAGAAAAAATTCGCAGAGAGAGGATGGCAGATTTTTTGAGCAGACACGGCTTGACGTTTGAAGATATTGATGTTGTTTTTACCGGAGAGGATGGGGATCCGTCAATTGAATCTATGTATGATTTTATTCCGGCAGGAATACCCAGGGGCATATATAAAAAGTTGTGCGGGGAATATTTTACCGCTTCTGCATATGGTTTTTATGTTGTAGCAGAAATATTGAAACACAATGTGTTACCTGCACATCTGTCTTCCGATGGAAAGGAGCGGAAAGGATTAAAAAGAATTTTATTTGTGGATTCATGGATGGGGAGAAGTTATACTTTTGCCTTAATGAGCAAGGTATGACAGTGAAAAATTTGAAGGTGTTTTAATTTTTAGATAGCGGAAAATATGAGCATGCTTAAACTGATTGTGACCTCTACTGTACAAAGTACATTTCTTGTTGCCGGGCAGGTGTTCCTTAAGTTTGCCTTGCAAAAGGTTGATAAAATGGGGTTTACATGGCATTGCATTAAACAGCTTTTTTGGAATTTTCCATTTTTGCTTTGCGGTCTGTGCATGGGAGCTGCAACTGTTTTGTGGTTTTATATTCTTAGACATTTCCCTTTCAGCGCGGCATATCCGCTTATAAGCATAAGTTATGTGCTTGGAACTTTTGTCTCTTTATTTATTTTCCATGAAAATATTCCGCCAATAAGATATGTTGGTATTGCGTTAATTATTATTGGAGTTGTATTTATTGCGCAGCAGTAATTTGAATGATATATAGATTTAGCAGTTAATAAGATATGAATTTTAGAAAGATTAATTTAAGACTGATTGCGGCCTTTTTGCCTTTGGCGGCGCTTGCATTTCTGCCGCTTTCATCTGAGAAGCTGTCGGGAGCAGAACAGCCTGCGGATCCTGACAAACCAATGTATGACAAGATTATTGCTACTGCAAAAGCGGTGAATACGCTTGAATGCAATTTCTCTGAAACTAAGACAATTGCAGTGCTGGCAAACCCAATATACAGGAGCGGGAAACTTTACTATCGCAAGCCAAATAATATGAGATGGGAATACTCAAAGAAAGAATACGGAGTTTGCGGGCCCAAGGGTAATTACATGGTCAGAGATGGGAAAAGAGACAGCGGAGGAAGCAGAGCTTTTGCTATGATAAGCAGAATTACTACCTCTTTTATGAACGGGTCTCCAATTGACAGAAAGAATTTTTCTCTTAATTATCATCCCGACAGAGAGGGATTTGTTGTTGTGTTAATGCCTAAGAATCCAAAGATTAAGGCGACACTAGATTATATCATGATGCACTTTGATACGCAAAGCGGGTACATAAAATCTTTTGAGATGCATCATCAAAATGATGCAACAAAAATTACTTTCTCAAACAGACAAACTAATCAGCAGATAGATGACGATATTTTTGAATAGAATATGAAACAGGAAGAATTGTATACAATTAAAGAGTTTAAGACGGATAGTGCAACAATTTGTGCATCAGTTGTTTTTAATAAAGAACATTGGATTTATCAGGCACATTTTCCTCAGCGTCCGGTTACTCCGGGAGCAATGGTTTTACAGGTTGCGGAAGATTTGATTAGTAAGGCAATGGGGAAGCAATTTAAAATGGTTACCTCAAAAAACACAAGGTTTTTTAATGTTATTACGCCTAATGGGGAGGAGGTTTGCTTTAATATCTCTTACAAGAGATTGGCGGAGAACTGGGTTGAGATAGGGAAGAACGTTGGAATTAATGAGACAGGTCCTTCCGGAGTTTGCAGGCTTATTGATACAACTTGCGACGTATCTGACGTTTCCGGCAAAATATCCTATGCTAAAATTTCAGCAGTTTATAACTGTTACTAACAGTATTTTATTGACATAATTCAATGAATAGAGCCGATGAATTAAAAGCTTGCGTACTGCTGCCATCTTACAATAACTGTGGGACGGCTGGGCAAGTTGTTGATTCATTGGTTGAAGCGGGATATAAAGTGATTGCCGTAAATGACGGTTCAACAGATGGTACCGGAGACATTTTTATCGGACGCAAAGAAAAACTGGCCGCGCTGATTTCTTACTCTAAAAACAGAGGGAAAGGTTATGCTTTGGCATTAGGGTTAAAAAAAGCAAATGAACTTGGCTTTGCGCTTGCAATCTCTATAGATGCCGACGGACAACATACTTTGCAATGCATTGACAATATGATTAATGCAGAAGAAAATATATCTTCTGAAAATACTATTGTAATTGGCAGCCGCGGCATGAGAGGCAAAGACGGAAAGAGCAAGTTTGCAAACAACTTCTCAAATTTCTGGTTTACCGTTCAGACTGGTTTTAAACTTCCCGATACTCAAAGCGGGTGCAGAATTTACCCGGTCAAAAAACTGTCGGGAATACACTATTTTACTACAAGGTATGAATTTGAACTGGAGATACTTGTACGTGCTGCATGGCGAGGCATGGATATTTTACCTGTGCCTATAGAGGCTGTTTATGAGCAAGTTAACAGGGTGTCTCATTTCCGTCCGGGTACAGATTTTACCCGCATTTCTGTTTTAAATATTTTTTTGACAATTTTAGCGCCAATATATGGTTACCCTAAAAAGCTGATTTACAGATGGAGAAATTCTTCTTAAAAATATATGATTTTTTTGCCCATGGCAGAAGAAAATGGGCATTTATAATCCCTGGAATCCTTGCGCTTCTTTTTGCCGGTGCGGCATGTCTCATTAACATGAATGAGGATATAGCAGGCTTCCTTCCTTACGGGAGCGGCAAAGCTCATAGGCAGAGTCAGTTCATTTACAAGAATTTAAGAATGGCTGACAAGGTTATGGTTATAATCTCCGCAGATGACTTGAGGCATTATCAGAAAACAGCAGACGATTCTTTGGCTGAGGCATTTGGTGACACTCTGACAGAAACGGATAAAAGGATAAATGTCCTTACCAGGGCTGCAGATGATTTTTCTGACCGCTATGATATGTCCGGCATTAAGGGTGTTAAAGACGCTCAGACAAGAATTGATGCCGTTGCTTATATGAATGTGACTGATTTTCTTGTTTCCAATATGCCGTATTTCCTTGAGAAAGAGGATTATGACAGAGCCGATTCCATAATTGCCGCGGGAGGAATTGCCGATATTTTGAAGGAGGACAGGAGCCAGATATTGTCACCGCAGGGGACGGTTTTGCAGCAGGGAATTGTGAGCGATCCTCTCCACTTTTCTAAACCTATTCTTGATAGGCTTGGGAAAATGGGCATGGACAGTGATTATAAAATTATTGGAGACTACCTGTTTACGGGAGATTCAACAAGGATAATAATGACTCTTACTTCTGCTTACGGGGGAAGCGAGACCAGAAGAAATAAGCAGCTTGTAAAGAGTCTGGAAAAAATAAGAGATTCTGTAACAGCTGATAATAAAGGAGTTAAAGTTGACTTCCTAGGTTCGCCAGTTATCGCAGTTACAAACTCCATTAGGATGCATAAAGATTCTGTGAGATGTTCTATGCTGGCGCTATTCCTGATAATTTTATTGCTGGGCTGGTATTTTAGAAAGTTAAAACCTATAATTTTAATTTGCATTCCGGTTGTGTTTGGTGTCTTGTTTGGCCTTGCCTGGATGGGACTCTTCCAAACCAGTGTTTCTGCAATTGCACTCTCCGCAAGTTCTGTAATTCTTGGAATTGGGGTGGATTATGCATTGGTATATTCTACACGGCTCGGATTTGTAGGAAATTCAAGGCAGGCACTGAAAGATATTGTGTCTCCGATGGTTACAGGAAATATCACAACCGTTGGCGCATTCTTCAGTTTGCTTGTTATGAGCGCAGCCGGCATGAGAGACTTTGGGTTATTTGCCGCCATTTCTTTGATAGGTGTAATACTATTTGTTGTAATATTCTTGCCGCATTGGGTTGGAGAAAAACAATACAAATCAATAGAGAGCGGCTGGATGGGAAGATGGACAAATCTGAAAATGGAGGAGAAAAATTGGATTGTCTGGGGCGTAGTTGTTGCGACAGTTATATTATTCTTCTTCTCTCAAAGAGTGAAATTTAACGGAGACTTTAACAAAATAAATTACATGACATCCCGCCAGCGCGCAGATATGGAGGAGTTTAATGCTCATACTGCAGCTGCCGGAAATGTTGCCGTTTATGCTGTAGCACAGGGCAATACAATGGATCAGGCGCTGACACAGTATGAATCACTAAAGTCTTTTGCCAATAAAGCTGTCGGGAGCAAAGTGTCATTGCAAAGCAAGGGGCTGGAAAATTTCTTGCCTTCTAGAAAGACTCAGGGTGAGAGGATTGCAATGTGGAATGAATGGGTGGATAAACACAGATCCGGCCTTAACAGTTCTTTGGAGAGTAATGCCTCTTCTGCCGGATTCAGCAAAGATGCCTTTGCGCCGTTCAGAAGAATTATGAACAAGGAGTTTCTGGTTCATGATGCCGACTTCTTTAAACCTTTGACTTCTACCTTGTTGAGCGGTTATATTCTAAAGGATACAACAGGCAAGGCGCTGATATTGACAATACTTTATACTCCGGAAAAAAATCTGCCAAAAATATATAAGATGTTTGATGCGGATAAAAATGTATCTAATCTTAAGAAGGTTGCACAGTCTGAGTCTGTCTCCGGCAAGCACCATCATGAGAGCGTAAATGAGCCATTCTTGTTTGACTCATTCTCAATGACGGATGAGATGATAGATGTTTTGCAGGGAGATTTTAACTGGGTTCTGTTCATCTGCAGTTTCTTGGTATTCGGCTTCTTATGGTGGGCGTTTGGAAGAGTTGAGACTGCATTGATTGCTTTTCTTCCAATGGTTGTGAGCTGGATATGGATTACAGGATTGATGGGTTTATTTGGCACAAGTTTTAATATAGTGAATATAATTCTGGCCACATTTATTTTTGGAATGGGGGATGATTATACAATCTTTATTGTTGACGGCTGCGCGTATGAATATGCATATAACAAGAAATTGCTGGCCTCTTACAAAACAAGTGTAACTCTCTCAGCAATAACAATGTTAATAGGCATTGGCTCCCTTGTTTTTGCGGTTCATCCTGCAATGCGTTCTCTTGGAGAAGTTGCAATAATAGGAATGATATGCGTTGTTGCAATGGCATTTGTTCTTCCTCCTCTTTTGTTCCGCTGGATTACAACTTGCAAATATGACGGTAGCCGCAGCTTAAGGTTTGCTCCTGCTAAACTTATTGACATACTGGTCTCTGCGTATTGCGCAATTGTATTTTTCTGTGTCAGTTTGTGGCTGAATATTAAGTGTATGTTTGTATCGGAGAGAGATACTTCCAAGTTGCACAAGAGTCTGCAAAACACTGCAAAATTTGTTGTAAAATACATGCCGCGTGTTGGGCATACGCTTATAAATGAGAGCAATGAAACATTTGAAAAACCTTCAGTTATTATTTGCAATCACCAGAGCCATTTGGATTTGATGTATCTGCTTCAGATTTCTCCAAAAATTATTGTGCTTACAAATCACTGGGTATGGCACTCTCCGTTCTATGGAAAAATAATTCGCAAAGCGCAGTTCATTTCTGTAGAAGACGGATTTGAAAATTGTGTTGAACCGTTGAAACAGCTTGTAGATGAAGGATATTCAATTGCAATTTTCCCGGAGGGAACGCGCAGCTCAGATTGCAGTATTCTGCCTTTCCATAACGGTGCTTTCTATCTTGCAGAAAAATTAAATCTGGATATTGTACCTATAATTTTCCATGGCATAGGACATGTTCTGCCAAAGAGAGAAATGATATTCAGAAAAGGTTCCGTTGTTACAAAGATTCTCCCAAGAATATCTTCTGAAGAGTTGAAGAACGGAATTAAATACGGAGATAAACCTTTAAGACAAGCTCAGATATTCAGACAATTGTACATAAAAGAATACAATTCAATTGTAAAAGAAAGAGAGAATTTTGCCTACTTGTATGACCGCATAAGAGGATTTTATATGTATAAAGGTGCCGATATTTTAAAGGCTGCTGATGAAGAGCTTGCAGTTCTAAAGAATTATCCGGGACATGCATGGAATTCTGCTAATGACGGTTCATTTGACGCAAAGGTTCTGGCTATTCCGCAGAACGGAACGGTATGTTATGAAGATTGCAAAATGGGTGTTGAGCCTTTGGCTGTTGCATTAATGAGGAATGACGTAAAAGTTATGATATCCGCCGATAATGATGAAGATGCAGATTTGCTGAGGGTAATATCTGAGAATTGCGGAGGCAATCTTGTTTTTGGAAAAGCATCAAAAGTGCCTGTGTCTGAAGAGGTTGTTAAGACAGATGACATGCCTGACGAGCCTGTATTATTTTAGAGATGAAAAAGATTTTTTTGATAGCGGTTCTTGCTTTATTTTTTTTACTCCCGACAGTTTCTTCTTTTGCAAGCAAAAGTTCCCTCTCTCTTGCGGATGATTCTTTGTTGGAGCACAGGGGAGTGAGGCTGTGGCCCGCTTCCAAACCGGGTGATAATACTCACAGAGTTAAGTTGTTTGCTTATATCCCAAAGAGTGCGGAATACACTGTATATAGCAATCCAAGTCCGACAACAATTTCTTCCAAGTGTCCTGCAATAATAATTTTTCCAGGAGGAAGTTATTGTTACCTGGGGATAAATGTTGAAGGGCATGATATTGCAAAATTCATGAAAAACAACGGGGTTGCCGCATTCGTATTGCGTTATCGGACAGGAATGTATGGCAATCATTATCCGGATGCTTATGAAGATTACAAGCATACCGTTGATTATATTAAGGCCGGTGTGCGCAGCGGCAAATGGAATATTGACACAACAAAGATTGGAGTTATTGGTTTTTCCGCGGGGGGACATCTTGCAGGGTGTGCGGCGCTTGACAGTAATCCTCATTACCGTCCGGCATTTGCAGGGATGATATATCCGGTGATTAGCATGAATAAGCCATGGTCAAATAAAAAATCTAGAAGGAACCTTTTGCATGGCGCAGGCTATTTGTGCAATTGGACTACAAAATGCGACGAAAAGGTCATGAATTTGTATTCACTTGAAGATCATGTATATCCAGGTATGGCTCCCGTTTTTATCATGCAATGCAAAGATGATAAGACCGTGAGCATACAAAATAGTACTATCTTTATTGAGAAGTTGCAAGAGGCAAACGTGCAGGATTGTGAGTGGCATGTTTTTGAGCGGGGGGGACACGGTTTTGGACTTAATCCCATATCTGGTTCCGATGCGGCCGGATGGAGCAATATGTTTATTAAATGGCTGAAAAAATTATGGCAGAAATAATTAAGAGTTGTCCTGTAGATTCATCCTCTAAGTTTGACGATTTGCGTCCCTATAGAGATGCTGAAATTAATGCTGCCATGAGGCGCATTGCCGCGGATAAAAAAATTCCCGGAATCATGCACTATGTTTTTGGAAAAGAGAGAGGTGCAAAGAAAATGGCTGATTTGCATAACTTTAAATCAGTGAGAGATTTCCAGGCTAATGTGATGGATGCGGCAATAAACAATATTGCAAAGAAGACCATAGACGGTTTTACGTGTGATGGTTTGGAGAAACTGGACAAAAATAAAGGATATCTATTTATTTCTAATCACAGGGATATTTTGCTGGATGCCGCGCTTTTGCAAATAGCCCTGTATTCCAACGGATTTGACACTTCTGAAATAACTTTTGGGAACAACCTTATGCAGCCCGGTCTGGTTACCGATATTGGAAAATCTAACAAGATGTTTAAGGTAATTCGCAGCGGCAATGCAAAAGATTTTTACAGGTGTTCTATGCATCTTTCTGATTATATCAGATATACGCTTACCCAAAGACATCAGTCTGTTTGGATTGCCCAGCGCAATGGCCGTACAAAAAACGGAGATGATAAAACAAGTCAGACAATCCTTAAAATGTTTTCACTGTCGGGAGGAAAAATATTATGCAAAAATTTGAGCGAGCTGAATATTGTTCCAATGTCTATTTCATATCAGTGGGAGACTTGTGACAAGATGAAGGTGAGAGAATTGTTCTTGTCCCAAAATCATCCTTATATCAAGGAACCCGGTGAGGATATGAGAAGCATTGTGACCGGCATTATGCAGCCAAAAGGAAAGGTTCACATTCAAATTTGCAAGCCGATTGCTACGGATGAGCTGGAGCAGCTGGACAATTATGACAGAAATGACGCCCTTTCCTTGCTTGCGCACATTATAGACAGAAGAATTTATGACGGCTATAAGTTATGGAATACCAATTATATAGCTTATGACATGCTCTATAATACTTTTAAGTTCACAAATAGATATACTCAAGAGGAATACAGAAATTTCTCTCAAAGGATGCATACAACTCTTGAGCAGTGGCCAGATGAATTGCTGCCGCTAATGGATTTGTATCTTCAGATTTACAGCAACCCGGTTGTTAACAAGCTCTCCCCTGAGCAGATATGATGAGAGATGTAGAGGTGATTGGAAATGCGCAGATTTATTAAAAATATTATTGCAATATTTTTGGTTGCAGTTTGGCTTTTGCCGTCAGGTATTAAGCTGGCTGATAGCGTATTTCATGAGCATGATGATTTTACCTGCAATGCCGGAGCAAATGAGAGACATTTTCACATTTTACATGATAATTGTCTGATTCCCTTTATTGCTCAATCTGTTTGTGTTTATAATAGCTATGAACCGCAGATAATTGCAAGACTTTTTTCTGAGCATGTAGTTTTACCTGTCTGTCAGGGATATGATATTGGTACATTCTCATTTTTTTCTTTAAGGGCCCCGCCGGTTTTGAGTCTATAATATTTTGCGGAATCTCCGCTTAGTTCATTGTACGTTCCCAAAAGGGACGTACCGTTTATTATAAACTTAATTACAAAATAATGAAATTAAATATTTTAAGAAGCTCGTTGCTTCTTTTGGCGTTATTGCCTTGCGCCATGGTATGCCGTGCGGAAGAACCGGATTGCCATTTTATCAGTTCAAAAGAAGTTTCAATTAAGGACGGTGATGTGCATTTAATGGGTCACGTCAAAAATAAGAGTACAAATGAATATCTGCCCGGTATTAGCATCTCTGTTAAAGGAACTGAAATCGGAACTTATACAGATGCAACGGGGCATTTTATGCTTAAGGGGCTTAAACATGAAAAATATACTGTAATCGCCTATGGAATAGGCTTTAAGAAACAAGAAAGGGTAGTAGATGTGACAAACGCAGAGAGTGCGGATGTGGATTTTTCTCTGGACGAGGATGAGGTGCTGCTGGAAAGCATAGTTGTATCTGCAAATAAAAATGTAACAAATCGGAGAGAGGCACCTTCAATCGTAAATGTAATCTCTCCAAAACTTTTTGAGAGGACAGGTGCCGTATGTTTATCCCAGGCACTTAATTTTCAGCCGGGTCTGCGCGTAGAAACGGACTGCCAGAATTGCGGATATCAGCAGGTAAGAATTAACGGACTGGAAGGTCCGTATACGCAGGTTCTTATAGACGGCAGGGCAATATTCAATTCTCTGCAGAGTGTGTACGGTATAGAACAGATACCGGCAAATATGATTGAAAGAGTTGAAGTTATACGCGGCGGTGGATCTGCCCTTTATGGCTCAAGTGCAATCGGAGGGATTGTAAATATTATCACCAAAACTCCCGATGTAAATTCTGCCGCTGTTGACAATAGCACATCTTTTATCGGATCTAAGACGCAGGATATCTCAACGTCATTTAATGCGTCGGTTGTTTCCGATGACGATGCGGCCGGTGTTGTTCTATTCGGTTCTGTGAGAAACAGAAATCCTTATGATGCAAACGGAGATGACTTTTCTGAAATAACAAAATTGGATTCCAGAAATGTCGGTTTTAAAACATTCTATAAAACAGGGGCTTATGGCAAGCTCACGACAGAGTATCATAATCTTTATGAATTCAGAAGAGGCGGAAATAAATTTAATTTACCGCCGCATGATGCCGACATTGCGGAACAGGCTCAGCACAGAATTAATACCGGCGAGATCAAGTATGATATATTTTCCAAGAATGGAAAATATCACGCGGAAATATATCTGTCGGGACAAATAGTCGGCAGGAATAATTATGCCGGGGCGCAAAGGGATACAAATGCATACGGAAAAACTACTGATAAAACGTTAGTTACGGGAGCTCAGTGTTCCTATGACATGCAACATTTTTTGTTCATGCCGGCCCAGTTGACCGCTGGTGTGGAGTATACTGATGACAAACTGCACGACGAAATTTTGGGATATGACCGCATTATAAATCAGAGTGTCAATACAGAGAGTGCCTTCCTTCAGAACGAGTGGAAAAATGATAAGTGGAGTATTCTGGCCGGAGCAAGGATAGACAAAAACAGTCAGATAGACAATCCCGTACTTAGCCCGAGGTTTAGCTTGCGCTATAATCCGAATGAGGTTTTAAGTTTTCGCGCCGGCTATTCGTCTGGATTCCGTGCTCCTCAGATATATGACGAGGATCTGCACGGTTCTGCCATAGGTGGAGAGACTTCATTTGTGCAGAATGCGGATAATCTTAAGACGGAGAGATCACACAGTATCAGTTGTTCCGCAGATTTTAGCAAGAAGCTGGGCAATATGTCCGTAGAAATATTGGCAGAGGTTTTTTACACAAAACTCAATAATGTTTTTTATCTGCAGGATATTGGAAAAGACGCCGACGGAAATTTAATTTTGGAGCGGCGCAACGGATCCGGCGCGAGTGTAGCGGGTGTAAATTTTGAGGGAAAGTTTGTTCCCCTCTCTTCCTTGCAATTCCAAATGGGTTTTACAACCCAAAGGAGCAGATATACAAAGGCGGAGACATGGAGTGACGACACCTCATTGAAACCTCAAAAAAAGATGTTCCGGTCTCCGGACAACTACGGTTATTTGACGGCTTATTATCAGCTTTTTAAAGGTATGGAAATTTCTATGTCGGGAACGTATACGGGAAGTATGCTGGTACAACACTATGCCGGTTATGTTGCTAAAGATTGTGAAAAAAGGACACAGGATTTTTTTGACTGCGGATTTAAAATTTCTTATGAATTCAAGCTAAAAAATCTTGCAAGGATAAAGTTCAGCGCCGGGTTAAAAAACATATTTGATAGTTATCAAAGTGATTTTGACAAGGGCGAATTCAGGGATGCCGGCTATATTTATGGTCCGCAACTTCCTAGAACCGTGATGTTTGGAGTGAAATTTCAAATATAGTGTAATTGATTTCTTAAACATTGCAACAAAATGATTAAATTTACGTCATGTATAAAAGGAAATTAATCAATTGCTTTATGAAAAAATATTTTTTTATTCTTGTTATATGTGTTTTGTCCTCTGCAGCAATGTTTGGACAGACGGAGGCAAGATGGCTGCGCTATCCTGCCATATCTCCTGACGGACAGAGTATTCTGTTTGGGTACATGGGAAATATTTATAAGGTAAATGTCAGCGGAGGTGTTGCGGCGCCGGTTACAACGGGAAGTAATTATAACTCTCATCCCGTTTGGTCTCACGACGGAAAAACCATAGCTTTTGCCAGTGATAAGTCCGGAAATTTTGATGTTTATACGATGTCTGCAAATGGCGGAGTTCCAATGCGTTTGACTTACAATAGTGCGGCGGATTATCCTCAGGATTTCACTGCCGATAATAAATGTGTTTTGTTCAGCAGTCCCAGGAATGCTCCTGCAAAAAGCGTAAGATTTCCCAGTTCCAGATTGTTCCAGAATATTTACACTGTTCCGGTTGGAGGAGGAAGGCCGATATTGGTTTCTGCCGCCGGAATGGATGTTGCACACTATAATTATGCCGGAACAAAAATAGTTTTCCAGGATAGAAAAGGTTATGAAGATGATTATAGAAAGCACCATGTTTCTCCTGTAACAAGAGATATATGGATCTATAATATTCCCGATAATCAATATACCAAAGTGACAAATTTTAAGGGAGAGGATTTGGTGCCGGTTTTTGCATCGGATGATAATTTCATTTATTATACCAGCGAGCAAGATGGAACTCTTAACGTTTATAAGAGAAATGTGTCTTCCGGAACTGAGATGCAAATGACTCATTTTAAGGGATTCCCCGTAAGAGACTTGAGCATTTCCGCAAACGGCACTCTTGCTTTTGTGTGGAAGGGAGATATTTATACAATGCGTGACGGTTCCCAGCCTCAGAAGGTTGCGGTTACCGTTGCGGATGATGCCGGTTATCAGGCATCTGTCGTATTGCCTCTTAACGGAGTTACAGAATTTGAGGTAAGCCCTAACGGAAAGGAAGTTGCATTTATCAATAGAGGTGAGCTTTTTGTCTCCGGAGTAAAAGATGCCCGTACAAAAAGAATTACCAATACTCCATGGCAGGAGAGAATGATTTGCTGGTCTCACAATGGAAAATATCTTTTCTTCTCCGCTGAAAGAGAGGGTAAATGGGGCATTTATAAAGTTTCATTAAAGGATACTACTGAAAAATATTTCTATGCCTCGACATTGCTTAATGAAGAGCCTGTTGTTGTAAACGATGATGATAATTTCCAGCCGCTATGTTCTCCCGATAATAAGAAACTGGCTTACGTATGTGAGCGTAACGTGCTTAAAGTCATGGATTTGGCAAGCGGAAAAACTTTAACTGTTTTGCCAGAGGGACATAACCATTCTTATGCGGACGGAGACTGGGGTTTCAAATGGAGCCCGGACAGCAAGTGGCTGCTTGTAGACGATTCTAAGGATAGAATGGCTTCTCGCAATACTGCTCTTGTTAAAGCTGACGGGATAGGTGAAATTAAATATCCGGTCAACAGCGGTTTTGGAGAATTTAATGCAGATTGGGCTCTAAAAGGTGAAATGATGGTTTACCTTTCAACTCGTGCAGGCAATAAATCTTTGGCGGGTTCCGGTGCGGATGAACCTGATGTTTACGGAATATTCTTTGACCAGAAGGCTTATGACAGATATATGTTGAGCAAGGAGGATTATGAATTGCTGCAGGAGAAAGAGAAAGCAGAAAAAGCTGATAAGGCAGGAAAGAAAGATGGAGACAAGGCTGTCGGGAGTAAAAAAGATAAGAAAGCTAAAAAAGACGTGAAAGCCGCAAGCTCTGATTCTACTAAGGTTGAGGATATTAAATTTGACTGGAATAATATAGAAGAGAGAAAGGTAAGGCTTACAAGCAGTGCAAGTTCATTGGAAGGGTATGCGTTTAACAAGGATGCAAGCAAAATTTATTACTTGGCTAATGCGCAGAAGGGAAGTGAATTGTGGGTGACTGACCCAAGAGAAAAAGAGACAAAGGTTCTTGCAAAACTTTCAGGCGGCGCAGGCGGACTTGGGATTAGCGATGATGATGCCACTTTGTTTACCATAAGCGGAGGAAGTTTGATGTCCGTTGATGCAAAGAGCGGAGAGATTAAGCCTATTGCATTAAATGCAAAGATGGAGTTGAACAAAGCGGGTGAGAGAGCATATATTTATGACCATGCATGGGCTCAGGTTGTGAAGAAATTCTATGATCCCAAAATTCACGGAATTGATTGGAAAATGTATCACGACGAGTACGCAAAGTTCTTGCCTTATATTAATAACAACTATGATTTTCAGGCACTTTTGAGCGAATTGCTGGGAGAACTTAATGCCTCTCATACAGGAGGAAGATATTATGCTTCTGCTCCTTCAAATGCAGATCGCACGGCTTCTCTGGGATTCTTATTTGATGAGACTTATAAAGGTCCGGGCATTAAGGTGAGCGCAATTATTCCCGGCGGAATTTCTGACAGGGCGGAGAATAAGGTTAAGGCGGGTGATGTTATAACTGCAATTAACGGAGTTGAAATTAAGGCGGACGAAAACTGGAATAAGTATCTTCTGAATGTTGCTGATGTAAACAGCTTGCTTAAAGTTAAATCCGGCAGCGGAGAATTTGAGCAGAGAATACGTCCCGTAAGTGTGGGCAAAGAGAATTATCTTCTGTACAAGAGGTGGATAAAAACTATGGAGCACATGGTGGATTCTTTGAGCAACGGCAAGGTCGGTTATGTTCACGTTGAGGGAATGGATGATGCAAGCTTCAGAGAAGTTTATGAAAACGCTCTTGGTAAGAATATTGATAAACAGGCTCTTATAGTTGATACTAGATTCAACGGCGGCGGCTGGCTTCATGATGATTTGAATACATTCCTGAGCGGTCACCTTTATATGAAATATGCTCCGCAGGGTAATGTTCTTAAGGACGGTGAACCTATAGGACGCTGGATTAAGCCGAGCATTGTTTTGATGAGCGAGAGCAACTATAGCGATGCATTTATGTTTCCATTTATATATCAGCAGAATAAGACCGGCAAGCTGGTTGGAATGCCGGTAGCCGGAACAGGTACTGCCGTTTGGTGGGAGACACAAATTGATCCTACGATAGTATTTGGAATTCCTATGATTGGTTCTATGGGTACGGACGGTAAAATCACGGAGAATAAACAGGTTAATCCGGATATCCAAGTGGAGCTTCCTTACAAAGACTTCCTTAACGGCAAAGATCCGCAACTGGAAGCTGCCGTAAAAGAAATGCTTAAATAGATTTTAAAATTTTTAATATATGACGCCGTCTTTAATTAAAGACGGCGTCATTGGTTTAAAGACAACGTCTTTCTTTTAAGTGTAACTTTGCGCCTTTATGAAAGGTAATAAAAAGATAGCGGCGGGTTCTGCATTAGCGTTTATTGTGCTGATGGGTATTGTGAGTTGTTTTTCTGATATGACTCATGAGGGAGCATCCAGCATTACCGGAGCATTTCTTGCTTTGGCGGGGGCCGATGCGGTTGCAATTGGTTTCATATCAGGACTTGGGGAGTTTGTCGGATATTCACTAAGGTTGCTGACCGGTTATATAACGGATAAGACAAAGCATTATTGGACAATAACAATCATCGGATATATTATTGATATGCTGGCAATTCCCATGCTTGCGCTTGTGCCGCACGGCGGATGGGTTCTTGCGTGCGGAATCATGATTGCGGAACGTGCGGGGAAGGCAATTAAAAAACCGGCAAAGGATACGCTTGTCTCTTTTGCGGCAGTAAAGGAGGGAACCGGAAAGAGTTTTGCAATTCAGGAATTTCTTGACCAGATAGGGGCATTTGTAGGGCCGGTTATTTTGTTCATAGTCATGTTGTTGAGGGGACATGCAGGGGCTGCGGACTGCACGTCTGTGCAGGCCGCCGGTAATGCGGCTTCTGCAACTCATTCGGTTATAAACAGTTCCGCATATTTGTTCTCATCATATAAAGTTTGTTTTGCAGTTTTAGGAATCCCCGCCATTATCACAATTGTGTTGTTGCTGTTTGCAAAACGCAAATTTCCGAACCCTGAAAAATTTGAACCTGATACAGAAAAATCCGTCGGGAAAATAAAACTGAGCCGCGGCTTTATATTTTACATTGTTGCAATGTCCTTATCTGCAATGGGTTTTGTGGATTTCAATCTTATTACAATGCATACGGCAAAGAACGGATTGGTCAGCGGAGAAATATTGCCGCTACTCTATGCCCTTGCCATGATGATAGATGCGTTTGCCGCTCTTTTCTTTGGATGGCTTTATGACAAGAGAGGTTTTAAAACTTTAATAGTCTCGACAGTTATTGCCGCCCCGTTTGCAATTCTGGCTTTTACCGCAACATCTCAGGCCGCCTTGATTTGCGGAGTGATTTTGTGGGGAATAGGAATGGGAGCACAAGAGTCTGTTGTTAAGAGTGCCGTGGCGGATATGGTGCCTAAAGAGAGACGTTCTACGGGGTTTGGAATTTTCCAAGCGTCATACGGATTATTCTGGTTTTTAGGCAGTTGGCTTATGGGTTGGCTGTACGATTGGAATATGACTGCAATGATAATATTTTCCGTAGTCTCCCAACTTGCGGCTATTCCGTTCTTGTGGATGAGCTCGCGTCCACGGTATTACAACTCCTGATTTCCATCCGTTTTTTTAGCAACTCAACGGTTTCCCGGTCCGTGAGCACGCGCGCAAGCCTGATTCCAAAATCTATGGAAAGTCCTGCCCCTATGCCGGTTATTAGATTTCCATCCTGTTCTACGGGCCGGCCAGTATAGATATAATCTCCCATTTTATCTATTACGGAAGAGTGACATGTAATATGTGATCCCGCAGCTATTTTATTTTTTGCCAATACCGCCGGAGCCCCGCAAATTGCTGCAACCCATTTACCCTCTTTATAGTATTTTTTTATTATTTTCCCGACAGTGTCAGAATCCATAAGATTGGCGTATCCGGGATATCCGCCCGGAAGAACTATCATGTCACCGTCCGATAAAAGATCACTGCAGCAGTTGTTGCCTTCCGTGTCCGTGGAACGGATTGAATTGCCGGCTTTCTCTGCAGCTATATCATCCAGTGTCGTATCGGCCTTCATTTGTATATTGTGGGAGCATGTTACCGTAATGCTGCCAGATATCGAGACGGTTGTAACGTCAACCTTACAGCGACGCAGTATATCTATCGGCGCCGTAGCTTCTATGGTTTCAAAACCGTCGGCCAAAAGAACGTATACTTTTTTCATACTTTGATTTTAAGATTTTTATTTGCGCTGCTATTTCACAAGATAATATCCGGTTGAAATAGGCACGGACAAATTTATTAACAAAAAGGTTGAAAACAATAAATCCCGATATCGATAAAGGAAATTATTTATGAACAATAGTTCAAAATAATATTATAAATTTGCAACTTAAATACAACGATAAAACAAGTTTATGTCCCGTCCAAAACAGTGCAGAAAAATAGTTTCTCCCCCGTTGATGCTTGGTTTTAAGCCTTTTGGCATAGTAAGACTGACGAGCGACAGGGTCATTTTGCGTTATGATGAATATGAATCGGTCAGATTGCTGGATTACGAGGGGCTGAGGCAGGAAGATGCCGCAGAAAAAATGAACGTTTCCCGTCCCACTCTTACCCGCATATACGGAAACGCACGTAAGACAATTGCGAAGGCGTTCGTTGAAGGAAAAATGATAATGATAGATGGCGGAAATGTGGATTTCGGGCGGATATGGTATCGTTGCAGAAAATGCAGCAAATTGATCAACGGCATGGGGAATCATACGCCTTGCAGAAATTGCAAGAGTTACGGCAATGAAGAATTGATCCCCATTAATTCACATGACGGGGAATGATAAGGTTTACCGTATTGTCGGATAACAGAAAGCTATGCAATGACTTCCAAACGGAGCACGGGCTTAGCATATATGTTGAAACAGGTGAGCATAAAATATTGCTGGATACGGGAGCCTCCTGTAATTTTATAAAAAATGCCGCTCTGCTAAACATAGATCTCGGAGAAGTGGATTACGTGTTTATTTCCCACGGGCACTCGGACCATATAGGCGGATTGCCATATTTTCTGGAATTGAATAAAAAAGCCAAAATCATAATGTCATCCGCCGTACCACGTCAATCTTATTACTCGCGGCGGGACGGACTGCACAACATAAGCGCACATATAGATTTAAATGCCTGTCGCGACAGAATTATTTTTGTAGAAAAAGATATTTTAATCTCTGATCAAATACGGATATGTTCCAATCGGTCGTCAAGATATGCGGCTCCTGCGGGCAACAATAATCTTTTCCTGAAACAGAAGAACGGGAATCTTATACCGGATAATTTTAATCATGAATTGATCTGCGTCCTTGGCAGGAAGGCTCTTTTTGTTTACACGGGATGTGCACATAAAGGTTTGCAAAATATATTGGAGACGGTAAAAATCAATACGTCAATTCCCGTAGGATGGGTGGCAGGAGGCTTTCATCTGCTGCAGTCTGCAAAAGGAACTTTTTACGAATCGGATGAGCGGATAACAGCCATGGGTGAAAATTTGCGTTCTGAGTATCCCGATACAAAATTTTTTACGGGACACTGTACAGGAGATAAAGCATTTACCATATTATCTAAGATTCTTGGAGACCACATCGTTCAATTTTATTGCGGATATTCGGAAAAAATAAATGATTAATAAATTAAAAACTGATTAAAAATGAATAAGAAAATTGCTATTCCCATGGAGAATGGGGTATTGTGTGCCCACTTCGGGCATTGTGAATATTTTGCCATCGTAACGGTTGAGAATGACATGGTTGTAAAGTCCATGGAAGAAGTACCTCCGGCACATGAGCCGGGCCTATACCCAAAATGGATTGCCTCTTTTGGTGTAACGGATGTCATAGCGGGAGGCATGGGACAGAAGGCCATAGATTTATTTAACGGGCAAAATATCAATGTTTTTGTAGGCTGTCCAATTGAGGCGGCGGATAAGATTGTAGAGGCCTTTTTAGCAGGTACGCTTTCCCTTAACGCAAATTATTGCGATCATGATACCAGGCCTAAACACGATTGTAAATCGGAACATAATTGCTGAGAGTCATAACATAATTGCTGAGAGTAATAACATAATTGCTGAGAGTAATAACATAATAGCTGAGAGAATAATATATGGCAAATAAGTATATGGACAGCACATTGCTGGATAGGGCTATAATTTACGCAGTTAAGGCACACGCAAACACAGAACGCAGGGATAAGGGCTTTCCCTACATTGTTCATCCTATGGAAGCGATGGCTATAGCGGCTACTATAACCCCTGATCAAGAGATTCTTTCAGCCGCAGCGCTGCATGATGTTGTTGAAGATACTGATTGTACAATAGAGGAATTGCGCTCTGAGTTTGGAAATAGAATTGCGGATTTGGTGGAATCCGAAAGTGATAAATTCGCCGTAAGCGTAAGCGGAGAGGATATCTGGAGAGAGACCAAACAAGCTGCTATTGAGCGTCTTGCAAAGGCCAATAGAGATTCAAAAATAGTTGCGCTTGGAGACAAACTCTCTAACATGAGAGCTATTGCTCGTGATTTTGATCAGATCGGAAACAAAATTTGGGAGCGCTTTCATGCCCCTGAACCGCAAGACCACGAGTGGCGTTACAGAGGTCTTGCCGCCTCATTGAGCGAACTATCGGATACTGCAGCTTATAAGGAGTTTGTAGAATTAATTGACAGAGTCTTTACAAAGGCCTTTCATTCATAAATTCATTGCAATCATAAATAATTGCGCTGCCATTATAAACATAAGAAGGTGGCGCATATTATTATGCCCACAACTACCAGGTCTATAAGACAATATCCCATTATATCTTTTGCATTAAGCTTTGCAATCGCAAGTGCGGGGATAGCCCAAAACGGCTGAATCAAATTTGTCCATGCATCTCCCCATGCAATTGACATTCCGGTAATTGCAGGATTAACTCCAAGAGAGACTCCGGCAGGAATCATAATTGGTCCCTGTATGGCCCACTGTCCTCCGCCGCTTGGAATAAATATGTTAATCAGTCCTGCGCTAAGAAAACTCAGCAGAGGAAAAGTATGAGTGTTTGCTATTGATATGCAGCCTTTGCTGATTTCTCCGGCAAGTGAAATTCCCCCCGCGGATGTAGCCGTCATGATTCCCATAATTCCCGCATAGAAAGGGAATTGCAAAAGTATTCCGGAGCAGGATGTTGACGCATTCGTTATTGCCTCAACGTATTTGATAGGTGTACCGTGAAAAATTATTCCCAAAAACAGGAAGACCATTATAGCACTGTTTAAATCAAATGGTTTTCCGTTTATTACCAGCTTCATGAACAAATATGTAAAGCCCAGAAGAGATGTGACTATCACCAATATTTTGCTGGTATTCAGTCTGTCGGCTGGAGTCTTTTTAATTTTGCAGTCATCAATTATGCTCTCCAGATGTTCTTCCTTTTTCTCTTCCAGCAGGGACGGGTCTATTGCAAATACCTGATCTCCTTTAGGATGCATCAATGTATTAACAACTGTCAGTGCAACTATCACAATAAAAACGGCAATCAAATTATATGTGGCAAAAATTGTATTCCCGATAGGTATTGCATGCCTGATGTAACCCAATGAGACGGATGTTAACGCATCTCCCTCAGTTGCCATGGCAAGAGGAATGGAACCAGAGATGCCGGCGTGCCAAACAACAAAACCGCTGTAAGCACTGGCTATCAATAATCTATAATCAACATTCTTAACCTGCTTTGCAATCTCTTTTGCAAAAATGACTCCTACTATAAGTCCGAATCCCCAGTTAAGCCAGCATGCAACAGATGCTACAACAGTTACGGTTGCAATTGCCGCTGCCGGAGTTTTTAATCCGGATGCTATTTTTTTTAACCCCTTTTTTATTGCGGGTGCATCCGCAAGCGCTGAACCGCAGACAATTACAAGGGCCATCTGCATTGCAAATTCCAAAAGCGTCCAAACTCCTCCGCCCCAATTTCCAACAACCTCAAGCACTGTTTGATGGGTAACAAACATTGAACATATAAAGGCAACTATCGTGAGGATAATTGCAAAAACAAATGGGTCAGGCAGATAGCGCCTTACAAGTTTTACGGATAAATTAATAACGCCTTTGAACATAATAGAAACGGAACTTAAAAATTCTTATATGAGATTAAATGTATTTTAAATGAGGGGGACAAAGGTATTAAAAAAAGAGGTTCTAAATTTGCCGAATTAAAACATTGATTAAAACATTGATGAAAATATTAAGAGATTTTTAGGGGCATCCAGATAATCAATGTATTACAACTGCGGTTGTTAATAATATGTCAAAATGTCAGAAAACAAGCATGGCACAATAATCGTTAATATACCGGCGTAAACATGCTGTGGGCTGGGAGTGAGACATAGAGGGCAATGATAGCTATATGAGAACAAACAGCAAATAGCGTAAAAGGGATTTTTAACAAGAAAAAATATAAAAAATAGGAGATAAATATTATGGGTAAAATTATTGGAATTGACTTAGGTACTACTAACAGCTGCGTCTCCGTAATGGAGGGCAATGAGCCTACAGTTATCATTAACAGCGAGGGTAAAAGAACTACCCCTTCCGTTGTTGCGTTTACTGCAAACGGAGAGATGAAGATTGGAGATCCTGCTAAAAGACAGGCAATTACAAACCCGGTTAACACCGTCTACTCTATTAAGAGATTTATGGGTGAGACTTGGGACAGAGTGCAAACAGAAATTAAGAGGGTTCCTTACAAAGTTGTAAAGGGAGATAATAATATTCCGCGTATTGATATTAACGGAAGGCTTTATTCTGCGCAGGAAATTTCTGCAATGATTCTTCAAAAAATGAAGAAGACGGCGGAGGACCATATAGGTCAGCCCGTTACTGAGGCTGTCATTACGGTTCCGGCGTATTTTACAGACTCTCAAAGGCAAGCAACTAAAGAGGCCGGAGAAATTGCAGGTCTTAACGTAAGAAGAATTATCAATGAACCTACAGCTGCTGCGCTTGCTTATGGTTTGGATAAGAAGGAGAAAGAGGCAAAGGTTGCAGTGTTTGACTTGGGCGGAGGTACATTTGATATTTCTATTCTAGAGCTCGGCGACGGTGTATTTGAAGTTAAGTCTACAAATGGTGATACTCATCTTGGAGGCGATGATTTTGACCGTGTTATAATTGAGTGGCTGATTGATGAATTCAAGAATGAGAACGGCGGAGTTGATTTGGGCAAAGATCCAATGGCTCTTCAGAGATTGAAAGAGGCTGCTGAAAAAGCTAAGATTGAATTGTCAAGCCAGACTTCTACGGAAATTAATCTGCCTTACATTATGCCGGTTGACGGAGTTCCAAAACACCTTGTAAGAACACTGTCGAGAGCTAAATTTGAGGCATTGGAAGATCCTTATTTCCAGAAATGTATAGAGCCATGCCGCAAAGCGTTGGCAGACGCTCACTTGAACACGTCTGATATTAACGAGGTACTTTTGGTTGGCGGCAGCAGCCGTATTCCTAAAGTTCAGCAGATGGTGAAGGATTTCTTTGGCAAGGAGCCTAACAAGAGTCTGAATCCCGATGAGGTTGTTGCAATCGGAGCTTCCATACAGGGAGGCGTTCTTGCAGGTGACGTGAAAGATGTTGTTCTGTTGGACGTTACACCTCTTTCACTTGGTATTGAAACATTTGGCGGCGTATTCACAAAACTAATTGATGCCAATACAACCATACCTACAAAGAAATCGGAGGTATTCTCTACGGCATCTGATAATCAGCCAAGTGTGGAGATTCATGTATTGCAGGGCGAACGTCCGATGGCAAGCGGAAACAAGTCTATAGGACGTTTCCATCTGGATGGAATTACACCGGCGCCAAGGGGCATTCCTCAGATTGAAGTTACATTTGATATTGATGCTAACGGTATTCTTAACGTTTCCGCAAAAGATAAAGGCACCGGCAAAGAACAGCAAATCAGAATTGAAGCTTCCAGCGGTTTGAGCGAGGCTGAGATTAAGAGAATGCGTGATGAGGCAAAGGCTAACGAGCAGAAAGATAAAGAGGAGAGAGAAAGAATTGACAAACTTAACGGTGCTGATGCACAGGTATTTACAAGTGAAAAGAATTTGAAGGATTACGGAGATAAGATACCTGCAGACAAGAAGAAAGTTATTGAAGACGCTACTGCAAAATTGAAAGAGGCTCACAAAGCGGGCAACATTGCAGAGTTGCAGAAACTTGAAGATGATCTGAACAACGCATGGCATGCTGCAAGCGAGGATATGGCCAAAGCGGCCGGCGCAACAGGCGCAGGAGCACAGGGCGGTCCTCAGGGCGGATTCAACGGCGGAGCAGGATTTAACGGCGGCGCCAATGCCGGCGGCGGATTCAGCGGCGGTGCAACCGGCACAGGCTCAACTGGCTCAACCGGCTCAACCGGCGGCAACAACGGCGGCTCCAAAGACGGAGAGGTAAAAGATGTTGATTTTGAGGAAGTGAAATAAGGTAGCTAACTAAATACTGACCAAAAATAAAAAAGAGTGTAACTCAAAATGTTACGCTCTTTTTTGTTCATATATTTCTTGTTAAGTGTGCGGAGCCATGTTAACGCCCAAAACTATTTTCCGAGGCCGTCGTCTTATTCGGAATTTCTCTTAGCGCAGTGCAATTTTATCGAATACTTTCAAAAGGTTGCCGAGTAGCGCCATCGCAACAGTTAGAAATCAATCATCGTGAATCACACCGCACACGGCAAAGTATTCAAAGCCGGGAACCGCATACAAGAGTAATGGAGAACCTGTTTGTTGATGATATTTTTCTTGAAAATTAATTGCTTTTATTACTGATATTTATCATTATTTACGTAGCTTTACTATTATAAGTCAAGACACTAAGAAGAAATGATATGATGTTTATTAACCGAATCAAACAATTAAGAGAGGACTGTCAAATGCCGCAGCGGCAATTGGCAGCAGCATTAGAGATTGACACGGCAACCTATTGCAAGATCGAAAAAGGTATTCGCTGTGTTAAACGTGATCAGGTGATTACAATTGCAAAGATCCTTAAGACCGACCAGAATGAACTTTTGAGTTTATGGCTTGCCGATCAGATAATCAACATCTTAAAAGACGAAAAGAAATCGGCTGAATAGCATTGGAAATGGCAAATAAAAAATAACAAATAAATATGGCAAAAAATAGTAACGATAATAAAGAACCATTGGAAAAACAACTTTGGAGAGTAGCAGATAAACTCCGTAAAAATATAGATGCGGCAGAATATAAACATATAGTTCTTGGATTGATCTTTTTGAAATACATATCCGATTCTTTTGAAGAGCTGCACAAAAAACTAATACAAGAAATAAACGATGGTGCCGATCCGGAAGATCGCGACGAATATGAAGCTGAAAATGTCTTTTTCGTTCCGGCAGAGGCTCGCTGGGAATTTCTTCTTTCCAAGGCTAAGGATCCGCAAATAGGAAAATTCGTGGATGACGCAATGGATGCAATAGAAAAAGAAAATCCATCTCTAAAAGGCGTTCTTCCGAAAGTGTATGCCCGTCAGAATCTCGATCCCGTAAGTTTAGGCGAATTGTTCGATTTGATAGGTAACATTGCGTTGGGTGATGTAAAATCACGAAGTGCAGATGTATTGGGACATGTTTTCGAATATTTCCTCGGAGAATTTGCATTGGCTGAAGGCAAAAAGGGAGGACAATTCTATACGCCTAGAAGTGTCGTTGAATTATTGGTTCAAATGCTTGAACCATACAAGGGTCGTGTTTTAGATCCTTGTTGCGGTTCCGGTGGTATGTTCGTGCAAAGCGAAAAATTCGTGAAAAGTCACCAAGGATTAGTAAATGATATTTCCATTTACGGACAGGAAAGCAATCAGACAACCTGGAGGTTGTGCAAAATGAATCTTGCCATTCGCGGCATTGATGCTTCGCAGGTCAAATGGAATAAGGAAGGCTCTTTTCTGAATGATGCCCATCCGGATTTGAAAGCCGATTATGTGTTGGCTAATCCGCCTTTTAACGATAGCGATTGGGGGGGCGACCAATTGCGTAACGACGGCCGCTGGCAATATGGGACGCCGCCTGCGGGCAATGCCAATTTTGCATGGATTCAGCACTTTATTTACCATCTTTGCCCGACAGGACAGGCCGGTATCGTACTTGCCAAAGGAGCCCTTACCTCGAAGACCGGAGGCGAAGGCGACATTCGCAAAGCTCTGGTTGAAAAGAATTTGATAGACTGCATCGTCAATCTTCCGGCCAAATTGTTTTTAAATACTCAAATTCCAGCTGCCTTATGGTTTTTTAATCGCGACCGTACAAACGGAGGATTCCGCGACCGCAGTAAAGAAATTCTTTTTATCGATGCTCGTAATATGGGGCATTTAATCAATCGTCGTACGCGGGAGTTTTCCGAAGAAGATATCCACAAAATAGCCGATACGTTCCATAGTTGGCGAAATAAAAGCGGAAAATATGAAGATGTTGCCGGATTCTGTGCTTCCGCTCCCATAAGTCGTGTGGCGGAGCTCGATTATGTGCTTACGCCCGGACGATATGTGGGACTGCCCCAGGAAGAAGACGACTTCGATTTTACGGAACGTTTCAACAGCCTAAAAATGGAATTCGAAGGACAGGTCAAGGAAGAAGAACGGCTCAATAAAATCATCAAAGAAAACTTGGAAAAGATAAAACCAGAATAATAATGGATTTACAACGTATTAATCAATATAAATCATTATTTGATAAAATTGTAAATCATATCGATAGTGAAGACAAGAGCGAACAAATAGAAGTATGGTTTGCCCGCGACTTGCAGGGAGTTTTAGGATATGCCCGATGGGAAAATTTTACCGTAGCCATACAGCGGGCGGTAGAATCGTGCAAATCTCAGTCAATCAATGTTGATGACCATTTTCGTGAGGTCACGAAAATGGTTCAGTTAGGTAGTGGTGCGCAACGTGAAGTTACCGATTTTATGCTTACTCGTTATGCGTGTTATTTGATTGCACAAAATGGAGATCCCAAAAAAGAGGAAATTGCATTCGCGCAAAGTTATTTTGCTGTTCAAACCCGTAAAGCCGAACTAATTGAAGAACGATTGAATTTGCTTTCGCGCTTGGAAACGCGGAATAGGTTACGTGCTTCCGAAAAACAACTCTCACAAAATATCTACGAACGCGGCGTGGATGACAGAGGTTTCGGTCGCATACGTTCCAAAGGAGATAGAGCCTTGTTCGGAGGACATACGACAGACGATATGAAACATAGATTAGGAATAAAATCCACACGTCCGCTAGCGGATTTTCTCCCGACACTTACCATAGCTGCAAAAAATCTTGCTACGGAAATGACCAATTATAACGTAGAAACAAAAGATTTGGAGGGTGAATCGCTTATTACTAACGAACATATCCAAAACAATTTAAGCGTTCGCGAAATGTTGGGCAAACGTGGCATAAAGCCTGAAAACCTGCCGCCTTTCGAAGATATTAAAAAATTGGAACGTCGGGTCGCAAGCGATGAGAAGAAGATAGAAAAATATAGCAAAAAATTGCCTAAAAAATAAGATGATGAGTGAGTGGAAAAAATATAAATTAGGAGATATTGCAAAAGTTCAAACCGGCCCATTTGGCAGTCAATTAAAAAATGAACAATATATTACGGGAGGTACCCCTGTTGTAACAGTTGAGCATCTTCAGAATTTTAGAATTATTGATTTCGATTATCCAAGTGTAACGGAAAGTGATAAAATTAGGCTTTCAAAATATTTATTAAAATATGGAGATATTGTATTTACAAGGGTTGGCACTGTTGATCTAAGTGCGTATGTAAAAAAGCATCAGGAAGGCTGGATGTTTTCTTCAAGAATGCTTCGAGTGAGAACAAATCCTGATAAAGTAGACTCAAAATTTTTAAGTTATTTTTTTCAACAAAAAAAAAATAGAGAATATATTTTAAATATCTCAGTAGGAGCAACTATGCCATCTATAAATACTGAGATTTTAAAAGAGGTACCTGTTTCTTATCCTTCACTTCCCGAGCAACGCGCTATTGCAGGGGTGCTTGGCAGTTTAGACGATAAAATAGACTTACTACAGCGTCAAAACACTACGCTTGAAAAAATGGCGGAGACATTGTTCCGGCAGTGGTTTGTGGAAGAAGCAAAGGAAAACAGTATAAAAGGTAAATTAGGTGATTTAATTGGTGAGACTGTTGGTGGAGAATGGGGAAAAGAATATAATCAAGGAGTATTCTCAAAAGCTGTCCGATGTATTCGTGGTACAGATATAGCGGATTTGAATAATGGTTTAGCAGAAAAAACACCTATTCGTTTTATAAAAGATTCCAAGTTTAGAAATATTGAGCCTAAGAATGGTGATTTAATCTTAGAAATATCAGGAGGGACTGAAAACCAATCAACAGGACGAGTAACATATATTAATAAAGACGTAAAAGGACTCTTTGATTATCCTATTATCTTCTCTAATTTTTGTAGATTACTGAGAATAAAAGATGAACAATATTCATATTTTTTATATTGCTATTTACGCTATTTATATGAACAAAATGAATTCTTTAATCTGGAAAATGGTAGTTCAGGTATCAAAAATCTTGATTATAAATCATTACTTTATGAGCAAAATTACTCAATGCCGATAGATAAAGGTAAAATCATAGATTTTCATAGTCAAGTTAAAACATATTTTCATAAAATAAATCAAAACAAAAAACAAATCCGTACGCTTATTGCTTTGCGTGATACTTTGTTGCCGAAGCTGATGAATGGAGAGGTGAGGATAAATTAATAAAAATAATACTATGAAAGACATACCACTTCTGAGCTATAAAGAAGTCCTTAAGGCTATTGAAAACAAAGAAAACCATTTATTAATTGGAAATGGTTTTAATTACGGTCTTGGAATAGATACCGGTTATAAATCTATTTTCCAAAGAATGATTGAAGAAAACAGAAGTGTGTACGAAGAAGCAAAACCTATAATAGAAAAATGTCACTATGATATTGAAGAATTTATAGGAGAATTAGAAAAAGATATTGAATCCACTAATTCTTTCTTAAAAAAGTATGTGAATAATAAAATCAAATTTGATTTTATGAAGGCAACTCACGAAATTGTCAAATCAGAAATTAAAGATATTTATGCAGAAAAAAATGAAGGAATATTTCTGTTACTTCAGAATTTTACAAATTATTTCACATTAAATTATGATTCATTTTTGTACTTACTTCTCTTAAAATATAAGACAGTCGATAAGGATAAAAAAGATTCTATTGCATTTCAGCCATCACTAAATTTCATTGAAAAAGACATGGACAATAAGCATAATGATATTTACAAAGAAATAATGGATGCTCGCAAAAAAGGAGAACTTGAAATAAATTTAGGAGGTGATGATCGTTTAATGAAGAAATCGCTTAGCAGTTTAACAAAAAGTCATTTTATAACAGAAGTAAAAGATTATTCAAAAACAAATAAAAAAGGATGGAAAACAAAGGACATAGATAAAGTCGTAAAATTAATATTTGAAGAAGAAAATAGAATTAAAGCATTAAATCATGTCGATGATGGCAGCAGACAATTGAATCTATTTGGAAATGAGAAAGAATTTGTTTTTGATACACAGAGTAAAACACAGAACTTATTTTTTCTACATGGCGCTTTTCATATATATAAAGACGGACATTGTATAAAAAAGATAACTCAAGAATCGGACAAAGCCTTGTATGATAGATTGGAAGAAATTTTAAATAGCGATAATAAGGATATTATATGTGTCTTTCAACATAAAGATAAAATTGATGCAATAAATAAAAATGAATACCTTACACATTGCCTTAATAAATTGGGGCAGTTGAGTGGAAATATGGTAATAATAGGTAGCTCATTGGCAGATAATGATAATCATATTTTTAATAAAATCAATAATTCAAATATTGAAAGGGTTTACGTATCTACTTTATTAAAGGAAAAAGAAAAGTGCTATAATTTGGCAAAGAAAAAATTCCCCTTAAAAGACATATATCTATTTGATGCAGAAACGATTTCATATGAAATAGTCGACGATTAAGAATCGTAATAAAGTACTAATTTTAATTGCCTAAGTTAATGAGTAGTGAAATAAAAATCAATTGACATGGATGAACTTACAACAAAAAGATTAGCTATAATAAAGCAACTTTATTTGCAGGGGATTAATCAATCTTATGATCCTGAGCCGATGAATGGTTTTTGTATTTTGTCCTTTCATGATAGTGTGGAAATGTTCATGAAATTATGTGCAGAAAAACGAAATATTAAAATTAATCGTGATGTGAATTTTGAAGATTATTTTACAAAGATTCCAGGGTTACTATGCAACGCAACAATGGCAAATCTTAATAAAAAGCGAGTAAATTTAAAACATTATGGATCATTGCCGTCTGTAATAGATATAGAAATTAGCAGAGCAAATGTTAGCGATTTTTTTGAGCAAAATACTCCCGTATTTTTTGGAGTGAAATTTGATCAAATTTCACTTGTCTCATTGATAAAATATAATTCCGTAAAAGACTATTTAAATAAATCATTGGATGCTATATCAAAAGAAAATTTTGAAGAGGCTATTTTAAATGCTCAGAAAGGTTTTAGAGAATTATTATATTGTCATAAAGAAGAAATAAGTCTCTATTCATATTCATCCGATTTATCTGAAGATTTTAATTTTTTATCCAGTTCATCTATGCGTCTTGGCATAGATAGGAAACTTGATGAATTTATAGATAAAGTTGAAGAATCTATTCTAGAGATTAGCAAAATTGTAAATATTACAAGATGGGGAATTGATTATAAAAAATATTGTGAGTTTGAATTACTTTCTCCGCACATTCAGGTATGGTTTGAAAACAATAAAAGAGAATATGAATCTTTAAAAAATGATAAGATAATTTGCAATAAAAAAAATGCTCAATTTTGTTTTGATTTTGTGATTGATTCAGCTCTAAAATTACAACGATTCAGTTTTGATGTTAAGGAATTGAGAAAAAAATAAGTGACCATTATGCCTAAATTAATAGAATCTCAAATAGAGGAATTCGCCATAAAGGAATTTCAATCTCAAGGTTATTCCCATCTCTATGGCCCCGAGATTGCTCCTGACGGCATCAAGCCCGAGCGGAGCAATTTCGGCGAAGTTATTTTGAAGGAACGGTTGAAAAAGGCAGTTCGTCATATTAATAAAAATGTTCCGGAAGATGCTCAGGACGAGGCATTAAAAGAAGTTTTTCGTATCTCTTCATCGGAATTATTGGTCAATAACGAGACCTTCCATCGTTATTTGACGGAAGGAGTTCCGGTCGAGATTCTAAAAAACGGCGACACACGGGGCGAAAGGGTTTGGCTGGTTGATTTTGAGCATCCTTCCAATAATGATTTTGTGGTGTGCAATCAATTTACCGTTATTGAAAACGGACATAATAAACGGCCGGATATCATTCTGTTTGTCAATGGTTTACCATTAGTAGTAATAGAGCTTAAAAATGCTTCCGACGAGAACGCTACCGTAAAAGCCGCTTTTCAACAAATAGAAACGTATAAAAAGATGATACCGTCGCTGTTTACCTACAATGCGCTGTGTGTGATTTCCGACGGTCTGGAAGCAAAAGCCGGTTCCCTCTCGGCTGGTTTCAACCGCTTTATGGCGTGGAAATCCGAAGACGGAATGACGGAAGCTTCGCATCTCACCGGGCAGTTGGAAGTACTTATTAAAGGGATGTTGAACAGGGAAACGTTGCTCGATTTAATACGTTCGTTTACCGTATTTGAAAAAGACAAAATAGAAGATCCGCATACGAAAGTAGCCACCGTAAAAACGGTAAAAAAGATTGCTGCCTATCATCAATATTACGCTGTAAACAAAGCCATCGAATCGACGATTCGGGCAACGGGAATAAACGTTGGACATTCGAGTATGGTAGCCGAACCTCCGGCGCATTACGGGTTGAAAGAAGTGAAGGAACAGTCGGTCGGCGACCATAAAGCCGGTGTGGTGTGGCATACGCAGGGTAGCGGCAAATCGCTTTCAATGGTGTTTTATACCGGTAAAATCGTACGACTGTTGAACAATCCTACTGCAGTGGTTATCACCGATAGGAACGACCTCGACGATCAATTGTTCGATACTTTTGCCGCATCTAACCAGCTTTTACGGCAGATGCCGGTTCAGGCGGAAAGTTGCGCCGATTTGAAAAAATTACTGAAAGTAGTTTCCGGCGGCGTGATATTTTCCACTATCCAGAAATTTCAACCCGAAGAAGGAAATGTATATGAAAGATTAACCGACAGAAGTAATGTGATCGTCATAGCCGACGAAGCACATAGGACACAATACGGATTTAAAGCAAAAACAGCTGATGTAAAGAATGAAGCCGACGAAGTCATCGGTTACGAAATAAGATATGGCTTTGCCAAATATTTACGTGATGCATTGCCGAATGCAACTTTTATCGGATTTACCGGAACGCCTATCGAAAGTACAGACGTAAATACGCCGGCAGTATTCGGTAACTATATTGATGTTTATGATATTGCTCAAGCCGTAGATGACGGAGCAACCGTGCACATTTTTTATGAAAGTCGATTGGCTAAAGTGGGCTTAAGTGAAGAAGGTAAAAAGTTGGTTGCCGATTTGGACAACGAAATTGCTCAGGACAATGCAGACGAAATACAGAAAGCCAAAACCAAATGGACACAGTTGGAAGCGCTGATAGGCAGCCCGAATAGGATAAAAAATATAGCCAAAGACATTGTCAATCATTTCGAAGAGCGTCAAAAGGTTTTCGAAGGCAAAGGGATGATTGTGGCAATGAGCCGCCGTATCGCTGCCGAATTGTATGATGCTATCATCGAAATACGCCCGCAATGGCATTCCGATGAGTTGGACAAAGGCGTTATCAAAGTAGTTATGACCACTTCATCGTCCGACGGACCGGAAATTTCCAAACATCACACAACAAAGGAACAAAGAAGGATGTTAGCCGAAAGGATGAAAAATCCGGATGATCCGTTGAAATTGGTTATCGTGCGTGATATGTGGCTAACGGGTTTCGACGCACCTTGCCTGCATACTTTGTATATTGATAAACCCATGCAGGGACATAATCTCATGCAGGCCATCGCGCGTGTGAACCGCGTTTATAAAGATAAACCGGGCGGTCTGATTGTTGATTACTTGGGCCTTGCTTCGGATTTGAAAAAGGCATTGGCTTTTTATTCCAATTCGGGTGGAAAAGGAAATCCTGCAATTCAACAGGAAGAAGCCGTAAAACTGATGCTTGAAAAGCTGGAAGTTGTTGAACAGATGTTTCACGATTTCCCTTACAAAAATTATTTTACTTCCGATTTATCTGGCAAACTTTCGTGGATACTGAAAGCGGAAGATTTCATATTGGGACTGAACGACGGCAAACAACGTTTCGTAAACGAAGTTACGGCTCTCGGTCATGCCTTTGCAATTGCGATTCCCAATGATAAAGCTATGGAAGTGAAAGATGAAGTTTCTTTCTTTCAAGCGGTGAAGTCCAGATTGTGCAAGTTCGATGCTACGACCTCTGATTCGGACGAAGGAATGGAGACCACTATACGGCAAGTCATCGATAAAGCATTGGTATCCGAAAAAGTGGTCGATATTTTTGATGCTGCAGGAATAAAGAAACCCGATATTTCGATTTTATCTGATGAGTTTCTCTCGGAACTCAAGGTAATGGAGCAGAAAAATGTCGCGGTAGAAGTCTTACGCAAACTATTAGAGGACGAGATTAAGGCACATGCCCGCAAAAATGTAACGGAAGGAAAATCACTCATGGAAATGCTCGAAAATTCCATCAATAAATATCATAACAAAGTCTTGACGGCAGCCGAAGTCATCGAGGAATTGATAAAATTGGGGAAACACATCGTCGAACAAAATAAGGTTGCCAAGGAAATGGGACTTTCCGACGAAGAATATGCATTTTACACGGCAGTTGCCAGCAACGACAGTGCAAAAGAATTGATGGGCAAAGACAAATTAAGGGAACTGGCCGTTGTTTTGACCGAAACCATTCATAAAAATAAATCCATCGACTGGACCATAAAGGAAAACGTAAGGGCAAAAATGAAAGTTGCGGTCAAACGCCTGTTGAGAAAATACGGCTATCCTCCCGACAAGCGAAAATTAGCTATCGAAACGGTTTTGAAACAAGCCGAAAGAATTGCGGAAGTATAGTCCGATATGTTTGGTTATCATCATAATTTATTTAGAATATTTTTAGTTTCGCGGACACGGTTATAATTGTTTGTATCTTTGCGTGTGATGTACAGGCACATAAATAAAGAGGAATATTCGGATATTCAAAGCCGTATCTTATTTGAGGACAACCACTTCATTATTTTTAATAAGCGGGCGGGGGAGATTGTGCAGGGAGATAAGACGGGGGATGAGTGTCTGTCTGAAACATTGAAAGCTTTTGTTGCACAGAGAGATAGCAAGCCGGGAGCGGTATATATGGGGGTACCTCACAGGCTGGACAGGCCGGTGAGCGGTGCGGTGATTTTTACAAAGACGTCAAAGGGTCTTGAGCGTATTAATGATATGCTCCGTAATGGTTTGGTTCACAAGACTTACTGGGCGTTGGTTTGTGCCCGTCCGCAAAAGGATGAGGCGGAACTTGTTCATTATCTGACTCGTAATGAGAAGCAGAACAAGACTTACGTTTTGCCCGCAAGTCAAGCTGAAAAATTGACTTCAACGTCTTTAGGTAGCATAGACCTACATGGAGCCGTTTATAAGGCGGCCCGTCTGAAATATAAATTAATAAAGGTCACCGACAGATATTTTCTTCTGGAGGTTCAACTGTTTACCGGCCGTCATCATCAGATTCGCGTGCAGCTTAGCACAATCGGTTGCCCAATCAAGGGAGATCTGAAATATGGTTCTCCCCGTTCTAATAAGGACGGCAGTATCTCCCTGCATGCCAGGCAGATATCATTTACTCATCCGGTCACTCACGCTGAGGTTTCAGTCATTGCTCCGGTTGATTGGGTTCAGTTGAAATAAATTCATTGCTCTTTGTTTGTTTTTTCCCCTTCACGGATTTCCGTGGAGGAGATGTCTTCAAGCGGCGCGTCTTCCAGATAGGTTGCACCGTTTTTTTCACATAATTCTTTGACATCAGATCCCTTGCGTGGGTATACGGCAATCTTGTATTTCTCCAAAATCTTCTCCCCCTTATACCATTTTGGCATTGCAGCATAGCTGTCGGCCCCGACAATCAGGATAAAATTTGTGGCCGGTTCAAGTTTGTGCAAATACTTGAGTGTCTTGTAGGTATATAGCGGCTCTTTCATTCTGAATTCAACATCAGAAACCTCAAGTCTAAGAATATGTCCGTTTATTCTATTTAGAATCCTCTCCGTGCTGTTAAATTTTCTTACGGCTTTTTTTAACGCATCAAGCCTCTCAACAGGTTCTTCTAAATCTTTGATTTTCTTAAAAGGGTTGTGAGGACTCAAGACCATTACAAAGCGGTCAATATCACAGTTTTCCATTACATATTTTGCAACGGCTATATGTCCAAAGTGCAGAGGATTAAAGGACCCGAAATAAAGAGCAGTGCGCATACTTCTTTAAGTTAAAAAAAGCCTCTATCGTGAGGCATTATGTTATTCATTATAAAAATCAGTTACAATTTTTTCAGCTTGAGAAAATGAATCCTCAAGCTTGTCATTCACTATCACCTTGTCAAAGTGGGGGGCATAGGTCAATTCTTCTCTAGCTTTGGCAATCCTGGTTTCAATTGCAGTTTCACTGTCTGTTCCGCGATTGCGCAATCTCTCCTCTAGCACTTTAAGACTTGGCGGCTGAACAAACACTGCCATTGCCTGAGTTCCGTACAGCTTCTTCAAATTGACTCCTCCCTTAACATCAATATCAAAAAGAATGATATGTCCCTTTGTCCAAATTCTTTCTACCTCGCTTTTTAGTGTTCCATAAAATGAACCTGGATAAACTTCTTGATATTCAACAAGTTCTCCTGCGGCTATTCTGCGGCGGAATTCATCTGCAGTTATGAAATAATACTCCTTGCCGTTTTGTTCGCTTCCCCGCGGAGCGCGTGAAGTTGCAGAAATAGAGAATTCCAAAAACGGGAATTTCTCCAGCAAATGTCCCACAATCGTGCTTTTGCCTGCGCCGCTAGGTGCGGAAAATATTATTACTTTTTTGTTATCCATATTTTTCCTAACTTCACGTTAGTAACTGCAAAGTTACTACTTTTTATTACTTTTGCAGCGGTTTCCTGCGTTCTGTTTTGATTACGCGCATTTTCCATGGGGGTAAATTGGCAGATTGAGATTTCGGGCTTGGTTATTGCAGGGGTGCTGTCGGGAAGAAAAAATGGTTCCGTAAAAATTATAAATTAACTTTAAATACAAAGTAATATGGTATCTTACAAAGAGTTAGGCCTTGTGAATTCTAGAGAGATTTTTGCAAAGGCAGTAAAAGGCGGATATGCAATTCCGGCTTTCAATTTTAATAACATGGAGCAGATGCAGGCTATTATCATGGCATGCGTGGAGACTAAATCACCTGTTATTCTGCAGGTTTCAAAGGGCGCAAGACAGTATGCGAATCAGACGCTTCTTAGATATATGGCACAGGGTGCCGTTGAGTATGCAAAGGAATTAGGATGCAATATTCCTATAGTTCTTCATTTGGATCATGGTGATTCTTTTGAGCTTTGCAAGTCTTGCTGCGACCTTGGTTTTTCTTCCGTTATGATTGATGGTTCTAAACTTCCTTATGAAGAGAACGTTGCTATTACAAAGCAAGTTGTTGAGTATGCGCATAAATATGATGTTACCGTAGAGGGAGAGCTTGGAGTTCTTGCCGGTATTGAGGATGAGGTTCATTCTGAGACTCATACATATACAAGACCTGAGGATGTTGAGGACTTTGTAAAGAAGACCGGTGTTGATTCTCTTGCAATTTCTATTGGTACTTCACACGGCGCTTATAAATTTAAACCGGGTGTTAAACCTCATATCCGTTTGGATATTCTTCATGAGATTGAGAAGAGAATTCCTGGTTTCCCAATAGTACTTCACGGTTCATCCAGTGTTCCTCAAGATATTGTTGCTGAGATTAATCAGTACGGCGGCAAGATTAAAGATTCTGCCGGAGTACCTGAGGATCAGCTTAGAGAGGCTGCAAAGAGCGCCGTATGCAAAATCAATATTGATAGCGACAGCCGCCTTGCAATGACCGCTGCAATTCGCAAAGTATTTGTTGAACATCCGGAGGAGTTTGACCCAAGAAAATATCTTGGACCTGCAAGAGACAAGATGAAAGAGCTTTATATTCACAAAGTTAAGGTTGTTCTTGGTTCAGATAATAAAGCGTAAATTGATTGCGGCTTAGATCGCGACAGATATTAAAAAGGTCGGTATTTTGCCGGCCTTTTTTGTTCTTTTACATAATTTTATGCCTTGTGCATTTTTTTTACCTTTGCACCCTCATGGTGAAGGCAATATTTTTTGACATAGACGGGACGCTGGTTTCATTTAAGACGCATAAAGTGCCGCAAGATAATATTGAGGCGCTAAAAGAGTTGAGGAACAAGGGGATAAAAGTTTTTATCTCTACGGGAAGAATGTTGAAAATGACCTCTGTTGTAGACGGACTTGAATTTGACGGCTACATTGCAAACAACGGCGCAACCTGTTATGACTCAAATAAGAAAATGATTTTTCACAGGCCGCTGCCGCAAGACCAACTTGATGCCGTTGCAGAAAGATTGGCAGATAAGAACAAGCCGCAGTTTGCCCTCTCATTTATGGGGCAAGATGATTACTATATCAATTGCCACTCAAAAGTGGCGGAAGAGATTGCAAGACAGATTAATGTGGCTCCTCCGGTTTTAATGCCGGTGGATGAAATCATAAAGAAAGAAATTTATCAGTTTTGTATTTATGTACAAGGCAATGAATTGCAGCCAATTTTGGATGAGACTCTTACAAAGTGCGACAGTTCCGTGTGGAATGCTCTGTTTGCCGATGTGAATGAAAAGGGAATTACAAAACAGTTTGGCATAGACAGGATGTTGGAATATTTTCACATGGACCTATCAGAGACAATGTCATTTGGGGACGGTGCCAATGATATCCCTATGTTGAAACATACTGCGCTGAGCGTTTGCATGGGCAATGCTAATGCCGAGGTTGAAAATGCCTCTGATTATAAGACGGGTACGGTTGACAACGGCGGAATTGTTTCTGCGCTACGGCATTACAGCGTTTTATAGCGGGGACGCAGTGATAGAATTGTGTAATACGCACTTTTGTCGCATTTGTGTCAAATTGTCCTTTTATCTGTGATGGCAAAGAAATTGCCGTAGCAGTGTCGGCCGAAAGGCTGTATTTTTAATGTAATGTTTAAAATTTTTAGAGATGTTTAATATTAATCGCGATAGTAAAAATAAAGAGGGTAATAAAGAGGTAAAAGTTGAGCAACAAGCGGGCAACAAAGCCGATGCAGAGAATACGGGCAGGGAGAAGGATTCTTCTGAAAAGAGTGCCGGTGCGGATGTGAAAGTAAAGGATGAAAAGGAAGAGAAGGTTGAGGAGAGCAAATCTGAGGTGGAGGAGAAAAAAGAGGCAAAGGAAGGGGAGAAGGCAGAAGTGAAGGAAGGGGAGAAGGAAAAGGCGAAGGAAGAAAATAGAGAGGATGAGAAAGAAGAAAATAAGGAGAAAGATAATAAAGAAAAACAGCCGGAAACTTCTGAACAAAAGCTCAATAAAGAGATTGATGAATTGAAGAAAGCGCAGGCGGAGGAGAAAGACAGATACCTGAGACTGGCAGCCGAGTTTGACAATTACAGGCGTCGCACTGCAAAGGAGAGACTGGAACTGATAGAGACTGCAAGTGAGAGCGTTATTAAAAGCATGCTCCCTATAGCCGATGATTTTGAGCGGGCGATTGCAGTGCTGAAGGATTCGAAAGATTCGGATGCGTCCAAGCAGGGGACTGAGTTGATTTACAAGAAGATGATGGAGATGCTGAAGAACAGCGGAGTGACTGTTATTGAGGCTGTCGGAAAAGATCTGAATACCGACGAACATGAGGCGATTGCGCAGATCCCTGCAAAGGATCCTAAGCAGAAAGGTAAAATTGTTGAAGTTGCGCAGCAAGGTTACAAGTTGAACGGCAAGGTGATACGCTTTGCAAAAGTTGTAATGGGAAATTAATCTTTAATTATTCCGCAGGTTAAACTGTCGGGATAAAAATTGGAATTATATAGGATTATCAAATGGCTGAGAAAAGAGATTATTATGAGGTCCTGGGAGTTAGCAAGACTGCCGGTGTGGATGAGATAAAAAAGGCATATAGGCAAATGGCTCTTAAGTATCATCCTGACAGAAATCCGGGAGATAAATCTGCGGAGGAGAAATTTAAAGAGGCTGCGGAGGCTTATGATGTGCTTTCCAATCCGGAGAAGAGGCAGAGGTATGATCAATTTGGATTTGCAGGTACAAGCAGTTCTGCGGGCGGAGGTTTTTCCGGTGGCGGATTCTCTATGGATGACATTTTCAGCCAGTTTGGAGATATTTTTGGCGGCCATTTCGGCGGAGGTTCTGCGCGCGGAGGTTTTGGAGGCTTTGGGGATTTCTTTGGCGGTTTTGGCGGATCGGATGATGATGAACGCGGCGGCAGAGCAGAGAGAGGGAGTGACATTCGAATAAGAATCAAACTTTCTCTGGCTGAAGTTTTACATGGGGTTGAGAAAAAAATTAAAATAAATAAACTTGTCGCTTGTCCCGATTGCGGCGGCAAAGGTGCTGCCAGCGAGGCAGATATAAAGACATGTCCGGATTGCAGGGGAAGAGGTGTAGTTACAAAAGTAGTTCGCACTATTCTTGGGCAGATGCAGACAAGTACTACTTGCCCGCGTTGCAACGGAACCGGTAAAATTGTTTCTAAGCCGTGCAAAAAATGCGGCGGTTCCGGTTTGGTGAAAGCTCCCGAGGAGATTAGCTTTAAAGTTCCGGCGGGCGTTGCCCAAGGCATGCAGCTTACTGTAAGAGGTAAGGGAAATGCAGCTCCGCACGGAGGGGTTAACGGAGATTTGCTGGTTGTGATAGAAGAGGAACAAGATCCTAATTTCCAGAGAGATGGGAATGACTTGCTGTATTCTTTGTTTGTCAGCGTGCCCGATGCGATTACAGGATGTGAAGCTGAAATTCCTACAATTGACGGCAAGCTGAGAATTAAAGTTGCTCCGGGTATGCAGAGCGGTACCGTTTTGAGGCTGAGGGGAAAAGGCGTTCCGGACGTGAACGGTTATGGAGCGGGAGATATGATGGTTGCGGTAAACGTCTGGATACCAAAGAACTTGACATCAGAAGAGAAAAAAATCATAGAAAAATTAAAGTCTTCTTCCTCATTTGATCCTAAGCCGAGCAGCGATGATAAAAGTTTTTTTGACAGGCTTAGGGGAAAATTCAAATGAAATTTGTAAAAATCTGTTTCTTGGTTGTTTGTCTAGGTTGTGTTTCTGTTTTTGCAGAGGCGCAGAACTTAGGATTCCCGTTAGAGAGATACAGCGGACTGGCGGGTAATTATGGTGAATTGAGGGGCGGGCATTTCCATTGCGGGTTGGATTTAAAGACTGGCGGCTCTGTCGGGATGAAAGTGTATGCCGCTCAAAGTGGCTATATATCAAGAGTTTCAGTTGCGTCCAACGGCTTTGGGAATATGATTACTATCAACCATCCGGGCGGATATCAGACAATTTACGGTCATCTCTTAAAATTTGCTCCGGCCATCCAAGGGTATGTGAGAAAGAGACAGTATAGAACGGAGATATGGCAGCAGAGTATATATTTTGGTCCGAGAGAGTTCCCTGTAAAGAAAGGTGATTTTATTGCATATAGCGGAAATTCAGGCTCTTCCGGCGGACCTCATTTGCATTTTGAAGTTAGAAGCCCTCAGGGTATTCCAATGAATCTTCTTATAGGGGGAAAGGGAGGAGCTGGTTCTTCTGCTCAAGCTCAGCCTTCATCTGATGAAAATATTTTTATACGTCTTGTTAAAGATACTGTTAAACCAGTGATTAACAGTGTCTTATTCTTTGGTCATGTAAACATAATAGGTACGCCTTATTCTTATCTGATAGAGCACCCTAAAAAATCTAATGTAATGCTGCTCCCAAAATATTCTTATGTTGCAATAGATGCTATTGATTATATTGACGGAAATTACGCAAGGTTAGGTGTTTACAAATATCAAGTGTTATTGGACGGAACATCTGTCTTCACTTTTACTGAGGGGCATATACCATATTCAACAGGCAAATTCATTTCATCATTGCTGGAATATTCCCAAAGATATTATCGCGGGAAAACTTATGTTAAGAGTTATGTGGAACCCGGTAATAGATTGAAGGACAGAATTGTTGCAAAAAATGACGGACTGATTGTTCTAAATGATTATGAGTTCCATAATGTTCGTGTTGTAGTATCTGACGTATACGGAAATTCTTCTGAAAAATCATTTTTGGTTAAAAGAGATGATATAATTTTTAAGAGGAAAGTACCTTATCCTCCAAAGGGAGAGTTTATGGGATGGGTGAGTGCAAATTCGTATAAGACTATGGGACTGGAAATTAGCATGCCGCTTGGTTCTCTGTATTCATCCATGTTTTTCACTGCTGATACTGCAAAATTCAGGAACACCAAGTATTCTCCTCTTTGGGAGATAGGGAATCCGGCAACTCCAATCCATAACTATATGGAGGTAAAGATGCGCGCTGCTGTTCCTGAAAAACTTGCCGGCAAAGCGGTGCTTGCAAAGCTGGAGGGACGCGGATATCTGAGCTCCGTTGGTGGAACTTACAGCCCCGCAAAACAGCTTATGACTGCCTATGCAGGTTCTTTTGGAAAGTACTGTGTTGCAGTTGATACCAAGGCTCCAAGTATTACCTTTAAGTTCAACGACGGCGCAAGAATAAAGTCTGATGTTGCTGGCATAAGAATTGGAGACAACCTGTCGGGAATAAGAGATTATAGAGTGGAGATTGACGGGCATTGGGTTGTGGCTGAATATGATGAGAAGAATGCAATGCTCAACGTTCCGCTTAAAGATGCTCGTATCAAGGGCGGTGCCAAGCACTTAATGAGAGTTGCGGTAGTTGATATGGTGGGGAACAGAAATGCGCAGGAGAGGAAATTTACTTGGTAGGAGAGAGCTACTTGAGGACTTTTTCATAACTTGCACAATATAAAGGATATAAATTTTAAAACATTATTATTATGACAATGGGTGGAGGTTTTATTCTGATAGCTATTATTGGTGTTATTGGAATGATTGTACAATCAAGATTGAAGAGTGTATTTAACAAGTATTCAAAAGTTCTTTCTCCGGGAGGGCTTACCGGTGCTCAATTTGCGCAGAAGATGCTTGATGAAAATGGTGTCAGAGATGTTAAGGTAACTGCCATACAAGGCAGCCTTACAGATCATTACAACCCTGCAAACAAAACGTTAAATCTTAGCGAGAGCGTATACGGTTCCAATAGCGTTGCAGCTGCCGCCGTTGCTTGTCACGAGTGCGGTCACGCTTTGCAGCATGCGCAGGGATATGCTCCATTAAAGTTGCGTTCTGCTTTGGTCCCGATAGTTAATTTCTCCTCTATGATGTCCCAAATTGTCATCATTATAGGCATACTGTTAATCAATACTTTTCCTGCTCTTTTCTGGGTTGGAATCTTGATGTTTGCAATGGTTCTTGTGTTTAGCGTTGTTACACTTCCCGTTGAATACAATGCATCACATCGCGCTTTGGTATGGCTGCAATCATCTCATTCATTGAGTCCTGTGGAGGTTGACCAAGCTCGTGAGACTTTAATGTGGGCTGCCCGCACTTATGTAGTTGCCGCGCTTTCAGCTCTTGCTACTCTGATTTATTATCTTAGTTTTGCAAGCAGAAGATAATTATGGACTTTAAAAAAGGCATCAAGCTAATTGGCGTCATGTCAGGCACATCCCTTGACGGCATTGATTTTTGCTATGTGAGATTTAGAAATATTGAGTCTGACGGAACAGGCAAATGGAGTTATGAAATTTTAAAGGCCGAGGATGAGTCATATCCGCAAGAGCTTAAAAATAAGCTTAATACTGCGCAGAATTTTTCTGCATTGGAATATGCTCGCTTAAATTCCGATTATGGTTTATATTTGGGTACCCGCATTCGCGATTTTATGAAGAGAAGCGGTGCAACTCCGGATTATATTGCGTGCCACGGTCAGACTATTTTTCATCAGCCGGAGATTCAATTTACCGGTCAGATAGGCAGTGGCGCAGGCATTGCTGCAAAAACAGGTGTAGATACAATTTGCGATTTTCGTACAACTGACGTAGCCCTTGGAGGACAAGGTGCTCCGCTTGTGCCAATAGGGGACAGGCATCTGTTTGGAGATTACGATTATTGTTTAAATCTGGGAGGGTTTTCCAATATTTCTTTTGAAAGCTTTAAGGAAAGTGCGGGCGGCAAGCGTATTGCCACCAGAACAGCATTTGATATTTCACCGGTTAACTACGTGCTGAATTATTATATGCGCACAATTGGAAAAGATTATGACAGGGACGGCGCTCTTGCGCGCAGCGGTAAAATCTGTCGGGAGCTTCTTGACAGGTTAAATAATTTGCCATTTTACACGCAAAAGGGACCAAAGTCTCTTGGACGTGAGTGGGTTGAAAATGAGGTAATTCCTTTAATTGAGTCTTATAAGCTCCCGATAGAGGATAAACTGTGTACTTTTTGCGAGCATGCTGCAATTCAAACTTCCGGCAACATAAAAAGCAAAGATGGAAAAGGCATAAGCACGGTGCTTGTTACAGGCGGAGGTGCTTTTAATAAGTTCCTAATGGAAAGATTCCAGGCAAATGCACCTCAGTGTAAGTATGTTATACCTGATGCTGAAACTGTTAACTTTAAAGAGGCTTTGATATTTGCATTCCTTGGAGCACTGTATGTGGCTGACATTCCAAACTGTATGAGCTCTGTTACCGGAGCTGCCTATGATTGCATAGGCGGTGCTCTTTATAAGGCGGGCGGAAGAGAGTAAAGTTCAGTATATCTGTTGGGAAGATTAGGAAATTTATTTTGCTTAAAAGAAAAAAAATCCTACATTTGCAGTCCCAAAACGGAGGGCAACCTCTTCAAGCACTTTCTGAGAAGGTTATAGAGCCATAAGAGCTTGATAATTGCAATGTTGCCTTAAAAATTTTAAAGAGATGGATTTAATTAAAGTTGCTCAGCAGGCGTTTGCCGGAGAGAAAAAAGAATTCCCTGCTTTTAAGGCAGGAGACACAGTAACAGTCACTTATAAGATTAAAGAGGGTGACAAAGAGAGATTGCAGAGTTTCAGGGGCGTAGTTATTCAACGCCGCGGAGCAGGTGCTACTCAGACATTTACAGTAAGAAAAATATCCGGAGGTGTTGGAGTTGAGAGAATATTCCCTTTGTATTCTCCGTTCATTGAGACCATTACAATGGAGAAGGCCGGAAAGGTTAGAAGAGCTAGAATCTTCTATCTTAGAGATTTGACCGGAAAGAAGGCAAGAATTAAGGAGAAGGGATTAAGCCGCATAGAAGAGGAGATGGATGCAGAGCAGAAGGCTAAGATCAAAGAGGCAAAGATGAAGATTGCCGCTGAGAATAAGGCAGCTGAGGCAAAGGCTGCAGAGGAAGCTAAGAAGAAAGAGGCTGCTGCTCAGGCAGCTGCAGCAAAGAAAAGAGCTGCAGAGGCTGAGGCTAAAAAAGCCGGAGCTGCAAAGAAATAATTATTGACCCTGCAAAGGGTCAGTTTTTTAACCGGCCCCGTAGCGCAACTGAATAGAGCATCACACTACGGATGTGAGGGTTGTAGGTTTGAATCCTATCGGGGTCACGAGGAGAAAAACAGCATCGTTAGATGCTGTTTTTTTGTTGCCTTGCCCGCATGGCTAACGCTAATACTTATCTACGGATGAAATCTCCTGCAATGATTTGCGGGATTTTTCTCGCTGAACATCATCAGGGTACCCAACGGCAAGCATAAGCCAAATCTTGCGTCCGCTCGGAACTTGCAGCAACTTCTTGATTTTGCCCTCATTAAACCAGCCCATGATACATGTGCCAAGTCCAAGATCGGCAGCCATAAGGCAGAAATTTTCAATGGCAAGTCCAATATCCATCTGCTTGTAATCTTTTCTGTGCAGTACAATATCTACATTATTAATGGCTTTAGTCTTTTCCGTAACCACGGCTACAAATGCAGGAACTCCCTTTGCAAACCCATTCATCCCCATAAATGCCGCTGCATTTTGTACCTCCTTTAACAACTCAGGTTTTTGAACAACTACAAATTTCCATTCCTGCGCATTATTGGCAGACGGTGCAAGTCTTGCAGCATCAATGCACTGCATTATTTTTTCTATCTCAACAGGAGTGCTTTTATACTTCCTGTTGCTTTGTCTTTTATTGATTGCGTCAATTAATTCCATAAGATATCATTCTATGAGTTTGCAAGCTATAAAAAAGTCCTCAAGTATATCCTTTTTATATTACCTTTATGTTACCTTTATGGTATAAATGCTAATGTGTGTCTTTTTTGTACTGAATAATTATTAAAATATTTTATATGAATAAATCATTTTTATCAACTTTATGCACGGCTGCTGCAGTCTTGTGCGTATCGGCATCTTTTGCACAATCTCCTGTTAAGTACGTAATTAACGGGAGAATAGATGCTTCTCAGAACGGGAAAAAAGTTTACTTGTTGTTTATGACTCAAGGGAGAGCACCTAAAGACTCTGCAACTGTTGTAAATGGAACTTTTAAAATGGCTGGAACTTCTATCTATAAGGATGTTGCCTATATACGCTCATCTGATAACACTAAGATGTCAGCCGTAATTTTGGAAGGTACTCCAATTTCCGTGGATTTAAATAGCAAGCAATCTTACGCTAAAGGTGGAAAATTGACTACAAGGTTTAATGAATATTTGCAGGCCAAAGATCTCATTTTAAAGAAAGCTGATGAATTACACTATAATGACTTGATGAAGGAATATGGCAGCGCAGGTGTGACTGCAGAACGCAAAGATGCTATCGTGAAGATTATTACTGACTCTCTGCAAAAACCTTCTGAAGAACTTGCAAAGAAAACTTTGTATGATAATTTGGATAATATTCTTGGCGCCTGCATGTTACTTCATGAATACCAGGCAGAAGATGAGGAGACCGCACAAATACTTTCCAAGGCGGGAAAAGAGTTTCTTTCTTTCAAACCTATAGTAAAGATGAAAGAGAGAATGGATTTGGTTGCGGCCACCGGAGTAGGGAAGCATTTCACTGATTTTGAACAGGCTGATCCTGAGGGCAAAATGCACAAATTGTCAGATTATGCAGGCAAAGGAAATTATGTTCTTGTAGATTTCTGGGCTTCATGGTGCGGTCCTTGTCGTGAGGAAATGCCTAATAATGTGGCTCTTTATGAGAAATATCACTCAAAAGGATTTGAAATTCTAGGTGTCTCTTTGGATAGTAAAAAAGAGAATTGGGTTAGCGGCATAGCAAAGCTTGGAATGAAGTGGCCGCAAATCTCTGATTTACAGTATTGGAAGAATGCCGCCTCTGCAGTTTACGGAGTTAATTCAATTCCTGCAACCGTTCTTATAGGTCCCGACGGAACTATCGTTGCAAGAGGGTTGAGAGGAGATGAGCTTGCTGCCAAGCTGGCCGAGATTTATAAGTAATAATCTGATTACAAAAAGTTTATAAAAGACTCTCTTTCTTTAAGGGGGTCTTTTTTTCTGCTGGCGGCAGAGCCTGGAAGTGGCGCGTGGTGTAAACTTGTATCAGATAAATGCCCCCGACAATAACCGCGATATAATACGGAGCTGTTAATGCGTTGCTAAACAACTTGTTGCCTAGTGCAGAAATATAAATGGGAGAAAGGAATTGACCTAGGTATAAGCTTGCAGAAATAAGTGGCATAACAGTGGTGACGGCATCCTTTCCTCCTTTGATTGAGGCAATTGTGTTCAAGTACGGTATGCCGATTCCGTTTGCAATTCCTATTATTGCAGAGCCGGCCAGCAACGCCCATAGTTCTCCCGACAGAATAAAAATCAGGTAGCCAATAATGAATCCGCAGGGAGCAAAATATTTCATCTGCATGCGGAAAGTTTGCATCATTCGTCCAAAGCAAAGTCCTATAAAGAAGGCGATTACATCAAGTGCAACCATTATGATTGTGATGGCATTTAGAGATAAAACTGTTTGCTTTCCTGCAATCATTGCAAAATTGCTGGGATAAACAAAGAACAAACTCATACACAAAAACATTCCTATTACTGAAGGATGGAACTTTTTTATGCGGGCGCAAAAACTTGGAACTTGGATGTCACTCTTTTTGCCCAATCTTTCATTTGGAAGAAATATGGCAACCATTGCAACTGCTATAAAACCAAGTAGATAAACAAGAAATGAAAAGTTCCATGAAATGTTTGCAAGCAGCCCTGCAAGCAAAGTTGCAACAACACCACCCATTTGGTTCATTGCGGCTGAAAGTCCCATAAGTTCTGCCTGTTTTTCCGGAGGGAAATAGTATGAGAGCAACCCGGTAGACAGAGGCATTATCATGCCAACGCTAACACCAAGTACTGCTCTGAAAATTAAAATAATATAAATATTGTTGGAGAAGAATGGGATTGTTCCGCAAATAGTATAGATGAGCAGTCCAATTAGTGCAAGGGTTCTTGTTTTAAAGAGTTTGCAAAAATATGGGAATGCAAGATTGGTGAAGACTATGAATAGCGCAGGAATACTGATTATGAACTGAATAAGAAGACCATGCGTTCCGTTGAAATGTTCTCTGATAACTCCGAGTGCGGGAGCGATTGCTGCTCCGGCCATTACGGTAAGCAGCGACATTGACAAGATTGATGCTGTAAGAAATTTTGAAATATTTTTCATGTAAACAACTTTTAAATAATAAATCTTCAGTTGCTTACAATCACTCTAGACCCTCAGTCGCTTACGATTTTGGTGCGGCAAAGGTGCGAAAATTCTTAAAAAGATTCAAAAAAAAACAATGCGATTTTTCGCATTGTTTTTTTTGTGCCCGAGACAAGAGTCGAACTTGCACACCGTTACCGGCACTACTCCCTGAAAGTAGCGTGTCTGCCATTTCACCACTCGGGCGCTGTTTGGACCGGATTTCTCCGGTTAGGGTTGCAAAGATAGTATTTTTAGGGCTTAAAGAGCAAATTTTTGTAACTTCGTGGCAGTGAGTTTTTATTGATATTTCCACGTTTCTTATGGATACTTCCGGAATTTTTAACCGAATCAGCGGCAGTTATGACGCTCTCAATCATTTGTTCTCTCTCAACATAGATAAACGTTGGAGAAAACAGGCGGTTATCTATTTATGCGGTGGGGTAAAAGAAGGTGCAAGAATTCTGGATGAGGCGTGCGGAACGGGAGATTTAACTATCGCCTTGGCAGACAAAGGTTTTCAAGTTACAGGAATTGATATTTCCCGGGGGATGCTTGCGGTGGCAAGAAAGAAAGTGGTGAAGTGTAACCCATTGCCGCAGTTAATGCTTGCGGATGCAGCAAAATTGCCGTTTGCTGGGGAGTATTTTGATGCAGTTACAATTGCCTATGGCATAAGGAATTATGATGACCGTACTACAGCTCTTCAAGAAATTTACAGAGTGCTTCTGTCGGGAGGAAAATTAGTGATACTAGAATTTGCAAAGCCTACAAATCCTTTTATAAGAGGATGTTATAACCTTTATTTTAATAATGTGCTGCCCTTTATGGCAAAGATTTTTACCGGCGGAAAGGAGAAAGGAGCATATAAATACTTCATACAATCGGTAGAGAAATTCCCTAAATTTGAAACGTTTTGCAAAGAGATTGAGGCTGCCGGATTTAAAGATGTGAAATTCAAAAAACAGACTTTTGGAATTTCTGTTTTGTATACAGCTGTTAAGTGATGTGGTCTAACGAGATTTGGCCTATAATATCTGCGGTGCTATACGCAATGAACATGGGGATAGCAATTTATGCTTCCGTTACCATGATTTTGCGCCGTCAAGATCCCATTAGAACTTTGTCATGGACGGCAGTGATGGTGCTGCTCCCTTATATTGGTATTCTTCTCTATTTTGTTTTTGGTCAGAACTTTAGGAAGAGAAAGATTTTTTCCCGCAAAGGATTGGGTGATGTAAAGTTAAGGCAGGAATTGTGTGTGGATGAAGAGGAGAAACTAAAGAGAGATCCGCAGCTGTTTTCATCTGAAAATGAACCATATAAAAAACTTGTTTATCAGAATCTTAAAAATAGTTATGCCCTAATAGATTATAACAGCGATATTGATTTTTATTTTGACGGAAGAAATGCTTTGGATGCAATGTACAAGGCTATTGGGGAGGCCACAAATCACATTCATATTCAGACATATATACTGGAAGATGATGTGACGGGAAATCGGTTTGCAGACTTGCTAATTAAAAAGGCACAGAGCGGTGTTGAGGTGCGTCTTCTTATAGATGGCATGGGTTGCATCTCTCTTAAAAAAAAGTTTTTAGAGCACTTGCAACAGAACGGAGTAGAGGTTCTGGTTTTTTCTCCTGTGCGCTTTTTTATGCCAATGAGCCGTCTTAACTATCGTAATCACAGAAAGATACTTGTTATTGACGGTAAAGTTGGTTTTTTGGGCGGCGTAAATATTGCTGACCGTTACTACTATGGTACTGAAACCGGAGACTGGCATGATACTCACATTAAAGTGATTGGAGAGTCTGTGTTCTCTTTGCAGGAGGGCTTTTTGTTGGACAGGTATTTTGTTCTCAATAGAAAATTGAGGTACAGTAAAAAATATTATCCGCAAATTGAGAATCAGAAATATGATATAACTATAGAGAAGAAAAATTTCTACAGCCAAATTATCTCTTCAGGTCCCGACAGCGATTGGGCAGGTATTATGCAATGTTATTTTACCGCCATTACTTGCGCGCGTGACCATATATTTATTGTGACTCCGTATTTTACTCCAAATGAGACAATTCTGAATGCCATTAAGGTTGCTGCACTTGGTAATATAGATGTTAGAGTCATGCTGCCGGAAAAGGCGGATTCTTCTACTGCTACATATAGTACTAAATCTTACATTGGCGAATTGCTTGAGGCCGGTGTAAGAATATATCTTTTTAAGGAGGGTTTTAATCACTCAAAAGTTATGAGCATTGATGGAAATATAAGCATTGTTGGTTCTGCAAATATGGATACCAGGAGCTTTGAGCATAACTTTGAAATCATGAGCGTGCTGTATAATTCTGATTGTGCTAAAATTGTGGAAGAGAGATTTTTGCAAGATATTAATGAGTGCGATGAAATAAACCTGACAAAATGGAGAAAGAGACCTGTGGAGGAGAAAGTGAGGGAGAGTTTTTTCCGGCTGTTGAGTCCGCTGATGTAATAACCTGTGATTATGAATTGTAGGGCTATTTTTAATTAGAATGATGTAAATTTTAAATAATAAGAGATATGGAAAAAGAATATGTTGTTGGTGTTGATGTTGGCGGACAGACCGCTAAGATTGGCGTTGTAAACCGCAGAGGTGAAATACTTTGTCAGAAGTCAATTGATTCCAAATACGGCAAGGGTGAAGCTGATAAGTTTGTGAAAGCGCTTTGTGAAACAATAAGAGAACTTGTTAAAAAGATTGGCCTTGAGAATGTTAATGGAATAGGGGTTGGCGCTCCGGACGGAAATTTTTATAAAGGCACAATTGAAGACGCCTCAAATCTTCAGTGGGCAAAAGGGATTATTGTTCCTTTTGCAGATATGATTTCCAAAGAGTTAGATGGCATTAAGACGGTTGTCACTAACGATGCTAATGCTGCTGCAATGGGGGAGATGACTTACGGTGCTGCTAAAGGAATGCAAGATTTTATCATGATTACTCTTGGCACAGGAGTAGGAAGCGGTATTGTGATTGGCGGAAATGTTGTTTATGGTCACGACGGTTTTGCCGGCGAACTGGGTCATACCTGTGCCGTGCGTACTAACGGAAGAGAGTGCGGATGCGGAAAAACGGGTTGCCTGGAGGCCTATACTTCTGCTACGGGAGTTGCAAGAACGGCAAAAGAGTGGATGGTTAATTCTTTGAAGCCAAGTATTTTGCGTGACATCAAGGGAGAAATAACTTCTAAGGATATCTATGATGCGGCTGAAAAGGGTGATAAGATGGCTATAGAAATATTTGAGTACACCGGTAGAATTCTTGGTGAAAAGTTTGCTGACTTTGTAGCCTTTTCTGCACCTGAAGCAATAGTGCTTTTCGGCGGTCTTGCACATGCAAGCAAATATATTATGAAATCTTTGATGGACGCTATGAATGAGAACCTTATATCATTGTGGAAAGGAAAAGTTAAGGTCATTACTTCTGCGCTAAAAGAGAGTGATGCCGCCATATTGGGCGCCTCCGCTCTTGCGTGGTAAATTTTAAAGCGTAGAGATGTCTTTGCTATAAGTAAATTGCGAATATTTTAAAAGTATATGAATAAAATTGTTTTTTTGGATGCAGCTTCTATAGGGGAGGATGTTTCTCTGGAACCTGTTGCAAAGCTGGGAGAGCTTGTTACTTACCCATTTACAAAACCGGAGGATGTTTTTGAAAGGGTTAAGGATTGTGATATTTTAATTATTAACAAAGTTGTAATTGGGAAGGAACAAATTGATGCTGCAAAGAATTTAAAACTTATTTGTGTTGCCGCTACTGGAACAAACAATGTGGATATTGCCTATGCAAACAGTAAAAATATTCCTGTTAAAAATGTTGCAGGGTATTCAACCGAGAGCGTTGCACAAGTCACGTTATCAATGGTTTTAAGTCTTTCATGCTGGCTGGGTTATTATGATGCAAGAGTTAAAAGCGGAGACTATTCACGCGGTAATCTTGTGTCTGATGTGAGCAGAGTTTTCACGGAATTAAACGGAAAGCGTTATGGCATTGTTGGTCTTGGCAATATAGGTTCTAGGGTTGCAACTCTTGCAAAGGCATTTGGAATGGAAGTGGTGTATTACTCCACATCCGGCAAGCCGCATTCTGCTGAATATAAGAATGTTTCATTGGATGAGCTGATGAAAACCTGTGATTACATATCTGTTCATGCGCCAATGAATGAGAAGACAAAAGACCTGATTAAGTATGCGCAGCTTAAGATGATGAAGCCTACGGCATTCATAATTAATCTTGGCCGCGGAGGAATCATTAATGAGGAGGACTTGGTGCGTGCTTTAAATGAGAATGTTATAGCCGGTGCCGGAATAGATGTCTATTCAAAGGAGCCAATTCCTTTGGCTTCTCCGTATTTGAAAATCAAGGATAACAGCAAGGTGATTCTTACGCCGCATATTGGGTGGACTAGTCAGGAGGCTCGCAAGTGCTTGATTAATAAACTTTCAGATAACATAAAAAATTTTAAATAGTCCGCCGCAGCCGGCTCAGCCGCAGCCGATCCCTTTTGCTTTAGCAAAAACAGGGGAGGCGAGGATGGATAAGGCGAGACGGAGCTATTTAAAATTTTTTATTTCAGAGGTGAATTAGGCTCGCGGCTCATGTACTTGTATTCCAGGCGGTCAACAAGCCTTGGGCAAATCTTATTCAGAAAGACAGTAAGCTTCCCAATAGGTGTCAGCACAACCTGAGATTTGCGCTTATACACCGCTTGCACCATCTTAATCGCGACAGTTTCCGCACTCATCATACCGGCCTCGTCTCTAGGAGTCTCTCCTTGAGGTGAGCCGTCCGCTGTGAGCGCTGCAAATCTGACATTTGAAGCAGTAAAGCCGGGCGCAAACACAAGGACATTCAAACCGTCGTGAAGATGCTCAACTCTTAAAGTATCCAGGAATCCGTAGATTGCAAACTTTGAGGCCGAATATCCGGTGCGTGCAGGAAGTCCTTTGAAACCGGCAATAGAAATTACTCCTACTACAGTTCCCTTGCTCTTAAGCAAATAGGGAAGCGCGTATTTTGTGCAGTAAACTGTTCCCCAGAAGTTGACGTCCATAAGACGTTTAAGGACAATCAAATCCAAGTCTTTGAACATGGCTCTCATGGAGATGCCGGCATTATTAACCAAAACATCAATTTTTCCAAATTTCTCTACTGCGGCCTCTATCAGTCTTTTGCAGTTGTCCTCATTTTGTACGTCGGTGGGGACGGCAAGAAATCTTCCAGCCTCTTGCCCTTTATGAGACAATTCGCAAAAAGTCTGTTTAAGTTTATCTGCAGAACGCGCTGCAAGTACAACGTTTGCCCCCTCTGCTGCAAAAGCACGAGCGGAGGCAAGACCTATGCCGGAACTTGCCCCCGTTATTATTACTACTTTACCGTCAAATTTTCCCATTGCAAAACGCTATTTGCTAATTAGTTATGAAAGACGGCTAATCAATAGCCATATCTTTGATATCATTGTCTCCGCTGTATGCTCCCTCTGCAAGTTTCTTTTTAATCTCCTCAAATGCCTTTAAGGTATACTCAACATGCTCCATCTGATGCATTGCCGTACAGATTATTCTGAACATTATAACACCCTTTGGAACAACAGGATATACAACTACAGAGCAGAATATTTTATAGTTCTCTCTTAAGTCTACAAGAATGTTTGTAGCCTCAGGAACAGTTCCCTTAACAAACACCGGAGTGATGCATGCTTCTGCTGGTCCTACGTCAAATCCTCTATCTCTCAGGCCGTTCTGCATTGCGCGCGCAATTTCAAACAGATGTTTTCTCCTCTCATCTCCGTTACGAATCATATCCAGTCTCTTTAAGCATCCCTCAACAAGGGCCATAGGAAGAGATTTTGCATATATCTGGCTTCTAAGATTATATCTTAGGAAGTTAATGATTTCTTTTGGACCGGCAACAAAGCCTCCAATTGCAGCCATTGCCTTAGCAAAGGCTCCAAAATATAAATCGACTCCGTCCATAACTCCTTGCTCTTCAGAAGTTCCGCGGCCGTGTGCTCCCATTACGCCAAAGCCGTGAGCATCATCAATAAGAATTCTGAATTTATATTTTTTCTTAAGCGGAACAATCTTCCCAAGTGCTCCCATTGCTCCTGTCATTCCGTAAACTCCCTCAGTGACAAGCAGTACTCCGCCGCCCTGTTCATTTGCAACTTTTTCTGCTCGTGCAAGAACCTTTTCGCAGTCTGCAATGTCATTATGTTTGTATCTGATTCTCAGTCCCATGTGAAGACGCAAACCATCCATAATGCAAGCGTGGCACTCTTCATCATATACAACAACATCATGTCTTGTAAGAAGCGCATCAAGAATAGATATCATTCCCTGATATCCAAAGTTTAAAAGGTAAGCATCCTCTTTCTGTTCAAAATCAGCAAGTTCACGCTCCAGCTTTTCATGCAAAGAAGTGTGGCCGCTCATCATTCTTGCTCCCATCGGGTATGCCAGTCCCCACTTGGCGGCTGCTTCGGCATCAACCTTTCTAACTTCCGGGTCATTTGCCAATGCCAGATAATTGTTGAAAGTCCATGCAAGAACTTTTTTCCCGTTAAAAGTCATATAAGGTTCAATTTCACCCTCTAACTTGGGGAACATAAAATAGCCGTGAGCTCTTTTTCTATACTGTCCAAGAGGTCCTCCCTCGTTTTCCTTTATTCTGTCAAATATGTCCATGTGTTGTATTTTTTTAATATTATTTTCTATCGCGACAGATATTATCTGACTCTCAGCTTTTTGCCGCTGCGAATATTATTTCCTTTTATGCCGTTCAGTTTCTTAAGTTTTGCAACTGTTGTGTGATGGCGGCGCGCAATTGCTCCTAAAGTATCTCCGCTGCGAATCGTCACATGACTTCCGCCTCTTCTGCTGCTGTGACTCCTTGAGCGACTGCTCCTTGTAAAATGCAATCTCTGATAACGGAAATTATCTTTTGTTAGAACAAGCGTGTTGTCTTTGATGGCGTAAGGTCCTGTATCAAAGTTTATTGCATCTCTAGGGTTAATTGCATTTCCAAGATATCTGAGTTCAAAATGAAGATGGGTACCGGTAGAATGTCCCGTGCTTCCTCCAAGTCCTATTGGATCTCCTGCCTTTACTCTTTGCCCCTCTTCCGCAACAAAACCGCTCATGTGACCGTATAAAGTTTCTAGTCCGTTATCATTGCGCAAAACAATGAAATTGCCGTAACCTCTTCCTTCATAGCGTTCTATGCGGACAACTCCGTCAAAAGCCGCGCGTATGGTATCACCCTTAAAGACTTTTAAATCTATGCCTGCATGTATTCTTCCCCAGCGCGGGCCAAACTCGGATGTTTCATATTTTCTCTCAATAGGGGGATAGAAACCGCTAACATCTATGCGGACAGTATCTTTCATATCCGCAAGCTTTACATTGTAAGGATTGATGGTGGTATTGCTCCAAACATCGTATTCCTCAGGCAATTCTGTTATTGTTTGGTTTTCATCTCCCTCTTCATCGTCATATGTTTCACCTCCGTTTTCCTCATTATTTATCAGCGCATTTCTCTCTTTCTCAATTTCTTGCAGAGTGCTCCTGGTAAATTCAGTAACAGAAAAAACGATGTGCGGCTTTTTTTGAACTGTCTTTGTATCCTTGCTTGATGGGTTTTCACTGTCCAGAGAATAATTTTTAGATGGATCTGGAAGATAGAAAATTGGCAGGTAATCAGTTGAAAGCCAGTAATCTGCCCAAATATTATCAACTGTAATGCCTGTTACGTTAGAGTAGCTCAAATCCACAGTGCTTCTCCCTTTTGGGTACTGAGGATTTAATTTGATGCTTATCTGCGGCTCATCTTTTCTGTTATGGTCTCTCTTAAAAAATTGAGCTTGTCCCTGTAACGGGACAAGCAGAAAAAGTGTAAGGACAATGTAAGCGTACTTTCTAAGCATCTATGTTTGCGTATTTTGCGTGTTGCTCAATAAATTCTCTTCTTGGCGGAACATCGTCTCCCATTAACATGGAGAAAATACGATCAGCCTCTGCGGCATTTTCTATATAGACTTTTCTTAAAATTCTATTTGCCGGATCCATGGTGGTCTCTGCAAGCTGGTCTTGGCTCATCTCTCCCAATCCTTTGTACCTCTGAATCTTAATTCCCTTTTCAGACTGCGTTCCACCTTTGGTAAGTTCAGCAACAACTTTATCTTTCTCTTCATCGCTCCAGCAGTATCTATTTGAATCCTTGCCTTTCTTAACCATATACAGAGGAGGAGTAGCGCAATATACGTATCCGTTCTTTATAAGATCAATCATGTAGCGGAAGAAGAATGTAAGAATCAGAGTGGTAATATGCGCTCCATCCACATCGGCATCTGCCATAATGATAATCTTGTGATATCTCAATTTGCTGAGATTTAGCGCTTTGCTGTCCTCTTCCGTGCCAACCGTTACACCCAGCGCAGTATAGATATTTCTAATTGTTTCACTATCAAAGACTCTATGCTCCATAGCTTTTTCCACATTAAGGATTTTACCTCTAAGCGGAAGGATAGCCTGGTACATTCTGTTTCTTCCCTCTTTTGCAGTACCGCCTGCGGAATCTCCCTCTACAAGGAATAATTCGCATTTGGAAGGATCTCTTTCTGAGCAGTCTGCCAGCTTATCCGGAAGTCCAACTCCGCTCATTCCGCTCTTTCTTTGAACCAATTCCCTTGCTTTGCGTGCGGCATGTCTTGCCTGAGCGGCAAGAATAACTTTATCAATTATAAGTTTTGCATCTTTTGGATGTTCTTCCAGATAATTATCTAGCGCTAAACTTGTTGCCTGGCTTACGGCAGCCATAACTTCCGCATTTCCAAGCTTTGTTTTTGTTTGTCCTTCAAATTGAGGCTCTGCAACCTTCACTGAGATGACAGCTGTAAGTCCCTCACGGAAATCAGACGGGTCAATCTCAAACTTAAGGTTTTTAAGCATTCCCTCTTTGTCTGCGTAGTTCTTAAGGGTTGTAGTAAGTCCTCTTCTAAATCCCGACAGGTGAGTACCTCCCTCTATTGTATTGATATTGTTTACATAAGAATGGACATTCTCATTAAACTCCGTATTGTACTGCATTGCAATCTCAATAGGGTAGCCTGTTTTATCGCTCTCCAGATAAATTGGATTTTCTGTCAGTTTCTCTCTGTTCCCGTCCAGGTACTTGACAAATTCAAGCAGACCTAACTCTGAGTAGAATACTTCAGTCTTTGGCTTGGACACCTCAACTCCCTCATCATTAGTCTCTTTGGCACGCATATCCGTCAAGGTCAGCTTGACTTTTTTGTTCAGGTAAGCCAGCTCTCTCAGACGAGCCGCCAGAATATCGTATTTATAGACTGTCGAGAGCGTAAAAATTTCCGGGTCCGGTTTGAATGTGATGATGGTACCGGTATCAGAGGCATCTCCCACAATCTTTACAGGATAAAGAGGTTTTCCTTTTGAATACTCCTGCATGAATATTTTTCCCTCCCTGTGGACCTCTGCGGTCATGTGGATGGAAAGCGCATTTACGCAGGATACTCCAACTCCATGCAAACCTCCTGATACCTTGTAACTTCCTTTGTTGAATTTGCCGCCGGCGTGCAAGATTGTAAGCACAACCTCCAATGCGCTGCGGTGCTCTTTCTCATGCATTCCCGTGGGAATACCTCTTCCGTTATCTTTTACACTAATTGAATTATCCTCATTAATAACTACTTCTATGTTATTGCAGAAACCGCCAAGCGCCTCATCTATTGAGTTATCTACAACCTCATAAACCAAGTGGTGAAGTCCTCTTTCACCAATATCTCCAATGTACATGGAGGGACGTTTTCTAACAGCCTCCAGGCCTTCTAGAACTTGAATACTTTCCGCATTATAGCTCTCTCCGGCACCCTTCTTTTGCAACTCTTGTTCACTCATTTTTTTAACTTTTTTTCCTCAAAACTTTTAACGTGCAAATTTAGGAAAAAATTAGAACTTTACCAAGACTCCAACGCCCCCTGAAATGGTCTTTTCTATATACATCCCGTAGTACTGTACATTGCTGTTAAACAGATTGTTAAGCTGTGCAAAGGCGGTAAAGTGCTTGTTGATAACATACTGCCCGTAAACACCCATGTCCACAAAGTCTGAAATCTTGGCTCCGGTGAAGCTCAGGGTGTAATTTCCGCCTGCATTGTCGCTTACTCTTCTTCCAAGAATATAAGGAGTTGCGGCGCGGTAGTAAACAGTTGCTCCAATGTATATTCTCTCCCTAAAGTTATATTCTGCATAAGTATTCAGTTCAAACGGTGCGTATCCGGACGGCTTCTCCTTGTTAATCCATGTAACAGTGCCATTTACCATATTCTGCATATCTGAATATTTTTTGCCTTTGGTGTATTCAGAGAAATTAAACTGCAATCCCGCTTTTACTCTTTCAGATTTGTAATCAATCTGGCCTCCAATCATGAACTCTCTGTGATTAGAGTATAGAGCGTTAAAAATTGAATTTGAATAATCTGTAGCCAAAGCGCTTCCGACAGGATAATGTGAGTTGTTCATCAATTGCTCATACTCAACATATTGCAGCATGCCTTTTCTAATGGCGTACCCTGCATAGACATCATAGCTTATCTTGTCATTAGCCATTCCCTTAAGTCCGGCCTTTGCAATCAAAGGGACAGAGCTGGCCCTCATGTCAATTATTGGAGCAATCCATCTGTTCTTTTTAAGCATTGAAGAGTAGCTGTTAACGTCATTTCCGCCGTCAGCAATTCCGTAAGCCCATAATTTGTTATCTATCAGTTCATAAGATACTGTAGCCTTTGGACTGATGTAAGTGAAATATTTATTTGCGCCATCCTTGTTCTTGAAAGCGACAGAAGCTCTTGCGCCAAGATTGAACTTCCACTTCCCGTTATTGAATTTATATTGCAGCGTTCCCTCCAATAGAGAATAATGATAATCTTGGATTCCGGTATAAAATACAGATTCTGAATTAACTCCAATAGTTACCATTGAGTATTTCCCAAAAGTAGGACCCGCCTCTGCGTTAAATTTTAACCAATTTTCATATAGATTCGGCTTTTCAACCAAAGGAGTATTGCCTCTTGCCAAAGAGGAAAGCAGAGCAATTTTTGCCTTGTCTGATGTGTTGCTGTACGCAAGGTTAGCATCATACCTGAATTTGCCAGTGTAGTTTGCGTTATCTACGGAACTTATATTTAAGTTGATGCCTCCCTGATTATATTGGTGAGACATATCATCTTTCATAAATGATTTATTGCCAAAGTGGCTGATATCAGGCGCGCCAACGAATCCGGAAAAACGCTGACTGTTATATCCGTAATAACTGTCGTGAACATTGCGGTAAAACGCCTCCGCGGAAAAATTCCCTTTAAGCCACTGGTGGTCATAATTGATAGAGCCACCTGTATTCCAGCTCTTTGCCTGTGCCTTGGTGCTGAGGTCAGTGGTTTTTCCGTTATTTTTAAATCCTGCCAGCGGCATTTTTCCCCAGTAAGATTTATGTTCAAATTTAAATCTCAGACTATTGGATACATTCTCCGTATTATTTTTGAAGATGTCCGGCTGAATGTAAACTGTTGCCACCGGACTTAACGGCATCGATATTCCCAGTTTTGCAATTATCCATGGATAATCTGCCTGCATAGGGCTGTGTATCTGAGCCGTAGGAAGCGGAGAAAATTCATATAAATCTCTGAATGGTTTGTCAAAAATGTGATAGTCAAAATTCAGATTAAAATTTCTTAGAGTATCTGCAAAGTTTAAAGCCATCTTTGGTTTCCCCGCAGATGTCAAATCTCCTTCATAGTTTTTGTCTACCCTCACTGTTGCATTCTGCGCACCTGCAGCCCCTGGAAGGGTTAGCGCAACAGCGGTTGCAATAATTGCCAAATATCTCGTTTTCATATTAATAAATTGTTTAAATATCTTTTTATAATCTCGACAGGTAAATACTCCTGCCGGTTCTATTTTCCTGAAAGTTGTTTAATCTTTGCGGAGGCAAGAGATACAATGTCATCATCCTTGCCCTTGTAATTGTCTTTAACGCTCTGGTATGTGGCAAGCGCCTGCTCTTTGTTGCCTCTCTCTGCATATGAATCTCCAAGAACTATGAAACTCCTTGCCATCCAGTACGTTTGGCTTGTTTTGGATTTTGACAAAGCAAAGGTTTGCTTTTCAACTTTGTCAAATTTTCCATTATCAAAAGAGTCTTGAATAACCAGAAAAGACGCTTCTGCGCCAAATGCGGTTTTTGGATTTTCTGACAGTTTCTTTAATGCCTCTATTGCTTTAACTCTCTCTCCCAGAGCCAGAAGGCTCTTGCCTTCATAGTACATTGCCTCATTTTCCTGTTCTTGGCTATATGTCTTATCTCCAACAATCTGCTCTGCCCTTGATGACGCAGTCTTATACTCTTTGTTGCAAAAATATGAGCGCATCTGGCCCATTACCGCATCTCTCTTGTTCTCCTGGAAATTGGCTATTTTTTCCAAAGTCTCATATCCCCTGATCGCATCTGGATATTTTTCCAGCTTGTAGCTTAGGTCAGAGTAATATTTAGTTGCAGATTCAGTAAAGGCTCCTTCACCTCCTTCCATGACTTTGTGGTAGCATTCAATTGCCTTTTCTACATTGTCCGTCTTTCTGTAACTTTCTGCAAGATAGAACATTGCCTGTGAATACTTTGCACCGGACTGATATCTGTCGGTGAAGGAAGAAAGGGCGTTAATTGCAGATTCATATTTCCCGCTCATGTAAATTTGTTCTGCGGAATTAAATATCAGCATCTCTTTTTCCGCAGGCGTCTTGGCGGTAGCTGCGCCGCTGCCTTGAACATATTCCAAAAATTCTTCTGAACGGTTTTGATTCTGATAAATGTTTTCCAGAGCATTCAATGCAGTCTGAGCCTCTTGGCTGCTTGGCTGTTTATCAATAATTTCCTTGTAGTGTTTGATTGCCGCATCATAGAAGTGCCTGTTGGTATTTATCATGCCAATCTCTAAAAGGGCTTTGCAATAGTAGATACTGTCGGGAGGATTATTGATAAGTTTATTAAATGTCTCAACCGCATCTTTGTCATTTGAATTCTGTACTTGTGTGCGGCCCAGTTCATATAACGCCTCAGTGTAAAGTGGTGATTCTCTATGCTGTGCGGAAGTGATGTTTTTTAACTCAGATATCTTTTTTGCATTGTCGGACATAAAGCCGCGGGCAATGGCGCCCTGCATTGGGGCGTATAAATATTTGTAGTTTGTTTCCTCTCCAATCTTTTCATACAACTCAGCAGCTTTGCTAAAGTTGCGTTCCATGAAATAACAATCTGCAAGGCGGGTTTTTGCATCGCTTGTATATGCGCGTTTGTCTTGCGGAAAGTTCAGATATGTCTCAAAAGCGGTTTTTGCATTTGTTAAATCCTTTAGTTTGAAGTAGTTGTAGCCATTATTGAAGTAAGACTCTGAATACTCTGCACTCTGTTTAAAGCGGGTATTTTTTTGAAGTTCGCTCAAAATTTTCTGAGATTCTTCAAACTTTCCCTGACGGAAATAACCTTCCGCCTGCCAGAATTTGGCCAAATTTGTAAGTGCAGGATTATATCCCTCATTTTCACTTGCTTTTGCAAGGTATTCAGCCGCAGATGAATATGAACCTTCATCCAAGAGTTTTGTCCCCTTGAAGAAATTGGCCTTTTTGAGATTTATTATATCTGTCTCCGTTGGTTTTTTAATCTCTGAAAGAGATTTTATTGCCTGATCATAATCTTTTTTTGTTAATGCTCCGGTTGCTATATAACCATATATCTCATCCTTCTTACTCTCTGGTACAGAGTATTTTTTAAGGTATTCATTAAATCTGGAAGTCTCTCCAGTCAAGTCAAAGTCCAGTTTTGCATAGTTAAAATATGCATCCTCTTCTATAGCCTTGTCATAGTGCATAAATGCTGCGTTGCGGAAGGCCTCTTCTGCTGCCGGCTTATTTTTTAACTGGACATAACATTGACCGATGTGGTAGTTTGCACTTTGTCCAAGAGAATCGTCAACATCCTTCACTCTGTTGAATCTGGTTATTGATGAGTCATAATCTTTTAAAGTGTAGGCAATCATTCCTGCATAGAAATTATCTGAACGTGAGGATGTTCCTCCTGCTGATGAATACATGTTGAAAAACTTCCTTGCATTCTGGGCGTCCCCGGTTGCATAATATGATTCAGAAATTATTCTTGCCACTTTTGGCTTATAAGTTTGGTCAATTACCTTATACACCTCCGGACCGTTGTTGATTACATAATTGTAATCTTTTAACATAAACTTGCTGTCCAGTATGTGAAATTTGCTCAAGGCGGTAAAACGCGGATCAGATTTAGATTTTTCAAAAGAAGGCATAGCCCTGTTAAAATCTTTGTTAATGTAATCCATATAACCAAGGTAGTAATATGACGGGGCAATGTATGTTCCTTTGTCAGAAGAATTTATAATGTAAGTAAAAGTTTGTCTGGCTTCTGTGTATGCGCCTGTTCTCATTTGACAATATCCTTTGCGGAAATAGAATTCATCTCTGTCCTCTTTCTCCAGCATTGAAGCATCCATATTGTCCAGAATTTTCATGGCGTCTGAATATTTGTCTGCATCAAACTCTGAAACTGCAAGCCTGAATTTTATCTGAGGAAGAAGCGGAGATGCAGGATAATCTGATTCATAGGTTTTTACAATGCCTTCTAGATTAGGCTGCTTTAGCAAAATTTGGCAAAGCACCTTGTAACCAGCCGCCTTCTCTGCCTGAGCATTTGCGGAATTTTTCTCTCCGCATTGAGCCAAAACCTTATCAAATTCATTAAGAGCGCTCTGATACATCTTGTTTTTGTAGAGCTCTATCCCGGAAGACATGTGGGATGAGCCGGCAGATTGTATTGTATTTTGAGCTCCCGATGGATTAGCACAAAACAGCGCAATTAGTGATAGTATCAATAATATCTTCTTCATAATCTGATTATTACATTCGTAAAACAACCCTGAATTTATAACTCTTTCAAAAGTATGAATAAAAGGTAAAATTCTTAAATTTGCCGGAGTTATTTTATTCACTATTTATTAACTGAAAAATCGCTGAGAAAATTATGCCACAGATAGGTGAAAATGGTTTTATGACAGGTCACGCTCTTCCTCTGATAGAGTTGGAGAACGCCGATATTTACAATGACGGCAATCTAATCCTGCAAGGGGTGAATTTAAAGGTCAAGAGAGGGGAATTTGTGTACCTTATTGGCAAGGTTGGAAGCGGTAAAAGCTCTATTATCAGAACATTAACAGCTGAACTCCCTCTTATAAACGGTGATGGGAGAGTTGGAGATTTTGACTTAAGAACCATAAGAAAGAATCAGATTCCATTTTTGAGAAGGAAATTGGGCGTTGTTTTTCAGGACTTTCAGCTACTTATGGATCAGACTGTTATGGAGAATCTTATGTTTGTGCTTCGCTCCACGGAATGGGATGATGAGCAGAAAATGCAGGACAGATGCAATGAGGTTCTTAAGATAGTTGGTATGGAAACCAAAGCGCACAAAATGCCTCACCAGCTCTCAGGAGGTGAGCAGCAGCGAGTTGCAATAGCACGTGCTATTCTGAATTCTCCTTCTGTCATTTTGGCCGATGAACCAACCGGAAATTTGGATGCGGAGACTGCAAACGGAATTATGGATGCGCTGTTTAGAATTCATAATCAGTATTCTCCTGCTATTCTGATGATTACACATAACAGATCTATAATAGACAGATATCCCGCAAGAATTATGCTTTGTGCAAATGGAGTTTGTACGGAAATGACCAATAATGATGTTGAACAGGACAAGTTGAAAGAGGTAACTGACGATATGCCGGATGATTATGAAGCTGAAGATAACAAATAGTCAAAAAAATATTCTTGAGTGGTTTGACAAATACGGACCTGAACCAAAAAGCGAACTCAAGTTTACAAATCCATTTGAACTAATAGTGGCGGTTATTTTGTCCGCGCAGTGTACGGATAAAAGGGTAAATATGGTTACCCCCGCATTGTTGTCTAAATATCCTGATGCAGAATCTCTTGCAAAAGCCCCTGAAAAAGATATTTTTAAGTTTATAAAATCTGTATCTTTTCCAAACAGCAAGGCCGCTCATCTTTCCGGAATGGCAAAAATGCTTGTGAGTGATTTTGAAGGAAAAGTGCCGGAAGAAATAGAGCAGATGGAAAAACTTCCGGGAGTTGGGAGGAAAACTGCTAATGTTGTTGCTTCCATATGTTTTAATAAGCCGGTAATAGCTGTTGATACTCACGTGTTTAGAGTAGCACATAGGATCGGTTTTTCTAAAGGGGCAACGCCAGCTGAGGTGGAGGAAGATTTAGAAAAAATGATTCCGGTGGACAAGAGGGCCAAAGCGCATCATTGGCTAATACTTCACGGCAGGTATGTGTGTAAATCTGCAAAGCCGATGTGTGAAGAGTGCGCTATTTCCAAGTGGTGTCCAAAGCTTTTGGAAAATAGCAAATTATGATTGATGAATTTAAAATCATACTAAAGGAGTATTGTTCATATCTCCGTCTGGAGAGGTCACTCTCTGCTAATACTATTGCCTCTTATAACTCTGATATTAAAAAGTTTATAAAATATCTTGAGAAAAAAAGCATATCTTCTCCCGCATCAGTTTCTTCAAATATGATAGATGATTATTTATCTGAAGAATTTGAAGAGGGTGTCTCAAAAAGAAGTCAGGCTCGCAGCATAAGTTCTCTCAAGTCCTTTTATAAATTTTACGCTTTGGAACATACATCTGAATACCGCGGCAGCAAAAATGATGAAGGTAGTAACCCTTGTGAAAAGATTGATACTCCAAAACTTACAAGGCAGCTCCCGACGGTTTTATCTGTAGATGAAGTTGAAAAAATTTTGAGTTCAGTAGATTTGTCTGAACCGGAAGGGACGCGCAACAGGGCAATTTTGGAGATGTTATATTCTTGCGGATTAAGGGTCAGCGAACTGGTCAATCTGCGCCTGTCAGATTTGTTTTTCAAAGACTCTTTTATTCGTGTAATAGGCAAGGGGAACAAACAACGTTTAATACCTGTCGGCGACTATGCAAAAGATGCTGTAAATAATTATATTCCTGTGAGATGGGAAGTATTGCAAAAGGCTAAAGCACACGGCGGTACGTTGGGCAAGCGCGCATCAAAAATTGCTGAGAAATCTACATTAAAAAGCAAGTCCGCAGCAAATCTTGCAGAGGCGGAGGATACTCTTTTTTTGAACAGGAGGGGAGGCAAGATGAGCAGGGTAATGGTATTTAATATTGTTAAAGATCAGGCAAGAAAGGCCGGGATAAAAAAAGAGATACATCCTCATACGTTCCGTCATTCGTTTGCTACTCACCTTGTTGAGAATGGGGCGGATTTGCGCGTTGTACAAGATATGCTTGGACATGAAAGCATATTAACTACAGAAATTTATACGCATGTAAGTACAAAGCAGTGGATGAAGAATATTCTTGAGCACCATCCAGAAAGAGATAGCTCCTAATTTTTTTCTGAATGCTCTGACTCCGCGCTGGTTACATTTAATACCGCTTCTACCATGGCAATCAGCTCGTTGGCACTATTTTCTATCTTTAAGGAGTAACTTGTTCTCTCTTCGGGTGACAGTTTGCTAATATTATCGGTTATTAGATTAGAGTAGTTTGTTATATCTCTTAATGGCATCCTTATTTCATGGTCCATTTTCTTAATGAATAAAGTTTTCATGTTGTTATCGCTTTCCGCCATCCTTAGTCTGTTTTCCAGTTCTTTATTCAACTGCTTTATTGCATCCTTTTCATTTTTAAGTATAATCTCTGAATTTTTGAGTTTCTTGGTGCCTCTTTTAGAGCGTATTAGAAGAGCAATGGTAAACAGAAGCAAACCAATCACAAAGAGTGTAAATACCATAACTAGGCTGATTTGTTTTTTTGTAGCCTTGTGTTTTAGCAAGTTTACATCATATATCATTTGCAGCTCTTTTAATTTCTCGTCAAGATTATCTGAATTTTCTTGCTCTTTTTGTTTTATAAATCTAAGCAGATACGGCTTCATTTCATTTGTCTGTCCAAGAGCTTTGCCCGCCATAAACCTATATTCAAGAGAGGACTTCTGAAGCCAGACGTCATTTTGTAACTCTTTATTGTTAAGAATTGTATCAAGTATAGGTATTGCAGAGGCATAGTCTTTTGTAGACATGTAATATGCGAGCTTGGCAGTTGAATATTTTGAATTAAATTCTCTTCCAACTTCTTCATTTCTCTCCGCAATTGTCTTTATCTTATAAAAACACTCCGTCATTTCATCCTTTGTGAGGACTTGGTCACACTTTAACATCAGGCAATAAGTAGCGTATCGTTCTTTGTCCATATTTGCATATTTGCGTCCATCTTTTCTCATTTGACGTTCCAGAGCGTCAATATTATCCAGCGTGTGTCTGCACGCAAGAACACCAGCGCTTTGCCCTTGTGAAGCTCTTTGATTGACATAGTAAGTTGGTGTTAATCTGTAATATGCAAGAGGCAAAAAACTCCTGCCGTCCTGCGGTAATTTGTTTATAAGTTTGCCTAGTTCATCAAGATATCTGGAATTTAAAGTTCCCGACAGTGTGTTGCTATAAAATGCGCAAATATTAAACAAAGCACCTGCCTGAGTATATATATCTGAGTGTCCTGCGTTTTTATAATATGTGATTAGGTCATTCCAAAATGCCGCCTCATTGTTTTTGTTGTATGACTGATCTGTAAGATCAGATGTTTGTATGTATTTTAAGAAAGTGATTAACTCTGATTTGGCGTGACTGTTAGGAAGTTTATTAGCTGCGGAAATATATTTTTCTATGTTTAGGCGGTCATTCTCTCCCATGTTCCCAATTGCCTCAATTTGAGTCTTATAGTCTTTTTTTTCTTTGGCAATTATGTATATGTTCTTACCGTATTTTAATCTCTCTTCATTAGAAATAGCTCTGTCATATTTGTCAAACATCTCAGACACGTATTTCTTGTAGAAGTCTTTATCTCCCTCTTTTTGAATTTCTTCAAAACTTTTCTGATTGAATGCAAATACAGCTGCTGGAGATAAGGCAAATGAGAAGAGCATAAGTATAACTATGGTGAATACTTTGCTATGTATATTACTCATATTTAGATTATTGAATTTCATCGCTTTTTAGATTTAAAGGGTGAATAAACAAAAATCTTGAGCCTCCGCTGTATGAAGAATCTAATTTAACCTCTCCATGCAAACCCTTGGCTATTAGTCTGCATACATATAATCCAAGTCCTGGTCCTTGTGAAAATTTGTTGAGTTTTTCAAAGCGGTCAAATATTACATCCGCCTTGCCGGCAGGGATGCCTGGCCCCGTATCAGTTACTGAAAGTATTACGCATCCGTTATCTCCACCAATTCCATTAACAGGCTCATTCTTAATTTCATAGTCAAGTACAATTGAGCCCGTCTGTGTAAATTTGCATGAGTTGGTTAAGAAATTTAAAAGTGCCTGAACGAGCCTTTTCTTATCTGTGTTTAGAATCAGTTCACCGTCGTGATGTTTAAAGTACATTTTAACTCCGTCTGCGGCACGTCCTTCAATTATGCTTACCACAAAATTGCAGATGCTGTTTAAATCTTCCGGTTCTATATTAAACTTTATGCCTCCAGATTCCATGTCTGTAACATCAAGGATATCAGTTACTATAGTGTTTAAAAACGCGGAATTCTGCCTGATGATTCCGGCAAATTTTGAAGCATCTTCTTTTTCTATCTTGTTTGAAACGTCTCCCAAAATTTTAGAAAAACCAACTATAGCATTGAGAGGAGTTCTAATTTCATGTTGCATATTTTGAATAAATGCCGTCTTCATCTTTCCTGCATTTTCTGCTTTTTCTCTTGCTTTGACAAGAGTTGACATAATGGCATTCAAATCTTTTTTCTCTTTGACAAGTTTTTGTTTAGAATCTATTAGATTATCCGTTAATCTTCTGGAAGATACCAACATATAAAAAGCGTAGCCAAACAAGGCAAGCACTACGGCCAAGGCTATTATACATGATTTAATAAAATTACTGTTTGTCTTTTCCTGCAGATTATCTATGTCATACAGGATGTCCATTTCATTGTTAATTTCGTCCAGCGTCCTCTTTTTCTCTTCATCCAGATAGTCTATGTATTTTTCTGCATATTTTTGAATATCTGCATTTTTGTCCAGCGCTATTTTAGCAGTTATCATATCTCTCATGCACTCTCTTTGCAACCTGGATGCTCCCTGTTTTTTCTTGTCTGATGTAACGCTGTCCAGCAATGGGATGACATCCTTGTAGCGTTCCATAGCCATCAAATATCTTATAGATGATATGGACTTGCAAGAGTGAAACTCTGAGTATAATTCAGGGTTTCTGTTAGTTATATCAACAAGTTTGTCATATGTTTCTTGTATCTGGGCCTTTGACAGCAACGTATTATAACTTATTATTCTTCTTAAGGTAACATACCGTTGCATCTCTGCAGATTTGTAGATTCTGTTTTCACTTTTATAGGTAGAATCCCTTTCATCTTCAATTTTAAGCATCTCCATATCTACATCATATCCAGCTTTTTGCAACTCTTTATTATAATAAAAATTTGCTGCTGCAGATTGATATACATATGGCAGGAAGCGTCGGCCGTCTTTTGGCAGCATGCTTATTATGTCTCCAAGTTGTTGCAAATATTCCTGGTATAGGCTATTGCTTGATAGTTTTGACATTACCATGCAAAGCCCAAAAAGTTTTGTTGCGCGCTCATAAATTCTTGATTCCGGTAGGTTTTCATAATCAACAATCATTTTTTGGAGCGCCTCCGTCTCTTCCTTTTTGCTTGCTTTGCTGAATTTTTGTATAGTGTTTTTATAATCTATAAGAGCAATTATCTCCTTCTGTGCATTGCTAGATGGTATTTTTTGTAACATTTTCCGATAATTGTTTCTCTCTTTCTGGCCATATTGGACCAGTTCTCCAATTGCCTCAAGTTGAATGCGGTAGTCTTTCTGCTGTTTGGCCAGCTCAAATAATAATTCTCCGTATTTTACACCCCCTCTTAAATCCATAATGTTGCGCAGCAAGGTGACCTTTTCTTTGTATGGGACAGATTTACTTTCAGATATGAGATTATAGCGTTTTTGCAAACTGTCCAGCGTTTTCTTGCGGAGCATTTTTTTTCTCGCAATCATCTTTTCAACTTCCGGACGGCTTAAAAGCTTTTCTCCGTTGATTGAGAGCAGGGAGGGCAAAGATCGCGCATGATTTAAGTTTAATGATGGTTGTGCCTGCAGTGTGATAGAAAAAAGGGCCAAGAGCAACATTAATGCGGAAGTGTTTAAACGTCTGCATATTACCGATATGAAAGATTGGGCTCCCATTTTTCTCCTCGATTAGTTGCAAAGTTAGAAAAATAATTAATCTTTTTTCTCAAGGGCGAATACATCATTAACCCCCTTTCCGAATACAGCTGCAATTTTTAGTGCAAGTATTGTGGAGGGGACATAGCGTCCTGTTTCTATTGCATTGATGGTCTGTCGGCTAACACCTATCATATCCGACAGTTCTTGCTGTGATATTTTTAGTGCGGCGCGCTCTACTCTTATGCTATTAGTCATGGTTTGCGTTATTATAAATTCCTATAGTGATGCGGAATGCAATTATGTAAATCAGAAGATATGCAAACAGGAAAAAGAACATCACATATAAGTATGGAATTCCGTAAATGAATATTGCAGCAAGAACGCTGACTGCAGTTGTAATCCATAAAGAGCGTACGAGAGAAATTTCTCTTATATGTGCAATACCTTCATCTTCAGTCTTTTCCTTTGAGAGAGCTATGAATGTTAAAGCGGCAAGTCCAAATACTATCTCAAGTGTAAGGGTTATGTTTTCTTTTTCACAGAAAAATCCGCTGCTTGGTTTTGAAAAAATCATACCCGAATAATGCCAGTATTTTACATTGATTGTAAATTCTTTGTCATTTTCTGAATTCTTGATGCTTATGAAGATGCCAAATGCTATTACGCATGCCAGCAATATAAATCCTATTTTTTGGAAGATATGCGGCAGCAAGTAGTTTTCGTTTTTCATATTCTTGATTTTATTTACTGTTATTTCTTGCACAAATGTAAAGTACATTTTACAAACAGACAAGAAAACTTGTCAAAAAATCAAATAAACTTTACAAAAATTTCACAGCGGCCTTGCGATGATATATCAAAATTGGTTGCGGGGAACACTTTATCTATTGTGTTCCTTAATTGTTACCTTTGCAAAAATGCGGGTTGTAGCAAAGCCTGCTTAATTTATGAATGGTTATGGAAAATAAAATTAACACAACAGTTGTTGCCGCAATTATTATAGCGGTTGGATTGATAGGTATGGGACTTGCCGTCAGATGCGGAATCGTAAAATTTAAAAAGCTGGACGGGACGGTTTCAGTTAAAGGACTTTCAGAGATGGAAATGCCTGCAGATAAGGTGATTTGGCCAATTTCTTATGTTGCTGCAGGGGATGACCTAACATCTCTTTATTCAAATATAGAATCAAAAAATGCTATCATTACAAAGTTCCTTTTAGATAACGGAATTAGCAAAGATGAAATAACGGAATCTGCACCGGTCGTAACAGATTTAAAGGCTCAAAGCTATTATGGAGATAATAAATCTGAGTATAGATATAATATAACTTCTGTCACGACAGTTTCTACTAATAAAGTAAATCTTGTACGTGACCTGCTTGTAAAGCAGAGCGAACTTATTAAACAAGGTGTTCCATTGTCTTCCGGAGGTAATGCTGAATTCTCTTTTACCAAGCTTAATGACGTGAAGCCTAAGATGATAGAGGAAGCAACAAAGAATGCGCGGGCTTCCGCACAAAAGTTTGCGGAGGATTCTCACAGCCATCTTGGCAAAATAAAAAATGCAACTCAGGGACAATTCTCAATTGAAGATAGGGATAGCAATACTCCTTATATCAAGAGTTTAAGGGTTGTTACAACTGTAGAGTATTACATGAATTAACAGTATCTAGAATTCACCGCTGATAGTCCTGCTTTGAAAGAGACATCTTATATAGTTAATGCTTTTGTCGGCAAAAGTTCCGGCTTTCTTGGAAGCCCTGCATGCGTTGTTTTACTGCATGAGAGAATTCCTGATACTCAGATGCTTGCCATTGCGGCTAAAAACGGTTTGCCTGAGACTGCCTTCTTGTTGAAAGAAGAAGTTACTGCTAGTGTAGTTTCTGAAAGGTCTGGTCACTCAGTTAAAAAATCAGGCAGATATTCATTGCGTTGGTTCACTCCCGATATTGAAATGGATTTATGCGGACATGCAACGCTGGCTTCTGCATATGTTGTGTATGAGATACTTGGAGAAAAAGAGGCAATCTTTGATACATGTGAGGGAGAGATAAAAGTAGCAAGGTGTCCAGCCGAGCGCGGTAGCGACAGCAGCGGCGGCGGCAGTGGCAGTGGCGGCAGCAGCAGCGGTGATTTTATGTATGTTTTGGATTTTCCGTCTCGTCCGGCAAAGCCTGCAAAACTACCGGAGAATATTTATAATGCATTAAATATCAAGCCAAAAGAAGTATATTTATCTAGGGATTATTTACTGCTGTATGATGATGAAGCGCAAATCCGCAATATAATAATTGACCGCGCAGAATTTGATAAAATAAATCTTGATCCGGGTGGAATTGCAGTAACTTCAAGTGAAATTTATAGCGGCAAAAAATCAATTTGTGCCGGTGTAAAAAATTGCGGTGATGCAACATTCGATTTTGTCTCAAGATTCTTTACGCCGCAGGCAACAATATTGGAGGACCCCGTGACAGGTTCTGCTCATTGCACGCTTGTTCCATTCTGGGCAGAAAGGCTGAGTAAGAATAAGTTACATGCTGCTCAGCTTTCAGAGAGAGGAGGTGAACTTTTCTGTGAATTGAAGGACGGGCGTGTGCTTATTGGTGGTTATGCAAGATTGACTTGCGGTGTACATTAACATGGCCCGGCTCTTTGACGGAACACAATTTTATAAGTTAGTTATTTACTACGATATGAATATAAGGGGTATTTTTTTTAAAACTTTTATTACAGCAATTTTTGTTGCAGCAGTTTCATTTTCAGGTATTTTAAATGCACAAACAAAGGCGGATTCGGTAACTGTTGCTGATGCAAAATGGGAAACTTCTGAGCTGCAGAAGGGGATGAAATATTTTCATTTGCAGTTTGAAAATTTGTATGGCGGACCGCAGAATATATGCATGATTGAGATTGCTCCGCGCAGCTATAAGTTTGGTTTTAAGGATAATGGAGGGATGGTAAAAACAAGCGTAAAAGCAGCTGAGGCAGGAGCTGTTGCGGCTATTAACGGAACTTTTTTTGATATGAAAAAGGGAAATTCAGTTGCCTTTTTACTAATTGACGGTAACATTATAGATACAACGGAGAGAGGGGGTATAAACCCGCTTATGACCGGGGCTGTGAAAATTGTCAGGGGAAAACTTTCTGTCATAGGATGGAGTCCCGATATTGAAAAACATTATAGGGCCGTAGCGGCAGGTGCAGAATCAAAACATAAAACTCCTTGCGGTTTGCGTCATACATCTATAATGGTCTCTTTGCCAAGACTTTTAGAGAAAGGAAATGAGTGCGCTGTGCCCCCTGTTATGGAGGGATTCGTGTACAAAAAACATCCTCGTACAGCCGTGTTTACCAAAGACGGAAAAGTTTATTTGCTTGTTGTTGACGGGCGTGCCAAGGGAAATGCGGATGGGATGACAATTAGAGAACTCCAACATTTCCTGAAAGTATACGGAGCATTTGATGCTATGAATATGGATGGTGGCGGCTCCTCAACTATCTGGTATAAAGGGAGAGGCGTTCTGAATATGCCGAGTGACAATGATAAATTTGACCACGCCGGAGAGCGCAAGGTTTCAGATGAAATTTGTGTTTTTCAGAGGTAGGTGACATATCCCTATGCAGCTGATATTCACAAAGGTTTATGTTAATGTTTGTGTCCGCTGATTCCGTAAAATGCTATATAAGCGTAGCACAAAAGAGTTATAATAAATCCATAGTGAACTCCAAAAGCATCTGCAATTGAGGCTGTTACAAGAGGTATTAAAGCTCCTCCCACAATTGCTGAACAAAGGATTCCGGAGCCCTGGCTTGTGGCATCTCCAAGTCCGTCAATTGCCAGGGTGAAAATAGTAGGGAACATAATGCTGTTGAATAATCCTACTGCAAGCAGTGTCCACATTACAAAATTCCCGTGGAAAATAAGAGTCAAGATTACAAGTGCTGCTGCAAAACATGCAAATACAGTCAGTGTCCTTGCGGGCTTATTTCTGCCAATCATAAACGCTGCAAAATTAAGCAGTGCAAGTCCAAAGAAAATTGCTGCAAATACAGGATTCTTAGTTAGATACAGTCCAAGCAAAAATGCAAAAACCATTATGCAGGACATTAGAATATTTTTCTTTTTCATTTGCATTCCCGACAGGTATACCGCACCTGAAAATCTTCCAATCATAGCGCCTCCCCAATACATAGCCACATACTTTGCCGCCTCTTGCATGGGGACATTGCCAATCTCCGGGCTGGCATCAAAATTAATCATAAAACTGCCTATGCTTACTTCTGCTCCCACGTATACAAATAATCCTAATGCACCAAGAACCAGATGTTTATCTCGCCATGCGCTTTTGTGAGAAGTTGCTCCGCTTTGGGTTGTGATTACCGGCAGCTTCACAAAATAAAAGATTACTGCTACGGCAAAAAGAACTATTGAGATTCCAATATATGGTCCCTTTACAACTGCTGCCTGTTGTGCCGCAGTGCCGCTTGTTGCTCCAAGAATCAGCAATGAGCCAAAAACGGGCGCAATGGTGGTACCCAGTGAGTTAAGAGCTTGTGTCATTGTAAGCCTTGCTGATGCGGTCTCTGGTGAGCCTAATATTGAGATGTATGGATTTGCGGAGACTTGCAATAGCGCAAAGCCTGATGCAAGAATAAAAAACGCAAATAAAAAGAAGGGATAATTCACAAGTGAGGAGGCGGGCCAAAATAGCAGGGAGCCTGTTGCGGATATTAAGAAACCAATTACTATACCATGCTGATAACCAATCTTTTTAATTAACATACCAGATGGAATTGACATTACAAAATAAGCACCAAAAAACATCATCTGAATTAGCAGTGTCTGCACATAATTCATATTGAACAGTGCTTTTAGATGAGGTATTAGAATATCGTTAAGGCAGGTTATGAATCCAATTGTAAAGAACAGGGCGGCCATCAATGTCAGTGCCGGCGTATATTTATTGCGGTAAGTCTCCATGTGTTGTATAATTTGGGACAAATGTAACAAAGAGTTAGGTAATTTGCTCATGCTCAACTTTAGACTACAGGCTGTAATAGGCGTGCTTGCAAAAAAATTTGTAAATTTGGAGCATAAACTTGGAATATATGTTAAACAAGGCTATACGTGAGCAAATTATTGCTCTTATCCATAAAGAAGTAGTTCCCGCAATTGGTTGCACAGAACCAATGGCGGTTGCTTTATGTGTTGCAAAAGCCACTGAGGCACTAGGAGTTAAACCAGAAAAAATAGATGTGCTTTTAAGCGCAAACATTTTAAAAAACGCAATGGGTGTAGGAATTCCTGGAACAGGAATGATAGGACTCCCGATAGCTGTTGCCCTTGGTGCGCTTGTTGGAAAGTCTGAATATCAGCTTGAGGTTCTGAAAGATGCGACACCACAATCTGTAGAGGACGGGAGAAAGTTTATCTCTGAGAACAGAATTCACATAAGACTTAAAGATGGAATCACTGAGAAACTTTATGTTGAGATTACTTGCAACGGCAAAAAAACTGTCGGGAATAATACTGAGAATCAAAGTGCAACAGCAATTATTGCCGGAAGCCATACAAATTTTGTTTACCTTAAATCACCGGACGGCGTAGTTTTTGACAAGCGCTGTCCTGCCGGAAAAGAGTGTGAGGATGAGGATATTAAACTTAATATGAAAATCGTATATGAGTTTGCATCTGAAACTCCGCTTGAGGAAATTACTTTTATCCTTGATACAAAGAAGCTTAATGAGAAGGCTGCAAACGACTCTCTTAAGGGTGATTACGGACATGACCTTGGAAAGACAATGACAACTCCGCTTAGCCGCAAAGTATTGGGAGATAGTATTTTTACTCACATGATTTCTATAACTGCCGCTGCGTGCGATGGCAGAATGGGAGGTGCAATGTTTCCGGTAATGAGCAATTCTGGGAGCGGTAATCAGGGAATCTGTGCAACAAATCCGGTTGTTGTTTTTGCAGAGGATAATCATAATACAGATGAACAACTCATAAGGGCTCTGATGCTCAGCCATTTAACTGCTATTTATATTAAGCAGAGCCTTGGAAAACTTTCAGCTCTTTGCGGATGCGTAGTTGCGTCTATTGGCAGCAGCTGCGGTATAACTTATTTAATGGGTGGCAATTATAGCAATATCTGTAACTGCGTCAAGAATATGATTGCAAACCTCACCGGAATGATTTGTGATGGTGCAAAGCCAAGTTGTGCTCTTAAGATATCATCAGGAGTATCAACGGCTGTTTTGTCCGCAATATTATCAATGGAGAATAAATATGTTACCTCTGCAGAAGGAATTGTAGATGATGATGTTGACAAGTGTATACATAATCTTACATCAATTGGAGCCAATGCTATGACGGAGACTGATAAGGCGGTGTTGAACATCATGACGCACAAATAAGAGGGGGGTATGAAAGGTATAAAAAGTATCAGTTCATTAAGGAGAACGTTAGTAGCGGATGATTTTGTTCATTTGCTTATACCGGCCATGCTGTCTGTTATGGTTGACTATATTCTTGAGTTGGCTGATAGTATTATTGCCGGCAATATGCTTGGAGATAAAGCGCTTGCAGGTGTTACACTATGCCAGCCTTTTTTCTCTTTTTTCCTTTTTGTGCAGGTGCTCATTCTTACAGGAACAGCTGTTCTTTATTCTGAATCTGTCGGGAGGGAAGACAGAAAGGCTGCCAATAAATTTTTTGGACAGGGTGTAATTCTGTCTTTGGCCGCGGGAGCGTTTATCACGCTGCTGTCTCTAATCTTCAAACACCAGATACTCAACTTTTTAAATGCGCCAAAAGATATTGAGGTATACGCCGGAACTTACTTCTCTTACTTGCTCTATCTGCCGCTTTTCATCGTGTACTTTGTAATGTACACGGTAGTTATGAACGACGGCGGAAAAAAGTGGTGCAATATTTCTTCCATAGTGTTGATTGTCTTTAAAATAGTCTTGTCTATAGTGCTTTGTAAATCAATGGGTATTGGAGGATTATGTTTAGGTACATACATAGGGCTTACCGTTGGAATTTTAATCTTGATGTTAAAATTTTTTGAGAGGAATAATAAGCTGAAGTTTATTTTCTTTATCAATCTGAGAGAGTCATTGAATGTGATGAAGTTTGGCTTCAGCGAGTCATTCTTTTCTCTTTGTGTCTCTGGTATCTATATGTTTTTTAACTGGTTCTTGTTGAAAAATTACGATGGGAATGCAATAATAATTTTCACCATGGTTATGAGCCTTCTGCAGCTGTGTGTTTCTGTTTCGGACGGCATTAATGAGGCTGTACAGCCGATAATTGAAATATTCAGAGGTGAGGGAAATTTGGGTGAAATGGCTAAGACCATGTCTGTAGCCTTTTACATCTCTTCTCTCTTTCTTGTGCCTGTTGTTGTGATTATTTTTATTGGCGCAAAGTATGTCCCGTCCATTTTTGGGGTTAATGATCCTTCATTGCAAACAGCTGCTGTAGAAGCTATTAGAATCTTTATGTCATCTGCTCTGTTTTTAATAGGAGGTCTTTGTTTTTGTACGTACATGCTTTTTACGGAACACTTTGTTTATTCCATTCTCAATACGCTTTTTGTAATTCTGATGTTGCCTTTTACTTTTCTATTTGGAACTTCAGGTAATCTTAACGGTGTGTGGGCTGCTATGAGTATCTCTGTTGTAGTTGGTTTGTTTATCATTTTATTATTGGTCAGAGTGAGGGCTAAAAAATATAATTGCGTATTTCCGTGGCTTATTGACAAGAAACAGCTTTCTAATCAGGCGTCATTTGACGTGATGGCTACGGAAAATAATTTAAAGCCTCTGATGAACAGCGTTGAGCAAGAACTTATTAAAAGGGGTGTTGAGCAACGGAGGATACTTAGAATCTTGCTTATGCTGGAGGAAACCTATATGCTTAATTTGGATAAAGCGAGGATGAAAACGGGAAAGAAAGCAGAAAAAAAGTTTTATGTTGGATGTACGCTAATGTTCAGAGATAAAGTAATATATATGTTTGTCCGTTCAAACGGCGCGTATAGTGATGTGACTAATTCTGATATTATGCCGCAATCTTTGAGGGAGTATCTTTCAACAATGATTGTATCTTCACAAAAAGGATCTCGTTTTTCATTGTCTGTTGGTGACAATAGGACTATTTATGAATTTTAATGATAAAAGTGAGACATATATTTTTCTATAAGAAGACATTGGCCGGGGATGATTTTATGCATCTTCTTCTCCCTTCTTTGCTTTATGCAGTTGTTCAATTTATTTGGGGCTTGGCTGACAATATTATTGCAGGTAATATGTTGGGCACAAGTGCTTTGACGTCAATTACACTGTGCAAGCCATACCTCTCTTTCATTGCATTTATTAATATGCTTATTGTGCCTGGCACAGCCGTGCTCTCTTCTCTGTCCGTTGGCAAGGAAGAGCGTCATAAAGCTAATCAGTTTTTTGGACAAGGAATTATAATGGCTGCCGTTTTGGGGGTTGTTTTTTTTACAGGTTCTCTGATTTTCAAACAAAGCCTTTTTAAAGTATTCAATGTCCCTGCAGATATACTTAACAATACGGAACAATACTTCAACTATTTGCTGATATATCCGCTGTTTATGTTTTATCCTGTTCTCTTTACCGCTGTCATTAATGATGGAGGAAAAAAATGGTGTACTATTTCTGGAATAGTGATGTTTGTTTCTAAGATAGCCCTATCTCTTGTGTTGTGCTACTATATTGGGATAAAGGGACTTAGTATGAGTACGATGCTTTCTATTGCTCTTGCTTGTGTAGTATTGTTGTTCCAGTTTGCGGAGAAGAATAACCCGCTTAAATTTATTTTCCACTTTAGCTGGAAGGATGCGGCAAAAGTGCTAAAAGAGGGCTTTCAGGATGCGCTTCTTTTCTATCTTTTCATTGCAATTTTTTTGTTCTTTTTTAACTGGTTTCTGTTAAAATATTTTGATGCCGGGGCGGTTGTGATTTTTACCATTATAGTGAACATACAGGCATTAATGATAGCCGTTTATGATGGTCTTATCCAAACAATTCAGCCAATTATAACTATTTACAGAGGAGAGGATAACCTTTTGGGTATTAATAAAACAATGCAAGTTTCTGTGCTTGTCTCAACTTTGATAACGCTCTCTTTAATCATCGCGATAGTATTGTTTTCCAATTATATTCCCCTTGCATTTGGCGTGAGTGATTTGAAGCTGTGTTCTGAAGCGGCAAGGGCTGTTAGAATATATGTTCCGTGCACGTTGTTTTTTGTTTGGGGAATGACTCTGAGCGGATATCTGGATAAGACGGAGCATTTTATTTTTGCGCTGATTATTATGGTAGCAATGCTTTTTCTTTTTAATATTCCTCTCTCTTTTTTCTTTGGCGCTCACAAAATGCTTAATGGCATTTGGACTGCAATGAGTGTTTCAATATCTGTCGGGATGCTTCTTGGCTTATATATTTTATATCTGTATGCAAACAAGAGAAGAGAAGTTTTTCCGTGGCTGCTGGATAAAAACAAGCTTTGCAATCAGGCATCATTTGATGTTACAGGTACAAAAGAAAATGTTAAAGTGCTAATGGATAAGGTTGAAGATGAGCTTATTAGACGAGGGGTGGAGCAGAAGAAAATTTTAAAGGTTTTGTTGATGCTGGAAGAGACGTATATGCTTAACTTTGACAAAACTAAGAAGGATAAAAAGTATTACGTAGAGTGCACTCTGCTTTTTAAAGAGAAGCTATTAATGTATGTACGCTCTAACGGTGTTTATAGTGATGCAACAGATACCAATGCAATGCCTGATTCTCTGCGGCAATACTTGTCTTCTATGATTGTTTCTTCACAAAAGGGTTCTCGTTTTTCACTCTCTGTGGGGGATAATAGAACCATTTATGAATTTTGAAAAATATTCCAATGAGTTTTTCTATGGATAGAAATAAAATTTTATACTTCAAGAGCAGGGCCATGTCCCTTAAAAAATCTCTTGTGTATGATGATTTTGTTCATATCCTCTTCCCTGCTTTGCTTTTTGCATTGGTTGAATATGTTCTCCAGCTTTCAGACAGTATCATTGCGGGTAACTTGTTTGGAGAAAAGGCGTTAGCTGGTATTACGTTATGTAAGCCTTATCTCTCTTTTATTACTTTTCTTAGCATGCTCATACTTCCCGGAACTTCTATGTTTGCCGCCCATGCAATTGGAAAAGAGAACAGAAGCAGAGCAAATTTTTTCTTTGGGCAAGGTATTTTGCTCTCTGTTTCCATTGGAGTTTTTCTTAGTGCCGCATCATTCCTGTTGAAGAGCCAAATACTTTCCCTGTTTAAAGTTTCAGGGGATATGCTTGCTTACACAAGTCAGTATTTTAATGGTTTGCTGCTTCAACCTCTTTTGATGTTTTATCCGGTTTTGTTTGCGGCCGTTATAGGAGAGGGGGGCAAAAAATGGTGTACTATATCCGCAATTACTTTGTTGATTGCAAATGTCTTTCTTTCAATAACGCTTGGACGCTCTATAGGTATGATGGGACTAAGCCTTGGTACTGTAATCAGTTTGGCTATTGCATCGGCTGTACTGTTGTTACAGTTTAAAGAGAAGAATAATCCGCTTAAGTTAATGTTCAAAGTCAGGAGAAAGGATACCATCAAGGTGCTTAGTTCAGGAATCATGGTCGCCATCATTTTCTACCTTTCCCTAACACTGCTTTATTTGTTCTTTAACTGGTTCCTATTGAATAGATTTAACACAGATGCGATAATTATTTTTACTGTAGTAGTGAACCTTCAGTCCTTCTATGTAGCTATTTACAGCGGAATTTCCCAGGCAGGACAGCCAATGATTTCAATTTACAGGGGTGAGGTGAATTTTGCTGGAATATTAAAATCTACCAGAGTTATTACTTATGTCACAACTCTGTTAGTGGTAGTGCTTACAGCCATCATATATTTATTTGCAGGAAGCGTACCTCTCATGTTTGGAGTTACGGAGCCGGAACTGGTGCATGCCTGCACAAGGGCAATCAGAATTTATGCATGGGCTTCTATCTTTATTGTATGGGGCTTTTTGTTAAGCGATTACCTGCTGAATGCCAACTATAATTTTTACCCGTCTCTGATAGTTTTCTCTATTCTGTTTTTATTTGCAATACCGTTGACTTATATTTTGGGTTCGCCGTCTGTATGGGGGCTTAATGGTGTTTGGGCTGCAATTAGTATCTCATTCTTGCTTGGCTTTATTTTCAGCATGAGCTTGCTGTATTTAAAATCCAGAAAGAGAAAGTTTTGCTTTCCGTGGATGCTAAGCAAAAAGGTCTTAAACAATCAAGCTTCTTTTGATGTGCCTGCCACAAAGAAGAACGTCAAGGTTCTGATGGATGCGGTTGAAAAAGAGCTAATTAAGAGGGGCTTTGAGCAAAAGCGCATTTTGAAAGTTTTATTAATGCTGGAGGAGACCTACATGCTTAACTATGACAAATCCAAAACTGATAGAAAATATTACGTAGAATGTACTCTTTTGTTTAAGAGGAAATTGCTTATGTATATTCGTTCAAATGGGGAGTACAGCAATGCAACAGATGTCAATGCCATGCCTGATTCCTTGAGGCAATATTTATCATCAATGATTGTTTCATCTCATAATGGTTCTAGATTTTCATTATCTGTCGGTGACAATAGGTCTGTATTTGAATTCTAAACGGTTGTTTTAAGTTGTTTTTTTTTGAGGGCACATGCAAAAATTTTGTTATATTTGCGTAGCCTAAAAAGTGCTTTTTTCACAAAGAGTTATGAGAAATTTTCTGTTAAGAATTATTGGTTTGCTTGCCGTAGTTTTATTAACTAATGATGGGACACTTTATGCGCGTAAGCTGGTCCTGTTGCCGCCATGGACACCGCAAGCACAATTTGCCGGTTATTATGTTGCTGACCAGCTAGGGTATTATAAGGACAAAGGCATTGAGATTGAATTTATTACGTCAAAAAGCATGGTTGACAGGGCTGATCGTTCCGTTTTTTTATTCAATGGCAAGGCCGATATGGCAATAATGAATCTTGCGCAAGCTCTTATTCTTAGGTCCAAAGGTGTTAAGATTGTGAATATTTTGGAGACATGTCACCGTAACAGCTATTGCATTGTGTCCAGAAAACCAGCAAATGATCTGACTGCATTGCGGAATGCGGACCTTGGTACGTGGAACGGGCTGGCTCCCATTATGATGAAGGCGATTAACTCAAAAACCGGTAATACAACCAGGCAGGTTATTGTAAGCGGAGGCATAAATGCCTTCTTATCAGGAGCTTTAGACTTTTGCCTGCTTTGCAGTTATAATGAATTGCTGCAGCTGAAGGAGTGCGGGTATAATGCAAAACCAAACCAAATTATATGGTTGGAAAAGTCCGGATGGGATGTGCCTCAGGACGGCGTTTATGTTACTGAGGATTTTTACAACAAAAATCAGCAGCTTGTTAATGACTTTGTTGAGGCATCAGTTAAAGGCTGGAAATATTCCTATGACCATAGAAAATATGCTATTGATTGCGTGATGAAAGAGGTTCGCAAACATAAAATTGCAACTAATGAATATCATCAGAACTTGGTGTTGAATGAGGTGCTGAGACTTCAAGAGGCAAATGGTTCCAAACAGAGTTTTGTCCTTAGTAAACAGGAATTTACACGTTCATTAAATATAGTTGCTTCTTTTGGAGGAATAGGAAAAGATATATTTTACATGGATTTTGTAAAAGTTCCTTTTAAAAATTAAGGAAGATGAAATTCCCGCTTATCAGGTTTCACTCTTTTGCACAGCGTCTGAGCGCTTTTGTAGCTGTTACTGTAATTGTGGTGTTCACTGCAATTATGGTTGTCTATTACAATTATACCAAAGACGCGTTACTGGATAGCACAATAAAAAGGGCGCAACCATTGCTTGAGTCTGCGGCGTTACAGATTGCGGGAAAAATGAACCAGGTAGATGTTGCTCTGAACAATAATATTTGGAAGATAAAACTCTCTGACTATAAGGATGCGAAATCTTTGGAGGAAGGCTTGTTGAGTGTTGAGAAAAATGTCTTGAGGTCAAATTCAATAATAATCGGAAACGGAATAGGGTTCATTCCAAACTACATCAAAGGGAAAGGGAGATGGTATTTTCCTTATTCTTCAAAGGATGGAGACAAGATAGTTGCCAGCATTATGGATAACGCTGATTATGATTATTTTGGAATGGACTGGTTTTTGATACCAATTCGGCTGAATAAGGACTACTGGTCTGAGCCATATTATGATGAAGGAGCTGGCAACACAATGATGACTACGTGTGTCCATTTAATAAGAGATGATGCCGGCAAACCAATTGGAATCTTTGGGGCGGATGTATCTTTGGACAGCCTAACTCATTTTGTAGAGTCAATGAAGCCTCTCGGTCCAGACAGCTACTCATTCATGCTCAGCCGCCATGGTTACTATCTTAGCAATGTAGACCATAATAAAATCATGAATGAGACTGTATTTATTACAGCCTTTCAAGATAAGAGTAAGGAGCTGGAAGATGTTGGGCATGAGATGATTGAAGGTAAGACAGGAATGATGAAGTTCAAACTGCGGAAGAAATCATTCTATGCTTTTTATACTACTATCCCAGGTGTCAGCTGGTCAATATGTACCGTAACTCCGGATAGCTACATTCTTGGAGATTTAAAAAACATTACCAACAGAATTATTATTCTTTTCATAATTGGTTTGCTGCTGGTCAACGTCTTAACATATAAGGTCATAGCATGGATGACCAAACCTATAGCCGGTTTCTCAAAGTCTGCAGGAGAAATTGCGGATGGGAACTTCAACACCATACTTCCTGTTGTCAAAACGGAAGACGAGCTAATGACTCTTCACAATTCCATAGACCACATGCGTCATTCGCTTCAGACGTATATAGATGAGCTTCAGGTTACTACGGCCAATAAGGAGAGGATGGAGAGAGAACTAAGTATTGCACACGGAATACAAATGGGCATGCTTCCAAAAATTTTTCCTCCTTTTCCTGAAAGAAAAGATGTAGATTTGTATGCGATACTAAAACCTGCAAAAGAAGTTGGCGGAGATTTGTATGATTTCTTCATTAGAGAGCAGAAACTTTATTTTGCAGTGGGGGATGTGAGCGGCAAGGGGGTGCCGGCGTCCTTAATTATGGCAATTGCGAGCAGCTTGTTCAGAACTCTTACACAGATAGATACAGAGCCTGCCAATATTATCAAGGCAATGAACGCTCCTCTGTGTGAGAACAATCCGTCCAATATGTTTATTACAATGATTATTGGCGTTCTGGACTTGGCAAACGGGCAAATGCGTTTATGTAATGCTGGCCATAATCCAATGATACTGTCCAATAAAGATGGTGTTCATTATCTGAATTTAAAAAAGAACCTTCCTGTCGGACTGATGGGTGAATTTGATTACAAGGCAGATTCACTTACAATAAATCCTGGAGACAAACTGATTCTTTACACAGATGGAGTAACTGAGGCGGAGAGTGAGACCAAAGAATTATTTGGAGAGAAACGTCTTCTTGAGCTTATTGAAAATAATAATCAGAAGGATGTTAGAGAGATTATAGGCGCGTTAATGGACAGCATAGCCAAGCATGTTAAGCAGGCTGTGCAAAGTGATGATATTACAGTAATGGATATACAATATAAGTCATAATTGATACTATGGATAAAAAAGAACTAGTACTAAGCAATGATGTCAGTGAAGTCTCTAAGATAGAGAACTTTACTGAACAAATAGGAGAAGAGCTCAGTTTGTCTCCTGCTGTGGTTACAAGTATCAACTTAGCTCTGGAGGAGGCAATAGCGAATGTTATAATGTACGCATATCCCGCACCGGAGAAAAATAAGATACACTTGTTTGCCGAGCTAGAAAATAATGAGCTTATGTTCCTTTTAACTGATACGGGTGTGCCCTTTGACCCCACCAAGGATGCAAAAAATCCTGATATCACCGCATCAGTGGAAGACCGTCCTATTGGCGGGCTTGGAATTATGTTGGTAAAGAAAATCATGAATGAGGTTTCATATCAGCGTATTAACGGAGAGAATCAATTAACACTTAAGAAAAAAATATAAAAACATATAGATATGAAAACAACTATTACAGAAGATGCGGGAAAATACCTAGTAGCATTAGATGGACGTCTAGATACTGCTTGCGCTCCCGATGTAGAAAATGAATTACGCCCGTTATTGGAAGTCCAGAATACAGATGTCTGCGTGGATTGCAAAGACTTGGCTTATATCAGCAGCTCTGGCTTGCGTCTTTTTATGAGTCTTCAAAAGGCATGCACAAAGAACAGTACAAAGCTTACTCTCAAAGCTATGAGACCTGAAATCAAAGAGGTCTTTGAGATGACCGGTTTTACGCTGATATTCACTATCGTAGACTAGCTTTGACATTGTTTAGATTCCACTCTTTTGCGCAGCGCCTGAGTACTTTTGTATCAGTAACTGTAATCGTAGTTTTCACTGCGATTATGGTAGTCTATTACAATTACACAAAAGACGCTTTGCTGGACAGCACTATTAAGAGAGCAGAACCGCTGCTTCAAACTGCAGCATTGCAGGTAGCCGGGAAAATGAGCCAGGTAGATGTTGCCCTCAGCAATAACATGTGGAAAATAAAGATGTCTGATTATAAGGATTTTAGCTCACTGCAAAATGGACTGATAAGTATTGAGCAAAATGTGCTGGAATCTAATCCTATCATCATCGGCGGAGGCATTGCCTTTATTCCAAACTATATCAAGGGGCAAGGCAAATGGTATTTTCCTTATTCGATTATTGAAAACGGGAAAATCTCAACATCGATTCTTAACAATGAGGACTATGACTATTTTGGAATGGACTGGTTTCTTATTCCCGTCAGGTTGAATAAAGACTACTGGTCTGAACCATATTATGATGAGGGCGGCGGAAACATAATGATGACCACTTGCGCTCATATTGTCAGAGATGATGCAGGCAAGACTATTGGCGTTATGACCGCTGATGTATCACTGGACAGCCTAACTCAGTTTGTGGAGTCAATGAAGCCTCTGGGTCCCGACAGCTACTCATTCATGCTGAGCCGTCACGGCTATTACCTTAGCAATGTGGATCACAGCAAAATCATGAATGAAACGGTCTTCATCACTGCATTTCAGACTGGCAGCAAGGACTTTGAAAAGGCTGGCCATGACATGATTGCAGGTAAGTCCGGGATGGTAAAGTTTAAACAAAACAAGAAAACATTCTACGCTTTTTACACAAATATTCCCAATGTTAGCTGGTCAATATGCGCCGTAACTCCTGACAGTTACATACTTGGAGATTTAAGAAACATCACAAACAGGATTATCATCCTATTCATAATCGGCTTATTGCTGGTCAATGTACTGACATACAAGGTTATAGCATGGATGACCAAACCTATAGCCGGTTTCTCAAAGTCTGCAGGAGAAATTGCGGATGGGAACTTCAACACCATACTTCCTGTTGTCAAAACGGAAGACGAGCTAATGACTCTTCACAATTCCATAGACCACATGCGTCATTCGCTTCAGACGTATATAGATG